>Ga0075421_100009693_pt1 | contig 11872 bp, 8 predicted proteins | sample SoiMetdeltSBSDD5_FD_75292 | JGI IMG/M metagenome (GOLD analysis project Ga0075421, IMG submission 75292) | Bulk soil microbial communities from a Populus tree surrounding site in Tennessee, USA - Soil MetaG P. deltoides SBSDD5 | ecosystem: Environmental > Terrestrial > Soil > Tree plantation...
CCCTGCCCACTGCCCACTGCCCACTGCCCACTCGAAGGGGGGGCGAGCATCCCGTTGCATGACCAAGCCATCCGAGCGCGCCTCGACGACGTGGCGCGCCGCGCCGGCGTCTCGTTGAGCACGGCCTCGCGTGTCGTCAACAACAACGGCTACCCGGTCGCCGAGGGCACCCGCGAGCGCGTCCTCGAAGCCGTCCGCGCCCTCAACTACTCGCCCTCGGTGCTGGCGCGCGCGCTGGTGACGAAGCGCACCCAGATCGTCGGCGTGATCGTTGGCGACGTCGAGGACCCGTACTTCGCCGAGATCGTCAGGGGCGTCGAGGACGTCGCCCGCCGGGTCGGCTACCTCGTGATCGTCTGCAACGCCGACCGCGACCCCGCCACCGAGCTGAGCTACCTCCGGACCCTGCTGGACTACCGCGTGGACGGGGTGATCCTGGCCGGGGGCGGCGTCCTGGACGAGGCGTTCCGGCCCTCGCACGTCCAGGCCGTCGCACGGCTGGAGCACCAGGGCTCCGTCGTCGTAGCGCTCGCCGAGGTCGCGGCCGACGTGCCGCGCATCTCGATCGACAATCGCCGGGCGGCCGCCGAGATGACACGCTACGTCGTCGGCCTGGGGCATCGACGGATCGGGGTGATCGCCGGACCGGAGCGGATCACCACGGCGCAGTCGCGGCTGGCGGGCATCCGCGATGTCCTGGGGCAGCGTGGCCTTCCACAGGAGATGATCGCCAGCGGCGGCTTCACCGTGTCCGGCGGCGAGCGCGCGGCCGAGACGTTGTGTGCCCGCTCACCGATGCCGACCGCGCTGATCGCGGTCAACGACCAGATGGCGATCGGGGCGCTGACGGCGGCGCACCGGCGCGGGTTCAACGTCCCGAACGACCTGACGATCGTCGGCTTCGGCGACACGACGGCGGCGCGCCAGGCCTGGCCGTCCCTGACGACGGTCTCGGTGCCGCGCCACGAGATGGGCGCGACGGCGATGCGCGGCCTCTTAGAGCAGCTCCAGGGCGGCGAGCCGGTCGCCAGCAGCACCCTCGACTGCGCGCTGGTGGTGCGCGGCACCTGCGGCCCGCCCGCCCCCCGCCGACCGTGACGCGCCCGTAACTCACGATTGAAGTCGCTTGTGCGACAGTGGTTGCAGCCGTTGCAGAGAGACGCTGACCGCGTGCTCACGCGTCATGAGGCTGGATCGTGAATGTCTCGATCGCGCAGCTCGAATGCTGGCTGAAGGCCGACGAGGACGAGCACCTCGAATTCAAGGAGGCCAGGACCGGCTTCCACTTCGAGTCGCTTGTGGAGTACTGCGCGGCGCTGGCGAACGAGGGCGGTGGCAGGATCATCCTGGGGGTGACGGATCGTCGCCCACTGCGCGTCGTCGGCAGCCAGGCGTTCGCCGAGCTGGGACGGACGAAGGCCGGGCTCGTCGATCGGCTGCACCTCCGGATCGAGGCCTGGGAAGCGCACCATCCGAACGGCCGGGTCGTCGTCTTCGACGTACCGTCTCGCCCGATCGGCATGCCGGTCGCCTACAAGGGCGCGTACAAGATGCGGGCCGGCGAGAGCCTCGTCGACATGACGCCGGACATGCTGAAGCGGATCTTCGACGAGTCCGCTCCGGATTATTCGGCCGAGATTTGTGCGGAGGCGGCGCTGGCCGATCTCGCCCCCGAGGCGATCCAGCGGCTTCGGGAGATGTGGCATCACCGTTCGGGGAACGATCGGCTGCTGACCCTCTCGGACGAGCAGCTTCTCGCTGACGCCGAGCTGGTCGTTGGAGGACGGGTCACCTATGCCGCCTTGATCCTCCTCGGAACCCACCGGGCGCTCGGCCAGCATCTGGCACAGGCCGAGGTCGTCTTCGAGTACCGGCCGAACGACGCCACCGGGCTGGCCGCCGACCGCGAGGATCTTCGCCAGGGCTTCCTCACCTACCTGGACGATCTCTGGAACCGGATCAACCTGCGGAACGATCGTCAGTCGTACCAGCTTCGCTTCGTTCGGTATGACGTCCCCACCTTCAACGAGGCCGCCGTCCGAGAAGCGATCCTCAACGCCGTGAGCCATCGGGACTATCGTCATCCCGGTTCGGTGTTCGTGCGCCAGTACCCCCGGCGCATCGAGATCGTCAGCCCGGGCGGATTTCCCTCTGGCATCACGCTCGACAACCTTTTGCGGGCGCAGTTTCCCCGCAATCGTCGTATCGCCGAGGTGCTCGTGAAGTGTGGGCTGGTCGAGCGCGCCGGCCAGGGCATGAACCGGATCTTCGAGGCGCAGATCAAGGAGAGCAAGGCACGCCCGGACTTCTCGCATACGGACGCCTATCAGGTCTGGTTGACGCTCTACGGCGAGATCCAGGACGAGGACTTTCTGCGCTTTCTTGAGCGCATCGGCCGCGAGCAGGTAGCGGCATTCTCGACGGAGGATCTGCTGCTCCTCGATCTGATCCATCGCGAGCAGCGGATTCCTGACGATCTACGTGCTCGTCTTCCGTATCTGGTCTCGCAGGGCGTCATCGAGGCAAGCGGGCGCGGGCACGGCTCCCGATACATGCTCTCGCGGCGCTTCTACGATTTCATGAGGCAGCGCGGCGTCTACACCAGACGACGCGGCCTCGACCGCGAGACCAACAAGGCCCTGCTCCTGAAGCACATTGAGGACAACCGAGCGAAGGGTGGTCCGCTCGAAGAACTGAATCAGGTTCTACCGTCGCTGTCACGCCATCAGGTGCAGTGGCTACTCCGCACGATGAAAGCAGAGGGGCAGATTCACAATCGCGGTCAGACGCGCACAAGCCGCTGGTACCCAGGACCGGAGAGCGTTGCGTGAGATCGTGTCATTTAGGACTCCCGCGCAATCATATGCTGCCTATAATCGGCCTGGGCGAGTGAATCCTATCTGGTAGCCCCGCCCAGCAATTGCGTGTGAATAAGCATATCCACGCAATGCGACACGCAATATATGCACGCAATGATCACGTGCCTGATGCACACGAGAGGGATGGAGCTGTGAGCACTTCGCTCGATGAGGGGCACGTCGCGGCGTTCCTGGCCGCGCGGCTCGGCGGCGAGGTCAGCGGCGTCGAGCCGATCCAGCAGGGCGAGTGGTCCAGGGCGTTCTTCTTCCGCCAGGCCGGCCGGGAGTACGTCGCGCGGTTCGGCGCCCACCTGGAGGACTTCGCCAAGGACCGCCTCGCCGCCGACTACCGCGCACCCGAGCTGCCGATCCCGCGCGTCCTGGAGATCGGCGAGGCGTTCGGCGGCCACTACGCCATCTCCGAGCGGCTGTTCGGCACGTACATCGACGGCCTCGACGAGGCCGGCATGCGCGCCGTGCTGCCGTCGCTCTTCGCCACCCTCGACGCCATGCGGCGCGTCGACCTCGCGGGCACGAGCGGGTACGGTGCCTGGGGCGCCGACGGCACCGCGCCGTTCCCGAGCTGGCAGGAGTTCCTCCTCGACGTCGGCGCCGACCGGCCGACCGACCGGATCGCCGGCTGGCGCGCGAGCCTCGTCAGCTCCCCGAGCGGCGCCGGGCCGTTCGACGAGGCGTATCGACGGCTCCAGGAGTTGGTGTCGTTCAGCCCCCGCGAGCGTCACCTGATCCACAGCGACCTCCTGCACTTCAACGTCCTGGTCGCCGACGATCGCTTCACCGGGGTCTTCGACTGGGGCTGCGGGCTCTACGGCGACTTCCTCTACGACCTGGCCTGGTTCTGCTTCTGGGCACCCTGGTACACCGCCTGGGACGCGATCGACTTCCGCCAGGAGGCCCTCATCCACTACGCCGCCATCGGCCTGACCATTCCCCATTTCGAGGAGCGGCTGCTGGCCTGCCAGCTCCACATCGCCCTGGGCGGGCAGGCGTACCAGGCGTACAAGGGGTACTGGTCGGAGCTAGCGTGGACCGCCCGCCGGACCCTGGACATGCTGCGGGGTGGATCGTGACGTCGATGCGCGTGCATCTCCTGGCTCGGGTCGTCATCATGCGCACGGCCAACGACGGCGTCTCCGTGCTGCTGGCCCAGCAGATCGGCGCGAGCCACACGTTCCTGCCCGGCGGGCACGTCGAGCCCGGCGAAGGGCTGCCGGCGACCCTCGTCCGCGAGTTGGAGGAGGAGCTGGGCGTCGCGATCCGCGTCGTCGAGTACCTGGGCACCGTCGAGCATCAATGGCCGGAAGCCGAGCCGTCGCACTACGAGGTGAACCACGTCTTCCTGGCCGAGCTGTGCGAGCCGACCGCCGAGCTCGTCTCCCGGGAATTGCACCTGCGGTTCTTCTGGTGCCCGGTTGACGCGCTCGCGGAGCACCGGCTCTCGCCGGCGCCGCTCCGAGGCCTGATCGCCCGGCGGGCGGCCGGCGACCGGAGCGTCTGGTGGGCCAGCACGTTGCCGGAGCCGGCCGCGCAGGACGATCTTTCAGCAGCCGAAGAGAGAGGCGGGTGAAGATGGTCACGCTCCTCGACGTCGTCGCCGCCGCCCGGCGGATCGCCCCGTACGTCCAGCGGACGCCGCTGGAGCGCTCCGCGCACCTGTCGGATGCCGTGCGCGCGGACGTCTGGCTCAAGCTAGAGTGCTTCCAGACGACGGGCTCGTTCAAGCTGCGCGGCGCCCTCAACGCGCTCTTGTCCCTGGACGACGCGGCCCGCCGGCGCGGCGTCATCACCGCCTCGGCGGGGAACCACGGGCTCGGGGTGGCGACGGCGGCCAACCTGACCGGGCTGCCGGCCGTCGTCGTCGTGCCCGAGACGGCATCGCCCGCCAAGGTCGACCTGCTCCGCCAGACCGGCTGCGAGCTGATCCTCCATGGCCCGGACTACGACGCCGCCGAGGCCCACGCCATCGCCCTGGCCGAGACGCGAGACGTCACCTTCGTCTCGGCGTACGATCACCCGGCCGTCGTGGCGGGCGGTGGGACGATCGCGCTGGAGATCCTGGAGACGCTGCCGGAGGCCGACCTGCTGATCGTGCCGGCGGGCGGCGGCGGGCTGATCTCGGGCGTCGCGCTGGCCGCCAAAGCCGTCAAGCCGGAGATCGAGGTGTACGGCGCCCAATCCGTGGCCTCGCCGGCCCTGCACGCGGCGCTGGCGGCCGGCCGCCAGGTCGCCGTCCCGGTCCTGGCCTCGCTCGCCGATGGGCTGTCCGGCAACATCGCCCCGGACAGCATCACCGTGGAGTTGGCGAAGCGGTACGTCGATCAGATCGTCCTGGTCGAGGAGTCGGAGATCGCCGCCGCGATGCGCGCGATCCTGGAGCACGAGCACGTCCTGGTCGAAGGCTCGGCGGCGGTGACGGCGGCTGCCCTCCGGACCGGACGCGTGCCCGTGGCCGGCCGGCACGTCGTGCTGGTGCTGACCGGCCGCAACGTCGCCCCGAGCGTCCTGCGCGCCACCCTCTCGTGAAAATAGGCCGCCAGGTTGCCTTTCATCCAGGATGGTGCATCGAGGGCGCATGGTGGGTCTCGGGATGGCGTAGAGCGACCTGCGGTTTCCCTCGCAAGCTCGCCAACGGAACGATCCCTCCAGGCCGCTTGATACGGTGCCGTGGGGACATGCCCTGCTTCCATTGTCATCCCGAGCGGCTGAGCGACAGTCCATCCCGGCGACATCCCGCCGCGAGGGATCTCATGCTGCGGAAGCAGGTCACCATGAGATGCCTCGGCGCGGTCAGTCTCGGGTGGGATAGTCGACGGCGCCGCGGGAGGACAACGGATGTGGACGGCCTTCGAGCCGATGACGGTGCGTGAATCCGAGCAGATGGTCTGCTCGCGAACGGTCACAAGGACCTGCAGGACATGACTGGGATCATCCGAAGGTGGCCTTGACGCGTTCGGATGTGAAGGGAACGGAGCGCACCCTGGCCCCGGTCGCGTCGAAAATCGCGTTGGCGATGGCGGGGGCCACCGGCAGCGTCGCCGGCTCGCCGGCCCCGACGGGCGGCTGGTCCGGGCGGTTGAGCAGCACCACCTCGACGTCCGGGACCTCGGCGAACGTCAGGATCGGATAGCCGCGCCAGTCGACGCTGGTCACCCGGGCGTCGTCGAACGTGACCTGCTCCTTCAGAGCGCGGCTGGTCGCCTGGATCAGGTTCCCCTCCACCTGGTTCGCCAGGCCGTCCGGGTTCACGATCAGGCCGCAGTCGTGGGCGGCGACGAGCCGGCGGACCCGGACCGCGCCGCTCGCGCGATCGACCTCGACCTCCGCGCAGGCGGCGACGTAGGCGTTGGCGTTCTCGTAGCGCGAGAAGGCGACCCCGCGCCCGACGGCCGGATCGCCACCGCCCGAGGCCCGCGAAGGCCGTGCCTGCCAGCCGAACCGCTCGGCGGCGGCCTGGATCACGGCCACCGATCTCGGGTCCGCGAGGTGGCGCAAGCGGAAGGCGACCGAATCGGCGCCGGCCGCGGCGGCGAGCTCGTCCACGAACGACTCGTTGGCGAAGGCGTTGGCCGGCCCCCCGAGCCCCCGGAACGCCGAGGTCCGCAGCGGCGAGACGCCCGGCGCAAGTCCTCGGACCCGGTTGTTCGGGAAGGTGTAGTCGTGGCGGGCGTTGCGCTCGCCGCCTCCCCCACCGCCCCCACGCCCGGTCCCGCCCCCACCGTTCACGAGCTGGCCGGCCAGCAGGTTCGCCGGACCGCCCGGCCGGCTGCTGTGGGTCGGCGTCCAGACCGAGAAGTCCCAGGCGACCACCGTGCCGCCGGCGTCCAGCCCGCCGAACAGCTCCATCCGCATCGCCGGGCCGTGCGGCGCCCAGGCGTGCTCGTCCTGGCGGCTCCACTGGACCCTGACCGGGCGCCCGACCGCCCGCGAGAGCAGCGCGGCGTCGGCGGCCGCGTCGTCGGCGCCGTTGTGACCGTAGCAGCCCGAGCCCTCCGCGTGGATCACCCGCACTTGCTCGGCCGACATCCCGAGGAGCTGCGCGAGCGCCCCCCGAAGCTGGTACACCCCCTGCGTCGCCGACCAGACCGTGGCGCCGTCCGGCCGCACGTCGGCGACGGCGCACGACGGCCCGATCGAGGCGTGGGCCTGGTACGGCCAGGTGTAGGTCGCCGCCAGGCGCGTCGCCGCCCCGCGCGTCGCCGCCTCTCCGTCACCCTGGGACTGGCCGCGAAGCTGCTCGTGCAGGCTCTCGAACGCCGGCAGCCCGCCGCCGCCCGTCCAGGTCGCCGCCACCGTCCGCGCGGCCTGGATCGCCTGCTCCTCACGCTCCGCGACGACGCCGAGGAAGCTGCCCTGCCGCACGACCTTCACCAGACCCGGCAGCCCCGCCACCGATCCCTCGTCGACGCTTGAGAGGGTCGCCCCGACGCCGGACGGGCGGATCACCCGGCCGTGCAGCATCCCCTCCAGCCGGACGTCGTGCACGAAGCTCGGCGCGCCGGTCAGCTTGCCGGGCAGGTCGACGCGCGGGACGCTGGTCCCCACGACGGTGTGCTGCTCCGGGCGTTTGACCGGCGCCTGTCCGGTCGCCTGCCGCTCGAAGCGCCGGTCGCCGATCAATTCGCCGTACGAGGCCCGGCGGGACGGCTCGCCCTGGACGGCCACGACGCCGGCCTCGATCTGGAGCTGCTCGGTCCGCGCCCCGAGCTGCGCGGCGGCCAGCGCCAGCAGCGTCTGTCGGGCCTCGGCGCTCGCCTGCCGGAGCGCCACGCCGGCCGTCTGGATCGTCTTGCTGCCGGCCGTGTACCCCTGGTCCGGCGTGCGGTCGGTGTCGCCCATCTCCAGCCGGATCCGGGCGATCGGGACGTCCAACTCCTCGGCCACGAGCTGCGCCAGGGCCGTCCGCACGCCGGTCCCCAGCTCGACCTTGCCGCTGAAGACGGTGACCTGCTCGTCGCGGCCGATCACCAGCCAGGAGTCGATCGAGCTGGCGGCGCCGGTCCCGCGTCGACGCTCGGCCGGCGGTGCGGATAGGCGTGGCGGGGCTGCGCGCGCGACGGCCGTCGGGAGGGTGGTGGCCGGTGGCGCGGCCGGCTGCGCCGGCGTCGGGACCGGCCCCGGCGCCTGCTCGGCCACGGTCTGGGCCACGGCCGTGGCCGGCGTGCGGGCTGTCGGCGTCGGGGCGGGAGTCGGCTGGATCGGAGCCGTCTGCGCCGCCGGCTCAGCCCACCCGACGCACCCGGCCAGGCTGAACCCGACCACCAGGACACCGGAGCCTTTCAGCAGGTCGCGCCGGCTGAGCCGCGCCTGCCTGTCCATCGTCGCTTACTGCCCGGCCGCCCGCTTGACCGCCTTGAGAATCCGAGTATGGCTGCCGCAACGGCAGAGGTTGCCGTTCAGCGCCTCGCGGATCTGGGCGTCTGTCGGGGAGGGATGGGTGGTCAGCAGCGCGGCGGCCGACATGATGATGCCGGGGATGCAGTAGCCGCACTGGCCGGCCTGCGCGTCCAGGAACGCCTGTTGGAGCGGGTGCGGCTGCTCGGCCGTGCCCAGCCCCTCCGGCGTGGTGATCGGCGCCGAGGCGGCGGCCGAGAGCGGCGTCACGCAGGAGCGGACCGGCCGCCCGCCCAGCAGGACGGTGCAGGCGCCGCACTGCGCCAGCCCGCAGCCGAAGCGCGGCCCGTTCAGGCCCAGCTCGTTGCGGAGCACGTACAGCAGCGGCGTGTCCGGCACGGCCTGCGCGTCGTGCGCGGCGCCGTTGATCGTGATCCTCGTCGTGTCGGCCATGCCGGATTATGCCACCCGGATGCGGAACCTCACGCCTTCGAACCGACGTCTGAGCAGCGAGGATCGTCCCCGCCTCTGGCCCGCCGCTTCAGTGGGTATGATGCCCGACCAGCCCCACGCGCCCGATCGTCGCCCGGTGGTCAGCCACGAGGTGCTCGTCGCCGTCACGCTCGCGATGCTCGCCGGCCCTCCTGATCGCGACTCTGCTGGGGCAGACCGACGTCATCTCCAACCGCTTCAGCCCGTTCTTCGGCTCGGGCGGCGTCTGGTTCATCGCCTTCGGGCTGGCCTGGGACGCGCTGACGATCGGGGCCTGGGCGAACGGCTCGACGCCGGCCCTGCCGAGGGTCAGCCGGATCCTGCTCTACTTCGGCTACAGCCTGCTGACGGTGACGGTGGTCAACCGGGCGGTCTCCGTCCACGATCTGACCGCCTTCGGCCGCCTGACCGGGGAGGCCGCCCTCGACGGGCTGGAGCGGTACGGCCGCCCGATACTGTACGCATCTTCGCGGTCACCCTGGCCGCCTCGGCCACGGTCTCACGACTCGACTCGGAGCCCGCGACCGAGGTTTCTTAACGCGCCCTGGTCCGATCCTTATCTGGCACGTATCCACGAACGAGACCGAATCGGTACACTGGGGGTCGAGCGAGCCGATCAGGAGCTCGGCCCCTGGATCAGCGCCCCGCCGTTATCGATGACAACGCCGATCGGGCGTGTCGCCGACTCCTCCGTGCACCCAGAGAGATGTTGATGAGTCCAAGAGCACACGGATCTGGTGCCTCATTCCTCCGTCGCGTCTGGTCGCTGACGAGCCCGTACTGGCGCTCCGAGCAGAGATTCACGGCGTCGCTCTTGCTCGCCGCCGTCGTGGTGCTGACGCTCGGCGGCGTCGGCATCAGCGTCGTCTACAACAACTGGTACCGCGAGTTCTACAACGCCCTGGAGCAGCGCGACTTCCCGGCGTTCCAGTACCAGCTCCTCTTCTTCTGCGGCCTCGCCGTCGTCAACATCGTCGTCGCGGTCTGCCGCGTCTACCTGACCCAGATGCTGGAGATGCGCTGGCGGACCTGGCTGACCCATCGCTACCTCCACTCCTGGCTCGGCGACGACGTCTACTACCGCCTGGAGCTGGAGAACCGCGGCACCGACAACCCGGACCAGCGGATCTCCGAGGACCTGCGGAACTTCACCAGCGGCACGTTGAGCCTCTCGTTGGGGCTGCTCTCGGCGGTGGTCACGCTCGGGTCGTTCGTCGTCATCCTCTGGAACATCGGCGGGCCGGCCACGTTCCCCGTCGGCGAGACCGACGTCACCATCCCCGGCTTCATGGTCTGGATGGCCCTGGTCTACGCGATCGTCGGCACGGTGCTGACGCACTTCGTCGGCCGGCGCCTGATCGGCATCAACTTCATGCAGGAGCGGTACGAGGCCGACTTCCGCTTCAGCCTGGTCCGCCTGCGCGAGAATGCCGAGGGCGTCGCGCTGTACCGTGGCGAGGGTGCGGAGGAGGCCCACCTGCGCCAGCGGTTCGGGGCGATCCGGACCAACTGGTGGCAGTTGATGCGCTACACCATGCGGCTGACCTCGTTCACCGTCGGCTACAACCAGCTCGCCGTCATCTTCCCAATCCTGGTGGCCGCGCCGCGCCTCTTCGCCGGCGAGATCACGATCGGCGTGCTGCTCCAGGTCAGCCAGGCGTTCGGCCGGGTCGAGGACAGCCTCTCCTGGTTCATCAACGCCTACGGCCGGATCGCCGACTGGAGGGCGAGCGTGGACCGCCTCATCACCTTCCACGACGCCCTGGAGCGGCACCGGGCCGAGGCCGCGCGGACCCACGGCGTCCGGGTCACCGCCCATGCCGAGCCGTCCCTGCGCGCCGAGGGCCTGCGCCTCGCGCTCCCGAACGGCACCACGATCCTGCCCGACGGCGCCTTCACCGTCGAGCAGGGCGATCACGTCCTGGTCTCCGGCCCGAACGGCGCCGGCAAGAGCACGCTGTTCCGCGCGCTGGCCGGCATCTGGCCGTTCGGGCAGGGGCACGTGTCGCTGCCGGAGGGCGCGAAGGTGCTGTTCTTGCCCCAGAAGCCGTACATCCCGATCGGCACGCTGCGCGACGCCGTCGCCTACCCGGCGCCCGGCCGCGACTTCACGGACGCGGCGATCCGCGAGGTGCTCTCGGATGTCAAGCTGGATCACCTGCCGGCCCGGCTCGACGAGGCCCAGAACTGGAGCATGCAGCTCAGCGGCGGCGAGCAGCAGCGGCTCGCCATCGCCCGGGCGCTGCTGCACCGCCCGGACTGGCTGTTCCTGGACGAGGCGACCTCGGCGCTGGACCATGCCACGGAGGAGCGCGTCTACGAGCTGATCCGCGAGCGGCTGGCCGGCACCAGCATCGTCAGCATCGCCCATCGGCCGGGCGTGGACGGCTTCCACGACGCGAAGATCGAGCTGGTGCCCTCCGAGGCCGGCGCGACCCTCCGCTCGACGCGCCGTGCCGGTCGCCAGGACGGCGACCCGGCCGAGCCGCCGGTCGTGCCGGCCACCACCAGGACGCTGGCCGCCGGCTGACCCCGAACCTCGTCCTGGCTCCGCTCGTGGACATGACCGGAGCGGTCACGCTTGCTGGGAGCGGGGCCGTCCCGGCCGCCCCGGTTGGTCACTCATCGTTTACGCCGGGAGCGACCGGGCGGTTGCCAGCGGACGAAGCGGCCGGGGCAGCCGCGCTCCCAGCAGGGGTTGGGGGAGGCGGGCGTTCCGGCCTACACTGCCTCCGCGCCGTCGCTCACCGTTCGCCGCCCCAATCCGGGCCATCCTCTCGGCGCCCTGGAGGAGCCATGCCGCTGGACCCACAGGCTCGTGCCTACATGGACGAGGTCATGAAGCTCGGCTTCGCGGCCCCGCGCACGGTCACGCCGGACGAGTGGCGGGCCCAGGCGCCGATCCGAGCCGCCCACTTCAACATCCAGCCGCCGCCGATCGCGAAGACCGAGGACCGCGCCGTCCCGAGCCCCGAAGCCTGCCCTGACGAAGGAAGGGGCGACATCCCCATCCGGGTCTTCACACCAGACGCGCCCGGCCCGCTCCCGATCCTGGTCCACTACCACGGCGGCGGCTGGGTGATCGGCAGCGTCGAGGCGAGCGACAACCTCTGTCGGGCGATGGCGAACGCCACCCCCTGCATCGTCGTCTCCGTCGAGTACCGCCTGGC
>Ga0075421_100009694_pt1 | contig 11871 bp, 9 predicted proteins | sample SoiMetdeltSBSDD5_FD_75292 | JGI IMG/M metagenome (GOLD analysis project Ga0075421, IMG submission 75292) | Bulk soil microbial communities from a Populus tree surrounding site in Tennessee, USA - Soil MetaG P. deltoides SBSDD5 | ecosystem: Environmental > Terrestrial > Soil > Tree plantation...
GCGCCGATCAGCGCGCGCTTGTTGAGCATCAGCTCGATGTCGCCGCCGAGATTCTCGGCGTGCAGCAGGCCCTCCTGGAACGCCCAGTTGTGGAATGGAAATACGTCGGCGGTGACCTTCCGGCCGGACTTCTTGTGAGCGTATTCGAAGGTGCCGAAGAACTCGCCCGGCGTCTTGCCGTGCTTCTTGGTGAACTCCTCAGCGAGGTCGGGCCGCATGTAGCGGATCGAGGTGTTCATGGCGTGGTCGCAGGAACCGGTGTCCATCCCCCACCACTTGATCTTCTTCTTGAACATCCAGTGCAGCGTCTCGAGGCTCGGGCCCGGGTGGTAGCAAAAGTACCGCACCAGGTCCTGCTGCGGTCGGCCTTCGTAGTGCTTGTGCCAGCCGGTGTGCAGGATGAGGATGTCACCATCGCGGATGTCGGCGCCGGCGCTCTCGATCATCTGCGGCGTGATCACCGCCCAGTCGTGCATGTGCTTGGAGATGTCTACCACCACGCCGCGGTTGACCAGATAGTCGAGCGGCAGCGAGGCCATGTCGCCTTTGCGGTTGTCGGTTGCGTGCATGGCGCCATCGAAATGCGTGCCGACGTGCAGGGCGGTGTCGATGCGCTGAGCAACGATCCTCACGGTCTGCAGGTTCTGTGCGTAGTACATCTTGTTGCCGGCGTACCCCACCCAGCCGGGCGTATGCACGTTCATGACGTGGCTCATGTCGACGATTTTCATGGATGGTCCTTTGCGCGTGGGCCTACGTGTCAGAGTGTTGGGCCGGCGGCCGTTCGTCAAGGCAGCGCAGACGTGCGTTATGCGCGAGACGTCCAGTCGGGCGGCACGAAATAAGGGAGTTCGTGAAGGTGGATCGACGTGGAGCGGAGGATATGACGCAGCAGGAAGGGTCCGGTACAGACGTGCACGATGGAATGCGGATCGAGTGGGATGTGCCGATCGCGATGGAGGACGGTACGGTCATTCGCTGCGATGTGTTTCGGCCCAATAACGAGGGCAAATACCCGGTGATCATGGGTGCGACGCCGTACGGCAAGCTGCTGTCTTTCCAAAGCGAGGTCTGGGGCGGCCAGTGGAATATGCTGTGCGCGCACGAACCCGAGATTCACAAGCTCTCGAGCAATCGATTCCAGAACTACGAGTTTCCCGATCCGGAGCGCTTCGTCCCGGACGGCTATGCACTGGTGCGTGTCGACGTGCGTGGCACGGGCCGCTCGCCAGGTTTCGTGGACCTATTGTCGACCCGCGAGACGCTCGACTACTACGAGTGTATTGAGTGGGCGGCAGCGCAACCCTGGTCGAGCGGCAAGGTCGGGCTCAGCGGGGTCTCCTATCTTGCCATGAACCAATGGCAGGTGGCGGCGCTGCGCCCTCCTCATTTGGCGGCAATGTGCGCCTGGGAAGGCTGTTCGGATTTCTATCGGGAGTTTACCCGCCACGGCGGCATCTACAGCGCGTTTGGCGACCTGTGGTTCAACAAGTACATATTGCCGGTCCAGCATGGTCGGGGCGAACGCGGCTGGCGCAGCAATATCAACGGCGACTGGGTATCCGGACCCCTGACGCTTTCGGACACCGAGCTTGCATCGAATCGTGTTGACTGGCCGACGGCAAGCCGGGCCAACCGGTTTGCCACCGACGCGTTCTGGAGTTCGCGGCTGCCGGATTTTTCCCGCATCGAGGCGCCCCTGCTGTCGGCTGCCAATTGGGGCGGACATGGGTTGCATCTGCGCGGGAACATTGCGGGCTTCGAGGGCGCCGGGTCATCCGAGAAGTGGCTGAACTTTCATTGTCTCGAACACTGGACCGAGTATTACACGCGCGAGGGCATCGCCCTGCAAAAGCGGTTCCTGGCCCACTTTCTAAAAGGCGAGGACAACGGTTGGGGCTCGGAACCCCGTGTCGTGATGCAGGTGCGTTACCCGAAGTCCTCCTTTGGAAGGGAAACAGCCACCGACTGGCCGTTGCCAAACACACAATGGACGCGGTTCTATTTCGACGCCGCGACCTCGAGTCTCAGTCGCGAGCCATCCGCCAATCCGGGCGCCATCAAGTTCGACGCACGCTCCGAGGGGCTGACGTTCGTGAGCGCTCCGCTGGAGCACGACCTGCGGATCATCGGCCCGGCGGCGGTCAAGCTGGTCGTGTCGTCATCGAGCGAAGATGCGGATCTGTTTGTGATCCTGCGCCTGTTCACTCCCGATCTGAAGGAGATCACGTTCGCGGGAGCACAGGATCCGCACACGCCCATCGCGCATGGCTGGCTGCGCGCCTCGGCGCGCAAGCTCGATGCGTCGCGGTCGCGGTCGTTTCAGCCATGGCACAGCCATGACGAAGTCTGGGAGCTGGTCCCAGGCCAGCCCTACGAACTCGACATCGAGATCTGGCCGACCTGCATCGTAGCGCCGGCGGGGTATCGCCTTGCGCTGACCGTTCGCGGCCGGGACTACGAGTACCCGGGCGATCTCAATATCGACTACGCCAAGTTCGGGCAGCCGGCCACTGGAGTTGGCGCGTTGCGTCACGACGATCCTGCCGACCGGCCGCCTACTGTGTACGGCGGCGAAGTCACGCTGCATCTGAGCGATCGCGAGCGCTGCTATCTTCTCCTTCCGGTGGTGCCGTAGGTTTCAGCCAGGAAGGCCGCGCAGCCTTTCGGCCAGCCAGTCGGCCATGCGCGGGCGGACCACGTGATAGAGGTTGTGACAACAGTGGTCGCCATCCTCGGGGATGTCGAATTCCACGTCGGGATGACGGGCAAGCGCCGTGCGAAGCCGCTCAACCTGGGTCGGCGGGATGAGGCGGTCGAGTGCACCGTGCAACGCATAGATCGGACAGCGAACGCGCTCGGCCTGCCCAGCGAGGTCGAGCGTCGTCTTCAGGTAGGGCGCCGCGCCGGCGTGGTCGTCGTATCCCGCCACATAGGCGAAGCCGCGCCGGCTGGGCTCGACCATCGTATCGTAGTACGACAGATCGAACAGAACCCCCCAGCAGACACAGGCCTTCAGGCGCGGCTCATGCGCGGCGGTGTGCACCGCATAGAATCCGCCGAGGCTGCGGCCGATGACGCCGATGCGGTTCGGGTCGATCTCCGGCCGCTGCTCGAGCCAATCCAGCACCTTGGAGGCGAAGCGGTGGAAATCCGGACGCATCTTCGCCTGGAAATACATTTCGCCCTGGCCCGGCCCGTCGAATGTGCAGGTCGCCAGACCGCGGGCAAGACAGCGATTCTCGAACAGATAGCTTTCCTCTTTTGTACTCTCGAGGCCTCCGAGAACGATAGCGACCGGTACCCGACCGTTGCGTGGTGTTGGAACTCGCAGATATCCCGGAATGGTGAAGCCCTCGAACGCCAGGTCGAATCGATCCGCCGGCACGGCAAAGAGCGGTGCGGCCTGCTTGTACAGTTCGACCTTGCGGTGCTGTCCGGCTTCGCGCTTCTCAGGCTCATGAAACCAGAGAAACTGCGCATAGTGATACGAGAGGCACGCCTGCCAGAACAACTCGCCGGCGCTTTGCCGGCGTCCCTTCTGCATCGCCGCATGCGCCAACGCTTCATACCGGTCGCCGCGGCCAGCCCAGAACGAATACCAGTCATCCCAGCACGAAAGCTGTGCCTGTGCGGCTGCCACGTCTCCGGCAGGGACGCCATCCCCCACCAGGCGGATGCCGCTGGCCCGCCAGACGTGATCGAGGATCGCGTCACTCACGAGACCGCCCGCAGCTGCCCCGCACCCCAGCAGGCCATGATCTCCTCTCCGCGCACCACTTGGCCGAAGAACTGATCGATGGTGTGCAGCGTGGCGTCGTGCTCGCGCTGGCTGAATGTCGCCGTGCAATCGCTGGTGAACACGACGTAGTAATCGCGCAGGAATGCCTGGCGCGCCGTCGTCTCGACGCAGACATTGGTCGCGACCCCAGTCATGATGACGGCGCGTATGCCTTGTGAGCGCAGAACGAGATCGAGATCGGTTCCTTCAAAGGCTCCGTAGCGATGCTTGGTGACGATCACCTCGTCGGAACGCGGCCGAATCTGATAGAAATCGCCGTTCCACTCCCCGGGCTCGCAAACAGGAAACTGCACATAGGCGCCATTCCGGCGCCGCCGCGCCTGTTCCAGCCAGACCTCTGACAGATACCAGTTCGGCCCGGTGTTGTAGACGTTGCGAATCCAGACGCACTTGACGCCGGCAGCGCGCGCCGCATCCACCAGCGAGGAGAGTCGCGGCATCATCGCCTGCACCAGCGCAAGGTCGCGCCCTTCCCGGTGCATGGCGCCCCCCTCGGCACAGAAATCATTCTGAACGTCCACCAGCAGCAAGGCGCAATGGGCGGGCCGGACCTTGTCGGCCAATGTGCTCAGCATGCTCATCCTCCACGCTCGCGAGCGAGCCGCCCCTGCCACCATCCGTCGGGTCGGTCACGCCCGATCCCGGGATGCGAAGGCGCGGCCGATCTTGTCCCTCACATGAAGCTTTTGCAGCGGGCCGTCAGGGCTGCCACATCATCGTATTCACATCGAAGGGCTTCACCACCTTGTGCCGCACGGCGATGTCCAGATTTTGTGCGAGGCTCGGCACGTTGAATTCGGCGGAGAACTGCGGCAGGTTCATCGCCGAGACGACATCCGGCTTCACGCCGGAGAATTTCGCCACCCACTCGTCGCGCTCCTCCTTCGCGGCCTGCTGCAGGAAGACCGTCGCACGATCGAGCGCCCGCTTGAACCGGCGCGCGACATCGGGATTGGCCTTCAGCCAGCTTTCCTTGGCCACGAAGGCCGTCACGTCCATCCCCGGCATGTTGTCCTGATAGGGATAGGCGATCAACCGCGCCTTGCCGGTGCGCATCATGAACGTGACGAACGGCTCGACGTTCCATACTGCGTCGATGCGGTTCTGGAATAGCGCGTCCGCCATTTGCGGGAACGGAATCTCGAGGAACTTGACCGATCGCGGATCGACGCCCTTCTTCTGCAGCCATTCGTGCATGTGGATGTAATTGATGCTGTTGACCAGCCCCGCCGAGATGGTCTTCCCGACGAGATCTCCGGCCGAGCGGATGGTGTCGTCGGTGCGCACGAGCAGGGCGGAATTGTCGGGCGGGCTGTTTCTGATCTTGGTCGTCGTTACGACGAAGGAGATATCCAGCCCGTTCCCGCGCGCGATCATCGGCTCCAGGATTGCGCCACCTCCGAACTCCGCGCTGCCGCCAAACACGGCCTCGACGGCAATCGCGCCTTGCGGCACGATCGTCCACGTGACGTTGAGCTTTTCTTCGGCAAACCAGCCTTTGTCGCGGGCCACCAGCAGCGGTGTGAAATTCGTCACCGGCATCGTTGCGACCCGCACATTCGCGGCGGCCTGCTGTGCTTGCGCGGAAGAGCCTGCCCATGCGGCAAGCATGGTCGCTACTGTCAAGGCAGAACATAAACGACGAACATTGATCATGACCGTTGCCCTCCACATCATCTGCGGCCGCTGCTCTCCAGATGCCACCCGATCAACTTGCTCTCGACCAGCAGGAACGCGCGGTTGAGGATATAGCCCAGCATGGCCAGGGTGAAGATGCCCGCATACATTTCCGGGACTCTGAATGTCCGCTGAGCCAGCAGCGTGAAATAACCGAGCCCGTCGTTGGAGACGATCATCTCACCGAGCACCGCCAGGATGAGGGAGATCGCCAGGCTGATCCGCATGCCGGTGAGGATCTGCGGGCTGGCAGCGGGGATGACCAGTTCACGGAAGGTCTGAAGCGTGCTCAGGCCAAGCGTGCGCGCGGTGTCGAACTGCACCGGATCGATTGCACGCACCCCGCTGAACGTGTTCAACAGAATCGGAAAGAACGAGGCCACGAGCACCAATACGACCTTCATCTCGTGACCGATCCCGACGAACAGCACGAGAATGGGCAGATAAGCCGGGCCCGGAACGGGACGGATCGCCTCGACCAACGGTTCGAAGAGGTTGTATAGCGGCCGATAGTAGCCCATCGCCAGGCCCATCGAGACGCCCAGGATGATCGCGAGGCCGTAGCCGAGCATCTGCCGCCACAGCGTGGCCACTAGGTGCAGCGGTAGGGTGCCATCGAGCACGTTCGTGATCCACGCCTGGAAGATGACCGTGACGGGAGGCCACGTGGGCGTTCGGACCAGATACAGCGCGGAGAATTCCCAGAACAGGAGCAGCACCGCGATCAGAACAACTCCCGAAGCGCGGGATTGCACGAGCCAACGATCAATGAGTGCACTCATGATTCTGCCGCCCTTGCTGCCGTGACCTGTTCGACCATGACGCTGTACAGCCGCTCGCGCAGTCTCAGGTATTGCGGATCGCTGCGCGTGGCGACTTGGTTGCGCGGATAGGTCAGGGGCACGCTGACCACCTCCGCGATCCTGCCCGGAGAGGCGCTCAACACAATGACTCGCTGTGCAAGATAGAGCGCCTCGTCGAGATCGTGCGTGACGAACAGGATCGTCAGTTTGAGCTCGTCCCAGAGATTGATCAGAAGGTCCTGCAGCTCGACGCGCATCATGGCATCGAGCGCACTGAACGGTTCGTCCATCAGCAATGTTTCCGGCCGCCGCGCGAGCGCCCGCGCGATCGCCACACGCTGCTGCATGCCCCCGGAGAGCTGATAAGGATGGTAGTTGGCATATCGGCCGAGCCCGACATGCTCCAGCTGGGCGCGGCAAAGTTCGTCCAGCTTCCGTCGCTCCGCGTTTGGCAGGTACTTCACGCCCAGCCGAACGTTGTCCAACACCGTCTTCCACGGAAAAATGGACTTGGTGTATTGCTGGAACACGAACATCAGGTCGGCGCGCGGACCCGTGATCGGTGAGCCATTGAGCTTGACGTGACCCGAGGTCGGACGTGACAGCCCGGCAATGATGTGCAGCAGCGTAGACTTGCCGCAGCCCGAGGGACCGATCAGCGCGACAAATTCGCCTTTGGCGACGGAGAAAGAGATGTCCTCGAATGCATGGCGTCCGTGGGCGGCAAAACGCTTTCCGAGGCTCCCGACCTCGAGATAGTTCGGCATCCCGTGATCCAACTGCGGATTGTCGGGCAACGCGGTTCAAGCGGCGCGATTGCAAGACGCTGAGATAGGCGCAATTCTTCCTATCACATCGCGTTTCCTGCGCAAGGCACCCGCTCTGGAACCTCACGCAAACGTTTCGTTCGGATCGTCTCACATTGACTCGTCGAAAGCGACGCCGATAGCATGAACGAAATCTCCGCTTCCCGCAGAGAGTTGTGTCCATGAAGCCCGCGCCGTTCGTTCGTCACGTTCCAAGAACGGTCGGGGAGGCGACTGACATGCTCTGCGAATTCGGCACCAAAGACGGTCGCGTCCTCGCGGGCGGACAAAGTCTCGTTCCGATCATGGCGTTCCGTCTGGCGCGTCCGGCTCACCTTGTTGACATCAACGGGATCTCCGAGCTCGCGCGGGTATCGCGGGTCGACGATACGCTGTCCATCGGCGCCGTTGTCCGCCACGCGGCGTTCCATAGTCCGACCGTGAGTGGACAAATGGGCCGATTGCTCGCCGCCGTAGTGCGCCACATCGCGCACTATCCGATCCGTACGCGCGGCACATTCTGCGGCAGTATCGCGCATGCCGATCCCGCGTCGGAATGGTGCCTGGTCGCGGCGACACTCTCCGCGCAAATGGTCGCGGCCAGCAAGCGCGGGCAGCGCGTCATCGAGGCGGACGACTTTTTCGAAGGGATCATGACCACGGCGCTGGCAGAGGACGAGTTACTCACCGAGGTTCGCCTGCCGGTGATCTCCGACCAGACGCGCTTCGGCTTCCACGAATTCAACAGGCGCGCAGGCGATTTCGGAATCGCGATGGCGTTGGTGACATATCGGGTTGCCGATGGCGTCATCGCCGAGCCTCGCGTCGGAATCGGAGGTGCCGAGGCGCATCCGCGGCGGATCCCCGAAGCGGAGAACGCCTTGAAAGGCCGACCACTTGAACCCAAGACGTTCCAGGCAGCCGCGGAGGCGGCCGCCAAGGCGGTCGATCCGATGGAGGACATCCAGGCGGATGCGGAATACCGGCGCGATCTCGTCCACGCGGTCACGCGCCGTGCGCTGGAGCAGTCCGCCCCATGAGCGCCGCGACGAAGGGCTCGGGAATGACCTGGGTGGGCCGGTCGATCCGGCGGCTCGAGGATCCGGCTTTGGTGGCGGGACAGGGGCGTTTCACGGCCGATCTGCCGGCTGCGCATTGGGTTCGCTTCGTACGCAGCACGATCGCGTCGGGCAACATCAAGCGCATCGGCGTGCCGCCCAATAGTAATGTGATCACCGCGGCCGACCTTGCGTCGGCCAAGTCCATCAAGCCGATGCTCCACAAGTTCAACTATGTCCCGGTGGCGCAGCCGATCCTGGCCGCGGACGTGGTGCGCTTTGTGGGCGAAGTGGTCGCGGCCGCGGTCGCGCCGAGCCAGGAAGAGGCCGAGGATCTCGCCGATCAGGTCGAGATCGAGATCGAGCCACTCACCGCCGTGACCGACGCGCGCCGCGCGCTTTTGGCCGGGGCGCCCATCATTCATCCTGAAGCGCCGGCGAACGTCATCGTGGAAGGACGGATCAAAACGCCGGATTTCGATGCCACGTGGGCGTCGGCGCATATACGGATCAAATTCGAAGCACGCTCGCGCCGGCAGAACGCCACTCCGCTGGAGGCTCGGGCCGGGCACGCGGCTTATGATACCGCAACCGGCCGCGTTACCCTGACTTGCACCACGCAGATGCCGCATCTGACGCGGACCGCGATCGCCGATGTGCTCGGCATGCCGGAATCCGATTTGCGCGTGATTGCGCCTGACGTTGGCGGCGGGTTCGGCCAGAAGATGTCGCTTCCCCCGGAGTACGTGATCCTGGTTTGGCTTGCGCGGCGGTTGCGCAGTTCGGTGGCCTGGACCGAAGACCGGCGGGAAAACCTCATGGCCGGGTTTCACAGCCGCGACCAGGTGATCGCGCTCGAAGGTGCGTTCGACAAGGATGCCAAGCTCACGGCGCTGTCGGCGGACATCGTCGCCAATATCGGGGCGTACTCCTGTTTTCCGACGACCTGTGGCGTCGAGCCGCTGATGGCCATGGCCGAACTCCCCGGTCCCTATCAGGTTCAAGCCTACGAGTGTGTGTCACGCGGCGTCCTCACCCACACCTGCCCGATGGCGCCTTATCGGGGTGTCTCGCGCCCCGTGATCACCTTCGCGCTGGAACGGTTGATGGACAAGGCTGCCGCCAAGTTTGGTATCGATCCGGTCGAAATTCGTCGTCGCAATCTGATCGATCGCTTCCCATACAAATCCGCAACCGGCCTGACGTTCGACGAAGGGAGCTACCGCCAGACTCTGGAGATGGCGATCGAGCACATCGACCTGCCGGCATTCCGCGCGCGCCAAAAGCAAGCGCGCGCCGAAGGCTGCCATCTCGGCATCGGCTTCTCGACGTTTTCCGAACGCACCGGTTACGGGAGCCCGGCGTTTGCGGCACGCGGCATGGAGATCACACCCGGCTGGGAAAACGTCGAGATCACGATGGACCCGTCGGGCTTGGTGGAGGCGCGCATCGGATCGTCGCCGCACGGGCAAGGGTTGCGGACGACGCTCGCCCAGATCATCGCCGATGAGATCGGAGTGGAGCCGCGGCAGATCAGGGTGGTGCATGGCGACACGGACCGCGCGCCCTACGGCTGGGGTACCTTCGCCAGCCGGTCGCTGGTGATTGCCGGCGGCGCAAGCCTGATCGCGGCACGCAAGCTGCGGAGCAAGCTGATCAAGATCGCTGGCCATATGCTCGAGGCCTCGGCAGCTGATATCGTGCTCGAAGGCGGCATGGCCAAGGTCAGCGGCACCGACCGCTCGGTGCCGATCGCCACCATGGCGCGCCAAGCCTATTACCAAACGCATCGCTTCCAGGGTGACATCGATCCCGGCCTGACCGAGATCGGCGCCTACGATCCGGCGGGTACCTTCTCCAATGCCTGTCACGTCGCGATCGTCCGGGTCGATATCGACACCGGTCACGTGGCGATCGAGAAATTCCTGGCGGCCGAAGACGCCGGCCGTATCATCAATCCGATGATCGCGGACGGGCAGGTCCATGGCGGCATCGCTCAAGGCATCGGCAACGCATTGCTGGAGGAAATCGTCTACAGCGATACCGGGGACATCCTCACCAGCACGCTCGCCGATTACCTGCCGCCGACGGCACGCGAAATTCCGCCCATCGAACTGCATCACATGGAAACCTACAGTGACGCGTCCATTACCAAGGCCAAGGGCGTCGGCGAGGGCGGCGCCATTGGAGCGCCGGCGGCAGTGATCAATGCCATCAATGACGCGCTCGCGCCCTTCAATGTTTCGATTGACGAAATCCCGGCAACACCACGCAAAATTCGAGCGGCTCTGCGCTTGGCGATGGAGAAGCGCGCATGACCGACAAGGTCGACATCACCCTCAATATCAACGGGCGCAACCATGCCATCAGCGTCGAGCCGCGGCGGACGCTGGTGGATGCGATCCGCGAGAATTGCGGCCAGACCGGAACCCACATCGGCTGCGAGCACGGCGTGTGCGGTGCCTGCACAATCATCGTCAATGGCGATCCGGTCCGGTCCTGCCTGATGTTTGCCACACAGGCGGATGGCGTTCCGATCCGCACTGTCGAGGGATTGGCCAAGGGCGACACGTTGCATCCGCTTCAACGCGCCTTCATGGAGCACCATGGCCTGCAATGCGGATTCTGTACGCCCGGGTTCCTGATGCTCGCGACCGCAGTGCTGGAGCGCGAGCCGGACATCACCGACGATGAACTCCTCGATGTTCTGGCATCGAATCTCTGCCGGTGCACCGGCTACCAGAACATCATCAAGGCGGTCCGCGCCGCTGCGGCCGAGATGCGGGCTTAAGCTTCGGCCTGCTGCAAGTGGCCGGGAGCCGCTGTCGACATGCCAGACGCCAGGGACAAGTTTGTCGGCCGTTCGGTCACCCGGCTTGAGGACCGGCCGCTGCTTCTCGGCCAGGGCCGGTTTGCCGCCGACGTCTCCTTTTTCGGCCAATTGCACATGCGCCTGGTGCGCTCGACACATGCCAATGCCCGGCTTCTGTCGATCGACGCAGCGGCCGCCCGGGCCATGCCTGGTGTGCATGCGGTCTGGACCGCTGCTGACGTGGCTGACATTCCGCCGATCGACTTTCGCCTGAGTAGAATCGCGGGATTGGATGGCTACCGTCAGCGTATCCTGGCCAGTGGCAGGGTGCGTTATGTCGGCGATCCGGTCGCCGCGGTGTTTGCCGAGGATGCCTATCTTGCCGAAGATGTGGCTGACCGAGTTGCGTTGGAGCTGGAAGAGTTGCCGGCGCTGTTGCGGGCGGATGACGAACCGAGCGAATTCGAGCCGGGCCGCTCGACCGAGGCGGGCGTGGTCCGTAAGGAATACGGCGAGGTCGACGCGGCCTTCCGAACTGCCCATGCGACCGTTTCGCTCGAGCTCCGCGTCGGGCGGCATTCCGGCGTGCCGCTCGAGACCCGCGGCGCCATCGGACGATATGACGGTGCCCGCGAGGTGCTCGAACTCTATGGCGCCGCCAAGGTGCCCCATTGGAATCGCGACCAGATTGCAGCCATGCTCGAGCTTCCGCCGTCGCGGGTTCAACTCTACGAAGGCCATGTCGGCGGCGGCTTCGGCATCCGCGGTGAACTCTATCCCGAGGATGTTCTGGTGTGCGCCGCGGCGCTTCGGTTCCGCAGGCCGGTGAAATGGATCGAGGACCGCCGCGAGCACCTGATTGCCGCCAACCATTCGCGACAGCAGATCCATCGCATCCGGGCGGCCATCGATC
>Ga0075421_100009695_pt1 | contig 11870 bp, 5 predicted proteins | sample SoiMetdeltSBSDD5_FD_75292 | JGI IMG/M metagenome (GOLD analysis project Ga0075421, IMG submission 75292) | Bulk soil microbial communities from a Populus tree surrounding site in Tennessee, USA - Soil MetaG P. deltoides SBSDD5 | ecosystem: Environmental > Terrestrial > Soil > Tree plantation...
TACCATCCCAACGCCAACCTGCAGCTGGCGCAGTTGAGCGTCCAACAGAAGGAGGGCCAGGCCGCGCTGCGGTTTCTGGGCCGGCTGCCTGCTGCCGAGCATATGACACCAGCCGTCCAGCTCCTGAGGGCCCAAGCTCTCCACCAGACTGGGAAGAAGGAAGACGCCGAGGCATTGCTGTCGGAGCTTGAAAAACAGGCATCCAGCGATGCGCGCCTGGCGTTTTCCATTGGCATGGCCTTTGTGAACTGGGAGCGTTTCGAAGAGGCGGAGAGGGCGTTCAGCCGAGCTCTAGAGGCAACTCCGACCAACTTCGATGTCCTGTACAACCTGGGTCTGGCTGCCACGCGAGCCGGGCATCTCGAGCGCGCGGAGCAGGTGTTTGAGGCGGCGTTGCGGCAACGGCCTGATGATGTGGACTGCCTCGCCGGGTTGGCGCGCGTCCACCTTCAGCAGGGCAAAGACGATCAGGCTGCTGCGTGTCTGGTGCGAGCGCAGCGGCTAGCCCCTGAGCGGCCGGAGCTGCTGCTCCTATTAGCTCACACCTCCGAAAAACTGGGCTTTTACGGGGACACGGCCCTGGCGTTTGAACAATATCTCAAATTGCGCCCCAATGAGCACTTCGCCAGACGCGAGCGCGGTTTCGCGCTGGCGCGCAGCGGCAAGCGGAAAGAAGGACTCCAGGATCTCGAGTGGTACGTCCAGAAATACCCGAACGATGCCGATGGGCTCTATAAGCTCGGCATCGCTGAAGCCGCAAACGACAGGGACAAGGCTCTGGCAGATCTGACTCTGGCGCTGGGCAAGGATCCCAAGTTTCTTCCAGCACGCTATGCTCGCGCCACGCTGCACTATCAGGCTGGACGAGCTGCCGAGGCGATCGAGGATGTGAAACCCATCCTGAAGCAAACCCCGAACGACGTGCCCGCCTTAGACCTGCTGGGACAGTGCCACCTACTGCTGGAACAGCCCGCAGAAGCTGCCAAGGTCTTGAGCCGGGCAGTCGAGCTGGCTCCTCGCGATTCGCGAGCTCTACTTCATTACGCTCAGGCGCTGCGAAGATTGAATCGCAAAGGAGAAGCCGACGCCATGCTAATGCGATTCAAGCAAGCCGGGCCGGACCAAGCACAGCTGCGTGCCCGCTCTGGTTTGTTTGACTATCTAAACCTCTCGCCAGCCGAACAGCGAACTCAGTCTCTGGCGAGCTTGCAGAGGAGCGTTGCCGCAAGCCCCGACGATTTCAAGCTGAAGATTCGTCTGGGAAAGGCTTTGCTGGCTACGGGGCAGCGGGATGAGGCGCTGCAGCTCTTCCGGACTGTTGCAGAACTCACTTCTGACGGCCAGGTCTTGGCCGCCTGTGGGAAAGCTCTGATGGAGTACGATGAATACGGAGCCGCCCAACGCTACCTTGAGACGGCAGTGGACTCCGACCACCGCGAGGCGCGGCTCGACCTCGCTCTAGCGGTTTCTCGCACGGCTGGTCCGCAGCCAGCCTTGGCTGTGCTCGAGAACGTCCCCGCTGACCAGCGCGGGGGCGACTACTACTTGTTGCGGGCTCAGGTTTTGGATCTTCTGGGAAGTGTCAACGAGGCTGCGGAGGCTCTGAACCGGGGCTTTCGAGCCGCTCCGACTCGAGCGGATCTGTATTTCCAGGCAGCCCTGTTCCTGATCAAACACCGCCAGTACACAGAAGCCCAGCAGCTCTTGCAGCAAGCAAACAGTTTAGTGCCCGACGTGCCCGAGCTCATGCTGACCCGGGCGATCGTTTTTGAGTTGATGAAGGAACCCGCTAAGGCCAAGCAGTTGCTCTTACAGATGCAGTCGCGGTGGCCAGAATGGGAAATGCCCTATTTGATTCACGGTATTGTATTGGAGACGCGTCTTTTCTCCGCCGAAGCCAAGGCCATGCTGGAAACCGCAATCGCACTCGGAGCCAAGGATCCCGCCGCCTATTACTACTTGGCATTAGCAACCCAGCACGCTACGCCGGACGACACCGAAGGGGTACTAAAGGCTATCTCACAGGCAGTCCAGCGGAGTCCTGAGGATCCCTTCATTCGCTCGCTCGCGGGAAGGAACGCATTAGCTCGCAAAGACCATATCGTGGCGATCGAACATCTCAAGGTCGCGCTTCGTAATAGGCCCGATCTAGTGGAAGCCCAGTACGCCTTGAGTGCCGCTTACCGGGGCACTGGCAATCACGAGCAGGCTGCGGTGGAGTTGGCAAAAGCCCAGCAGCTGGAAAAGGAAGTCAAATCCGACGATCTAGGCACATCGCCTGTTCGGGATCTATTGTTTACAGTCCGCCCTCCAGGACGAGACCCTGTACCCTAGAGCATCTCTGAAAACTCAGTGTGGCGCCGCCACAGTCGACGGACTGAGTGCGTGACAGGCGTCGCGCAGAGCCTGCATTAGACTGCGTCAGGCCGCTTTTGGCATCGAGGCTGCCCGTTCCGAAAGTCGTCAGCTATCCGACGGCCTGTGGAGGTGTCCGTCAGATTCCCAGGGCGATCAAATCTATGTTCCCTCGGCCCGGCCGCCGGGACGCAACTTGGCTGTTTCTGCCCGCCAAAGGCTGTTGTATGATTGCTGATTATGTTGAGTTGCCAAAGGCCGATCTTGGCGGTCGCCTTAGCGTTGGCCTTGATAGAGCCCGCCCTCGGACAAGACTTCTTTTCCAAGAATGTGTACCCCATTCTGCAGAAGGCAGGCTGTCGATCCTGTCACGCCGAGGACGGAGTTGCGTCTGCCACACGCCTTCACTTCCCTCCGGATTCCGCCTCCAATCAGGAGATAGAAGCTTTTGGCACGAGCTTGGCGTCTCTGGTTGACCATGAAAACCCCGAGCTGTCGCTGCTCATCCGGAAGCCTACCAACCGAGTCGCCCACACCGGCGGCGAGCGTATTGCGCCTGGCAGTGAAGACGAGAACCTCCTTCTGCGCTGGCTGCGTCAACTTCCCAAGCTCGTGCCGGAAACGTTGGCGAGCAAGCTATCAGGTCGTTCCGCCCACAAAGAAATAGGTACGATGCGCCGGCTTACTCACAGCCAATACAACAACACGGTTCGCGATTTACTGGGAGATCAGACTCGTCCGGCCAGCCAGTTTCCCCAGGAAGACTTTGTCCATGGGTTCAAGAACCAATCGGAAGTTCAAAGCATTCCTCCACTCTTGGCGGAGGCCTACAGTGCGGTTGCCGAGAGGCTCGCTCGGAACGCGTTTCGACGCGGTGACACCCACAACCTGATACCTTGTCGCCCCGCCTCCTGGCGGGATGCCGCTTGCAGGGACAAGTTCATTCGGCAATTCGGTCGCCGGACCTTCCGCAGGCCCTTAACTCAAGATGAGCAGAGCCGCTACGTCCAGCTGTTTGCCCGCGAGGCCAAGCATAGTGGCAAGTTTCTGACGGGCGCACAAATGGTTGTGGAGGCCATGTTGCAGTCGCCCAATTTCCTTTTCCGAATGGAAGAAGACTCCCGACCCGAATGGACTTCTTACATTGTGGCAAGCAGGTTGTCTTATTTCTTGTGGGACACGATGCCCGACGAGAGGCTCTTTCAACTTGCTGCTGCCGGGGCCCTGGGCTCGCCAGACGAGGTCGAGCAGGCTGCCCGCCTGATGCTGAAGGACCCACGGGCGCAGCAGGCTTTAGACGAGTTCGTTTCCCAATGGCTGCGCTTTGACCGCGCTTTGAACACAGTGAAGGACCGCCGCTTGTTTCCTCAATTCAATCCAGGTCTGGCAGCTGCCATGACTGAAGAAACGCGACGACTGGTGGCTCACCTGGTTTGGGACCGAAAGGACTTCAGGGAGTTGTTCACGGCCGAATATAGTTTCTTGAACTCAGACCTTGCCAGTCTCTACCACCTTCCTGCTCCCAATGAAGAGTTCGAGCGCGTCCAGTTCCCAGCCGGTGACCGCGCGGGCATACTGGGCCACGCCTCGTTCCTGACCCTGACGAGTAAGCCGGAGGAAACTTCGCCCACCGAAAGAGGCCTCTTCATTCGTGAACACTTCCTCTGCCAGCGAGTGCCTCCCCCTCCACCAGGCGTCAATTCCAACTTGCCGCCGCTCAGTGAGGACAAACCGCGAACCAACCGCCAGCGACTCGAGATTCACCTGAGCAGTGAAAGCTGTTCCGGTTGTCATCGTCTGGTCGATCCCATTGGGTTTGGCTTCGAGAAATTTGATGCCATCGGTCAGCGCCGTGAAACCCTAGCCCTCACCTTCTTTCCTGCGCGCGGTGACGAGGAAAAGCGCAAGCCCACGAAAGTTGAGCTGGAGCTGGATACCAACGCCAACATCCAGGGCATTTCTGACTCCGAATTCTCCTCTCCTAAAGAATTAGGAGCGATTCTGGCCAAGAACCGTGAGTGCCAGATGTGCGTGGTCCGCCAACTCTTCCGCTTTGCACAGGGCCGCACGGAGATGCCCGAGGACCGGCCAGTTTTGGAAGGCGCCTTTCAAACATTTGAGGACTCGCAATTTCAGTTTCAAGAGCTTATGATTATTCTCGCCAAGTCAATGGCCTTGTCATCGGACGCACGGAGCGCCTCTGCTGAGGGTAGTGGTTTTCTCTTCCGCAAGGGCGAAAGGAAGGTCGCCAAGTCCGACACCAAACGGCACCCCCAGTCGTTGGCCATGCCGGTCTCAGTCGACACCAGGCAATCTTTCAGGAGGTAATCCCATGGCAGTGAAAACCATTCTCTCCCGTCGAACCTTTTTGAGGGGCTTGGGTGCCTCGGGAGCTATGGTGTGTGTGGGCTTGCCGCCGTTGGAAGCAATGTTCAATAGCAGTGGTACGGCCTACGCGGCCACTAACGGAACCGGTCGGGGGTCTCCGTTTGAATCCCGATTTCTGCTTTGGTTTAACGGCAATGGCATTCCCGAAAAGTACTGGATTCCGACCGAGACAGGATCAAACTACACCTTGACTCCGTGCCTCTCTCCGCTGGCTCCGTTTCGGAACGACGTCCATGTCATCACTGGGCTGGACAACCCGGCAGCTCGCAAACCAGGGCCGGGAAACGATCATCATCGCTCGATGAGCGCGTTGGTGTCGGGTACGTCCTTCACAGGCCAGGGCGCAGGCTGCGCTTCCATCGACGAGGTGATTGCCCAGAAAATCGGCGGAGATTCTCGTTTCCGCTCTCTTCAGATCGGTGTCTGCCAGGAATCGTTCGGGGAAAGCATTCAAAGGAACCTTAGCTGGGCCGGACGAGATCGCCCATTGCCACCTGAGATGATTCCCCACAAGCTGTTTAATCGAGTTTTTGGTACCAAGGACGTGGACTGGGTGACCCGCAAACGCAGCATCCTGGATGCAGTTCGAGAGGACGCCGCTGCCTTGAAAACCAAGCTGGGCAAGCCCGATCAACAGCGGGTAGAGGAGTATCTGGGTTCTGTCCGGGACCTGGAGCGTGCTATAACCAGCCTGCCCCCGGAATATTCGAAGGTCGAGGAGCCAGACTTGTCAGGTGACTTGAAGGACTGGCCGCGAATCGCCAAATTGCAGACTGATCTGCTAGTGCATGCCTTTGCGGCGCGCCAAACACAGGTCGCCTCCTACATGCTCTCCAAGTGTCAGGGGCTATCACGCTTCCCCTGGCTGGGCTATACGGCCCTGCGGCACCATGACTATACTCATGAGAACGTGGAGACACCTCAAGGCATGCGCATCTTGCGCGACATCTGCAAGTGGCACGTCGAAGAGTTTGCTTACCTGTTGGCCAAACTGAAATCAATCCCTGAGGGCGAGGCCACCTTGCTGGACCATACCTGCGTTTTGTTTATCCACGAGCACGCCGAAGCCAACTCCCACAAGAACAACGGGCTGGCCGTCATTGCAGCCGGGCATTCAGGAGGTTTGAAGACGGGTATGCACACCAAGATGACCGGAACGATCGGGGATCTGTACTGGACCATCGCTGACGAGATCTTTCAGTCCCGCTTGAGCGGCTTCCCAACCGCCGACCGCAAGCTGAGTGCTGTGGTCTAGGGAAGCGTAAGAGATGAAAGTGCCTCCCCGTTTATGCCCAGTGAGGGGCCGCCTTCCCTCTCCCGGCGGTCATTGCGCCACCGACGCTAGTTGCTTCCGTCGCAGCGGAGGCAGGGGGTTAGGGCGGATTGGTAGCTTCTCCCACGGTGTTTTGGAAAGGCCGTTCAGGTCCCAGACCACTCGGCCTTCACGTACGGTTAACTCGCACTCCAGTTTCTGTGTGCCCATCAGCTTTCCACCTTCCACATCGACAAATCCGAACGCTCCGCTACGAAGGTTCAGCACCGTGAGGTCCGCAGGAGCGCCCACGGTCAGGTGACCCAAGTCGGTGCGCTTGATCTCTTTGGCTGGATTCCAGGTCGCACGGAGGATGACTTCTTCCAGAGACATTCCCAGATTCAGGAATTTCGACATGACATTGATCTGATCTTTCATCCCGGCATTCATGCTCCCAGTGTGCAGGTCGGTGCTGATCGAGTCGGGCACAAGCCCCTGTTTGACGGCAGGAACGGCCTGCCGGAAGAGAAAGCTGCCGGCTCCATGACCGACGTCGAAGATCACGCCGCGTTCGCGCGCTTCAAACAGGTAAGAAAAGACCTTGCCGTCTTCGTCGATCATGGGCACACGGCCCAAGTACATGTGAGTGTAAATGTCACCCGGGCGCAAATGTTTCAGGACCAGATCCTGGAAAGGTCTTTCAGGAACAAAATATCCGAAGTCGACCATTATGGGAACGTCCGCCAGTTTGCCTGCCTCCACGGCCCGGTCTACAGGAGCCCATTCCGGACCTTCGTAATGCGCGGTCTTGATGCCCACGATCACGCCAGGGTGCTGGATGATGCGCATTGCCGTGAGCTTAGGATCCATGTCCGCCAGATCCTGCTCTACGGGTCCCCCTCGCATCCCATGTCCCACAATATTCAATAGCGCCAGAACACGCGTCTGGGAACGATCGATGACTTGTTCCTTAAAGTGCGGGAAGGTCCTCCAGCCACTTCCTCCAGCATCCACAACCGTCGTGACGCCACTCCGGAATGCAAAACCGTCTGGTGGCAAACTGCTCATCCCGTTGCCGAGATAGGCATTAGGGTCGGTTCCGTAGTACACGTGAGCGTGAATGTCGATGAGGCCAGGAGCCACGTAGAGGCCCGTGGCGTCGACAACCAGTTTGGCCTGTGAGGCCGGAATGTTGGCAGCCACTTGGGCGATCTTTCCATCAGCCACGGCCACCTCAATGACGGCATTGATCTGGTTCTTGGGATCAATGACGTGTCCGCCTTTGATAAGCAGGTCGTACTGCGCGAAGGCGGTGGCGGATAGCCCGGTGCACGCGGCAAGAAGCTGAATCAAGATCCGGCAGGATCGAAAACGCATGGGATCGTCTCCTCTCTGCTGAAAATCCCAAGGGTGGTGCAACAAGACCAGTTGTCCCTGCCGCAAGACCCCGGGCCTCTTGGACTCTTGGCGAGAGAGACAATTCGGGGACTGTCATCCCCGGTGGTGTCATCTAGTCTGGTGGCGTTAGTCTAGTGGCGTCGAACGTGGTGCCGCGCAGCAACATGAGAAGGTCTCCCGAAAATCGTCCTGGTCCTCGTCCTCACTCTTGCCGAAATGCAGAGGGTAACGACGAGAGCGGATGAGGGCAATACCTCTTCATCTCCGATCGCCAACGCATCTCGCTGCGAGTGTCCCGTATGCTTCCAATATTCCTTGTGTGGTATGGAAGCCTTCAGGTATATAGAAATCCATGGAAGCGACTTCAGTGAACTGGACGGCCCCGAGGATACTTTTTCCCTGGATCTTAAGTCCACAAAAAGATCTCATCTTCTACATCGGCTCAGCACTGGCAGGCTGGCTCTATGTGGCCATTATCCTTTTTGGAATTCTAACGTTGCCCGACCCTTTGAGAGATCCGCTGGTCACGTTGCGACTTGGCTCGCTCGAGGTCCCGCTCACGCTGCGGCTGCTCGTGATTGCCAGCTGGGCCATCATCCTGGACGCTCCACACGTCTGGGCGACGCTGGCTCGCACGCTGTTTGATCCAGATGAATGGAAGGTGCGCCGCCGCGAAATCCTTTTCTCGTTTGTCTGGTTCTTCGTCGGGCCGGCTGCCATTGCGGCACCTTACGTCGTTGGCAGCCTCACGGCGCCGCTGGGTTGGTTGCTTCCGGCTTATGCGCTCTCCTTTGGAGCCCTCAGCTTTTTTGTCTTCTTCCGCTTGTGGGCGTACTACCACGTCGTGCGCCAGCATTGGGGCTTCTTTAGTCTTTACAAGCGCAAAGCCGAAGACTATGGCCCTTTTCTGAACAAGGCCGACAGCTGGTTTTTCAACCTGAGCCTTTACCTGCCGCTGGTCATGTTCATGACCAGCTCTTTCTATTTGAAGACCCCGGGGTACGTGGATCTTGGTCTGAGGACTCCGCTGGTCGGGCATTGGAGTTTGGGCAGAGTGCTTTATCCCGCCGCCTGGGCGCTTTACCTCGGCGTCATCCTGTTTTACATTGGTTACCAGGCAAGACTCTGGCTGGACGAGCGTGCCATAAACGGAAGCAAGCTGCTCTACATGGCGGCGATTGTGCCCCTGCACTTCGTGGCATACAGCCATCCGCTCATGGCAGCTTTTTTGGTTCCGCTGGTGACAGTAGGGCATAATATTCAGTACCACTGCATTGTGTACAGTTTTGCCCAGAACAAATACGCCGCTCGTCCTCAAAGGGAGTTTCGTTATGTACGAGCCTTATTCAAGAATTTCTGGGTCTACGCACTGGTAGGACTTCTATTCACCTTCGCGCTCTATCGGGGTCCCTGGATCGACTGGTTGAAGCACCTTACCGGCATCCGGCTCGACCAGAGTCTTCTGAACTCTCTGGCGATGATGGCCGGCGTGCAGCATCCCGCCTCACTTTCGTTAGGCGAGAAGATTTTTGCTGCCTGTATCGCCGGTTTTGCGATGCAGCACTATTATCTCGACGCCAAAATCTGGCGGGTGAACCGGGACATGGATGTCCGGAAATATCTGAAGGTCTGAGGAACAAGCTACCAAGAAACTATCACAGCTGGTGCACTGACCAACTTCACATCTAGAGGGAAGGCTGGCAGAGGCGCTCTGAGGTTAGCTTTGCTCCGTTCCTAGAAATAGCAATGGCTTCGAACCACTCGCTCTCCCTTTCGGCGGTTGCTCTTGTCCTCCTGCTCACTGTGCTCCCCACGCGCGGGCAGCATGCGGCTGTGCCCACACCCGTTCCCCTGGCGGGCCTGATAGAGTCAGTCGAGATCATCAGAGACCGCTGGGGCATCGCTCACATCTACGCGAAGAACGAACATGATCTTTTCTTTGTCCAAGGCTACAACGCTGCGCGCGATCGTTTGTTCCAGTTCGAAGTATGGCGTCGCCAAGCGACCGGTACGATAGCTGAGATTCTCGGACGGAAGGAACTCAAACGGGACCTCGGCACGCGGCTTCATCTGTTCCGTGGCAACTTGAAACAAGAGCTCAATTTCTATCACCCCCGCGGCGAACAGATCGTCGCAGCCTTCGTGGCCGGCGTGAACGCCTACATCGAGTTGACCCAGCGAAATCCAGCCCTACTTCCGTTGGAATTCAAGCTCCTGGACATCCGACCAGGCAGGTGGAGCCCGGAAGTCGTGATTTCGAGGCATCAGGCATTGTTGACGAACATCCGGCTGGAGCTGAGTCAGGCGCAGGCCGTCCGAATCCTGGGGCCAGAGAAAGTCAAAGACCTATCATTCTTCCAGGGAGGTGATCCGCTCCTTACAGTCGACCCCGCGATTGAATTGTCACTGATCTCAAACAAAATCCTCGAACTGTATGACGCATTCCGCGAACCAATTAAGTTTACGCCTCAAGACATCATGTTGGATTTTCGCATCCAGTCCGCCTCGCTCACACGAAGCACTAGCTCTCGTGCGGCCGCTCTGCAAGCCATGAATCCTGTCCAGAGTCAGGAGGATTTCGGCAGCAACAACTGGATTCTGAGTGGCAAACTTACCCAGAGCGGCAAGCCGATGATGATGAATGATCCACACCGCACCCTGAGCGCGCCATCGCTGCGCTACTGGGTTCACCTGGTGGCGCCCGGCTGGAACGTGATCGGGGCGGGCGAGCCCGTGTTGCCCGGCGTGTCGGTCGGCCACAATGAACACGGAGCCTGGGGTCTGACACATTTCGGCATCGACACCGAGGATCTCTACGTCTACGACACCCACCCAGAGGATCCTTCCCGATACAAGTACGCGGGAGTGTGGAAAGATATGCGGAGGGCGAAAGACACAATCTCCGTGAAGGATCAAGCCTCGGTTGCGGTTGAACTCAAATACACACGTCACGGGCCGGTTCTCTTCGAAGACACGGAGCATCACAAAGCCTACGCGCTACGGGCTGCCTGGATGGAGGTTGGATGCGCGCCGTATCTGGCGAGCTTACGAATGAACCAGGCAAAAAACTGGCTGGAGTTTCGCGAGGCATGCACCTACAACCGAATCCCGGCGGAGAACATGGTGTGGGCCGGCGTCGATGGCACAATTGGGTATCAAGCGGCCGGAATTCAGCCCCTGAGGCCTAATTGGAGCGGATTGGTTCCGGTGCCAGGCGATGGCCGGTACGAATGGGCCGGCTACCTGCCAATCAAAGAATTGCCGCACGTTGTTGACCCGCCGCAAGGATTTTTTGTCACCGCCAACCACTACCTGTTCCCGGACAAGTATCCATTCCCCGCGGCGCTGCATTACACCTGGGCCGATCCCTATCGAGCTGACCGCATTACCGAGGTGCTTTCGAACGGCCGGGCCTATGCCGTCGCCGACATGATAGGGCTCCAGAACGACGACCTGTCGATTCCAGCTCGTATGCTGGTTCCGCTACTGACCGGTCTGCCGTTGACCGATCCTCTGGCGCTCAAAGCGCGCGATCTGGTAGTCGAGTGGAATTACTTGCTGGACCGGAACTCTGTTCCAGCGGGGATCTACACGATGTGGCAGCGCCGCCTGCAGGCTAATATGCGTGACCTCCTGGTCCCGAAAGAAGCACAGGAGTTCGTGACCCTAGCCATGAAGAGGATCATAGACTGGCTTATCACACCGGACGGGCGTTTCGGGGCTGACCCAATAAGAGGCCGCAACGAGTTGCTTGTCCGCAGCTTCGAGGAAGCCACGGCTGAGCTCGTCCGGAAGCTAGGGCCTGATGTGAGCCGCTGGCAGTACGGACAGGAAAAGTACCATCATGTGCTCATCCACCACCCGCTGAGCGAAGCCGTCCTGCCGGAATTGCGCTCTCGCCTGAGCGTTGGCCCACTGCCAAAGGGCGGCGACCGCTACACGGTGACCGCGACAGGCGATGGTGACAATCAAACGACAGGCCCGTCGTTCATGATCATCGCGGATGCTGCGAACTGGGACAATTCCATGGGACTGAACACTCCCGGGCAGTCCGGTGACCCAGACAGCTCGCACTACCGCGATCTATTTGAACCATGGTCTCAGGGACACTATTTCCCGGTGTTCTACAGCCGGGCAAAAGTAGAATCGGTGGCCGAAGAGAGAGTGATGCTCGTGCCCGTCAAGGTAGCGAAGTGAGATCCGGTTTGCGCAAGCTACTGGACAGAGGTTCCCCTGTCCACGTCTTGTCGAAGCCGACTTTTGGAGTTCGGGAGCTGGCTGCCGTTATTGGTCGTGCATGTTTGGGGCGAAGCTGAGTCCCGCGCTGTACCATCACGACAGGGAGGACCCGAGGGACGCAGGCTGACCGGTGCTGCATTGCGGCGCGTGATGGTAGGCCTTTCAAGTCCGGCAATTGACGGCCCAAAACGAACCCGTCGTGTAGCGACGAATCGAATTCGACCTGCTGGGAGGACTT
>Ga0075421_100009696_pt1 | contig 11870 bp, 9 predicted proteins | sample SoiMetdeltSBSDD5_FD_75292 | JGI IMG/M metagenome (GOLD analysis project Ga0075421, IMG submission 75292) | Bulk soil microbial communities from a Populus tree surrounding site in Tennessee, USA - Soil MetaG P. deltoides SBSDD5 | ecosystem: Environmental > Terrestrial > Soil > Tree plantation...
CGGCGGCGCCGCCGCGGCGATGGTGCTTCGCTACTGGGGAGAACGCGGGATCGATGCCGCGGACTTTAGCCCGCTGGTGGAAGACTCCCTGGGCGGCATTCGAACCGGACGGTTGGTTGCGGATCTCCAGCGCCTCGGCTGGCAGGCGATGGCCTTCGCCGGAGACGAGGCGATGATCCGTCACCACTTAGCCCTAGGCCGGCCCGTCATCGCTCTCTTACTGGACAGACCACAGCGTTATCACTATGTGGTCCTGGTCGCGTGGAAAGACGACGTCGTCCTCCTGCACGATCCAGCGAGAGCACCCCTCCGGGTCGTTTCCGTCCGAGAGTTCGACCGCGCATGGATGGCCACCGGTAGATGGAGTCTGCTCGTCCTTCCGAATTCGAATGCCAGGCCAGCCCCGGCACGAACCGATTCGACTCTGGCCACCACCACGTCTCCCCCGGGCGCCTTCGCCTCTCTGCTGGCGGAGGGTGTGCGTCTGGGGCGTGGTGGAGAATTGGAGGCCGCCTGGGTCCACCTGCAGGCGGCCACGGCGCTATGGCCCGATTCCGCGGCCGCATGGCGTGAGCTGGCCGGGATCCGGTTTCGTCAGAAGAAGTGGTCCGATGCCGCCTCTCTCGCCCGCCGCGCCACCCGACTCGATCCTGCCGACGTCTTGGCTTGGCGCCTCCTTGGAGCGAGTCTCTACCTCGAGGGTCGCACCGAGGATGCCTTGGATGCATGGAATCGGTTGGGAGAACCGCGTCTCGATTTGACTCGGATCGAGGGCCTAACCCGCACCCGGTTCACGGTCGTATCCGATCGAATGGGCCTCGACTCGGGCTCTCTTATCACCGCTCGGTCATTCCGGCGGGCGCAAAGACGGGTCTCGGACATTCCCGCCATCGAAGCGTCGCGGCTCGACTGCCGTCCCCTTCCCGGCGGCATCGCCGAGATGGAAACCGCGATTCTCGAGCGGCCCCTTTTTTGGAATGGACCCGCGGGAGCTGTGGCTCTAGGGCTTCGATCACTGGTTGATCGAGAGCTGGCCCTTTCTATTGCCGGCCTCACCGGAAACGGTGAACGGTGGGAGGCGGCGTGGCGGTGGGAAGAGAATCGCCCCCGACTGCGCGTCGGAGTGACTGCCCCTAACGTGGCCGGTCTTCCGGGCATCGTGGGTGTCCTGGGGTTTCGAGAAGAGCAGACCTACGCCACGGATCTAGTCGCGCCTCCAAACGCCCGCAACCGCACCCTTCCTCCGGGCACCGATTCGACCGCGAGCGGAATGACTCGAGAAGTGCGTCGAAGCGCCGGCGTGTCGTGGAACGAGTGGCTGGGGGGAGATCTCCGGTTGGAAGCGGACGTGGGACTCGAGCATTGGGAGGCGGATGATAGCCGCTTCTTCGCCGCGGGTCTGGCATTGGACCTGCGACCATTCCGGAATGCGATCGCGCTCAGGGTGCAGGGTACGCGATGGTTCGCGCTGCGCGGCGAGCAGCCCTTTGTGGCCGCCACCGCCGACATTGCGTGGCGGCCGGCTATTCCGGGAATCCAGCACATGTTCGTTGAGTCGCGTCTCGGGTATCGGTTCGCGGGAGATGCTGCTCCCCCGGCCGTCTGGCCCGGCGCCGGTACCGGTCGCGGCCGGGCCGACTTGCTGCGCGCTCATCCGCTGCTTGAGGGCGGCGTTCTACAGGGGACTGCGTTCGGGCGGTCGTTGTGGAGCGCCGGATTCGAGGTGGACTACCGGGCTTGGCGGTTGGGTCCGATCCAGATGGGGGTTGCCTGCTTTGTTGATGCAGCCCGGCCCGGAGACCTTCCCCCGGGTCGGCCCGACGTTCCGGCATTGGTCGACGCAGGACTGGGCATTCGACTGGCCGGACTCGGTTCGGAAGGAGACCTATCGCTGGACGCGGCCCATGGTCTCACCGATGGACAGTCGGCACTCTCTCTGGTCTGGAGAACGGGGCGACCGTGATCGGCGAAAAAATCCATTGCCGGAGACATACGACTAGAGGCTCATAGCCAAGAACTCTTCGATGCCTGAAAGTTCGCCGTGAAGGGCGAGGCGGGTTGGTGAGCCCGTCATTTTCCGCAAAATAGTGGCCGCGCCCTCCTACGGGCCGCGATTCGCTTCGCCCTATCAACTGAAAAAATAGGGGATCGTAGGATGGCCGTACCTCGCCATGCTCCCTCAAGAATTGAGATGATCAGCCCTTGTATCGCGAGTGGAAAGTTTTGTCCAAAGCCTAAGGAGAGTCTATGCGTTCGACTGTGCTTGCATTTTTTTTCGTGTTTTCCGTATTGATCGTGGGGGGGATCCTGGGGTGCGATGACAATGGCCCGACGACCGCCAATCCCAACGACTTGGCACCACCGCTCGGTCTGGAATCCGTGACCAAAGATGACTCCGTGATTCTGACCTGGGAGGCCAGCAACTACGACGAGGACCGCCAAGGGTTCCAGGTTTATCAAGCATCCGGGGCCCAAAGCGGCACTCCCCAGGACATCCCGTCCGCCTTCGGTAGCGCTCCGGTGGAGCAGATCGCGACAACCGCCGCCGCCGGCAGCTTCAGCGTTACCGTGGATAGTCTCGTGAGCGGTGCGACCTACAGCTTCCTGGTCGTTGCCTACAAGGACGATGGCAACACGCTCAGTCGCCCCAGCAATATCGTGACGGACACCCCGCGGCGCGAGTCCCCGGGAACCATCACCCTGATCAACGGGACGGGGAACGCGCGCTATCTGGACGTCGCCGCGGATCCGCCGGTTGCCTCGACGAGCTCGACCGGAGCGGACATCCTGGCTCAGTCCTTCAACGCCGGGGCAGGAGATCGTCACGGCATGGTCGGGCAAAACGGAGCCCGGGTGCAGGATCTGGGCTACGTGTCGAGTTGGGATGAAATCGATGAAGCCCCTCTGGGCGCTGGCTCGTATCCCGATGCCAGCTATTCGGTGGAAGTGCTGCCCGGGCATGTCTATGCCGTCTTCACCGGAGACAATCACTACGCCAAGATTTTGATCGTGAGTCTGAATGCATCCGATTTCGGCTACACGGTGCGAGTGGCGTACCAACCCCAGACCGGCAACAATGAATTGAAACCCGGACTTCCGGGCCACCAATAAATGGAAGGGCCCACAGACTAATTAGTGGCACCACAGTAGGCATCGGTTAGGTGCTTGAGCATCAGGGGAGGCACGACCCTTTGGGTCGTGCCTTTTTGCATCCTCTCCGCACAAATGTTCCAGGTATCCCTGGCCACTCCTATACGACCAAGTGCTTATAGCCAAGATCTCTTCGATGCGTGAAGGTGGGCAGTGAAGGGCGAGGTGGATTAGTGAGCCCGTCATTTCAGTAATGAAGTGCCCGCCCTCCTACGGGCCGTGATTCGCTTCGCCCTATCAACCGAACGTACAGGGGAGCATGGAAGGGTGGCCGCACCTCGCCGTGCTCCCCTTCGAATTTCTCACCCGTCGTGCAAGGGGTCCCAGGCTGGCCTTTCGTTTGGGCAAACCCCGAGTGACTCGACTTCCGTCAGTGTGAGGCGAATCCCATCGTCTTGAGCCGTCCCCAGGTCGTGGCGCGGATCGCGGTCGGCCCGGAGAACGAGTAGGAAACAGGGAATCGGAGATCGGCGAGGATCAGAGCGTCCGTGGGCTGAGTAACCAGTAGTTCAATCTCGTCGATTTTACCCGGAACCGTCGTCGTGAAGAATGCACTCCCGCTTGCGGAGTCCTCGAGCAACGTGGGGTCACTGCCATAGTATGTGCTGACCAGCGCGCCGCCGCTCCACGGGCGAAATGAAATGAGAACTTCGGGAGCGGAGACGGCGTTGTAATTGAAATGGATGTTGACTCTGTCGTTGAATAAAAGGACGGCGGGAGACGACGGATCAAGCTGAACATCCGTGATGCTCCCAAACCGTCCAAAATAATAGTTTGCATCGACATCAAGCTGTTCGGACCACTCCTGCCACTCACAACACCAATATTCGCATTCACAGACCCACCAACCATAGTCAATCTGGACGTTGAGTCGGCGAATGGTTGCGCGGGAGACAGGTCCATCCACCGTAAATGAGCCTGTCACATGACCGGAGTCAAAGGTGGCATCTCCCGACTGGCTCACCAAGGACCCATCATCGTCCAGGGTGTAGACGTGAATACCCGTCACACCCCCCGTTTCGCACGTGTAATCGAAGGAATACATCACCTTCGACCCCATCAACAGGACGGCGGGAGCCGCAGGAGTCATTTGGAGGTTCGAGATGGTGCCGGCGCTTACATGCGAGCTCCATAGCAGCGAGGTTCCCAGAACCAAGAACACAAACAGCGATTGATTGAGCGGCCTTTGTTTTTTCATGGCGGCCTTCCTTCCCCCCTATCCCTACTACATTCCAGAGGGTCGAAGAGTTGGTGGTCAGGGTAACCCCTGGATCGAGCCTGGATACTTCTCCAGGCCGGCCTTTTCTTTTGGGAAAGCCGGCAGTGCTTAACGAATGCGAGAAACCGCGCAAGAACTGCGTGACTCGCGAAAAGAGGAGGACAGGAGTGTCCAATTGGCTTGAAAACGTTCGCTGTCAAATGAGGAGTCTGGAAAATGCGACGGATATTTTGTTTCCTGGCTATGTCCACTGCCTTGCTGGGGTTATCGTCTTCCGTCCTGGCCGTGGTCCCTGATCCGGGCCTCTGCATCGTTCCCAACGTGGTCGTGAATCCGGGAGGAAACCTGGACTACGTAGTCACGGTGCGGGACGCCTTCAACGCCCCCTGTGCCTTCATCATGGTTGAACTCTTCTTCTCCCCTACCGCCGACTTTTTGTTGTGCTGGTGTGTCGGCCAGGACCACCCTGTCATCCGCCAAGTGACGGATGCAGCGGGACGAGCCACATTTCGCATCGCCGCCGGGGGATGTCTTGACCCGAGCGCACTGGGCCCGCAGGTCAACGTCGTCGCCGCAGGCACTTTTCTGGCCAGCGTGGGAGTGGTGAGCCCAGACGCGGTGGACAACGCGGGCCTGCTCCCCTGGCAGGGGTGGAATCCTGGAGCGAAGTGCGCGGTGGGCTTGTCGGATGCCGCCTTCCACTCCGCCCCCCTTGCCGTCGGGCGTTTCACGTTCTGCACTGACATGAACAGTGATGGGGTCTGCAACTTGGGCGACGCCGTGATCCTTACCGGTCCAATCCGGAGAGGGGACAACTGCCCCCATTGAACATCCGGATGCGGTTTGGTTTGAGGCTGGTTGGGCCGATCTGGATACTCCTCCAGACCGGCCTTGCTTTTGGGCAAGCGCCGAGTGATTCGACAGGTGCTTTTTCCGGATTCCACGGCGCGACAAGCCATCACGTCATCGAGTGTCCATGAGGAGGCATGGATGTAGGGGCCTTATACTAGTTGCATGGCCGCCGCTTCTCGAATGGCCCTTTTAGCCTGTTGTTCTCTACTCCTTCCAGTCACCGCTCTTGGCAAAACGTGGCACATTGCCGTGGATCACTCCGGAGATGCCCCGACTATTCAGGCCGCCATCGAAAGCTGTGCGGAGTGGGATACCATTCTGGTCGGGCCCGGCACCTATGTCGAGAATCTGAACTTCCTGGGAAAAAACCTTTGGGCACATAGCGCCTCCGGCCCCGAACTCACCATCATCAATGGGAGCACCCTGGCTGAATCCGCGGTTCGTTTCATCACCGGAGAGTTGCCTACTTGCGTTTTCGAAGGGTTCACCGTCTCTGGAGGCAGCGGCCACGGCGATTGCGGCGGCGGCATTTACATCGACAACTCATCTCCCACCATTCGCAATAACATTATTCTGGAGAATCACGCCAGATTCGGGGGAGGCGTGTACGTCACGAGCCCCTCCTTCAATCCCGCCCTTGTTTCGCCCCTTATCGATGGAAACAAGATCAGCTCGAACAGCGCCGAGCAAGGAGGTGGACTATATGCCCATTATGCAGATGCCGTGATCACCCATAATCTTTTTGTCGGGAACAACGCGTCCTACTGTGGCGGCGGTGCTTGCTTGAGGTCGGCCTCTCCAGTCCTTAGTTTCAATCAATTCCGCGGAAATGTCGCCAAGCTAGGTGGGGGACTTAACGTTGCGTATGGAAGCGGGAATCAGGCAACCATCGTCAGTTTCAATTTGTTCGCCCAAAACACGGCGACCGGTGATGCCGTTTACGGCTCCGGCGGTGGAGCCGCATTTCAACACGTTTTCGTTCGAATCGAGAACAATACGTTTGTCGAAAATCATGGGCGTTCTTCGACGAATGGAAACGCGGGTGGCGGCTTGGCTTCCACTTTCTCGAGAAACAGCGAGGTCATCCGCAACATCATCGCCCGGAACGACGGAGGCGGTTTGTACTGCCGCGGGGATGATTTCTCTTTCCCGACCACGTACACCGACAACCTCATTTGGGCCAACACCGATCAAAACTTCGTGAACGGCGATTATGGCGGCTGCGGAGAGCTGGGCGACAGCTGGCTGATTGCCGATCCGGAATTCTGCGGAGCAGGTTCCGGAGACTATTCGGTTGCCACTACGTCGCCGGCCCTCGGACCAGGCGGTCCAATGGGCGCGTTTACGGAGCCGGGCTGCGGCCCCGTGGCGACTCGAGAAAGCACATGGGGACAACTCAAGGCCCGAGCCTGGAAGCCGGGACATTGAGTTCTTGAATTCAACTCTCTTGGCCCGGCAGGCGCTTATACTCTCCGGTTCCATGTTCGTGGCAATGGTTATCGGAGCTTGCGGAAACTCGGGATTCGGCCCGGGCCACGCCAAGGCGTCGCTCCTTTCGGAGAAGCGAACCGTCGCGCGCGGGTCGAACGCTCTGTTCGGAGTTCGCTTCGATATCGAGCCGGGGTGGCATCTCTATTGGAACGGCCAGAACGACACCGGGTACGCGCCGCACGTGACGTTCGAATTACCGGAAGGTTTTAGGGCGGGCGAGATCGCCTGGCCCGTTCCAAGACGCCTTGTCTCGCCGGGAAACATCTTGGATCACGTGTACGAAAACCACGTGACGTTGCTCGTTCCCATTACCATTCCCGCCGAAGCAAAACCCGGTCGTTACGTAATCAAGGGCGAGGCCACATGGCTCGCCTGCCATGACGTGTGCGTTCCGGGCAAAGAGGCGTTGCAGCTCACGGTCAGCGTGGGCGGCGATGCCGACGCGGCGCAATTGAACAAAGAGATTGAAGAAACAAAAGCCACCCTGCCCCTCGGTTGGGGTGAAGCAAACCGGCGTCAAGCCATCGAATCCACCTGGAAGGATGGAATCCTGATCCTCAAGCGCCCTGGAGCATCTGGGATGCTGTTCTTTCCCGATACGGCCTCGGTCGCCATAAGTGATCTCCTTCACGCCGGTGAGGTGATTGGAGAGGAGATGCGGCTAGTGCCCCAGGACTCGACGGGGCAGATTTCCGGAATACTCGGGATACAAACCCCGGGCGACACGATATATTCTTCGTTCAAGCAAACCCTCCCCCAAAAGCCCTAGGAGACCCCTTTCATGACTCGTTTGGCCCTTTATTTTCTTTGTGGAGCACTCATCATGGCCTCATCGACTCCCGCTTCGGCACAATCGAAAGACGCGACCCAGACCCCGGCCGTCCAGACGCCCCTTCAGGTGGGGGCCAAAGCTCCCGATTTCGAGCTCAAGGACATCCAGGGCAAGGCCTACAAGCTAAGCCAGTTCGCGGACAAGACGGTGGTTTTGGAGTGGTTCAATCCGGATTGCCCGTTCGTGAAGAAGCACCACCAGCTGACCCACTCGATGATCGAGACCCAGGCGGCCGCCGCCAAGCAAGGTGTGGTGTGGCTGGCCATCAACTCGGGGGCGCCGGGGAAGCAGGGCAATGGCCTTGAGCGCAACCAGAAAGCCGCCACGGAATACAAGATGGAGTACCCCATCCTGTTGGATGAATCCGGCACCGTCGGCAAGCTCTATGGCGCCAAGACCACGCCGCATATGTTCGTGATCTCGAAGGGCACCGTTGTTTACGAGGGCGCCATCGACGATCGCCCCGACACCGAAGCTCCCGGGAAAAACAACTACGTGCGCGCGGCGCTCCAGCAGCTCGGCGCGGGTAAAACGATCGACCCCGCCCAGACCAAACCCTACGGCTGCAGCGTTAAGTACGCATCGTAATTTTGATTGCGTGGCATGGTGAGGCGGCGACGTCTCACCATGCTCCGCCAAACAAATGACTAGGCTACTAATTCCTGCGGGATCGCGTATTCTCTCATTAGAGTATTTGCGCCCCGGTTCAAATGTTTAGTCGGGGCAAAGGCCCGCACCAGGATTGGAGGCATTCTCGTGGGAAACACTGATGATCGTGACCCCAAGAAACCCGATTTCTCGAATGTCCAGAGCGGCAGCTCGTCCACCGCTTCATCGTCGAAGAAACCCACGCCAGCGCCGCCTTTACCGGCAACTCGGTTTAGAGTGTATACCGTTCAAAAGGGCGATAGCCTTTCCAAGATCGCCAAGCATGAATATGGCGACGCCAACAAATGGCGCAAGATCTTCGAAGCCAATAAGGACATCATCAAGGATCCGGATCTCATCTATCCCGGACAAGAACTGAAAATCCCCAGCGCCTAAAACTGGAACACTGTGGAGGAATGATGCGCACACTACGCCCAATTCTCGCCGCGCTTTGCCTGGCCCTGGCCATTCATGCCACGGCCTGCCAGAAAAAGACTTCGGAAACGTCGACGACATCCTACTCCGAGAGATCTACGACTGAAACGTCCGCGGTCAAAGTCACCACCGTGGACCTGGGTCGTAACATTGGCGGCGACAAACACGTTACCGATGCGACCATCACGTTCAGCCCGAACGATGTGATCTACGCGTCCGTGCTGACCTCGGGCAGCGCTCCCAGCGCCACCGTCAAGGTTCGATGGACGTTTCAGGATGGTCAGGTGGTCGAGGAGTCCGAACAGACCATCGCGCCAACCGGCGACACAGCGACGGAGTTTCACATCTCGAAGCCCGATGGCTGGCCAGCCGGCACCTACAAGGCCGAGGTGTACTTGAACGGACAACTCGTGCAGACGAAGAATTTTGACGTAAAAACCTAAACGTAACCGGCTAGTCCACCAGAACGATTTGTCGAGAATCGACGCGATCGCCTTGCCGGACGCGGACGAAATAAACGCCCGCTCGCGCTTTTTGACCCTTTGCGTCTCGCGCGTCCCAAGATGCCTCGTGCGGTCCTGCGGGAAGGCTCCGGTCGAGCAGCGTGGCAACGCGCCTACCGGCGATATCGAAGACGGTCACGTCGACGGCTTGCTGGGACTCCAGGTTGAAGCGAACGGACAAAGATCGCTGGAATGGGTTGGGAGACGCTTCCAAGCGTTGAACTGGAGTTTCCTCTCTCACTCCAGTGGGATTCCAAACCGGATTGTAGAGAGCGATTCCGATCGAAGAGACTCCGCCCAGTTTGGTGAAGTCACCGGTAAGGACGAGCCCTTTTACTAGGTCTCCATCGTGTGCGTAAAGGCGACTCGGTCCACCTATGGCGGGTGCCGTATTGATGTATTGGTACCAGCTCCCGCCACTCCACGCATTCAGTCCGGCCAGCAACGTTCCAAAATAATCAGTCAGCAACACGCCCGCGGAAACGGTGCCCATCGCGGACCAGCCGGTTCCATTCCATCGGGCAATATTCCCGACCGTAGTGGTCCCAGCGCGATTGAATTGACCGGATACATATAAGTTACCTTGAGATACCGCGAGTGAGTTGACCGTCCCGTTTATTCCCCCCCCAATAGTGCTCCAAGACGTTCCATCCCATTGGGCCAGTCCCAACGCGGAGGCACCTCCAGCGTGATCAAAATCTCCCCCTACGACCAAATATCCGTTGTAGACCAGCATGGCTCGCACTTGATATCCACCGGTCAATCCGCTCCCAAGTGGGTGCCAGGAGGTACCGTCCCAACGAGCGATTCGGCTCGCGGGCTGGCCACCGATGGTATCGAAGTCTCCTGCGGCTATGAGATCTCCATCGTAAACAGCCAGCGCAAAAATGCCATTAGGCGTACCTGCCCCAAGCGGCTCCCAGGTGGTCCCCGACCACCTGGCTATGCGATCCACCACGGTGGAACCGGAAAGGCCGAAAACTCCGGCAGCGATGAGATCTCCGTTATATTTGGTCAGGGCAAGAACGGTTCCGTCGAACCCATCCCCATAGGTATGCCAGCCACCATCCCAGCGAGCAATTCCATGAGTGCTTATTCCGCCAGCGTAGGTGAAATTACCACCCAACACCAAAGAGCGTCCGTCAGACAAGAAAGCGTACACACCCCCAGCGTACGTACTACCAAGCCCGCGCCCGAGACTTGAATACGTGTTATCCCAATAATTAAACTCTGTCTTCCAAACAGCGATATTGACCGCGCTCATCCCGTCGACCGTGCCGAAGTAGCCACCTAGGATCACATCTGTGCCATTCGTAAACAGTACGGTGACGTCCGGGGCAAGATCGATGATTCCTGATCCAAGCGGACTCCAATGAACACCGTCCCATGCCGCCACGAAACGGGCATCAACCTTGCCTCCGCCTTTGCCTGCGGTAATAAATCTGCCACCCACGTAAAGCCGACCTCCGGCTACGGTGAGCGCATCCACTTGCCCGTCGGTTCCGCCTCCGAGAGCACGCCACGTTGTTCCGTCCAGCCAGGCGATGTTATCCCCACCGGTGAGGCTGAATAACCCGGCTGCGATCAGCACTCCGTTCAGGACCGCAAGTTTTTGGACGCCAAAAAGCGGCCCACCAATCGACTGCCAGGATGTTCCGTTCCAAACCGCCACGCCCGACGCGGGAGTGCTGCCACCCGAGGCAGTAAACGAGCCGGCCGCCACGATTTGTCCGTTGTACTCGGTCAATGCAACCACTTGCCCGTTGAGACCGTCGCCCATGGCGTGCCAGGCCGTTCCATCGAACCGCGCCACATGGTTGGCCAGATTACCGCCCGCCCCAATGAAGTCCCCTCCCGCATATAGATTGTTTCCCGAGGCGAAGAGCGTAAGCACCTTGTCGTCGGTTCCGGGGTTCGGCATCCCACCCACGGAATCCCAATAGGCACCGTTCCACCGGATGATGTAATCCGATGGAGCATATGGAGGACCATATGCTCGGTGCACGACAGCGCCTACGTAAAGTTCTCCCTGAAACACTGCAAGCGCCGTGACTTGACCTTGTCCTACGCCGGGCCCGCCCACTCCGGGGAGCTGCTTGTAGATCCAGGCTGTACCGTTCCAGAAAGCCAGATTCGATGTAAACTCTGCGTTGTACCCGCCCACGAAAATCACGTTGTTGTAATTGGCGACGTGACTAAAGGTGGAGGTTAAAACAGTGCCGCCGAAACCATCCCACCATGTCGCGCCGAAAGCGGGGAACGCACCGAAAAAGAGAAGGCCTAGAATTGAGCTGCAGACAAAGAAGCGTGAGAACATAGGTCCCTCAAGGTGTGAGGACTTCATGCGCGCCTCTCGAGATGCGGGCTTACAAGGACCTTGAAGACGAACAAAGGCCAAAGAGAGCTGGAATGCAGTCTAGGACTTCCTGGGCCAAAGTCCCTAGCTGATTAGACGGAACTCTCCCGGAGAATTACGGAAAACCTTCACTTTAACCAGGGAACGAACAGTAACCCTGAGAGTTGTCTAACTTCTGAAAAATACAATTGTTACGATGACGAAAACAGGCAACAGAATGCAGGCCGACCACTTCATATATCCGAAAAACCCCGGCATCCGTATGCCGTTTTCTTCGGCAATAGACTTCACCATGAAGTTGGGCCCGTTCCCGATGTACGAGTTGGCGCCCATGAACACGGCGCCGCACGAGATCGCGGTCAAGAACGCCACGCCTTCGGGATA
>Ga0075421_100009700_pt1 | contig 11867 bp, 6 predicted proteins | sample SoiMetdeltSBSDD5_FD_75292 | JGI IMG/M metagenome (GOLD analysis project Ga0075421, IMG submission 75292) | Bulk soil microbial communities from a Populus tree surrounding site in Tennessee, USA - Soil MetaG P. deltoides SBSDD5 | ecosystem: Environmental > Terrestrial > Soil > Tree plantation...
CCGCGCGTGGCGCCCGCCGACATACGAACCGCCACTTCCCGCGTGCGCCCCGAGCCTCGCACGACGAGCAGACTGGCGACGTTGACGCAGCCGACAAGCAGCACGACACCCACCATCGCCATCAAGACCGTCAAGGGCACCGTGTAGTCGTTGCGCAGCCGATCCTGTCCGCGGGCAGCAGGCTGAAGCGTTGCGACAGCGGCGCCCGGACGGGCCGCGAAATTCCGAAGCTCGGGTTTCGTGAGGTGATCCCGAAATGCGGTTTGCAGAACGGATTGGGCCTGCCGCACGTCGATGCCCGGCTTCAGACGCACGACAATCGGCATGACGAACCAGCTGTCGGGCCATGTCAGAAAGTCGGGCTCCCGCTGCGCCAGCATCGACACCGGCAGAGTGATGTCGATGCGGCGTCCCGGCCGCATTCCGTCGAATCCGGGCGCGGTGACGCCGACGATGGTGACCGGTTGACCGCCGACGACCAACGCCTGTCCAAGCGCTCTCGGGTTGCGGTCGAATCGCCGCGCCCAGAAGCTGTCGCTGATGACGGCAATCGGACTGCTGCCGGGCGAGCGGTCGTCTTCCGCGGTGAAGCCGCGGCCGAGCGCTATCGGCGCGCCGACGACGGCGTGATAGTTGCCAGCGACATACTGGCCATCGACAACCTCGACGCCTCGATTTGATTCCACCTTGAAGTCGCGGATGTTGTAGAGCGTCGCGCCGGCGAATACCTCGCTGTGCTTGCGCACCTCTTCGAACCAGACGTAATTCGAGGACGTGCTGAAGAGATCGTCGGCGGGACCGTGCGTGACGAAAAACAGGTCCCGCGGCGACGCAACCGGCAGCGTGCGGAACAGCACGGCGTTCATCAGGCTGAAGATCGCGGTGTTCGCGCCGATGCCCAGCGCAAGCGTCGCCACCGCGGCGCCGAGGAAGCCTGGCGTGCGGCGCAATGACCTGGCGGCGTATTTCACGTCCTGAAGCAGCGAATCGAGCATGTCAATCCCGCCGTGCAGAGATCAGGGTGTTGTCATGCAGCGAAAGGATGAGTTCACGCCCGCTCGCGAGCGTGCGGCTTTGACGACGACGTCCGGCGACGACGTCGACGAGCGTGCACGACTCGGCGGCACAGGTCACTCCTAGCGTTGCGGCGTCGGTCCCGAAACGAAGCAGCGCCGCGCCCATCGCAAACATTCGATCGCCCGACGGCGCCACCCGCGTATAGACGTGGCGATTGGGAATGAATCCGCGCGGAGCGGACGCGGCCTTGAAGTCGAATGACGAGGGGATGCGCGTCGAGATCCCGTCCACCGTCATCGTCATGCCGTCGTCCGATAGACTCCAGATCCACAGTACCGAGTAGTGTGTGTCCGGTGCCTTCACGGTGACGAGGCGATCGCCGTCCCATCGCGACTGTACGACCGGTTCGAGCGAGCGATCACCGCCGCGACGCGGTCGCCAGCGATCGAAGGGCAGCTCCCACGGAATGATTGATGTCTGGCTGGATGCGAGCTGAAGAACGGCCATGTCGATCTGCGATGGCGTCTGCGTGATGACGCGAATCTGCCCATAGACCTGGTCGTCGCTGCGCGCGGGATCGAGAATCCAGAGACCAGAGAAGTCGGGCTTCTGCTGCGCCTGCGCGGCGGCCGGCAACACGGCAATGGCGGCGAGCACGGCGATGGCAGCGCGAGTGATGCTCACGATCGCGCGGGGCATGACCAAGGAGTATGCCAGAGGGGCAGGTGACTCTAAGTCGCGGGCCGCGCGCCAGTTGTGCCACTTGCTGACTGGCTCTTCGCACGAAACTTGTTCGTCCGTGGGACGCACAGAGTCCGGCCCCGGTCAGGTTCGGGGTCAGGACGGGGACAGGACCGGGTCAGGACAGGGACAGGACCGGGTCAGGACCGGGACAGCCCCTAACTTCTTGCCGCGCGGATGGGACTTTACCTGTAGATGGATGCACTCGACGTCATCGTGGCGCGGGCCAGGGAAGGGGAGGCCGAGGCGTTCACCGTCCTGGTGCGACGCTTTCAGGACATGGCCGTCGGATACGGCTACTCGATCCTCCACGATTTCCAGCTGGCCGAAGACGCCGCCCAGGAGGCGTTCTTCGAGGCCTATCGCACGCTGTCGAAGCTGCGCGAGCCCGCGGCCTTTGCCGGGTGGTTCCGGCGAATCGTGTTCAAGCAGTGCGACCGCATCACGCGCCGCCGCCTCGTCGCAACCGTGCCGCTCGACGTCAACGAGCCAATCGTCGCGTCCGGCCGGAGCGGTGCCGAGGACGAAAGGAAGGCCGACATGCTCGAAGCCATGCGCCAGCTGCCCGAGCACGAGCGTGCGGCCATGACGCTCTTCTACATCGGCGGCTACTCGATGGAGGAAGTCGCGACGTTTCTCGAGGTGCCGGTCTCCACGGTCAAAGGCCGTCTGCACTCGGCGCGCGAGCGGCTGCGAGCGATGCTGCTCGATACGGTCGCCGACGATCTGCGGTCGCGACGGCCGTCACGCAATGAGTCGTTCGCGACCGCGGTGGTCGAGCTGCTGACGGCGGCGCGTGCCGGCGACGTCGAGCGCGTGAAGACATTGCTGAAGGCGGATCCGCGGCTGCTCGTCGCCCGCGACCCGATGGGCAACACGGCACTGATCATCGCCGTCAACAGCGGGCACGAGGCGCTCGCCGATCTGCTGTTCGATGCCGGCGTAGAGCCCGGTCTGCACGAGGCGGCGGCCATCGGCGACACCAGCCGTGTGCGCGCCGCACTCGAGCGGGATCCGGAACAGCTCGACGCGCATTCGCCCGAAGGTTTCACGCCGCTCGCACTGGCCGCGCACTTCGGCCACCTCGAGGTCATGCGAGTGCTGATCGACTCGGGTGCCGACGTGAATCGCGTCGCCACGCATCACCTGGCCGTGACGCCGCTCCATGCGGCGCTGTTCGGGCGCCAGGTGGCTGCCGCAGTGCTCCTCGTCGAGCGCGGCGCCGACGTCACGCTCGCGCGTGGTGGCTCCGGCTGGAAGCGGGCCGGGTGGACGCCGCTGCATTACGCGGCCGGCATGGGCTTCAGCGCGCTCGTCCAGCCGCTCCTCGATCGCGGCGCGGACCCGACGCGGCGTGATGAAGCAGGCCAGACGCCGATCGACGTCGCGATCGACGCCAGCCACAACGAAATCGCGGACGTGCTCCGTTCACGAGGTGCGAAATGACGAAGACGCTTGCCGGTTGGTGGTTAGTGGCTAGTGGTTCGTGGATGCCACTACAACCGACCACCAGCTACCAACTACCAACCACCAACCAGGTGATGTCGATGGCGCAAACAGAAACGATCAGTGAGATCCTGCAGGCCAAATACAGAGGCAACAACGCACGCGTCGAGGAGCTGCTCCAGGCGCGCCCGGCGCTCAACATCTTCGAAGCCGCCGCAACGGGACAGACCGCGCGCGTGCGCGAGCTGCTTGCGGCGAATCCGTCGCTCGTCAACAGCTATGCGCCGGATGGATTCCACCCGCTGGGCCTGGCCGCGTTCTTCGGCAACAAGGCGACCGTGGACGCACTGCTCGAGGCAGGCGCCGACGTCAACCAGCAGTCGCGCGAGTCGATGAAGGTCAGCGCGCTGCACTCGGCAGCCGCGGCGAGGCGGCCCGACATCGCCGAAGCGCTGCTGGCGCGGGGAGCCAATCCAAACCTCCGCGGCGAGGCAGGCATTACGGTCTTCCACGAAGTCGCGATCACCGGGCAGATCGATCTCGCCGAGGTGCTGGTGAAACACGGGGCAGACGTGAACGCCGTGGACAACTCAGGGAAGACGCCGCTCGCGCATGCGATCGACAGCAAGAAGGATGCGATGGCCGCCTGGTTGAAGACCCACGGCGGCCGATAAGGTGCGGATCGTTCAACTCAGATCGAAGGCCGAGAGCGTTTGACGATCGCGCACGTATAGGGTCGTACCAACAAGCGTCGGCGGCGTCCAGGCCAGGTGCTGGAGGACGCTCGCCTTCGCCAGCACCTTCAAGCCCTGAGGCGACACGGTAGCCAGACCGAGCACGCCGTCTTCGTCGAGAACGATCAGCTTGCCATCCGCATAGAGCAATTGCGCGCGCGCGAAGCTTCGATCCTGCCACGCGACCTGACCGTTCTTGAGATCGATCGCCGAGATGAACGCCGGACCGAAGTCGCCGCTCGACGCATACGCGTGCTCGCCGAGCGGGATGATGGTGCCGATATGGACGCGCATTCGCTGGCTGTGCCACTTCTCCGCGACAGTCGTCTTGCCGCCTGACTGACGGAGCTCGAGCGCACGAGTGCCCACCCCGTACGCCGACGAGACGATGAGCAGATGCTGATCGGCCACCCACACCGGCGTGCTGATGTTCAGCCCCCAGTCGGTCCGGTGCGGATGCCGCCACAGTTCCTTGCCGCTCGCGGGATCCATGCCCGTCACCACGTCGCCACCAAAGACGACGAGCTGCGGCTGCTTGTCGACGTCGATGACAACTGGCGAGGCCGGGGCCCAGACGAAATAGCCGTTCTTCCACAGCAGCTTGCCCGACGCCTGATCGAAAGCCGCCACCGCCTGGTTGGCGCCGCCCATCGTGACGATGATCGTGCCGTTGTAGAGCAGCGGGCTTCCGCTGTAGCCGCGGCCGGTGAGCGGCGCGTTGAATTCCTTGACGAAGTCGTGCGACCAGATGCGCTTGCCCGTCGCCTTGTCGAGCGCGAAGAGCTCGCTTCGCGAACTCGCCGCGAAGACGCGATTGCCGGCGATCAGCGGCGTGCTGTGCGGGCCAAGACCCTGATCGAACTGAATGCCATTCGTCGGGGCAGGGTATTTGAACTCCCAGATGGTCTTGCCACTTGCCGCGTCGAATGCAGCCATGACTTCTTCATGCGATACAGACGGCTGACGCGTGACCTGGCGGTACATCGTGTAGAGGCGTCCGTTCTCGACGAGTACCGAGGAGTGTCCCTCGCCGAGACTGCGGCTCCACAGCTTCTTGGGTCCGCTGGCCGGCCAGCTCGAGGCGAGTCCCTTGCTGTCGGACATGAAGTCACGGCGCGGGCCGCCCCATTGCGTCCATGACGGACTCACCTGTCCAGTCGCCGTCGACGGCGCGACGGCCAGCGCGGTCACAATTGCGAGCCGTAATGCGCGGCGAAGGGGCATCTCATTCTCCTCGAAGGGCCTGCGTGGGATCGGTTCGTGCGGCGCTTGCCGCCGGAATCAGCGATGCGCACGCCGCAACCGCGACCAGCGAGACGGCCGCGATCGCGAACGTCGTCAGGTCGAGAGGCGTGACGCCAAACAGTCGCGACGACAGCACCCGCGTGACTGCCACGGCCCCGGCAATGCCAAGCAGCAGGCCGACCGACGCGAGTGTCAGCCCTTCGCCGACAAATGACTGTACGACGCGTCCGGTCGTCGCGCCGAGGGCCATGCGGATGCCGACTTCCTTACGACGCCGGACCGCGGCATACGCGATCAATCCATAGAGCCCGATCGCCGCGAGCAGCATCGCCGACGTCGCAAACGCACCGAGCAGGATTGTCAAGAGCCGCTGCATGTCGAGATCGCGACGGATCAGGGAGGTCATGGTCTCGAAGCGGATGAACGCCAACGTCGGATCGATGGCTCTCACCGCCTCACGCATGCCTGTCTCAAGAGGCGCAGTGGGTCCGCTCACGCGCACGATCCATTTCATGTCGAAGAACCGGTTGGCGATCTGGATACCCGCGTCAGGTGCCTGCGCAACCGGGATGTAGACCGCCGGCGAACTCGGAGCCCCGAGTGCACCCAGCGTGAGATTGCGGACGAATCCCGCATTCGATCGACCCTTCACGTCGGCGACGATGCCGATGATCTCGCGGGGGCCCTCGCTGCCAAAGGCAATCGTCCGGCCGACAGCGGTCAATCCGCCGAAGTACGTGTGCGCGAACGTCTCGTTGACGACAGCTACCAGCGGACGGCCGGCGCCATGGGCCTCGGTGAACGTGGTGCCGGCACGAGTCGCGATCTGGAAGAGCGAGAAGTAGTCGGGCGATACGTATCGCCAGTCCATCGATCGAGTCTGATCGATCTTCGCGCCCGCGGGTGGTGCCATGGGCAGGTTGAGACCAGCTTCGATCGGCACGCTGTTCGACACGGCGACTGACGTCACGCCGGGCAGCGCGCGAATTCGCGCCAGCCCCTGGTCGATCAGTCGCTGTCGAGTCTCGGCGTTCTCGACACTGGTGCCTTGCAGTGACATCCGGCCGACGACGACGCCGTCCGGCGCGAAGCCGAGCTCGACGCTGGTGAGGTTCATGAACGTTCGAATGAGCAGTCCGGCGCCGACCAGAAGCACGACTGCCAGAGCAACTTCGGCAATGGTCAGCGTTCGACGGATGGTCGCGGTGCCCGGCCCGGCCGTCGTCCGCGACGTGAGTGCAGTGCCGGGATCCACGCGAGACAACGCCAGCGCCGGCACGAGCCCGAAAAAGATGCCGGCAGCGAACGTGACGGTCGTCGTCACGAGCACTACACGCCAGTCCAGCGTCACCGTGCCACCCGCCAGGAGATCGCGTGCGACGTCTTCCGAAATGGCCGACAGCAGCAGTTGCGTCGACCCCGCCGCGACGAGCAGCCCCAACAGCGCTCCCGCGCACGCCAGCACCATCGATTCGGTGAGGACGTGACGGACCAGCCGGCCTCGGCTCGCACCAAGCGAGGCTCGCGTAGCGACCTCGCGATGTCGAGCGACCGCGCGGGCGATGTACAGGTTGGCGACGTTGACGCAGGCGATCAACAGCAGGAAGGCGACAGCGCCGAGCAGCACCAGTACGGGCTGGCGCACACCCCGGCCGAGGACCTCACGGTAGGGGGCCCAGGAGAACTGTGGAACGCGGCTCTCCGCGAGGTTGGGGACGGTCCGCATCAGATCGGCGCGGACGTTCGCCAGTTCCGCCTGTGCCGCATCACGTGTCGTGTCGGCGCGGAGCCGGCCGATCACCCGGTAGTTGACGCCGTTGTCGCGCTCGTTCGTGCGCAGCGGCGTCAACACCTCAGCGCGGGGAATCGACGCGAAATCACGCGGCAACACGCCGACCACGGTGTAGGGTCGACCGCCGAGCGTGACACTGTTCCCGAGCGCACCTGCCGGATTCATGAAGAGTTGCGTCGCGAGACTTTCGCTGAGCATCGCGGCGTCCGGTCCGCGCGCGGTGTCTTCATCCGACGTGAACTCGCGTCCGGCGAGCGGCCGAACACCGTGCGCCTTCAGGTAGTCCGTCGACACGCGCAGCCCGCGAACGCTGATCGCGGACGTTGCGGTGGACAGGTTCCAACTGGTGGAAAAACTCTGCGCGGCGATGGCCTCGATCACGCGCACGCGATCCCGGGTCAGGATGAACGTCGTCCCGCTCTGAGAAGAGTTCGGCACAGGTGAGTTGCCGTACCTTGCCGTGAGAACCGCGATCCGATCGGGCTCTGGGTAGGGCACCGGTTTCAGGAGCGTCGCATTCACCAGGCTGAAGATCGCCGTCGTCGCGCCGATGCCGAGCGCGAGCGTCAGCAGCGCGGCCGTGGTGAAACCCGGTGTACTGCGCAATGAGCGCCAGGCGTAACGAATGTCTTGAAGCATTGTTGATGTCCCGATCTACTCGGCCCGTAAGGCGATCACTGGATCGACACGGCTCGCCCGCCGCGCCGGCACGTAGCACGATGCGAAGGCGACGAGCGCAATCACGCACAGGACGCCGGCGTAGTTGAGGGGATCCGAGGCGGTGATAGCTCCGAAGGCGCCGGCCATCGCGAATGCGATTGGCAGCGCGAGCGGCAAGCCGACCAGCCAGCCGGCCATGACGGGCCGCGCGCCTTGCGTCACGATCATCCGGCTCACGCTCGACGGCCGTGCGCCAAGCGCGATGCGGATACCGATCTCTCGCGTGCGCTGAATCACCAGATACGACACCACGCCGTAGATGCCGGCCGCCGCGAGGCACAGCGCCAGGAACCCCGTTGCCATGAGCAGGGCGGTCAGGATGGATTGGCTCGCGACGTCGTTGAACAGCACCTGTTCCATCGACATGACGGCAAAGATCGGCTCGTTCGGCTCGAGCGCCGCGGCAGTGGTCCGAACGGCTGCGGCCAATGACGTCGGTTCGCTCGTGGTACGAATCGCGATCGCCATCGCACGATCGGGCCTCAGCGTCCACGGGATGTAGAGGTGGGCCATCGAGCGTCGGAAGACGTCGGTGCCTCGCACGTTGGCAACCACCCCGACGACCATGACAGTCCGGTCCGGTTCGCCGTCCAACGAGAACGTCGCCTGACGGCCGATGGCATCACCGAGCGGCCACAGTTGCCGCGCGGCGTCTTCGCTGACCAGCGCGACCGGCGGCCCGCCGTTGAAGTCTTCCGTCTCCAACGACCGCCCGCGCAGCACGGGCATGCGCATCGTTCTGAAATAGTCGCCGCTGACCGATGCCAGCATGAGCGATGGAAGTGATTCCGGCGCGACGGGCGGAGCGCCGGCGACGCGGACGCGCACGTTCAGATCGCGGTCGGCGACCGGCAGCCGATTGATCGCGCCGGCCGATGTGACACCGGGCAGCGCTTCGATGCGGTCCAGCAACGCGGAGTAGAACCGTGTCGTGCTGTCGCCGTCCGGAGCCCGCGCCGGGGCGAGGTCCATCTTGAACGTCAAGACCTGTCTGGAATCGAAGCCGAAGGGCGTGCTGCGCATGATCCACGACATCCGCCCGATCAGCGTCACCTGGACGAGCAGCACGACGGCGAGCGCGACCTGGAGACTGACCAGCACGGTTCGTATTCGATGACCGTGTCCGCGCGTGGCCCGTCCGCCTTGTCGAAGATCGCTGGCATCGGGACGCCAGCCGCGCAGCGCGGGCAACAATGAGAACGCGAACGGGATGACGAACGACGTGAGCACACCCGCGGCGACGATGCGGCCGTTGATCGTCGCGTCGGTGAGCACGCGTGCCTGGGGCCCGCCGATCCATTTGAGCGCGGCAAGTCCCCAGGCGCCGAGCACCACACCGCAGAGACCAGCGGCCGCCGAGAGGACGAACCCCTCGGCCATGATCTGCTTCACGTGATCCCACCGGCCCGCGCCGAGCACGGTTCGCAGCGACAATTCGCGATGCCGCGCCGAGACTTGCGCCAGCACGACGTTCGACACGTTGGTGCAGGCCATCGCGACGATGAGTCCGGCAATCAGCACGAGCAGGAGCAGCAGGAAACCGATACCGCCGCCGAGCATCTCGATCAGTGGCCGCACGACTATTCCGGTCTGTGCGTTGGTGGCCGGATACTCCTGCTTCAACTGCGCGGCGATCGTCGTCAACTCGCGCTCTGCCTGCTCGAGCGTGGCACCAGGCTCGAGACGCGCGCTGACGAACAGCGTACGGGCGTCGCGCGCCGCGCGCGCGGCGTCGAGCTCCTGCGGAACCCAGAGATTGGTATCGACGAAGATCCCGCGGCCGGCCGAGGCAGGCATGACGCCGACAATCGTGTGTGGGGTGCCGTCGAGAAAGATGGTGGTGCCGATCACGTCGGCCCGCGACGAGAATCGCTCCCGCCAATAACGATCGGTCAGGAGCGTGACGCGAGGTGCGCCGAGTGCGCCATCTTCGGGTCGAAACCCTCGTCCGAGTTGAACGGAAAGGCCCCACAACGACGGAAGATTGACCGTTACCCGAACCAGGGAGGCGCGCTCCGGCGCGTCGAGTCCAGTGAGCGTGGCGGTGCCGTACTGAAACGCGGCGAACTCGTCGAGAGTGGTCGAGCGCGCCATCCAGTCGACGAGATCGGGGACGGAGGTGCCAGTGATCGCGAGGTCGCCCGCCACGCCGGCGCGGGCCTCGCCAAGCCGCGGATCGGTCGACGAGACGAACACCAGTCGTCCGGTGTCGGCGATCGGCAGAGCGTGCCAGACACTGTCGACCGTGCTCGCGATGATGGTGCTCACGCCGATCGTCACGGCGAGCGTGAGCACGATCACGAGTGTCGGTGTCGGGTTTCGAAGCAGCGCTCGGAACGCGAATCGCAAATCAACCATTGTCGATTTTCCGATCTGTGATAATCACCAATCCATCATGCTCTTCAGTCCTGGCGCAGGGCTCGCAGCGGATCGGTTCGTGCCGCCCGGCGAGCCGGGATATACGCCGCGACCAGCGTGATGGCGACGAGCGTTGGTACCGCCAGCGCGTAGCTCCACGCGCTGTGACCGCCCATCTGGTTCTGGAAGACTCCGCTCAACAACCCGCTCGTTGCGATGCTGCCGGCGATGCCGAGCACGATGCCAACGGTGGCGAGGATCATGCCGCGTCTGAGGATCATGGTCAGGACCGACGCTGGCGCCGCGCCCACCGCGATGCGGATGCCGATCTCGCGCGTGCGGCGGCTGACGGAGTAGGCGACCAGTCCGTACAAGCCCACGACCGCGAGCAGAACGCCGATCGCACCCAGCCCGCCGACTGTGCCGACGAGCAGCCGGCTGATGTGAATGACGCGCGACTCGTAGTAGTCCTCCATCGTGCGCAGGCCGAGCACCGGCATCTGCGGATCTATCGAGCGGACCAGCGCCCGCAACGGTTCGGCGAGTCCCGATGCGGAACCGGAGGCCGCCAGGATCAGCGAGCGGCGCGACACCGGGCTCTGCGCGTGCGGCAGGTACATGAACTCCAACGGCGGCTCGACGATGAAGAAGTACCGTGAGTCCGCCGCCACGCCGACGATCTGCACCGTCCGCGCCCTGGCGCCGCGAATGGCCACCCGCTTGCCGATCGCGCTCTGGCCCGGCCAGTAGTGGGCGGCAAAGCGCTGATTGACGATCGCGACCTCCGGCGTATCAGCGGTATCGGTCGCCTGAAAGGCGCGGCCCTCCACGATGCGGATACCGGTCGTGTCGAAATACCCTTCGTCCGCCAGCACCATCGGGCAGCTGACGCTCTCGATGCCGGGGGCAAACGTGAAGCCTTCCGGCGCGACCTGCGACGACTGCTGGTTGTCGATTCGCATCGGCACGGTAGATGCGAGTGCCACCGACCTGACGCCGGGCAGAGCCGCGGCGCGATCCTTCACGTCGCGAAAGAAGGTTTCGGCTCGTGCATCGGTGTAGCGGGCGATTGCCGGATCGAAGCTCGCGAAAATGAGGCCCTCGGTGCGGAACCCGGGACCTTGCGCCAGGCGCGAGTTGAACGCGCGATACATGAAGATGGTAACCGTCACGAGCATCAGCGAGAGTGCGACCTGCCCGCACACCAGCAGGCTTCGGCCCCACAACCGTGAACCCTTTGCGCGTTCGGCGCCCGTGTCCTTCAGCGAACGGACCACGTCGGTGCGCGTGGCGGTCCAGGCAGGCAGCAGGCTCGAGAGCACCGCGCTCAAGGCCGCGACGATGATGCCGACGACGAGCGCGCGGCCGTCGAGCTCGAACGTCAGCTTCAACGGAATATCGGTCGGATATTCGATCGTGCGGAAGGCGCTGATCACCGCGTAGCCGAGCAGCAGCCCGAGCAGGCCTCCTGCCGTCGCCAGCAAAAGACTCTCCGTGACGAGTTGCCGGAGCAGGCGGAATCGGCCGGCCCCAACTGCCAGGCGCAGCGCGAGCTCGCGGGCACGCGCGGGTGCGCGGCTCGTCAGGAGTCCCGCGACGTTGGCGCAGGCAATGGCGAGCACGAGGAGCGCCAGCGTCATCAGCATCACGGCGATATTCGTGTCGCCACCACCAGGTGAGTCGCGGTAGGCCTCGAATTCGGTCTTCACCAGCAGATCGCGATTGCGGTTGGTGTTCGGATAGGTCTGCGCGAGGCTCGACGCGAGCTGCTGCATCTCCTGCCTCGCGTCGTTCATCGTCGCGCCATCGGCCAG
>Ga0075421_100009703_pt1 | contig 11866 bp, 10 predicted proteins | sample SoiMetdeltSBSDD5_FD_75292 | JGI IMG/M metagenome (GOLD analysis project Ga0075421, IMG submission 75292) | Bulk soil microbial communities from a Populus tree surrounding site in Tennessee, USA - Soil MetaG P. deltoides SBSDD5 | ecosystem: Environmental > Terrestrial > Soil > Tree plantation...
CACGTCGGCGGCGACGACGCAATCTCGCAACACGGATCCCGCGCCCACGTGCACCCGCTCCCACAAGATGGCGTTGGCGATGCGAGCGCGGGGCCCGATGCGCGAGGCTTCGCCGATGACCGCGTGCGGGCCGACGTGCGCACCCGACTCCACGAGCACGCGCGGTCCCAGCACCGACGGCGGCTCCAGGCGCGCTCCCGTCGCCCGCGCGCCGTCCGCGACCCAGCTTCCGTCCCGCGGCGCACCGGGCGGGGACAGCGGCGAGCGCACGCGGCCGTCGAGGAGATCGACCTGCGCCAGGTGATAGGCGGCGGGGCTGCCGATGTCGCGCCAGTACGCCGGCTCCGCCCACCCGAAGCAGGGAACGCCGTCGGCGATGAGCGCCGGAAAGAACTCGCGCTCGATCGAGGCTGGACGGTCCGCGGGCAGGCGCCGCACGAGGTCGGCATCGATGATGTAGACGCCGGCGTTGATCGTGTTCGTGGTGAGCTCCTCCTCCGCCGCCGGCTTCTCGCGGAACCGACGGAGACGGCTGTCGGCGTCGATTTCCACGAGGCCGTACGGCCGCGGATCGGGCACGCGCGTGAGGAAGATCGTCGTGCGCGACCGCCTCGCGTCGTGGAACGCGCGCATGGCAGCGAGGTCGGCGTCGGTGAGGATGTCGCCGTTCAGCACGAGCACGGCGCCGCCGTCGCCGGGGCCGGCCTGGTCCAGCGCGTAGCGGACGCCGCCGCCGGTGCCGAGCGGCTCCGCTTCCACCACGTACGTCAGCTTGACGCCGAGCGCCTCGGCGTCGCCCAGCGCCAGGCGAACGTCATCGACCCGGTACGAGCACGAGAGAACGATGTCGGAAATTCCGTGATGGGCCAGCAGCGCAACCTGGTAGGCGAGGAAGGGACGATTGAGAAGGGGGACGACCGGCTTCGCGCGCGCCAGCGTCAACGGCCGCAGGCGCGTCCCCTGCCCGCCGGCGAGGATCACCGCCCGCGGGGCCGGCACATCACGTCCCCGGCGACCAGGGCTCCGCTTCGGCCACCAGCATGACCGGGATGCCATCCCGGATCGGGTACGCCTTCCGGCACGCGGGACAGATGATCCGCGTCTCCTCGAAGCGCAGATCGCCTTTGCAGGCGGGACACACGAGAATCGCCTTCAGCTCCTCGTCGATCATCGCGATACCTTCTTCCTCAGCTCGTTCTCGAAGTAGGCGAGCGTCTTCTCGAGGCCGGCGTCGAGCGAGGTCGCGGGAGCCCAGCCGAGCACTCGCTTGGCGCGGGCGGCATCGAGAACGCTCCGGCGTTGCTCACCCGGTCGCGCCGGTCCGTGCTGCGGCGGCCGCTTGACGCCGGCCGCGCGCGCGAGGCGGCCGTAAATCTCGTTGACGGTGGTCTCGACACCGGTGGAGATGTTGACGACCCCGGTCGTCTCCGGCTGCGCGAGCGCGCGCGCCGCCGCATCGGCCACGTCCTCCACGTACACGTAGTCCCGTGTCTGCTCGCCGTCCCCGTTCACGATGCACGGCTCCGCGCGCAGCAGCCGGTGCGCGAAGATCGCGATGACGCCCGCCTCCCCGAGCGGATTCTGGCGGGGGCCGTAGACGTTGGCAAGCCGCAGCGTCAACGGATGCCCGCCGGTGAGCCCGGCCCAGCACTCGAGGTAGCGCTCGGCCGACGTCTTGGAAACGCCGTACGGCGACGTCGCGCGCGTCGGATGGTCTTCGGGCGTCGGCAACACCTCGGTGTCACCGTAGGCGGCGCCGCCCGTTGACGTGTAGACGATGCGGCGGACGCCGGCGCGTCGACATGCCTCCAGCAGCGTGATGGTCCCGATGATGTTGACGCTCGCGTCGAGGACAGGATCGGTCACCGAGCGCGATACGGCAGCCTGGGCGGCCACGTGGACGACCGCGTTCGCGCGCGCCTCCGCGAACACGTCGTCCAGGCGCTCGCTCCGGATATCGCACACGACCAGCGGCGCCGCCCGGTTCACGAGCTCGCGGCGGCCGGTGGAGAGATTGTCGAGCACGGTGACGGCGTGACCGTCGGCGAGCAGACGGTCGGTGACGTGCGAGCCGATGAAGCCGGCGCCTCCGGTGACGATCACGTTCATCCGCGCACCGCGTCCCGGAACCAGTCGAGCGTCAAGCGCAAGCCCTCGTCGATGTCGACGCGCGGCTCCCATCCGAGGAGCCGGCGCGCGCGTGTGATGTCCGGTTGGCGCACCTTCGGATCGTCCTCCGGCAATGGCCGGAACACGATCTCGCTCCGCGAGTCCGAGAGGCGGAGGATCCGCTTCGCGAGCTCGAGCAGGGTCATCTCGTGCGGGTTGCCGATGTTCACGGGCTCGTTCACCGGGCTCGCCATGAGACGGGCGATGCCGGCCACGAGATCGGTGATGTACTGAAACGACCGCGTCTGCGAGCCATCGCCGAAGACCGTGAGCGGCGCCCCCGTGAGGGCCTGCGTCATGAAGGCGGGGATGGCGCGCCCGTCGTTCGCGCGCATGCGCGGGCCGAACGTGTTGAAGATGCGCACGATCCGCGTATCGACGCCATGCGAGCGATGGTAGGCCATCGTGATCGCCTCCGCGAAGCGCTTCGCCTCGTCGTACACGCCGCGCGGCCCGACCGGATTGACGTTGCCCCAGTAGTCCTCGCGCTGCGGGTGGACGAGCGGATCGCCGTACACCTCCGACGTCGAGGCGAGCAGGAAGCGCGCGCCCTTGGCTTTGGCGAGGCCGAGCGTGTTGTGGGTCCCGAGCGCGCCCACCTTCAGCGTCTGGATGGGGAACTCGAGATAGTCGCGCGGCGAGGCGGGGCTGGCGAAGTGCAGGACCCACTCGAGCGGCCCGGGGACGTTGATGTACTCGGTCACGTTGTGTCGTGCCAGCGTGAAGCCGGGGCGCCCCTCGAGGCCGGCGAGATTCTGCGGGGAGCCGGTGAGGAAGTTGTCCATGCAGATGACCTCGTCACCACGGCCGACGAGGAACTCGCAGAGATGGGACCCGATGAAACCCGCCCCGCCCGTCACCAGCACCCGCATCCGCGCTCCCGCTCCGCGGCCCGAGCGTCAGGCGGGCAGCACCGGCTTGCGGCCGATGGAGTAGTACTCGAAGCCGAGGCGGCGCATGCGCTCCGGTTCCCAGAGGTTGCGGCCGTCGAAGACCGCGGGACGGCGCATGGCGCCGCGCAGGCGTTCCAGGTTGAGGAGCTTGAACTCGTTCCACTCCGTGAGGAGCGCGACGGCGTCGGCGCCGGCGGCAGCCGCGTAGGGCGAGTCGCAGTACGTGACGGTGGCGGGGAGGACGTCCCGAGCCTTGGGTATCGCCACCGGATCATAGGCGCGCACGGTGCTTCCGAGCTCCACGAGGCTCCTCACGACGTCGACGCTCTTGGCTTCCCGCATGTCGTCCGTGTTCGGCTTGAAGGAGAGCCCGAGCACCGCCACGACCTTGTCGTCGAGCGGTGAGAGCGCCTTCTCGACGATGCGGACGAAGTGCCGCGCGCGGGACGCGTTCACCTCGACGACCGCGCGCAGCAGGTTGAACTCGTAGCCGAGGGTGGCCGCCGTGTGGACGAGACAGTCCGTGTCCTTCGGAAAGCAGCTGCCGCCATAGCCGAGGCCGGCCTGGAGGAACGCGGGGCCAATACGCGGATCGAGACCCATCCCCTTCATGACGTGCGTCACATCCGCCCCCGCCACCTCGCAGATGTTTGCGATCGCGTTGATGAACGAGATCTTCGTCGCGAGGAAGGCGTTGGAGGCGTACTTGATCATCTCCGCAGAGGGGACGTCGGTGATGATCATCGGGCGCTCGAGTGGCGCGTACAGCTCGAGGAGGGCCATCGCGACCTGCTGCGAGGGGGCGCCGATGACGATCCGATCGGGGCGCAGGGTGTCCTCGATCGCCGAGCCCTCGCGCAGGAACTCCGGGTTGGAGACCACGTCGAACGGCACCGGCGCCATCTGGTGGCGGGCGATGACGTCGCGCACGAACTCCCCGGTCCCCACCGGCACCGTGGACTTGTTCACGACCACGGTGTAACGCTCCATCGCGTTGCCGATGCCTTGCGCCACCGATTCCACCGCACCCAGATCCGCCTCGCCGCTCGCCCCGGGCGGGGTACCGACCGTGATGAAGACGATCACCGAGCGGCGTACGGCGGCGCCCAGATCGGTGGTGAAGGCGAGCCGGCCGTCGGCGGCGTTGCGGGCGACCATCTCCTCGAGGCCCGGCTCGTAGATCGGCATCCGGCCGGCCCGAAGGGCCTCGATCTTCTCCACCTGGTTATCGACGCAGACGACGTCGTTGCCGAGGTCAGCGAAAACGGCGCCGGTGACGAGGCCGACGTATCCCGTGCCGACGACGCAGATGTTCATGGGGCGAGGACCTCATGATAGCAGAGGTAGACGGATGGAAAGAACGACCAGGACGATTGGAAAAATGACTCAGCCGGGGCGGCGTACCGGGCACGCCGGCCCGGGGGCGTCAGGCGCTGAACGGCTCGTCGTCGTCGTAGGCGAGGCCGTCGATCTGCGTCCGGGCGTCGCGCATCGCCTCGTTCAATGACTCGAAACGCTGGCCCGATATGGTGATCGTGTTGCTCTCGTCGCGCGCCTTCCACATCCACTCACGACGATTGCGCCCGACGGGAACGAACTGCACCCGAACGCTCGACAGACTCTCCATCATCTCCTCCTGCGGCCTCCCGTTTCCGAGACGTCGAGATAGCGACTGCAAGGGAGGTGCCACGGAGATGTACAAGCCGATGGCCGGTGCCCGCCGGAAGGGCTAGCGCGCGGACCGAGCGGACGCGGCCGTCTGCAGCGCCCGAGGGTCGAGCTCGACCTCGTCGGGCTCGCTCGCGACCCATCGGAAGAAGACCACCGTGAACGCGACGAGCGGGATGATCCCCGCCGGCACCCACATGATGAGCCCGCCCAGCCGCTGGTCGGCGAGAACGTCCAGCGACGTGACTCTGGGCGCCGCCGCATAGAAGGGGTAGAGCGACTGCTCGGCGCCGGTGATCATCGCGGCGACGGCCGTCATCGGGATCCCGAAGACGAACAGGTAGAGGACCTGGGCCGCGTACGACACCGGAGGCAGCACGCTCGAGGGGGACAGGACCGGCCACCAGGCGATGGTTGCCGTGCTCATCAGCACGAGGTGCTGGACGATGTGCCAGCCGTGATGCTCGAGCGCGGCTTCGTACGGCGTCGGGAGGTGCCAGAACGCGAGCGCCGCGGCGTAGAGCGCGAGCGCCGGCAGCGGCCGCGTCGCCCAGCGCAGCAGAGGGCCGGTGACCCGTCGGCGGAGTACCGGCCTTGCCAGCCCGTCCACCATGAAGCTCGGCGTGCCGACCAGGAGCAGTGGCGGTACCAAGAGCGTGAGCACGACGTGCTGGATCATGTGCGCGCTGAAGAGGAAGTTGTCGCTGAGGTCGTGGAGCGGGCCGTTGAGAGCGCCGGCGAGCGCGGCGAGCGCCGCCGTGAACACCACCGCGCGTCCCCGCTCGACCGGGCGGCGTGCGCGCCGGTAGGCAGCGACGTAGACGATCGCCAGGACCGCGATGCCGGCGAGCACATCGGCGTGCACCTCCCCCGTGGTCCACGACACGGCCGCCGGTGACGTCATCGCCCGAAGACGAGGAACGCGCCCGTGAGCGTCAGCAGCGCCACCGCGATGCCGATGGCGATCGTGAGCGAGCCCGCGAAGATCGCGCTGACCGCGCGCGATTCGTAACGCAGGTGCATGTAGAACAGCACCACGAGCGCGAACTTGCCGGCCGACAGCACGAGCAGCAACGGCACCACGATCGGGCTCAGCGCGCGGATGTAGATCACCGCGAACTCGAGCGCAGTCACCACGCAGAGGATCACCGCGACCTTGACGTAGGTCCCGGTGGACGGATGCTCGTGCGCGGAGGTCGCGTGCGTGCCGGGCGGGGCGGGGGACGTCGTGGCCATCAGCGAACCAGCACCATCACGGAATCAGGTACACGACGGTGAAGATCACGATCCACACGATGTCCACGAAGTGCCAGTAGAGGCCGGCGATCTCGACCTTGATGGCGTCCTTCGGCGCGAGCCGTCCCCGCATCTCGAGCACCCAGAGTATGAACAGCCAGAACACGCCGAGCGTCACGTGGCCGCCGTGGAAGCCCGTGAGCACGAAGAAGGTGGAGCCGAAGACGTTCTGCTGCAGCGTGAGCCCCTCGTGCACGAACGTCGTGAACTCGAACGCCTGGAAGCCGAGAAAGACGAGGCCGAAGACCACGGTGCCGAGCAGCCACAACCGCGCCTGCCGGTGATCCCCGCGCTGCACCGCCGCGAGCGCGAGCACCATGAGCAAGCTCGACATGAGCAGATCGAAGGTGCTGAGCGTGGTGACCGGGATGTTGAGGATCTCGTGCGGATACGGCCCGACGACGCTGCGTCCCCGGTACGCGAGGTAGGTACCGATGATGGTGCCGAAGAACATGCATTCGGAGCCGAGGAAGACCCACATCGCGCTCTTGCGACGGTCCACCGGCAGCTCGCCGACTTGATGCTCGTGGGCGGGATTCCGGTGATGCTCGAGCGCGAACGCCACCGCGCCCGCGAGCACGATGACGCCGCCCACGATCACCAGGAGCACGTGGCTCAGTGCGCCCACCGCCGCGATCAAGACACCGACGGCGACGACCACCGGCCAGTGCGACGGCGCCGGCAGGTGGATCCCGTGCGGCTCCACCGGGGGCGGGATCGGCGTCGGCTTCCGACCGTAGCGGTCGCCGCGCTTTTCGCGCCAGAAGGTGTCGCGCCCGTAGACGGGAGGGATGGTGTCGAAGTCGTGAGGCGGGGGCGGTGAGGTGGTACGCCACTCGAGGGTGCGGCCATCCCATGGATCGCCGGGTGCGTTCGGCGCCGCCCGCAGACTGCGCACCGCGTTCACGAGCACGAGCAGGATCGAGAGCGCGATGCCGAGCGCGCCCACGGTGGAGACGAAGTTCCAGAGTCCCCACCCGGTGTCGGCCCCGTACGTGTAGATCCGCCGCGGCATGCCGAGCGCGCCGAGATAGTGCTGCGGGAAGAAGGCGAGGTTGAAGCCGAGGGCGAACGTCCAGAACGCGAGCCGGCCCAGCCGCTCGTCGAGCAAGCGACCCGTCATCTTCGGCCACCAGTAGAACGTGCCGGCGAGGAGACCGGAGAGGGTGCCGCCGATGAGCACGTAGTGCAGGTGCGCCACCACGAAGTAGCTGTCCGTCTGCTGGAGGTCCACCGGCGGCGACGAGTGCATGATCCCGGACAGGCCGCCGATCGTGAACATCGCGATGAGCCCGGCCGCGAAGTGGAAGGCGGTCGTGAAGCGGATGGAGCCGCCCCACAGCGTGGCGAGCCAGTTGAAGATCTTCACCCCGGTGGGGATCGCGATGAGCATGGTCGAGATGGAGAACGCGGCGTCGGCGACGGGCCCCATGCCGGCCGCGAACATGTGGTGCGCCCACACGCCGAAACCGAAGAAGCCGATGAGCACCCCGGAGTAGATCATCACCGGAGCACCGAAGAGCGGCTTGCGCGCGAACGTGGGCAGGACCTCCGACACGATCCCGAACGCGGGCAGGATCAGGATGTAGACCTCGGGATGGCCGAAGATCCAGAAGAGGTGCTGCCAGAGGATGAGATCGCCGCCGGCCGCCACGTCGTAGAAGTGGGTGCCGAAGAAGCGATCGAACATCAGGAAGATGAGGCCCACGGTGACGGCGGGGAAGGCGAGCACGATCAGGAACTGGACGACGAGCGTCATCCAGACGAAGAGCGGCATCCGCATGAGCGTCATCCCGGGCGCGCGCATGTCGAGAATCGTCACGATGAAATTCACGGACGCGAGCACGGAGGAGGCGCCGAGGATCTGCAGCGACAGCATCCAGAAGTCGATGTTGAGCCCGGGCGAGAACTGCCGCAGCGTCAGGCTCGTGTAGCCGAACCATCCGCCGTCGGGCGGCGCGCCCACGAGGAAGCTCGAGTTCAGGAAGAGGCCGCCGGCGAGGAAGATCCAGTACGAGAGGGCGTTCAGCCGGGGAAAGGCGACGTCGCGGGCCCCGATCATGAGCGGCACCATGTAATTGAACAGCGCCGAGTTCAGAGGCATGACGGCGAGGAAGATCATGGTGGTGCCGTGCATGGTGAAGAGCGCGTTGTACGTGGACGCCGACACCAGCGCGTTGTTGGGCACCGCGAGCTGAAGCCGGATGAGGACGGCTTCGATGCCGCCGATGAGCAGGAACACCACCGCGGATACGCCGTACAGGATGCCGATCCGTTTGTGATCGACGGTGGTGATCCAGCTCCACACGCCGGTCGCCGACGGTGCATGGGCGGCCACGTGGGCTTCGCGGAAGAGCGCGGCGTCGCGGGTGGCGCTCATTTCAGGGTCACCAGGTACGCGGCCACCGCGCGCGCCTGGTCATCGCTGAGGCCGAGCGCCGGCATCTTCACGCCCGGCTTCAACGCGGGCGCATTCTTGATCCAGGCGGTGAGCATGTCCGCGCGCGTCGGAAACATCGCCGCCGCGAAGGTGGTGCGGCTTCCGAAGTGCGTGAGATCGGGGCCGAGAATGCCGCCGGACACCCCCTTGATGGTGTGACAGCCGACGCACGCGCTGCCCGCAAAGATCGTCTTGCCTTCCGCCGCCGCGCCCTGGGGCTCCGCGGCGGGAGCCCGCTGCGCGGCCACCCAGCGGTCGAAGGCGTCGGGAGTGTCCACGAACACCCTGAGCCCCATGTGGGCGTGGGAGGCGCCGCAATACTCGGCGCACTGTCCCCAGTACTCGCCGGGCACTTCGGGAGTGAACGACATCTGGTTCAGGCGCCCCGGCACCACGTCCCGCTTGCCACCCATCGGTGGCGCCCAGAAGCTGTGGATCACGTCCGGCCCTTCGAGCTTGAGCAGCACCGGTCGCCCCGCCGGCACGTGGAGCTCGTTGGCGGTGACGACGTCGAGACCCGTGTAGCGGAACTCCCACCACCACTGTCGCGCGATCACGGTGACCTCGAGGCTCCCCGGACGCGGCTTCCCCTGCGTACGGAACGCGATCTGGATGCTCGGGATGGCGATGACCAGCAGCACCAGCGCGGGCACGATCGTCCACGCGATCTCGAGCGCGGGGAGCCCGGGCGTCGTCGACGCCACCGCGCCCGGCCGCTCGCGATAGCGCGCGAGCACGTAGGCGAGCGCAAGGAACACGACGAGCGCGATCACGACCGTGACCCAGGTGACGATCGTGTAGACGTGAAGGATGGCGCGGTTGTAATCGGAGCCGGCCACCACGCTGCTCATCGGCGTCTTCCACACGCACCCGCCCGCGACGAGGACGGTGGCCGCCAGCAATGCGGGCGCGATCGCGCGCACGAAGACCCGCACGCTTGCATTCCGATTCACGAGCCGACGGTACCGCCGCGGTGTGCCGTCCGCAAGCGATGCAGGTCGCTCGACGCCCGAACCGAAGAGCGCTACGCCGCGAGGGCGAGCAGCGAGTGGAGGAGAACGTTGGCGCCGCGCTCGATGGCGTCCCAGTCGCTCATCTCGTCCACACGGTGGCTGCGCCCCCCGAGCGACGGGATGAAGATCATTCCCGCCTCGGTGATGGCGGCGAGGTTCTGCGCGTCGTGACCGGCAGCGGAGTAGAGCCGCTGCCGGGCGAGCCCCAACGTGTCGCACGCGGCCTCCACGGCCGACTGCACGCGCGGCGCGCACACCGCCGGCTCGGTCACCGACAACGGACGCATCTCCACCGCGAGCTGACGCCGTGCCGCCACTCGCTGGGCGACGGCGGCGCAGCGCCGGGCGAGCGACTCGAGGACGGCCGCGTCCGCGGCCCGCATCTCGTGCACGATCTCCGCGCGCCCGGGGACGATGTTGCTCACCCCGGGATGGACCTGCACCACGCCCACGTTGGTGACGCTCCGTCCCTCGCCCCGCTTGACCACGAGATCGCGCACCCGCAGCGCGTACTCCGCCGCACCGAGGAACGCGTCGCGCCGGCGCTCCATCGGCGTCGTTCCTGCGTGATCGGCCTGGCCCACGAAACGGACGCGGGTTCGCCGGATCCCGACGATCGAGTCCACGACCCCGATCGGGATGGACGCTTCCTCGAGGCGGGGTCCCTGCTCGATGTGGAGCTCGACGTAGGCAGCCACCGCCCCCGCCGGCGCGCGCGCTTCCGGCACCCGCGCGGCGTCGAACCCGGCGCGGCGCATGGCGTCCACGAGGCGGTCACCATCGACCGCGGTCAACGTCGGCAGGCTCTTCTCGTCCAGACGGCCGCAGAAGGCGCGCGAGCCGAAGAGGCTGCCGTAGCGTCCCTCCTCGTCGCTCCACGCCGCCACCGCGACCGGCAGCCGGTGAGCGGCGCCGCGTTCCCGGATCGTCTGGAGGCACTCGACGCCCGCGATGACGCCGAGCGCACCGTCCAGCATCCCGCCCTCGGGGACGGTGTCGATGTGGGAGCCAGTGAGGACGACCGGTGCGCGCGCCGAAAAGTCGCTGGCGCCGAGCGCTCCGAAGACGTTTCCGGCCGGGTCCACCCACGCCTCGAGGCCGGCCGCACGTAACTCCGCGAGCAGCCAGGCGCGCGCGGCCTCGTAGGGCGGGCTCCAGCAGATGCGCGTGACGCCACCGCCGGGAAGGCCGCCAAACTTGGCCAGGGTTTCCAGGCGCGAGCGAAGGCGCGGCAGGGAGATCACGCCGCGGAGCGTAGCACGGCGCGAGAGCGCCTTGACTTCGCGCGGGGCGCGTCCCTAGAATGAATCGCCGTTCATTCGGCACTCAGGGTGGTACCCACCGCAGGAGGGGACATGGATTTCACGTTGACCCCCGAACAGGAAACCTTCCGGGCCGACGTCCGGTCCTGGCTCGAGCAGAACATTCCGAGAGAGTGGACCCGCCGTGTCATGGCAAGCTCCGAGGTGCCGCGTCCGGAGGCCTACGAGTTCCTCCGTTCCTGGCAGCACAAGCTCTACGATGCCGGCTTCATCGGGCTCACCTGGCCCAAGGAGTACGGCGGGCGGGGGCTGAGCTTCCTGGAGGAGATGGTCCTCCACGAGGAGATGTCGCTCGCGAAGGCGCCGCCCATCCTGAACGTCCTCGGCGTCGGCATGGCCGGGCCGACCATCATCGCGTACGGCACCGAGGAGCAGAAGCAGCGCTATCCGGCGAAGATCCTCTCCTGCGACGAGATCTGGTGCCAGGGCTACTCGGAGCCGAACGCAGGATCCGATCTCGCGTCGCTCCAGACCCGGGCGGTGAAGGACGGCGACCACTGGGTCATCAACGGGCAGAAGGTGTGGACGTCGCTCGCGCACGTATCGGACTGGATGATGCTGCTCGCCCGCACCGATCCCACTGCGCCCAAGCACAAGGGCATCACGTACTTCCTCCTCGACATGAAGCTTCCCGGCGTGACGGTGAAGCCGCTCCGGCAGATCACTGGCGACGCCGAGTTCAACGAAGTCTTCTTCGACAACGTCCGCGTCCACGAGTCGCAGGTGCTCGGCGGCGTCAACAACGGCTGGGCGGTCGGGCTCACCACCCTGATGTACGAGCGCCTCGCGCTCGGGTTCGGGTTGCAGACGCGGCTTCGCATCGCGGTCGATGCCGTGATCGAGCTGGCGCGGCAGATGGAGAAGGGCGGGCGCGCGATCACGAAGGACGCCGTGATGCGACAGAAGCTCGCCCAGCTCTGGATCGACACCGAGGCGCTCAAGTACACGGGCGCGCGCGCGGTGACCAAGCTCCTCCGCGGCGAGCTCCCGGGCCCCGAGGCCTCGACGGGCAAGATGGGCTGGGTGGAGACCCATCAGAAGCTGCAAGAAATCGCGATGGAGATC
>Ga0075421_100009704_pt1 | contig 11865 bp, 11 predicted proteins | sample SoiMetdeltSBSDD5_FD_75292 | JGI IMG/M metagenome (GOLD analysis project Ga0075421, IMG submission 75292) | Bulk soil microbial communities from a Populus tree surrounding site in Tennessee, USA - Soil MetaG P. deltoides SBSDD5 | ecosystem: Environmental > Terrestrial > Soil > Tree plantation...
GATGCTCGTGGAGATCGTCACCGGCCGCGTGCACTACGGCTTCCCCGGTCTCGGCTCGGCGATGCCTTTCATCAAGGACGGCCGACTGGTGCCGCTCGCGGTGAACACGCCGAGGCGATCGCCGGTCCTGCCCGACGTGCCCGCGCTGGTTGAAATCCTGCCGGGCTTCGAAAGGGATGCCGCGCACGCGCTGATGGCGCCGGCGCGCACGCCGCGACCGATCGTGCATCAGATCAGCAAAGACGTTGCGCGCGTGCTCGACATGCCCGATGTGAAGGAGCGAATGCACGCAATCTCCTTCGATCCCGCACCCACCGCACCGGAGGAGTACGACGCGATCGTTCGAAAACAGCTCGAGGTATTCACGAAAGTCGCGAAAGCCGCGGGCCTGATTCCGAAATGACGTCCGGCGCCCGTTGATGTGTGCGCTCCGCGCTCGAAGGCGGATTGGAACTTTCAGGGTATTGACGCTGCGCTGCACTCTCGCAGCGCCGCTTGATAGTGGCGCCGGCGCAGCCCCCGATTATCTGGCAAACTCGTCTGCATCAGCTCGCGCCCGCACAAGAACACGCGAGCTCCCACCACGCGAGGATTTCGATGGCTCTCAAATATCCGCTCGTGCACGTCGAGGACGTGACACCGGAGAACATGAAGAAAGGCGAAGGCTGGGCGATCTCCGAGTTTCGCCTGCCCATCACGGGCAAGGACGGCAGCTCGACGACGGTCTTTCATTCTATTTTTCGGCCGGGCTCCACGCACGCGAAACACCTTCACAGCCGGTGTGACGAGATTGCCGTGTATCTCAGAGGCCACGGTGTCGTCGGTCAGGGCGCCGAGCGCACTGAAGTTCGACCGGGCCATTGCCGCCTGATGCCGAAAGGGTCCGAGCACTTCTTCTACAACGAAACGAAAGACGAAGAAGGTCTCGTGATTGGTTTTTATGTGGGCGCGAAAGACGTGAAGGACACGGGCTATGAATTCCGCGGGCCCGTGGCCGATGCGGATCTCGACGTGCCTCGGCGCGAGGGACTCACAGGCGGCATACTCGTCAACATCGAGAACGTGAAGCCGCTCTCGACTGATTCGCGGTCCGGCTGGAACATCCGCGATTTCCGCATGCCGATCGGGCGTCACAACGGCAGTCCGAATGCCCTGTACTGGGCGAAGCTCGCCCCGGGCGAAGCGCACCACAAGCATCGCCTCGATAATTGCGAAGAGGTCTATTACGTGATCAGCGGCCGCGGCATAGTCGGTGCCGGCGAGGATCGCGCCGAAGTGCGTGGCGGTCATGTGCACTTCATTCCCAAAGGCGTGGAGCGATTCCTGTACAACGCAAGCAAGACCGAGCCGCTCGAGGTGATCGGCGTCTACACCGGAGCAGGAAGCATCGAGGAGGCAGGTTATGTCTACGCAGGCGAGGTGAAAGAGGCCGACACCCGGAAATAAAACCTACGACGCGTCGCGAGGCTTTGCCTCTCGCCGCAAAAATCGCCTATCGCGGCAGTCGCCGCGTTTTATACGGAGCGGGAAATGGACGTCGACCCCAATCGTATTCGGTGCATCGATCCACTGGTCTCGCCGCAATATCCGTTCAATGACGCGCCGAAAGCGCCGGAGCGATCCGAGCCACGTTACGCGTCGATTTCCGATTACGAAGCGCGCATACCGTTGCGTGGCGGCATCAGGCTCGCCGCCGACGTGATCCGCCCTCACGCGGGCGGCATGAAATTTCCCGCGCTCGTCACGACGTCCGTTTACACGCGGCAGCTCCAGCGGAGCGTCATCGCGCTCGGACAGAACGAAGCCGGCGTGTCCGAGTTCTGGGTGCCGCGCGGCTACGCCCACGTGATCGTCGATGTGCGCGGCTGCAACGATTCGGAAGGCGAGTACGATCTTTTCGGCGCGCAGGAGCAGCAGGACCTCTACGACATCATCGAATGGATCGCCGAACAGCCGTGGTGCGACGGCAACGTCGGCATGAGCGGCATCTCCTACATGGGCCGCACACAGCTTTTCGCGGCCGAGCAGCAGCCGCCCCACCTCAAAGCGATCTTTCCGTACGATGCATCGTGCGACTTCTACAGGGATGCCTGCTTCCACGGCGGCATCGGCACGAACTTCACGACACACTGGACCGCGTTCGTCATGAATCTCAACATGACTTCGGGCCGCAACCCGAAAGTCGACAAGCTCAAGCAGAAACTCGAGATCATGTACAGCCACAAATATCCGTTCGACGGGCCGTTCTACCAGGAACGTTCGGCGTGGCCGCGGCTGGAAAAGATCAAGATTCCGTCGTATTTCGGCTCGGGCTGGTACATGAACGAGCTGCATCTCAAGGGCGTGTTCGACGGCTACAACGGCACGGGCGACATTCCGAAGCGCGCGATGATCGGTCCGCGGCCCTGGCCACTTCGTCCGTGGGCGGGCTACCACTACGAGATGCTGCGCTGGTACGACCACTGGCTGAAAGGCATGGACACGCGCGTGATGGAAGGCCCGCCGATTCAGCTCTACATCCAGGGCGAGAACACCTGGCGCTCGGAAAAAGAATGGCCGCTCAAGCGAACCGAGTTTCGCGAGCTCTATCTCGGTGGCGGCAAGAATGGGCTGGAGGGGACGCTCTCGGATTCCGCAGGCGCCGAGCAGACGCGGCGGATCGACTTCGATGCCGCGAGCACCGAGGCATGGCACGGCGAGCCGCGTCTCGTCTATCGCACGGAACCGATGTCACGCGACATGGAGCTCACAGGTCCGCTCGCGTTACATCTGCAGGCATCGTCGACCGCGACGGATACGGACTGGGTCGTGTCCGTTGCCGACGAATCACCTGACGGTCAGCATCGCGAGCTTTGTAAAGGATGGCTCCGCGCCTCGCATCGCAAGATCGATGCAGCGAAGTCGACGCTGGCGCAGCCCTTTCATCCGCATCTCGCTGCCGAGCCGCTCGAGCCGGGGACCGTGTACGAATTCCCGATCGAGATCTGGCCGATCTGCAACGTGTTCAAACCGGGGCACCGCATCCGGCTGGAGATCGCGAATTCGGATTCGATCATCGCGAGTCAGGGTAGGCCTCACGTGACGCTTCGCAACAAGGCGACGAATACGATTTATGAAGGCGGGCGGAAAGCGTCGCGGCTGGTGGTGCCCGTCATTCCAGGGTAGGGGTTACTCGGGCTTCAGTCCCGCCTCCGCCGCGACTTTCTTCCACATCGCGATCTCCGAACGCACGCGCGCGGAAAACTCGTCGGGCGTGATGCCGCTCGGCTCGCCGCCGATCTCGAGCAGACGCTGCCTTACGTCCGGCATCTGGATGACCGCCGCCACATCGTCGCGAACGCGTCGCGCAAGCTCCTGCGGAAAGCCTTTGGGCGCCATCAGGCCAAACCATGCGTTGACGTCGTAGCCCGGCAGGTCTTTTCCGATCAGCGGCGCATCCGGGAAAAGCAGCGACGGCGTGGACGAGCACACGACGAGGATCTTCACACGTCCCGACCGCACCGCCCCCTGCACCGAGCTGATCGCGGCGAGTGCAAGTGGCACGTGGCCGCCCATCGCATCGGTCATGAGCGGCCCGGCGCCTTTGTAGGGCACGACCTGGATGTTCGTCTTCGCAAGCATGTTGAAAAAGTGCACCGGCAGCACCGACCCGGCGGTCCCCATGTTGAGCTGACCGGGGCGAGCGCGAGCAAGCGCGATCAACTCACGTGTGTTGCGCACCGGGAGCGACGGATGGACCACGATCGCCTGCGGGGAAATCGTAACGATCGTGATCGGCACGATGTCGTTGAACGGATCGTAAGGAAGCTTCGCGTAAACGGACGGCGTGTAGCCGTACTGGTTGGACGTGAGCAGCAGCGTATGGCCGTCGGGCGCACTTTTCGCGACGTAGTCCGTGCCGACGACCGTGCCCGCTCCCGGCCGCGGCTCGACGAGGATCTGCTGCTTCCAGCGTTCCGTGAGCGGCGGAATGATGATGCGCGCGTTCGCGTCGCTGCTGCCGCCGACCGGAAAAGGAATCACGAAGCGGACCGTCTTGGCGGGGAATGCCTGCGCGTAGACGTCACCCGCAATCAGTACTGCGGCCCCAACCAGCGCCGCCCGTAGTGCAGAACGCATCGCCGCCTCCCCTGTCCGGGAGGGGAAAGGCTAGGCGACGCGGACCCGCAGGTCAACGTCGGCTGGACCAGATCGAAAAAGGCTGCAATGCTCCCGGGTTGCCTGCCGTGACACCGTGTATGCTTTGGGCACCTTAGGGGGATTCATGCTCGAAAACAAAGCCTTGCGGCCGAACAACACCAAGTCCGCGCCGATACCGGCGTTCCTGAGCTTCGACGTAGAGCCGGACGCTTTTCAGTTGTCCCGCAGTGCTCCACCGCGCTGGGACGGCTACGACGCGATGTACGATTTCAGCGAGCGGTTAAGGAGCGAGCTCGCGAAGTTTACGGGCGTCGCACCCGCCTTCGGCTGGTACTTCCGTACCGATCCGCAGATCGAGGAGGTATACGGCCGCGCCGATCACGTGCTCGTCGAATATCCAGAGCGTATGGCGCAACTCAGGGCACACCGCGACTACTTCGGCGTGCACGCGCACCCGATTCGCTGGTGCAAGCAACGCCAGGTGTGGGTGCACGACTTCGGCGATCAGGAATGGCTCGCGCACTGTACGCGCTTTTCGCTCGAAACCTTCTCACGCTGGGCAGGCTCGCCTGCACTCCGCACGCGGTGGGGCGCGGGGCTGCTCACGAACGAGATCATCAAGGCAACCGAGGAAGCGGGCGTCGCCGTCGACCTGACGCTGGAACCGGTGCGTGGCTGGGGAGTGGATGCTTCGGAGGTTGGCACGAGCGTAGACGCCTCGCCCATGGACGGACCGTACACCGACTGCAGCTCGGCCCCTCGACTGCCTTATCGACCGGCCCACCGTGACTTTCGCATCAAGGACAATCGCCATGGTCGACGCCTGCTGATGGTGCCGCTCACGAGCGCGCCTGTACCGGATGCACGCTGGGGCTGGCGCAAGCTCGCGCACCGCTTTTCGCGCTGGGCAAAGCGGACACCGGTCGAGATGCGGATGATGTATCCATCGAACGAATGGCCGAGCGAGCGCTTCTACTGGGATTCCGTCGAGCGGCAGCTCGACTCGATGAAACAACCCTACCTGTCGCTCGCGATCAGAACGGATGCCGACGATCTGAAGATCGCGGCGCGGGTGCGACGGCTGTTCGAGGCATTGCCACAGCATCCGCTCGCGGAGCGGCTGCGATTCGTGGATCCGCTCGAACGCGTACCGAGCCTCATGTAAGCGGCCAAGCCACTCACACTTCCTGCTGCAGCTCCTCCGGCTTTGCCTTCCTACAGCGCCGCGCGGCGATCGAAGCGCGCGAGGCGCGAGAGAAGATAATCAACTTCGGCTCGAGCGGTCGAGGAGAGTGACGCTGCGGGCTTGCGCTGCGCGTCGCTCGCGATCGCGCCTCGCTTCTGAAGAACGTACTTGCGAACCGCAAGCCCCACGCCGGGCTGCTGCTCGTAACGAATGAGCGGAAGATGCGCATCGAAAAGATCGTGCGCCTCGTCGCGCTTGCCCGACCTCGAAAGCTTCACGAGATCGACCATCATCTCGGGAAAAGCGTAGCCCGTCATGGCGCCATCCGAGCCGCGCTCGAGCTCGTAATTCACGAACACGCCGCCGTTCCCGGTGAGGATCGACACGTGGCGCATCTCACCATCTGTTTCCAGCTTGCGCACCGCCGCGATCTTCTCGAGGCTCGGCCAGTCTTCGATCTTCAGCATCACACACGACGGATTTTCGCTGACGATGCGTCGCAGCACCTGTGGCGCCATCACGACGCTGAACCCGAGCGGATAATCCTGCAGCACGAAAGGCACGTCATCGCCGATCGCTTCGCGCGCGTGCAGGTAATACGTGACGATCTGATCGTCCGTCCGTAGCGTAGACGGTGGCGCAATCATCACGCCGGCTGCGCCGACTTCCATCGACTCCCGCGCGAGCGCACGCATCGGCGCGAAGCCCGGCGAAGTCACGCCGACCACGACCGGCACTTTCCCCGCGCGCTTCACCATCTGCTTGACCAGCGCGACGGATTCGTCGCCGTCGAGCTTCGGTGCTTCGCCCATGACGCCGAGCGCGGTGATCCCGCTGACGCCCCGCTCCAGATAGAAATCCGTCAGGCGGTCGATCGAGGCAGTGTCGATGCGGCCATCGGGATGGAAGGGGGTTGCCGCAATGGTGTAGACGCCGAACGCCTGTGAATCGAACGACATGTCGGCCCTCAACGTTTCTGTGGGGCGTAAAAAGTGCCTTCGACCTCCACGATGTCGTCCTGATTCAGCCGGTCGACTTCGACGATCGTACGGGGTGGATACGGACCGGCTCCCCAGAGCTGTTCCTGAACCTTGTTGACGAGGGGCCGGTAGCGATACATGTCCGTCACGTACACCACGAGCCGCACGGCGTCGCGAAGCGAGGCGCCCTCCGACTCGGCGATCAACTGCATGTTACGAAACGCCTGCAGAACCCGCGCTTCCTCGCCCGGGATCAGCGCGTTCGTCTTCGGATCGATTCCGCGCATCCCGGCAATGAACACGAAGTCGCCGGCGCGGGTGCCGAGGTTCCACGTGCCGGTCGGCTTGATCGCTCCGCTCGGCGAAAGTGTTTTGACTCCGCTCGGGGACGGTTGCTGCGCGGCCGCCGACAAGAACGGAAGGAAGCATGCGAGCAGTGACAAAGCCTGGGTCCACAATCTTTTTTTCACGTCGTCCTCCATTTCTGAAGAAGTATCAAGAGGCTCACGCGTCGTAATGTATTGCCAACCAGATCGTCGGCTCGGTCGGATGCGTCCATTCCACGCGATGGCGGCGATGCGGGGGGATGTCGACAAAGTCGCCCGATTTGAGCACGACCGCGCGCGCATCGTCGTCGAACGCGAGCCTTGCCTCACCGCACAACACCAAGACCCATTCAGCCCGTGGCTCGTCGTACCAGAATCCAGGCGGGCTCGATTGTCCGGTCGAAACAATCCGTTCGATTCGCAGACCCGGCCGTTTCAAAAGGTCGCGGAACTGCTCGGCCGAATGGTCGGCCGGCAAATCCGCGAACACATTTTGTACGCCCGCCGAGTCGATCCCCTACTCCATCACGGTCGCTGGTTTTGTGGGATCGGACACCTGGATGACGAGATACTTCACGACTTCCTTCGTGCTCCCGTTGCGCGAAACGGCATGCAACTGGCCCGGTGCTTCGTAGAACATTTCGCCCGGGCCCAGCCTGCGCACCGGCCCATCGTCGACCTTGATCTCGTAGGTGCCTTCGAGCACGTAACCGAAGGTATGGCTGCCGGGATGGCGATGGGGACCGGTGCCGGAGCCGGGATCGCGCTCAGTGCGACGGATCGTGACGACGCGGCCCATGACGTCGTTCATCGTCGTCTTGAAAAGCTCGATCTGACGCGTGCCTGGCGCCGGAGCGGGGGCCTGCGCATGCGCTCGCAGGACCGAGACGCCATCCGGCGAACCGACGAACACGCAATACGTAACGACGGAAGCCAGCACTGCAGTAACGGCGTGCGACGCGATGAGCGCTTTCATGACACCCCCTGAAGCAGCGGCTTTGTAAGCATGACAGCCGTAGCGGTGCAATTATGCTTCAATTGCCGAATGGGTAAACAGCGTCCGCGAGCGCGACAACCTGCGTCCATCTATGGGAAGGTGCCCCGCCCTCCCGTCACGCAGAAGCGAGCAAACGTGTCGGACGATCGGTCTGGCGGGCAGCGCCCTGCTGCGCGCTACCGATCGACGCCGAAGAAAAGCGGCTGAGACATCCATCGCGTCGCGCAGCCTTCGTATCGCGCGCCCCTGTAGCTCGTCATGCACGTCATTGCAGGGGGATGCCGGCGTCCTTCACCACCTTTGCCCAGCGATCGAGCTCCGAGCGTATGAACGCCGTGAACTCGTCCCGGCTGGTTGGCGCGACGTCGATCACCAATTCGCCAAGCTTCTGCTGCAGGTCGGGGGCCTGCAGCGTGCGCGTAAGATCGGCATGAAGCTTTTCGAGCACAGGCTGAGGCGTACCCGCAGGCGTGCACATCCCGTACCACGACGTCACGACATAACCTGGAATGCCGGATTCGACCACGGTGGGCACAGCCGGCAGTTGTGTCGAGCGTCTGGCCGACGTGACCGCGAGCGCGCGCGCTTTGCCGGACAAAACGTGCGGCAGCATCGCCGGCAGGTTCGCGAGCATCACGGGTATCTGTCCGCCGATGAGGTCGGCGGCCGCTGGTGAGGCGCCTTTGTATGGTACGTGCAGCACGTCGATGCGCGTAGCAAGCTTGAACAACTCCATGGAGAGATGCGGCGAGCTTCCGACTCCGGGGGAGCCATAGCTGATCGCGCCGGGACGTGCTTTCGCGAGCGCCACGAACTCAGCGATCGACGTAGCCGGGAGCGACGGATGCACGAGCAGCACGTTGGAAGTGGTCGCGATGCGCGACACCATCGCGAAATCACGCAACGCGTCATATGAAAGCTTCTGATACAGCACCGGCGCGATGGCGCTGGAGGCGATGTTGCAGTGGAACAGCGTGTAGCCGTCGGCGGGCGCCTTCGCGACGTAGGCGGCAGCAATAGTGCCGCCCGCACCCACCCGGTTTTCCACCAACACCTGCTGGTTCCACATCCTGCCGAGACGCTCCGCCACGAGCCGCGCGACGATGTCGGGAGAATCGCCCGCCGCGAACGCCACGACATAGCGTACCGGTTTGACGGGGAACGACTGTGCCGGCGACAGCGTCGGCATGCACAGAAGCGCCGCCTGAAAAAATGCGGCGACCAGCAGCTTGAAACGTGTTGCGAACATCTAGTGTCCCCCTCCTCTTCACACCGCCAGGTAGCGGCTCACCACATCCTCGTTGCCCCAGAGCTCCTCGAGCCGCCCCGTATAGCGTATGTAGCCTTTTTCCATGATGTAGCCGCGATCGGCGATGCGGCGCGCGAACTTCACGTTCTGATCGGCAACGAGCAGCGTCACGCCTTCCATGCGAATCCGACAGATCGCATCGACGAGGGTGGTCACCATCATCGGGCTCAAACCTTCCGATGGCTCGTCGAGCATGAGCAACGTCGGATTGCCCATCAATGCGCGCCCGATGGCGAGCATCTTCTGTTCGCCGCCGGAAAGACCCGAGCCGCTCTTGTGCCGAAGCTCCGCAAGCACGGGGAAAAGGTGGAGAACACGGTCGAGTGTCCATTGGCCGTCTCGCCGCATCACCCTGTGGACGATCCTGAGGTTTTCCTCGACGGTGAGGTCGACGAAAATGCGGCGGTCGTCCGGAACGTAGCCGATACCGAGCCGGGCAATCTCGAAGGGTGCGCGGCGGCTGATTTCGGTTCCCATGAATTCGATGCACCCGCTGCGGGGCGGCGTGAGTCCCATGATGCTGCGTAGCGTCGTGCTCTTGCCGGCGCCGTTTCGCCCGAGCAGGCACGCGACTTCGGCCGGTTGCACGTCGATCGAGATGCCGTGCACCACCGCGCCGAGGCCGTAACCCGCCACGAGATCGCGCGCGCTCAGGATCACGCTGGCGCTCCCTCACCGAGATAGACTTCGCGCACGCCCGCGTGCTCGCGAATCGCGGCGGGCGGGCCTTCGGCCAGCAGCTGCCCGCGATTCAAAACGATGATCCATTCCGCGAGCGCGAAGACGACGTCCATGTCGTGTTCCACGATGACGAAGGTCGTACGGCGTTCGGCGGAAAGCTTGCGGATGAGCTCCAGCACCGCGCCGCGCTCAATTGAGGTTAACCCCGAGAAAGGCTCGTCGAGAAAGCACAGCTCCGGTCCTGTTGCGATTGCGATCCCGAGCTCGAGGAGTCGCTGGTCCCCGTGCGAAAGCACTCCGGCAGGCGTGTCCTGCTCCTGGCCAAGACCGACCTCCTGCAGAATGCGGCGCGCTTCAGCTATGGCCTCGTTCTCGCTGGAAATCCGGTGGACTTTGGCAGTGCGCCCGCGCCGGGAAAGCACCGGCACCAGAATGTTCTCCAGCACGGACAGTCGCGCGAACACATTCATGATCTGAAATGATCGGGACAGTCCTTTGTGGATCCGCTCGTGCACCGGAAGCTTCGTGATCGCTTCGCCTTTGAAGCGCAGCTCGCCGGCATCGGGTACGAGCGCGCCGGTCACGAGGTTGATGAGAGTCGTCTTGCCTGCGCCGTTGGGACCGATGACGGCCGTCAGACGTCCGGCGGGAATGGACAGCGTAAGACCGTCAACGGCCGCGAAATCGCCGAAGCGCTTGGCGACACGGTCGATGGCGAGAAGCTCGTTCACGTGCGCCACGAGATCGCCACGTCCTTCGACTCCGCTGCGCTTCGCTCAGGATGACCTGAAACTTGCTCCTCGCGATGACATTTTCGTGCTCGAAGCGCGGGCTCGTACGCTTCCCGCCACACCGAAAGTGATGGTGACGTGCCGTCGGTATACAGCATCTGGCGTAAAGCAATGCGACAGGCCGTGCGGTGGCGCCGCGCGGTCAAGGGAAGCGACTCCGGCGGCAGGCCGTTCCGCACCGCATTGCAGACGGCGCGTTTCACTGCCACCGCGTCAGCTTCGCCGTACGCTCCAAGCAGCGCCTGGAATGCTTCGTGGGTCGTCGCATCGAACGGACGCGGATGTCCGTGGTCGTCGCGGACGGGATTCTCGGGATAGAACGTCACGCAAGGCACAAGGCCATCCGGCAAAGCAAGATTCGCCGAATGCGTGCGCTGGGTGCGCAGGAGTTTCCGCAGAAGGTGCGTGTGCGGCCCGTCGGGCGTCATACCGTTCGGCGCACCGATGCGCTGGTACACCTCGATGCGTCCGAGCCGCGACATGAAGACGCGATGTGGGCTCCAGCGCGGGATATCGTTGACGAGATCGTGCGCAGGATCGAAAAGCGAAGTACCGACCCCCGCACGCAACTGCGCGATGCGCTCGGGAGCCGACGTGCGCACGCCGAAATCGCAGTAGGGCGAGCCGAGGCCGAGATCGAACAGGATCGAATCGCGGTCCTCCGGCCGAATCGATTCATGATCGCGTCCGAGCTCCGTAATCACCCGCCGACCGTTCATCTCGCTCGAGGCCTGCGGCAGACAGAGCGCGACGCCATGATTCCACGAGTCGACGTTCTGCGTGACCACTTCGTACGCGATTGCGCGCGTAGCAGGTGCGACGTCGAGCCTCAACGCACCCCGTGCAGTGACTACGCACGTGCCGCCGTGCGTGCACGGCTCGTTCTCGTCCCGATGGAATTCTGCGAGTGCGCCGAGCACGCCAACGCTCCAGCTCGTGGACGCGACCCGGAGCTCTCGCATGACGAGCTCGCGAACAGGGAAAAACGTGAGCGTATCCATTCGATAAACGATCAGGCGACTTCAGTCGGCTGCGCACGGCTCTCGACGGTCGGTATATGCCGCCGGCGCCTCAGCTTTCCGTAGATACTCATCACTCCTTCCGGAAAACCCATCACCAGGCCGACGACGATGACGCCGAACACGATCAGCCAGTATTCGGTGAATCGGACGATCACGTCCTTGATCACCAGGAACAGAACGGCGCCGACGATCGGCCCGGCGAATGCATGAACGCCTCCTAGAAGCGTCGCGAGAACCGGTTCGGCCGAGGTGGTCCAGTGGGCGATCGGAGGCGTAACGGTGTTTTCGAGGGGTGGAAGAAGCGCTCCTGCGAGTCCAGCATAGAGTCCCGCGATCGTGAAGGCGACGAGACGGTACTTGCGCACGGGAATGCCGGCGAATGCCGCCCGGCTTTCGCTGTCCCGAATCGCCTGAAGCGTAAGGCCGAGCGGCG
>Ga0075421_100009705_pt1 | contig 11864 bp, 10 predicted proteins | sample SoiMetdeltSBSDD5_FD_75292 | JGI IMG/M metagenome (GOLD analysis project Ga0075421, IMG submission 75292) | Bulk soil microbial communities from a Populus tree surrounding site in Tennessee, USA - Soil MetaG P. deltoides SBSDD5 | ecosystem: Environmental > Terrestrial > Soil > Tree plantation...
GGCAGCCTACTGCGGCGCGCGCGCCTGCGCGGGCGTCGGCAACGGCACCGAAGCGCTGAGCCTCGCCCTCGTTGCCTCGGGCGCGGTGCGCCCCGGGCAGGGCGACGAGGTAGTCACTGCCCCGCTGACGGCGGCCTACACGGCGCTGGCGATCCTCAACGCGGGCGGGGTCCCGGCCTTCGCCGACATCGATCCGGAGACCTACACGCTCGACCCGCGCGCCCTCGAGGCGGCGATCACGCCGCGGACGCGCGCCGTCGTCCCGGTGCACCTCTACGGCCGGCCCGCGGACATGGAAGCGATCACAGAGGTCGCGCGGCGGCACGGCCTCCTCGTCATCGAGGACGCCGCGCAGGCGCACGGCGCGCGGCTCGGCGGTCGCCGCGCGGGGACGCTCGCCGCCGCGGCGGCTTTCAGCTTCTACCCGACGAAGAACCTCGGCGCGTTGGGCGACGGCGGCGCGGTCGTCTCGGATGACGAGGCGCTCATCGAGCGCGTCAAGCTGCTGCGGCAGGGCGGGCACGCGGCGGCGCTTCGGGGCACGGCCGTCGGGCGCAACTCGCGGCTGGACGAGCTGCAGGCGGCGCTCTTGCGCGTCAAACTGCGGCGCCTCGACCGCTGGCATGAGGAGCGTCAGGCGCTCTCCGCGCTTTACCGGGGGGCGCTCGCGGGGACGCGGCTCCAGCTCCCGGCGCCGGGCGGGGGGCAGGTCCACCACCTCTTCGTCGTCGGGCACCCGGAGCGCGACCGCTTGCGCGACCACCTCGCCGCGCGCGGCGTCGAGACCGCCGTCCACTACCCGTACCTCCTGCACGAGCAACCGCTCTTCCGGCGCCCGGGGCAGCGCGCCCTCCCGGCCGCCGAGCGTGCCGCGCCGCACCTCCTCTCGCTGCCTCTGCACCCGCACCTCTCGCCCGCCGAGGCGCGCCTGGTCATCGAGGCGATTCTGGAGTTCGAGGGGATGGCCCACGGATGACACGGATTTAACGGATGTTCACGGATCAGAAATCTTCTCGGCGACGCAGATCGCCGAGAGCCCCGCGCCGTACCGCGAGGAGGGGTTCTGCAATCGCCGCGCCTCATGCCCGAGCACTCCAGTGAGAGTCCGATTGAGCCAGGCGAGGCGCGGCGGGAGCGGTTTGACGTCGGAGCCGCGGTCGGCCAGCCCGACGCGCTTGAGGAGTAACCGCCGCAGCGCCGCGACCGGCAGCAGGAGGCTGTTGGCGTAGGTCGCGCGGCGGAGGCGGAAGCCGGCGCCCTGGAGCCGCGCGGCGAGCTCGCCGAGCGCGTAGCGCCGCGCCGTGCCGAGCGCCTCGTCGTGGCCGCTGCGCATCCACTCGTAGGCCGCGGCGCGCGCGAAGAGAATCCCGCCGGGGCGCAGGACCCGGCACATCTCGCGCATGGCCTGCTCGTCGGCCCCAGCCCCCGGCACCTGGACGAGCACGTCGAAGCTCGTCACCAGGTCGAAGGCGCCGTCGGCGAACGGCAGGTCGGTGACCGAGGCCTGCGCCAGGCGCGCGTGCCCCCGCTCGCGGCAGAAGCTAAGCGCGGTCCCGACGAGGTCGATCCCGACCACGCGCCCGCCGCCGGCGTAGCGGCGCAGCCAGTCGAGGTTGCCCCCCGTGCCGCAGCCGGCGTCGAGGATGACGCGGTCGGCCGGGGCGGGGAAGAGCGGGTCGAGCAGCGCCGCTGTGATCTCCCGCATCCCGGCGAACCACCAGAGTTCTTCTTCGAGCGCGTAGAGGTCGGTGTAGTCCTGTGTCTGCATGTGCTAATCGTCGCCGGGCGGGCGCGTCCGGGCGCGCTTGACCTGGCCGCGCCGTTTCTTCTCGTCGACGCGCTCGCGCCTGGCGGCCGCGGTCGGGCGGGTCGCGCGGCGTGGCCGGCGCACCCGCTGCAGGTCGGTGAGGCGCTCGGCGAGGCGCTCGTAGGCGGCCTCACGGTTAGCCGCTTGCGAGCGCCGCTCGGTCGCCGTCACGACCAGACCGGTCGGGCGGTGCCTCAGCCGGACCCCGGTCTCGACCTTGTTCCGGTGCTGCCCGCCCGGCCCTCCGGCGACAAAAAATTCGAGGTCGCTGTCCCGCTCCAGCGCCTCGCGGTCGGTGGCATACATCGTCATGCCCACTCCTTGCCTTGCACGGGTTAATAGTAGATGATTCTCTCTGCTTATGACCAGAATTTTAGTGACCAACGACGACGGCATCTTTTCCGTCGGGCTCAAAGTGTTGGCCGGCGCCCTCGCGGCGGTGGGCGAGGTGACGGTCGTCGCGCCCGCTTCGGAGCAGAGCGCGTCGGCCCACTCGCTGACGCTCGCCCGCCCGCTACGCATCCGCGACCATGGCGAGGGCCAGTTCTCGGTTGACGGCACGCCGACCGACTGCGTCACGCTCGCGCTCACCAAAATCTTGCATGACCGGCCGCCCGAGATCGTCGTCTCGGGGATCAACTACGGGCCGAACCTGGGCGACGACGTGACCTACTCGGGGACGGTCGCCGGGGCGCTCGAGGCCTCGGTCTTCGGCCTGCCCGGGATTGCGGTCAGCCTGGCGACGCGCTCGGACTTCGACTTCGCGCATGCGGCCGAATTCGCTGCCGGCCTGACGCGGCGGGTGCTCGCCGCGGGGCTGCCGGAGGGCACGATCCTCAACGTCAACGTCCCGCCGGGGCCGTTCCGCGGCGTGCGCATGACCCACCAGGGGATCAAGGTCGGTCGGACGGCGATCATGGAAGGCGTCGACCCGCGCGGCCGCGCCTACTACTGGATCGGCGAGCAGGACGTCTCGTGGAAGCAGGACGGGGGCAGCGACTACGCGGCGATCGAGGAGGGGCTGGTCTCGGTGACGCCGCTGCGCACGGACATGACCGACTACCGCGCCCTGGAGAAACTCCGGAGCTGGGATGGCTTGGCGCCCCATGGCAAGTCTTAGTCACGGCAGCAACGGCCACGACTATCAGTTAGCGCGGGCGAAGATGGTCGAGCGGCTGCGCCACCACTACGGGATCCGCGACGAGCGCGTCCTCCAGGCCATGGCGTCGGTCCCGCGTCACCTCTTCGTGCCCGAGGCGCTGCGGACGCGCGCCTACGGCGACCACGCGCTGCCGATCGCCGCGGGCCAGACGATTTCGCAGCCCTACATCGTCGCGCGCCAGACCGAGCTGCTCGAGGTCGGCGGCGAGGACCGCGTCCTCGAGATCGGGACCGGGTCGGGCTACCAGACGGCGGTCCTCTCCCACGTCGCCGGGCAAATCTTCAGCATCGAGCGCCTCTCGGAGTTGGCGCGCGCGGCGGCCGTGCTGCTCCGCGAGCTGCGGGTCTACAACGCCACCGTCAAGTGGTTCGACGGCACCGTCGGGTGGAACGAGTTCGCGCCCTACCGCGCCATCCTGGTCGCCGCCGGCTCGCCCGAGATCCCGCGGCCGCTCGTCAACCAGCTCGCCGTCGGCGGCCACCTCGTCCTGCCCGTCGGCACGGAGAAGGAGCAGCGGCTGATCCGCGTGACGCGGACCGCGACCGGCAGCCGGACGGAAGACTTCGGCGCCTGCCAGTTCGTCAAGCTCATCGGGAGACACGGGTGGGAGAAATAACCCGGACCGACCCGGGCACTTTGCAATTATGGAACTTATTAATTACCTGATCGATTTCGTCCTTCATCTCGACAGACACCTGGTCGAGCTGGTGACGCAGTACGGCGCGTGGACCTACGCCATCCTCTTCCTCATCATCTTCTGCGAGACCGGGCTGGTGGTGACGCCGTTCCTGCCGGGCGACTCGCTCCTCTTCGCGGTCGGGGCGCTTGCGGCAACGGGGGCGCTCGACGTCTTCTGGGTGACGGTCCTGCTGACGGTGGCAGCGATCCTCGGTGACACGGTCAATTATTGGGCCGGCTACGCCGTCGGGCCGAAGGTCTTCGCTGGGGAGGGCACGCGCCTGCTCAACCGGAAGCACCTGGAGCGGACACACGAGTTTTATGAGAAGTACGGCGGGAAGACGATCATCATCGCGCGGTTCGTCCCGATCGTCCGGACCTTTGCCCCGTTCGTCGCCGGGATCGGGCGCATGACCTACGCCAAATTCCTGCTCTACAACGTCGTCGGGGGCATCGTCTGGATCGTGCTCTTGACCTACGCCGGGTACTTCTTCGGTAATCTGCCCGTAGTCAAGCGGAACTTCACGCTCGTCATCTTCGCGATCATCTTCATCTCCGTCCTGCCGGCGGTGATCGAGTATCTAAGAAATAACCCACGGATGACACGGATCGGACGGATCGGCACGGATGAGAATCCGTGAACATCCGTTAAATCCGTGTCATCCATGGGCTATTCTTTATCTGATCGCGATCGTCACCGCGTTGCCCGCGATCCCGTTGCGGCTGACGACGAGCGTATGGTTGCCCGCGGCGATCCCTGCCGGCAGCGCCAGGTTGAGCTGGTTGAGCCCGGTGAAGCCCGGCGCCGCGCCCGCGTAGAGAACCGTCGCCGGCGCCCCGTCGATCGTCGCCTGGACGCTCGAGGTGACGTCCCCGCCGACGTCGGTCGCGTCGGCCCCGAGCCCGGTCCCGAAGACGGCGATGATGTTTGGCTCGCCGCTCGCCTGCCGCGCGTTGAACGGCGCCCCCGCGCCGGTCAGGGCGTCGGCGGCGGCGGCGGGTCCGGCGCCGCTCAGGTTGAGGGTGAAGATGGCAGGCACGACCGGAGCGATCTGAAAGGTCCCGGCGCGGATCAACTGGCCGTTGCTGAAGACCTCGACGAAGGCCGTCGCCGACGGGACCGAGGGGAAGAGCGTCGCGGCCGCGGTCGTGCGCGGGACCTGGAAGTTGATCTGCCCGGGGGAGGCGAAGAAGAGCGGCGCGGGCGTGCCGTCGATGACGACCTGCGTCCCGGCGAGCTGGGTCGGCAGCGGCTGGGAGGCCGCCGACTCGGTCCCGCCCGCGGTCAGCCCTGCCCCGAAGAGCGCGCCGATCTCGCCCGGCGCGAGCGCCGGTTGGAAGCTCGCCGCCGAGGCCGCCGCGACGACCCGCGAGACTGCCGCGTCGGCGAGACCGGTGTTGATCCCCGCCAGGTAGTCGGTCGATTGGGCGAAGTAGCTCTCCCAGGCCAGCCGGTAGCGCATAACCTTGTTGAGCAGGGCGGGCGCCGGCGGCGCCCCCTCCCGGATGATGAGCGCGACGGCGGCGCGGAAATTCTTCTGGGCTGCGGCCGCATCCGGCGTGCGCGCCTCGTTGGCCTGGACGATCTGATTGATGGTGACCGCCTGCTTCGTCCCATTGATAGTCACGTTCGGCTCGGGGGCGGACTCGCGATCGACCCCCCCGCCACGGCCGTTGATGACGAACGTCTCGGGCACCTCGGCCGCCGGGCGCAGCCCCATGAGGTACTGGTCGAGCCGGGAGTAGCCGTCAATCAGGTTGACCGAGGTGAAGGTGCCGTCGCCGTTCTCGCGCCAGACATTACCCTCCATCGAGGATGAACGGCGCGCGGCCGGGTGGCTGAGCGTCGACTCGATGTTGAGGAAGAAGCTCCAGTGCGCATCGTCGCGGCCGAGCAGGAGCCGGGGGTTGACCCCGGTGTAGCCGACGTAAGACAGCCAGCGGTGCCCCTGCTCCTGGGCCATGATCGAGAGCGCGTTGTTCGCGCCCAGGAAGCGCGTCGTCGGCAGCTCCGGGTAGTCCTCGTCGATGTTGCTCAGGTTGAGGATGCCCTGAATCCGGCGGCCCCCAATCCGCCCCTCGGGGTCGCTGTCGAATTGGACGAGGCCGATGCCCGCGGCGTCATTGCGGAACGACTGGTAGAAGGCGAAAGTGCCGACACTGCCGAGGTTGAACTCGAAATCGGTGATCACGTAGATGAAGTCATAGACGTCGCGGTCCGGGTGTGTCGCGTAGAAGGCCTGCGCCACGCTGATGACGTCGACCTGCGTGGTTCGCGAGAAGAACTCGGCCAGGGGGCCGGTCACCGGGCCTGAGGTCGAGGCGCTCAGGTCGACGAAGGTCGGGACCTGGGCGGCATTGCCGGGCGAGAGGCCGACGATCGCGGTCGTGCGCAGCTGGGCCGAATCGTAGGCGAAGAGTATCCGGCCGTCGCGGAAGAGCGTCGCCTGGAAGCGGTGGATGCCATTGTCGACCGTGGGATCATTCGGGAAGTCGCGAATCCCGTTCCACGTCACCATGACGCGGTCAGTCTCCCGGCGGAAGTAGATGCCGGTGGCGCCCTGGGTCCGGCGCGCGGTCGCGTCCAGGTCGTGCCAGTAGGGAGCGATCCGCGGCACTTCCGTCTGCAGGACAAAAAGCGTTTCGGTCGCGTCGACCGTGCTGAAATTGAAGTCGTCGTCGCTCACCCCGGCGGGCCGGAAGGTCAGGCAGCCGTTGCTCGAGACGGCCACGGACGCGTAGCTCGTCCCGTAGAAGTCGAAGTTGAAGCCCAAATCCTGGGTCAGGTAGGCGTCGTCCCCGAGCTCCACGCCGTCGAACACCCCGACCTTCGGGTTGACCGCGGGCGCGGCCGTCAGGTCGATCTTGGCGCCGAGGTTGTTGTCGAAGGTCTGCGCCGCCACATTGGCCGTGTAGCCGCCGGCGGCGGGGGTGAACTGCACGGCCTGGGCGTTGAGGTCGAATGGCGTCGGCGGGATGCTGGTGTTGCCGCCCTGGAGCACCGTGATGTCGTCGACGTCAGTGCTCACGAGGCCGGCAGTGAGCGCCAGCTCGCCGAGCGGATGGGTCCGCGCCAGCCGCTGACGGTTGAGCTCGTGCAGGAGCCAGGCCTCGCGGGCCTGCTTGTCCCGGGGCAAGCCCGGCTTGAGGCGGCGCTCGGGCGGCGCCCCGGCGAGACGGTCAGGCGTCGGCGCCCCTGGCGTCTGCGCGCGCGGGCGCAGGACAAGGGCCGGGGAGGCCAGGGCGATGATCAGCGCGGCGATCAGCCATCGTCGCGCTCGCGTTCGAGTGGACATCAAACCTCCAAAACAATTGTGAAAGTAGTGGACACCTTGCAGACCGGGGGCAGACTTTCAAAGCGGGGCAGCGACCAGGGCTACCGGTGCCGGCATGCTAGCGTGTCAGCGTTCCGGGTTCAAGAGCCCGTCTGGCTCGAGCTCGACGATGAGGCCATCGCTCCAGCCGTACTTCCGGTCCGAGAGGGCGCGGACCTCGGCCCAGAGCCCGGCTTCGCGCGTTTCGTCGAGGACGCGGCCGCGGCCCTCAAAGCGGAGGTCGCCGATCCGGGCCGAGATGCGCGGCTCGTGGATGATATTTCGGACCCAGGCGGCCCGCTCGCGGTGCTCGGCGATGAGATAGTAGTGGCCCGCGCGGGCCGTGAACCAGATCTCGATCTCGCGCGGCAACCCGCTCCGGCGGCCGGTGGTGGTCAGGTAAAGGTACTGCGGCTCGGTCATGGTCAGTAGAAGGGGTCAGTAGAAGGGGTCAGTAGAAGAGGTACTTGCGCCAGGCGGCGTCGCTGCGGCCGAGGTAGCGCATGATCTGGCGGTTGACATGGAGGCTGAAGGCCTGCGGGCGCTTGATCAGGCGCATGCCGGCCTCATCAGGCAGGGCGTTGCCCTTGCGGTTGTTGCAGCGCTTGCAGCAGGCGACAAGGTTGTCCCAGTTCGAGTTGCCGCCGCGCGACTTGGGCACGACATGGTCAAGGGTGAGCTCGGCCGGGGTCGCGACGCGGGCGCAGTACTGACACGTGTTGTGGTCGCGCAGGAGAATGTTTTTGCGCGAGAGGCTCTTGCGCTCGAACGGGATGTGGACGTAGTCCATGAGCCGGATGACCGAGGGGGCCGGCATCACCGCGCGGGCCGAATGAAAGGAATGGTCGTGGCGCTCCTCGGTCCGCGCGACGCCCTTGAGGATGAGGATAATCGCCCGCCGCGTCGTGCAGACGTTAATCGGCTCGTAGGTCGAGTTGAGGACGAGTACTCTACCGGTCATGCCCACACCTTAATTGGCGATCATCTTGAAGGTCCGTGTCGCGCGCGCGCCCGCGCCTCACGCGCCCGGGACGCCTGACGGAAGGGGAAGGGGGTGGGGCATGGTCGGCTCTACGTAAGTCCCTGGAGAAAGTCGCACCTCGTTGAGCGTCTGAAATATCTGCCGGCTGGACCCCAGCGCCCGGGCCGACAGGCCCGATTATAGCACACTCGGGGGATTGAACATCTCAAATCTTGAGCTCGAGGTCATGAGTTGCGGATGATCGCCCGGCGCAGCGTGAGCGCGTTCTCGAAGAGCGTGCCGAGCCCGCGGATGACGGCGCGCGCCGGGCTCTCGGCCAGTTGCACGGCGAGCTCGGTCTCCTTCGAGAGCCGCTCGTCGAAGCCGGCGAGCAGCGAGGCCCCGCCCGCGAGGATCAGGCCGCGGTCGTAGATGTCACCGGAGGCCTCGGGCGGGAGCGCCTCGAGCGCGTCCTGGAGCGCCTGGAGGATGCGCGTCACCGCCGGCTCGACCGCCTCGTGAATCTCGACGCTGTTGACCAGCGCCATCTCGGGCGTGCCCGTGAGGGTGCTCCGCCCCTTGACCATGGTCGTCTGCTCCCGCTCGACGTCGATCGCGCACCCGAGCTCGATCTTGACCCGCTCGGCGGTGCGCGGCCCGACGAGCAGCCCGTGGTTCTGCTTGATCATCTCGACCAGGCCCGCGTCCATGTCGTTGCCGCCGACGCGCAGCGTCCGCGAGAAGATGAGGTGGTCGTGGACGATGGCGGCGATCGTCGTCGTCCCGGCCCCGACGTCGACCACCAGCGTCGCCCGCTGGTCGGCCGGGTCGACCCCCGAGCCGAGGATCGCCGCCAGCCCCTTGTTGACGAAGTGGACGTTGCTCACGCCCGCCTCCTTGGCGGCGTAGCGCAGCGCGTAGTGCTCGATATCGGTCGCGTCCGCCGCGATCCCGATGAGCACCCGGCGCGAAAGTGTCGAGCGCCCGTCGCGCGCCTTGCGGATGTAGCTCGAGATCAGTTTCCCGGCGAAGGTCGAGTCGGCGACCACGCCGTCCTGCAGCGGGCTGATGATCTGGATGTCCTCGGAAGCACGCCCCTCCAGCTCGAGCGCCTCGAGGCCGACGGCGACCACCTCACGCGACGGATTGTCGTAGGCCAGAAGCGACGGCTCGTTGACGACGATCCCGCGGCCGCGGGCGAAGACTCGCGTGCGCGACGTGCCGAGGTCGATCGCCAGGTCGTCGGTGACCAGGCTGAGGATTGAAGGGAGTTTCATAAAATGATTCATGCCTCTGCGGAGGGCGGCCTCGCCCCTCCCGCCGCTGCCTTCCTGAACGGTGGAAACAGGGGTATGTTACTCATCCGGGCGACCCCTTAGCAAGTGCTTTTTGCCGGACCGTGGTCAGTGGTTAGTGCTCAGTAGTTCTGGACACTTGGCACCGGCCGCAGGCTACGGACTCAGCTCGCTCGCGGCGCGGGCGAGGGTCAGCACGCTGACTTCGCGGGCCCCGCCCGCGAGCAGCGCCCGTGCCGCCTCGTGTGCTGTCGCCCCGGTGGTCAGGACGTCGTCGACGAGGAGCACCGTCCGCCCCGCGATCAGGCGCTGCGCCCGGACATGGAATGCCCCCTCCAGCGAGCGCGCCCGCTCCGCCGCGCCCTGCCCGGCGCGGTGGCGCGCCGACGCCGTGACGCGCGCCAGACAGACGGCGGCCACCGCCGGCCCGCCCTCGGCGGCAAGAGCGCGCGCGATCACTTCCGCCTGATTGAATCCGCGCTCGGCCAGTCGTTCCGGGTGCAGCGGCACCGGGACAATAACCTCGGCCGGGAGCCCGGCCCGCGCCCCGCACAACCGGGCGCGCAGCCGCGGCGAAAGTTGCGGTCGGGATTTGAGCCAGAGGACGCTCTCGCGCAGCGCGCCTGAGTAAGGCCCGCATGACCGCGCGCGGGCGAACGCGAAATGGTCGCAGCGGCCGCAGCGGCGCGCGTCATTAGTCCCGGCGGCGAGCGGTAGGGCGCATCCGAGACACGGCCGTGCCTCGCCCGCCCCCCGCTCGACCTCCAACCAGCAGGCCGCGCAGGCGACGCCGTCGCGCCAGGATTCGACCACCGCGCCGCAGGTCCGACACCCGGTCGGGTAGAGGAGCGCGAGCGCCGCGTCGCGCACGAGCCCGAGACACTGAAGGAGAGAACACGGATGAGACGGATGCGACAGATGACCACGGATCGATCCGTGTGCATCCGTCCCGTCCGTGGCATCCGTGTTCTTTTCCGGCCTCCCCATCACGGGGCCGGCTTGGCCGCAGCTTTGGCGAAGTCGCCCGCCTTGACGATGCTGATCTTCGCCGGGTCGATGTGCTTGCGCAGCGCCGCGACGATCTGCTCCGGCGTCAACGCCTCGACCTTCTTGTCCACCTCCGCGTCCCAGGCCAGCGTCCGGTCGAGGAAGAGGTACGACTTGAGTTTGCCCGCGAGCTCCGCGTCCTGCGCCCGGCTCACCTGCCGCGACTGCAGCCAGCCCGCCTTCGCCGCCTTGACCTCCTCGGGTGTGAAGCCGTCCTTGAGCATGCGCGCGATCTCCTCCTTGAACGCGGCCTCCAACTTGGCGGCATTCTGCGGCGCGTAGATGGCGAAGGTCACGAAAAGCCCGCTCTTGTCGAGCGACCCGGCCTGGAGCTGCGAGCCGACGCCGTAGCTCAGGCCGTCCTTCTGCCGGATGCGCGTCGCCAGCCGCGAGTTGAGGAAGCCGCCGCCGAGCATGTAGTTGCCCAGGACGAGCGCCGGGTAGTCCGGGTCGTCGTCGCGCAAATTGAGGTTCATGCCGGCGAGGAAGAAGGCGTTGGCCTTGTCCGGCGTCTCGAACGACTTGTTGACCGCCGGGGCGTCGCGGTAAGTGTCGCCGACGCGCGCGTAGGGGCTCGCGCTCTTCCAGCCGCCGAAGAGCTCGCCCGCGAGCCGCGCCACCTCCTTCTCGTCGAAGTCGCCGACCACGGAGAGCTCGCCACGCGGCGCGCCGTAGAAGTCCGCGTAGAACTTCTTGGCCTCCTCGAGCGTCGCCGCCTTGAGGTCGGCGACCGACTCGTCGACCGTCGGCGTGTAGCGGACGTCGCCTTTCGGGTAGGGCTTGAGGTGCTGCTGGAAGGCGATCGAGCCGATTGCCGTCGGCTCGCTCCGCTGCTGCTCGATGGCGGCCAGCTGCTCCTGCCTGAGGAGTTCGAACTCCGCGGCCGGGAACGATGGCTCGCGGAGCACCTCGGCGGCGAGCTTGAGGGCCGCCGGCAAGTTCTCGCGTGTCGTCTCGATCGTGACCTGCGCCGAGGTCGGGTCGCCGGAGACGCTGGCGCGCGCCTTGAGGCGGTCGAACTCGTCCTTGATCTGCTGCCGGGTGTGCTTCGCCGTGCCGCGCATGAGCATCGCCCCGGCGAGCTGCCCGGGGGTGCCCCGGTTCATGAGGCCCTTCTCGTCGCCGAAGTGAAGCGTCATGGTCGCGACCACCGTCGCGCCGCGCGTCTTCTTCGGCAACAGCGCGAGCTTGAGGCCCCCCGGCGTCGAGGAGCGCGCCGTCCGCGCCTCGATGTTCGCCGGCGAGGGGTCGAAGGCCTCGCCCGCCGCGACCGCCGCGGTCCCCTTGTAATCCTTGACCAGCGCGAGCACGTCGGGCACCGGCGGGATCTCGGCGCGGTCTGGCTTGGGCGTCGGGACGAAGAGGGCGAGCGTCCGGTTCGAGGGCTTGAGGTAGGTCGCCGCGACGCGCCGCACATCCTCGGGCGTCGCCTGGCGCAGCCGGTCGCGGTTGATGAAGAGCAGCCGCCAGTCGCCCATCCCGATCCACTCGCTCAGCTCCAGACCGACCCTCTCCGAAGAGGTGAGGTTGAGCTCGATCTGCTTGAGCAGTTGCGTCCGGGCGCGCTCCACCTCCTCTTTGGTCGGCGGGGTCTTGGTGA
>Ga0075421_100009706_pt1 | contig 11863 bp, 5 predicted proteins | sample SoiMetdeltSBSDD5_FD_75292 | JGI IMG/M metagenome (GOLD analysis project Ga0075421, IMG submission 75292) | Bulk soil microbial communities from a Populus tree surrounding site in Tennessee, USA - Soil MetaG P. deltoides SBSDD5 | ecosystem: Environmental > Terrestrial > Soil > Tree plantation...
CGCGGGCCGGCCGTTCCGGCCGGCCGTCGCACGCCTGTAGTCTTCTCCGTTTCGTCTTCGTTGACTCCGTTCCTCCGTTTTTTATCCGTTTCCTTCGCAAGACTCCGTTACCTGGTCACGCGATCACACCTGCCGCACAAAACCTGTCGATGATCTCCAGCACCGCCGGCCACAGCGCCGGCATCGTCGACTGAATCGGCGCCATGCGCCGCATCACCTGCTCGCGGGTCACGTGATGGGACGCCCAGCTTCCGCCGCCCGAATGCGCGTTCTGCAGCAGCGGCTGCAATCGATCGACGGCGTTCGCAAACCGCGACTCGATCGTCTCCTGCGCCTCGAACTCTTCCCACAGCGCGCGAACGCGAGACGACTGATCGGCGGGAAGCAGACTGAAAATCCGCTGCGCCGCCGCATGCTCCCGCTCGGACTTGTCCTCGTTGGCGGCCGCGTCGTACGCGAACGTGTCGCCGGCATCGATCTCGACCAGATCGTGGACGGCAATCATCTCGAGCACCCGCAGCAGATCGAGCGGGCCCGGCACATATTCGCGGGCAATCAATGCCGCGAGCATCATGTGCCACGAATGCTCGGCCGAGTTTTCCGCTCGCGAGCCGTCGACGAGCGGCGTGCGTCGGAGAATCTGCTTCAGCTTGTCGGCTTCCACCAGAAAAGCGATCTGTCGTGTCAGACGATCGTCAGGCACGCGACGAATTATGGGCACAAAACCCTTGGCCTCGCACAAGCCGGCGCCAGAGTCGACATTTACGATCGCAAGGACCAAGAAGGGTTCACGCCGCGATCCTCGAGGCGATGGGTAGGAAAAAATCCGACGCGACCGCCGCGCCGCTAAACGGTTGAGCTGTGATCGCCAAGCGGCATTCCTATCGACGTCCGATCGCGTTTTTTATTGATCGCGCATCAATCGCGCCAACGCCGCGGCGATCTGCACGACATTAATCGAGCTCAGCGATTTCCGCGAAGGATCAACATCGGTAAGCACTGTTTACAGATCTTGTCATTGACGCTCAGATTCGCACGCTCGTAAGATTCCTCCTGCGGTTCCCGTCCACCTTCTTAAATCTGTAATTCAAGTCGATGCCCAGAATTACTGTGTCGATCGTGAGCGATGACCGCATTTCCTCCGAAGGTCTGCGTCGCATCATCACGAGTGACGATTCCTTCCGGCTCGTCGCTGTTCCCGAGCGGCTGCCGCTGGCGCCCGAAATCCACGCCGCGAATCCGGACGCGCTGTTGCTCGACGCGCGCATGCAGAATTCGCTGGCGTTGTGCCGGCACTTGCGGCTCGATGGCGATCGTCCGGCAGTAGTGTTCTTCGCAGTGCCCGACGATGAAGCCGCGGCGATCGACGCGCTGGCCGCCGGCGCACGGGGCATTCTGCAGCGGAGCGCGCGTCCGGAAGACATCGCCAAAGCGGTCCGCCTTGTCTCGAGCGGCCAGGTCTGGGCCCCGCGTCACGTGATCGTCTCGGCCTGGCTTGGCGACATGAAACAGGCGTCGAACGGAAAACACACCGTCGATGCGCCGGCCGAACCGCGTCTCACGGCACGCGAGATGGAAGTGCTGCATCACGCCGCGGCCGGACTTGGTAACAAAGAAGTCGCCGATACGCTGTCCATCACGGAAGCGACGGTGAAAGCGCACCTCACGCGGATTTTTCAGAAGCTCGGGCTGCATGGACGCGCGCGGCTCGCCGCGGCGTATCACGGCGTTCACGCGCCCGCGTCCGTCCGACACGGTCAGCACTCCGCCAGCCGCACCGCCTGATCGCGATCGCGCGGTCGTACGACTTTCACCGGGGTCGTACGACATTGGTCGACAGCTTACGACTTCACGCTAATTGATCCCGTGCAAGTCTAACGCGACAATTCTCGCCTTCTCACTCAGCACAACAAGGAGGCTTGGAATGAGGGCGGATTCTCGTTTGATGGGACGCGTACGTGCAGGCCGTTCGTGGCAGCGGCCCGCCTGGCGTCTCCTGCTAGTCTCGGCCCTCAGCGCTGCGCTCGCGAGCGGCGTCGCGATCGTCCTGGCCGATCCGGCGAGTCCCGTCACGATCAGTGACGTTGATTCTCCCGATCCAGTCGCGTCGGGCGGCCAGCTCACGCACACGATTACTGTCGTCAACACGGGCGGCGCAAAAATCTCCAACGTCGTCCTGAGCGATCAGTTGAACGGCGTCGGCGGGATCGGCGTGCCGCCGCAGCTGCAGCTCGCCAGCACGCGCGGGAGCTGCCAACAGACCGGGAATCTCGTGACCTGCAATGCCGGCACGATCGAAGGCAACGGCTCGTGGGTCGTCTCGATCCGCGGGATCGTCACCGCACCGAATGGCTCGGTGTTGAACAACACCGTCGCGGTGAGCGGCACGAAGTCGGCACAGAACTTCACCACGACCAACACCGTGACCACCAACGTCAGCAGCGGTGGTGGAGCGCTGCCGGATCTTTCGATCAATAAGACCGGTCCGACCAGCGTTCCCATCAACTCGCCGATGACCTACACGTTGACGGTGAACAACGGTGGGACGCAGAACGCAACGGACATCAAGGTTGTCGACACGGTTCCCGCAGACTTGACCATTACGTCGGTCACCGGCACGAGCCTGTTCACCTGCCTGCCGCCATACACGGGAAACACGGTCACCTGCACTGGCGGAGCCGTGAACGCGGGCTCGAATGCCACCATCACGATCAATGCGACGACGCCGCCGGCGGTTCCCGCGACGCCGACGATTACAAATACGGCAGTCGTCGATCCTGAGAATTCCATTCCTGAAAGCAATGAGCTGAACAACACGTCGGCGTTGGTGAATACGCTGATCACGCCCGCTGTCACCACACCGCCGCTGAGCGTCGACATCACCGACAAAGACGCCGAGGCGACGGGCGCCGGTCCGGATCCCGTGATGCCAGGTCAGCTCGAAACGTTCAAGATTCTCGCGACCAACAACGCCCCGACCCGCGCCGACGACGTCGTCATCGTGCTTGGCACGCAATACCTTGAAGCCGCCAGCATTCTGGCGAGCCAGGTCGTGACCAACGGCGCAATCGGAACCTTCGGCGGATGCGTGGTGAACGCACCGCAAGCCAAGTGCTCCGTGCGGTCGCTCAACCCCGGCGGGACGATTCTCATGACTGTCCAGGGGTACGTCATCGGCTCGGCCGGCGCGTTCATGAGCAGCACGGCGACGGTGACCGGGAACATCAAGAACCAGGGCGTCACCAGCCAGGACACCGAGCTGACGACGGTGATGCCGCAGTACGACCTGACGATCACGAAGTCTGATTCTCCGGATCCGGTGTGCGCCTCTTCGTATCCAGGGCCGGGTTTCCCCGCCGGGCCGCCCGGGAACGAGTACCCAGCCGGTAACGTGTGCCAGGGCGGGTTGACGTACACCTTCGTCGTTGGAAACAGCGGCATTCAGAACGCCATGAACGTCGTCGTTCGCGATCCGTTGCCTGCCGGAATGATCTTCGACCACCTGGGCCTGAATGAGGCAGGCTTCGCCTGTCTATACGACCCGGTGGCTAACGTGGTCACCTGCAGCGGCGGGGCGATTCCTGCGCAATCGACGAAGAAGCTGCAGTTCGTCACCGTCGCACCGCCGGGAGTCGGTCAGATCAGCAACACCGTCACGGTCGATCCGTTCAACGCGATCTTCGAGGGCGACGACACCAACAATACCTTCACGCAGACGACGCAAGTCGCGACCGGCGTCGACTTGACGGTCGTCAAGCACAGCAATCACGAGGCGCCCGGCTCTGTGGCGACGCGCGGCACGCTGACCTACACGATCAAGGTGACGAACCTCGGCACTCAGGACGCGACCAATATCCTGGTGCGCGACATCCTGCCGGCCGACACGCTGTTCCGCGACGCCGTCGCCGATCCAGCCCACGGGTTCACGTGTTCGCAAGCCGGCGGCATCGTCGATTGCACCAACGGCCACATCCAGGGCACGAAGAGCATGAACTACCCGAGCCTCGTGACCCAGAACGTGGACGTCGCCACGATCACGATTCGGATCTTCGCTACGCCGTACGAGCAGCCGGCGATGCACAACGAAGTGCGAGTGGATCCACTCGGCCAGATCCCGGAGGCGAATGAAAACAACAACTTCGCCGTTCAAAACACCGAGGTGAAGAAGGGCGGGGCCACGAGCGACGCGTTCAACGATCTGATCATCAGCAAGGAACAAGTCAGCCCCACTCAGGGAAACACCGCGCGAAATGCCATCGTGACTTACAAGATCAAAGTGGGCAATGACGGCACTGACCCGGTCGTCGGCGTCAGGATTCGTGACACGCTGCCGGCCGGTTTCCGGTACATCGAGGCAGCGGGAAGCAACAGCTTCCTCTGCACGCAACAGGTGATCGGTTTCGTAGACTGCCTTGGCGGGCAAATTGCCGCGAACGCGTCTTTGGCCTCAGCGTTGGCCGCCCAGATTACGATCAAAGCCTTCGCAGCCGACACGCCGGGCGTCTACACGAACCAGGTGGAGGCGGATCCGGAGCATACGATTGCCGAAGGCAATGAGTTCAACAACAACTTCTCGATACAGACGACGGTCGTGAATGCCGGCGATGGCGACTTCAACGATTTGAGCGTTTCGAAAACCGCCAACCCCAGCCCCGTGAAGCCCAATCAGGAACTGACCTACACCTTGACGGTCAGCAACACTCAGGGCGAGGCGCCGGCCCTCAATGTGAAGGTCCGCGACGTGCTGTCTTCGCTGGTGACGTTCGTGTCAGCGGCCGATCTTGGCGGCCCCGGCGCATTCAACTGCAGCGAATCGTCGAACATCGTGACGTGCATCGGCGGAACCATCCCCGCGGGTGGCTCACGCACCATCACCATCAAGGTGAAGGCGCCGAATCTGACCAACGTCACGCTCATCAACCAGGCGATGGTCGATCCGGAGAACGAGATCCCCGAAGGGGATGAAGAGAACAACAACTTCGATCTCACCACGCAGGTGTCGTCGAACATCAACCTGTCGATCAAGAAGGATGGGCCGCACACCTCGAGCCAGAACCAGGTGACGGATTACACCTTGACGATCGAGAACCAGTCTCCGCAGAGTCAGGGGCTCGGCAGCGACACGGGCCAAACCGCGTTCAACGTCGAGGTGCACGACCCACTGCCGGTCGGTTTAATACCGCTGGCGATCGACACCGGCGCCAACAACAATTTCACGTGCCAGGTCCTCGAAAACCCGATCAACGTCGTGGATTGCATCGGCGATCTGAATCCCGACGTCACGCCTCCGATTCAGATCAAGATCACCGTGTTCATGACGGCCGAAACCAATCGCTCGCTCGACAACGAAGCGTGCATCGACCCGAACGACGTCATCAAGGAGTTCTCGAAGCCGGATGGAACGCTTGGCGAGACCGACAACTGCTCGACGCACACGTCAGTGTCGGGGACGCCGCCGAAAAAGTCGCCGAACTTCCTGATCAACAAGAGCGTGAACCAGTCGGTGGCTTCGCCCGGCGAAACGCTGGAGTACACGATCACGCTGTCGAATATCGGCGATGCGCTCGCGAAAGGCTTGATCACCGTCACGGACAATCTGCCGGACGACACCTTTCCGGTGAACATCACCGGTCCGAACACCTGGAAGTGCGACACCGTTCCGGCGGATCAGATGAAGTGCGATAACAGTACCGCGTCGAGTAACGAACTGGCGGTCGGAGCCTCGGTACAGTTCACCGTCCACGCGACCGTCAAACCAGGCGCCAGCGGGCAACTGGTCAACGGCGCATCGGTCTCGGACGCGTTGTCCGATCCGGGTGATACAGACGCCGAAAACGAAACGGACGCCAATAAAGCGAACAACACCGCGACCATCACCACCAGCGTGGGGAGTCCGGGAGTGGACCTTGCCATCGGCACGATCACCGACGCTCCCGACCCGGTGAACCCGGGCAAGCAGGTCACCTACACGATCGTTGCCGTCAACGCCGGAACGCAGGCGCAGAGCAACGTCCACGTCAAGGTGACGATGCCGAGCGGCGTGTCGTACGTGTCGGCCGACGGCTCGAACGGCTTCAACTGCGACTTGCCAGTGGGAACGCTGATCGATTGCCACGCCGCCAGCATGCCGGCGGGCGGCAACACGACGATCACCGCCAAGTTCCTCGTGCTGCTGTCGCCTCCTGGCACACTGACGTTGAAGGCGCACATCGATCCACGACCGGGCGAGACGAATATCCAGAACAACGATCAGGAGGAGGTCACGACGGTGTCGGGCTTGTTCTGCACCGCGTGCGTTGACCTGGTCTCTGCGCTGCTGACCGCGTCGCCGGAACCGGTTGCGTCGGGCGGAACGGTCACGGTCAAGTACGTGCTGGTCAACACCGGCGATCTGCCGACGACGCTGTCGACCGATCCCAACGACCACCAGCAGATCGCGAACTTCGACTTCATCGCCAATCCGACCCCTGGCGGCGGGATCACCGGCGTCTCGTTCGCGTACTCGATTCCGGGGATCACGTGCAGCACGGCGGCGTCCCCGCCGGCCCCGGCTTCCGACGGCAACCACAAGTTCAACGACTGCTTCGGAGTGCTCGGGCCCGGCCAGAGCGTGGTCATCACGGCAACGGTGTCCGGTGTCACCGGCAGCGACCTGTTCGTGCAGGGGGTCGCCGACCCGAACCACCACCAGGCGGAGTTCAACGAAGGCAACAACGCGCTGAACCAGACGGTCGTGATCAACTGATCCGGGGCCGGAGGAAGAAGATGAAACGAATCCTGTTTGGCCTGCTCGCGGCGACCTCGATGGTCGCCGCGGGTTCTCTCATCGAATCGCGCTGGTCGGTCGTCCAGGCGCAGGACTGCGCGCGGCGGCTGGTGGCCACCGGCGACGACATCCCGGCCGGTCACGACGTTCAGGAAACCGAGCGGTTCCCGAACCATCTGCTCGAAGATCACCTGAAGAAGTGGGGGCCGTGGTGCGACTACGACATCGCGGCTAACGGCACGACCTCGTCGGCCGAGATCTCACAGGGGCAGCTCGCGCAGACGTGGAATCTGCGTCCCGACCTGATCACGTTGACGGTCGGCGAACAGAACAACCAGATCGTCAACCTGATCACGTCGTGCTTCAACAACGTCAAGGATCATGAGTTCGCCGAGGCGTCGGCGTGCGCGGCGATCATCTTCGGCAACTCGACGCTCTACACGAACCTGACGAGCAACCTGACGACGATCATGCAGCAGTACCGCGTCATCATGGCCGGACGGCCGAAATTGATGGTCGCGGTCACCGGATACCCGAATCCGTACCCGAAGTCGCTCGATGCCGGGCTCAAGATCGTCGAGCTCTGCACGCCGCTCATGGACAACATCCTGCCGTGCTCGCTGCGCTGGGTCCAGCTCCCGCCGGCGCTCGAGCTGATCGATCAGGTGTTCAAGAAGCTCAACACCACGATCGAGAACGCGGTCAAGCCTTTTGCCATCGGCTCAGGCGGCCGGTTCGTCTTCGTCAACACCTACGACAAGCTGCGCGACCACTGCATGAAGATGGAAGTCGAGATCAAGACGACCGTCGAGCATCCCGAGGAGGACGGCGTCGTTCACCATCACGACGATCTCAGCAAGGTAAATTTCGGGTGCTCGGAGCCGTGGTTCGTGGCGGGCGACGACGGCACAGCGACTCCGTTCATCTATCTGCAGCCGTCAACCCCAGGCGTACTGATCGACGCGAGCCAGACGACCTCGGGCATGGGCGTCTATCCCAACGATTCAGGTCACAAGTGCATTTCGGATCTGATTTGGGAAGCCGACACCCTCGAGCCGGGAACGACGCCGCTCAAGTGGAAGCTCTCCGTTCCGGAGCCGCCGAATTCGAATATCTGCCAGTCGTCGCAATAGAGGGTCCAGCGCCCGAGCTAACGCTCGGGCCTGATGCCAGTCCTGACGCCCGACCTGAGGGAGGGCCTACGTACTGATTGCGGATTGACGATTTATTGGCCGATAAATCCGTTGATAAATCGTCAATCACCAGATCGACAATCGACAATCATTTCCCGCGTTGCTGCAGGATGTGGCGGTGCCACTCGTCCCGACGGCTCGTGACCTGCAGCGGCTTCAACGCCAATAGCCCCGTCTTGCCGATCGATCGCTGCAGGTAGCGGCGTTCGGCGAGGCTCGCCTCGAGATCCTCGTCGGGGGGCACGTCGAGGCCCGCTTCCCGCGCGATCAACAGCGCTTTGGCCTGCACCGACAGCTCGAGCTCGAGACGCAGCAGGCAGAACATGTCGGCAATCACCGGCCCCGGCAGCCGCGCGCGCAGTTCCTGCAGGTAGCGTCCGAAATGGGTCAGCGCGAACGCGTCCGAGCCGACCAGGCCCAGGAGCTCCACGTCGAGATCGAGCCCGGCGCCGATCCACTCGCGCGTGGCGCGCTCGCTCCGCGCGAACACCCAGAGCACCAGCAGCGGCAGCACGATGAGAATCAGGAGCGTCTGCGCCAGAGGCGGCAGCAGCCGGTGGTTGAACAGCGAGTGCAGCCCGACCGCAACCGCCCACCCCGGCGTGAACGCGAATGCCAGACGCCCGCCACCTCGGTCGGCGAATGTCTTCCCCATCATCGCGAAGATCGTCGTCGTCGCCCCCTGTAACACCGCAGTGCCCAGACCTCGGACGATCCAGACCATGACCGTCGCCTCGGACATCGATTGCAGGTAGGTCAGGTTTTCGATCAGCGCGAAACCGGTTCCCACGGCAAATCCCTGCAGCGCGGCATCGACGAGAAACCCCACGCGCGAGGTCGCAACCAGCACGACGATCAGCAACGCTTTGGCGGTCTCTTCAGTGACCGGCGCGATGTAACGGCTGACCACGCCAGCCGGCAACGGATACGCCTGTACGAGCCAGTCGTGGAGCCAGAGCGACCCGAACGCCGCTGCCGCGCCCCAGACGATGGCGCCCACAATCGCCGCCGGCCGCACCAGCCGGAAGCTGTCCATCAGCCACAACGCCGCGAGAAACGCGACAACCGGCACCAGAGCGATGACGATGTGAAGCGGAAGCATTACTTCAAGATCTTCAGCGAGATCATCGCCTCGCGCCGCGGCGCACGATCGCGCTCGAAGGCGACGGCGCCGCCGGCCGAGAGCGTGAGTTCGAGCGCGGACAGAGCGCCGAACCGGACGTCGAGCTGGCCGCCGACGTTGGTGACGACGCGCCGGATGCCCCGGCCGGCGTCGAGATCGGTGGCCAGCGCTCCGGCAAACACCGCCGGGCGGACCCAGGCCGCGTAAAACGCCGGGATGCCGGCGCGACGAAATCGCCACGGCGGCAGATTCCACTCCCCGATGGTCTTGACGAAGTTGCGACCGCCGATCTCATTGAGCTCGGCGCCCGGAAAGCTGCTCCACTCCCGGTAGCGCTTTTCGTCCAGGTGATCGACCCAGTTGTTGCCGAACGCGCCGAAGAAGAAATTGGCGAACGGCAGCGCGCGATCGCGCGGCGAGAAGCCGGCTGCGGTGCGCGCCCAGACGGAGGAATGACCGATCGGCAGCGCGACGCCCCGGTCGAACGTGGCGTGGATCCTCGGCACGAGAATGCCGTTCACCTGGTCGCCCCTCACGGCCATCGACCACTTCTGCCCGCTTTCGTCGTCGACGTAACCGAGCGATTTCCGCACGTCGGAGTAGGTCAATTTCGCTTCGAGCGAGGCCAGCCGATCGACGTCGACGGCGACATTCTGGTATTCCGGGAGCCGATCGAGACCACCCGCGGCCCGGCCGTCAATTTCCAGTTCGAGGCGGCGCGGCTCGTCGAACACCAGCGTCGTCCGGTGGCCCAGTTCGGCCAGAAAGCCCTTCCGGCTGTTTTTGGTCGGCCCGAACAGATCGTAGAAGTCCGCGCCGTTCCATCGGAACCGCCCGCGCCAGTCGTAACGCTGATACGCCGCATCGAGATGGAACCGCTCGCCGTTTGACAGGCCGCCGAACGGCGAGTACGCCGCAGCGATCGCCACGTGATTGAGCTGCAACGGGTCGGATGCGTTGAAACGGTATCCGGCGGCGCCGGTGTTCTTGTAGCCCTGAACGATGGGATACAGCGATTCGACCTGCAGGCCGCCGGTCAAACGGTACGGCCGGCTCGCCATCTTGTCGTCGAATGGAACCGCCGCCGGCGATCCGACGATCCAGTCCCTGACGACCGGATGTTCGGCGGCCAGCCGCTCGCCGAGGTAGGTGATCGGACTGACGTCCTGAAGCGGCCGCGCCTCGAGACGCGCCGGGACGAAGCCCTCGCCGGAATAGCGGAACACAATCAGTTGATCGTTGCCGAGCGGCACCGGCCGGAAAAATCCGGTCTCGGCGTTGGTGACCGCGTCCAACGTCTTGTCCTGCAGATCGTAGCGAAAAATGTTCGACGCGCCGGTGTAGTACGAGGCGCCGTAGAGATAACGATTGTCGGGGGCGAAGACGAAGCCGCCCGGGACCGACGTGCCGAAATCGAAGCGCGCGATCGGCTCCATCTCGCTCGTCAGGGGATCGGCGATGGAAAAGACGCGCTCCTCCTGCCTGCCGCTGATCTCGCCGAAGCCCGCCGCGATTTTGGACCCGTCCGGCGAGACGTCGAGATCGTAGACGACCGTGCCGTACGGCCATGTCATCACGCGCTCCCAGTCGCCGTACGGGAAGGGAATCCGCACGAGCGTGCAGATGCCGTTCAGGTGACGGATGCCCCACAACGAGCGGTCGGCGCGGTTGAAAGCCAGCTCGCCGATGCGCGCGTCCTTCAACAACAGCCGGGTGCGGCGCGTCGCCGGATCGACGCTCATGAGATCGCGATACCCGTTGTTGTCGGTGGTGTAAAAGAGCATGCGCGCGGCGGGATCGTAGGCGAGCGACGTCACGGTGTAAATCGACGGTCCCTTGATGTCGACGATTTTTTCGACTGCGCCGTTTGCCGAGATCGCGCCGACGTGCGACAGAACGCCCGGATAGTTGAAGGCGGCGTAGATCTTCCCGCTCGCCTGATCGAAGTAGGCGCGGGAGACCGAACCGAGCGCACGCGACGTGATGTCCGTGTACGGCGTGACCGGATACTTGCGAATCGCCGCGAGGTTCTGCTGCTGAAACGCGCGCTCGTCCTTCTCCCACGCCGCCCACGCCTCCTCGAGCGGGATGCCGAAGACGTGTCTGAACTGGACGGAGTAGTAGCCGCGGCTGCCGTCGTGGCGCGACACCCACTCGATCAGCTGTTCCGGCGAATACCGGCGGGCGAGCCAGGTCATGAACCGGGTGCCGTACAAATACGAATTGACCTCGACCTGGAAGTCAATCCTCGTTCCCTCGGACACGAGGCCGAGCGGATCGTAGAACGGCGTGCCGTCGCGCGCCATCGATCGAAAGACCATCTCGTCGTAGCTGCCTTGCGCGCGCCCCAGACCGCCGGCCATCCAGGTGTCGACGAAGACGGCAATCCCCTCGTGATACCAGCGCGGCGCCGCCACACGCGGCGTCGTCAGGAAGAAGTAGAGGATCGATTCCGGCTGATCGGCGACCGGCACGACCTTGCCGAGGAAGAGGCCGCGGAACAGCCGGTCACGCGCCGCCGCCTGATCCATCGTCGCCACGTGCACCAGCTCATGGTTCATCATGATGTTCATGCGATCGTTGCCGGCGATGGCCTCGAAGGCGAAGCTGAGCGGCGCGATCTGGGTGAGGAGCGTGTCGTAAGGCACGACCGACGCGCCGGCATTGCCGGCGTCCTGAAAGTCGGCGAGCAATACGGTGACGCGGCGGCCGTGGAGGTCGAGGGCGAACAGGCGGCGCTGGAACGCCAGCGAGTTGAGAAAGGTCCGCGCGGCGTGCGGC
>Ga0075421_100009707_pt1 | contig 11863 bp, 8 predicted proteins | sample SoiMetdeltSBSDD5_FD_75292 | JGI IMG/M metagenome (GOLD analysis project Ga0075421, IMG submission 75292) | Bulk soil microbial communities from a Populus tree surrounding site in Tennessee, USA - Soil MetaG P. deltoides SBSDD5 | ecosystem: Environmental > Terrestrial > Soil > Tree plantation...
CCTGGCGGCAACATCCTGAGCGAAGGCATGGCCCACTTCTCGACCGCGTTACTCATCGAGCAGGTGAAGGGCGAGCGCGACGGAATGGAGTTCCGCAAGCGGATCGAGTCGCGCTACGGTGAAAACCGACAGGCGGACGCCGAGCGCAAGCTGCTGCGCCTCGACGGGTCGAAGGCGGGGGACCAGACGGTCACCTACGACAAGAGTGGCTGGGTATTCTGGATGTTGCTGGATCGCATCGGTCGTGAGCCAACGCTCCGCGGGATGAAGGAATTCATTGCGGCCTACAGCGGGAACCCCGATCACCCGGTGCTCCATGATCTCGTGGTCCACATGCGTCGGTATGCGCCAGATTCGTTAGCGTACGACGATTTCGCGCGTCAGTGGTTCGATACGGTGGTCGTGCCGGAGTACCGGGTGCATAACGCGAAGACAGTTGCCGCGCCGGAGGGAGGCGGCTGGGTCACGACTGCCGACATCGAGAACGTGGGCACGGGACGCATGCCGGTGGAGGTGGCGGCCGTCATCGGCGAGCGCTTCCCGGAGGATACGACGACGAACGCGAAGGCGGCGCCCTACCAGGCGCAGGCCACGACGATCACGTTAGGCGGGAAGGACCGACAGGCTGTGACCATACGGACGACCTTCAAGCCGGAGAAGGTCGTGGTCGACCCGAACGTGCGAGTGCTGCAGCTGCGCCGAGAGTCGGCGGAGGCGAAGCTCTGACGCTTCGTCTCTCCATCGAACTGAACGCTGAGCACGCCGAAGAACCGAACGCTGAAGACGCTGAGAGACAGTTCTCTGCGTTCTCAGCGGTCGCCGTTGCAGCGTCCTCAGCGTCTCGTCCGATGGCGTGATGAAATTCAAGGGGTGTTTAACCAGGGTGCGCCGGCACGGCGACCCGGAACCTCGCGTCGACAGCTACCGCCCCCGTCTCGAACGCGAGGAGGGGATTGACGTCCATCTCCTCGATGTCCGGAAAATCCACCGCGAGCTGCGCGACGCGCCGCACCGCATCCACGAGCGCGTCACGGTCCGCCGGCGCCTCACCACGAATACCCGCGAGGATCGCAGCGCCACGAATCCCGGCAACCATCTCCCGCGCGTCGGTCGCGCTGAGCGGGGCGAGTCGGAACACGACGTCGCGCAGCGCCTCGACGAGGATCCCGCCCAGGCCGAACATGACGAGCGGCCCGAACAGCCGGTCGCGCGTTACTCCCGCGATTGTCTCGCGACCGCCCTGCACCATCCGCTGCACGAGCACGCCGTCCACGCGAGCTCCCGGCGCGCGACGACACACCTCGTCGGTCATCCGCACGAACGCCTCGCGCACTTCGTTGGCGGTCTCGAGGCCAAGGCGAACACCGCCGACGTCGGTCTTATGCGAGATGTTCGGCGACACGATCTTCATCGCCGCCGGAAGCCCGACGCGCGCAGCCGCTGCTGCCGCCTCGTCAGGCGTCATCGCCAGCTGTGCCGACGCCGTTGGAATGCCGTAAGCGTCGAGCAGCGCAAGCGATTCCAGTTCCGAAAGCTTCTCCCGCCGCTCCGTTCGCGCGCGACCAATGATCTCGGCGGCGCGCGACCGATCCACGGCCAGCGGCGTCGGTTCGTCCGCTGGCCGCTCGAGCCACTCGCGGTGACGGCGCATGGCAGCGAGCGCACGGGCCGCCGCCTCGGGGAAGAGATACGCCGGGATGCCGGCTTCGTGCAGCTCGGCCTTCCCGGCCGGAAGCCCGTTGCGCCCCATGAGAACGGCCAGCAACGGCGTATCGGGCTGCTCCGCGGCTGCGGCCGCCATCGCCTCGGCCACTGGTTCCTGTTCGACGCGGAGCGGTGGAATGAAGATCGACACGACGGAGTCGATGCCAGGGTCAGCCAGCAGCGCGCCTAACGCCGCACGATAGCCTTCCGGCGTCGCCGACGCGATCATGTCGAGCGGGTTGCGAATCGACGCTTCAGGAGGGAAGAGCGGCGCAAGCTTCGCCACCGTCGCCGGCTGAAGCTCCGGCAGTTGCATGCCGTTCGCTTCCAGTGCATCCGCGGCGAGAATGCCGGGGCCGCCCGCGTTCGTCAGCACGGCCGTCCGCCGGGAGCGCGGCAGCGGTTGGCGCCCGAACGCCATCGCCATGTCGAACAGCTCTTCGACGGAACCGGCTCGCAGCACCCCGGCCTGCCCGAGGAGGGCGTCCACCACGGCGTCGCTCGCCGCCAGCGCGCCGGTATGTGACGACGCGGCTCGCGCCCCCACGACGCTGCGTCCCGACTTGAGCGCGATGATCGGCTTCACCTTCGTGATGCGGCTCGCGATCTCGCGGAACCGTTTCGGGTTCCCGAAGTTCTCGGTGTACATGAGGATCACCGACACCGACGGGTCGTGTTCCCACTGCAGCAGCAGATCGTTCCCGCTTACGTCCGGCTTGTTGCCGACCGACACAAACTGCGAGATCCCGATTCCATACTCCCGGGCGTAGTCGAGGACGCTCAGCCCCATGGCGCCGGACTGCGACACAAACGCCACACCGCCGAACGGCGGCATGAGGGGCGCGAAGGTCGCGTTCATCGAGACCGCTGGATCCGCGTTCAATACGCCCATGCAGTTCGGCCCGACCATCCGCATTCCCGCACGCCGAACGATCTCGACGAGCAGCCGTTCGCGTTCCGCTCCCTCCGGCCCGACCTCGCGGAACCCGGCCGAGATGACCACGACGCCGCGTACGCCGACGCTCGCGCAATCCTCGATGACGCCCAACACGAACTGCTTCGGCACCGCGATCACGGCCATGTCCACGGGGGCGTCGATGGCCGAGACGCTCGGGTAGGCGCGGATCGCGTGCACGGAGCTCGCGCGCGGGTTGACCGGGTAGACGATTCCCGTGAAGCCGTAGTCCACCAGGTTCACGACGAGTTGATTGCCGATGGTGCCGGGCTCACGCGACGCCCCGACGACCGCGACGGATCGCGGACAGAGGATGGGGTCGAGCGCACGCGCGACGGCAGACATTCAGGTCTCTCCGGCTGCGCGGGCTTTCGCGGCAGAGAGATAGCCCGGCTCGAGCTCCAGCAGATTCGCGATCTTTCGCGTCAGGTAGTGTTCGTGCTCAGCGATCTGCCCGTCGGCGAGCACGAGCCCCCACATCACTTCGGCGAGCACCATCTTCTGACCGACGTCGTAGCGCTCGTTGAGCACGCGTGTGAACTGGAAATGATCGATGGACCCGCGCCGCTCGCGCTCGGCCATCTCGATCAGCTGGCGGCCTGACTCCGGCGGAAGCGCGAAGTGGCGCTCGAGCACCTGCTCGAGGTGCGCGCGCTCGGCCGCGGAGAACTCACCGTCGGCGAACGCGACCTCGAGGAGGAGCGAGCAGGCGGCGATGTGAACGGGATCCGCCGCCGGCGTCGCGGGCTCAGGCCCGGGCGGCGCATCGCCGGACAGCCAGGATCGTATCGCGTCGAACATTCCCATGGTCGAGTCAGAGTTGAGACGTCTGGCCGGCCGCCGCGGCGTCCGCGCGTTCGAGTGCACGTCGGCGTGTGACGTCCATGACGAGCCGGAGGTTGGTCACTTCGTGGCGTCGAGCAGCGACTTCCGATCGGCCCACGTGAGTCCCTCCGTCATCCACTTCGGCGCGGGCTCGCCCTTCAGCCAGTGACCGAACCACTGCAGAATGCGGCGGTGGTAGTCGATCTGGTTCTCCTTCTTGCGAAGCCCGTGATCCTCGCCGGGGTACACGAGCATCACGAAGTCGTCCCGCCCTGCGCGGCGTGCGAAGTTGTAGAACTCGATGCCCTGGTGCCAATCCACGGTGCCATCGGCGTCGCCGAACATCATCAGCATGGGCGTCCGGAGCTCGTGCACCTTTGCCGCGGGCGAGTTCCGGAGGTAGGCCTCCATGTCCTCCCAGAACGGCACGTCCATGCGTGCCTGACCCGTTTCCCAGTGGTCGAACTCGGCGATCCCCGGCGTCCAGTGCACCGCGCCGGCGAAGCTGAGGAAGTTCGTGATGGGCGCGCCGGCGACCGACGCCGCGAACAGGTTGGTTCGCGTCGGAACGAACGTCGCCTCGTACCCGCCCCAGGAGTGTCCGACGAGCCCGATCTTCGTGGAATCCACGAGCCCTCGCGCGATGACGGCGCGGACGGCCGCTTCGAGCGCTTCGAGCACCGAGATACCAGGATCACGACCGCGGAACACGATGTCCGGTCGCAGCACGAAGTATCCGTTCGCCGTCCAGACGTTCACGTTGTAGTAGCTCCGCTCCGATGGGGCGATGTACTGATGCAGCGTACCCGAGAGCAGCTCGTACGGGTTCACGATCATCGGATACATCTTCGAGGGATCGTAGTTCACGGGATAGAGCAGTACGCCCTGCAGGTCGCGCCCGGCGCCTGTCCGGTAGCTCACGAGGTCCGAGCGTCCCCAGGCGAAGTCCTTCTGGAACGGATTCGTGGCTGACACCTGTCGGGCCGTGCGGAGATCGGCCGGCCCGACGAACCAGTCCGGCGAGTCGTCGAAGCGCTCGCGCGCGAACGCGAAGACGTTGGCCGAGTCCGCGCGCGCAAGTCTCGTTAGGGCCGCGTGCTCGAACACGAGCCGCTCGACAGTCGTCCCCCGGATGCGAGCGAACCCGCTCTGCTTCGTCCGCTTGCCGTGGAGCGACACGGCCAATGCGCCGAGGTCGAGCCCGTCGTCATCGCGGCGCGAGGTGCGGACGTAGCGATGAATGATCTTGTCGGCGGCACCGTCGGTCAGGCGCCGGCCGCCGGAGCCGTCGGACGAAAGACTCCAGAGGTCATACTCGTCCGCGACGATCACTGCGCGGTCGTCCTTGGTCCACCCTTGGAATCCGGCCGGTGGCGCGAGGTCGGTCGGGTAGTCGTAGTCCACGTCGCCGAATTTCGCGGTCACCTTCGCCGTGAGGTTCGTGCGTGCGCCCGTTGCGACGTCCTGCGTCCAGTAATCCTTGCCGTCGTACCAGGCGATCCGTCTGCCTGTCGCGCTTCCGCCGTAGAAGAACCGCACCTTCTCGAGGGCCTTCCGTCGCTCACCACTGTGGATGTCGACCACATACACGTCGCTGTAGGGGCGGCCGAACTTCGTTCCGAACGCGTAGGGCTTTCGATCGACTTCGGTCGCATGACGATCGCCTCGGAGCACGCGGGACGTCTCGAGCAGATCCGTGCCGATCTGCACGACGCGGCTCTCTCCGACATGCCACGCGGTGAGGAGCGTGCGTTGGACATCCTGCTGCTCCTGTGCCTTCTGCATCGGCATGATTCGCACGTCCTTCGCGTGCCACACCTGCACATCGGATGGCTTCTCGTCGTTCTTCGCACGAGTCGTGTCCGCGCGCTGGGCCGCGCCGCCGTCCCCGTTCCCGCTGCTGCCGGCGGCGACGCTGGAGTCCGGGCGACGTGATGCAACCTCGCGTGGTCGGAGCCCGACGTAGACGATGGCTCCGGCTTTCGCCCACTCGGGGCGACGGTGCTCCGCGACGCGCATGCCGGCGGGGAAGCCGAGTGCCTTCCCTGGATCGAGCTCGCGACGATTGGGCGATGCCGACGTGACACCCTCCCACGCCAGCACCACGTGCGCCGTATCCTTGTACTCCTTCTCCACGCGAGACCTGAGCACCGCGAGATCCTCGCCGCGCTCACGCCAGGCGAGCATCCGATAGAGCGACGATGATGAATCGAGCACGCGCACGGTGCCGGTCGAGGCGTCGTAGAGCTGTACGGCATTTCCCGCGCTGGCCTCCGTCTCGACCGTGAACGCGAGCAACGCCCGACCGTCCGACCACGCGAACTCCGTGACGTTGCCGAACGTCATCTTCGTGCCGCGCTCGAGGTCCTGGACGATCATGTCGGCGGCGCGCTTGCCCTCGGCCGGATAGCGCCTCATGGCGATGAAGCGCCCGTCGCCGCTGAAGCGGAACTGACTGACGTCCTTGATGACTTCGCTGGTGCCCTTCGTGAGGTTGCGAATGCCGACCGCATTGCGGATCGGCTTCTTGTCTCTCGTCAATCGATCGCGCTCGGCCGGGGAGACGCCGATCGCGTACGCGAGCCAGCGCGAGTCGCCGGTGAACGCCGGTGTGCTCCCATACAGAACGGCGACTGTGGTATCACGCGCGACGGCGCCAACTCTGAGCTCGTTCTCCTCGTTGACGCGGTTGACGACATAGGCGAGCCATTGCCCGTTAGGCGCGAGCGTTCCCGGTCCGAGTGACTCCCACCGCGCGTAGTCGGCTGCGCGGACGGGTGGGCGCGTCTGGGCGCCGGCGGGGGCGATGAACAGCAGCCCCGCGAGGGTAGCGAGGAGGATGTGGCGATTCATGGGTCGACCAGAGGATGGACATCCGGCTCGTCATCCGTGCGTCATCGCGAGTCCGGACCGACCTCGGAAGTTGGCAGCCGGGCACGCTCGGCTCAAGTAAAGGGTCGGAGTGCTAACGCATCGTCCTGTTGCGTCTGGGGCGCCGAGGACGCTCTCGTGCATGGCACGGTGGCCAAGGGTGGGAACAACGATCGGAACGGGAACTCCGGAAGCGGCCGGAGACTGCTTAACTGAACGGGCCACAGGCCTCATCTCGCCATCGAACTAAGACGCTGAGGACGCTGAAGAACCGAACGCTGAAGACACTGAGAAGCAGTTCTCCGCGTCTTCAGCGTTGCCGTAGCGTCCTCTGCGCTCCGTCCAATGGCGCGTCGTGGCCCGTTGATCTTATCCGGCTTCAGGGGTTTCGGTCACAATCGTAGCGCTCACCGGGCCGCCAACGGATGCCGGCCCTGGGGCGCGCTTCGGCATGACCGTTCCTCTGCAACGTTTTCGGGCGATCATTCGACATGATGAAGGAGCACTGAAACGTCTCGGGAACCCTGAGCTCTGTATCCACGCCGACGCCACCCGGAGCCAGTGACGCAAGCGGTCCCCAACGAAATGAATGTCGCACCCACCGACGCCCAGCTCGTTGTCGCGGCGCGCGCTGCGGGGGGGCCGGCTGCGAGCGACGCATTCGGGCAGCTGGTTCTGCGATACCAGGCGACGATTTCCGCCATCGCCCAATCGATTGTGCAGGAACCAGCCGACGTCGGCGACGTGGTCCAGGAGGCGTTCCTGCGCGCATTCCGCAATCTGGACCTGCTTGCCGATCCGTCGCGATTCGGAGTCTGGTTGCAGCGCATCACGTTCGGCGTCTCGATCGACCACGTGCGGGCCGAGCGTGCGCGCCACCGCAGGACGTGGGCGCACGACCCGTCGCTCGCCGGCGGCCTGGTGACTCCGAGCGGCGGCCAGGCTGCGTCCGGGTCCGTCGACACCGTGCCTGACTCGCGACCGTCGGCGCTCGAACGGCTGGAGCGGGTGGAGGTCGCCGCCCGAGTGCTGGCGGAGCTCGATCGGCTTCCCGCGCGCTACCGGGTTCCGTTCACGCTCTTCCACCTCGACGGACTCAGTCACGCGAAGGTCGCGGCCGCGCTCGGAACACCCGAGACGACCGCGCGCTCACTCGTCGCGCGGGCGCGTCGCAAGCTCGTGAGGCTCCTTGCCGATTCGCCTGAGGTTCAAGACATGGCTCGCGAGACCGGTTTGACCAAGGTGCTGGACGTATTCGATGACGCCGTGCCTCGCGCGCCGCGGCTGTTGCACGTGCTCAACGGCGATGTTGTCCGCGAAACGCTCGAACGCTCCGACGTGCCCGGCGCGTTCGCCCCGTACGCCGACATCCTCCATGAGGGGCCGGTGCCCGCCGCGACCGGCACGCCTAACGCGCGTGAGACACGCGCCCGCTTCATTGCGGCCATGGGGTATGGATCGTACCGGGAAGCGCTACGGACGTACGAGCGATGGGATGAGTCATTCGCTCGGTGTACCGACTACGATGAGGTCATTCTCTGGTTCGAGCACGACCTGTTCGACCAGCTGCTGCTCGTCAGGCACCTCGACTGGTTCTCGCGCCGTGACCTCGGTCGCACGCTACTGAGCCTGATCTGCGTGGGCGAGTTCCCTGGCTTCGCGCCGTTTCACGGTCTTGGCCAGCTCGACGCGAATCAGCTTGCATCGCTCCTCGGCACTCGCGCGCCGGTGTCAGCCGAGCAAATCGCCCTCGGGCGACGTGTATGGGAGGCGTTCACCGCTCCCGACCCAGGTGAGCTCGATGCACTGACGCGCGACAGCGGAGGCATGGCCCGCGCACTCCCGTTTCTTCCCGGGGCGCTCCGCCGCTTCCTCGAGGAATACCCGTCCACCGCCAATGGACTCCCGCGCACCGAACAGCACATCCTCGAGTGTCTGGCGGCGAATGGTGCGATGTCGATCGCCCAACTTTTCCGCGCCGTGCAGGGGCGTGAGGAGCGCGTGTTCATGGGCGACTGGACGTTCTGGAGCCGAGTGCGCGAGCTGGCTGACGGGCCGACGCCGCTCGTTCACCTCGACGTGGACGACCGAGCCTCGCGGGACCTGCCGGCCGGGACGGCCGAGCTCACAGACGTTGGACGCGCCGTGCTGGCCGGGCGAGCGGACTGGGTCTCGCTCGCCGGCTTCGATCGATGGTTGGGCGGGGTCCATCTGGAGGCACCGTTAGGCACGGATGTCGCCTGGCGGTACGACCCGGCGTCAGGCCGGCTCGTTATTCCTCGTACTCGTCCGAACCCTGCACCCAGATGAAGGATTGCGCGTCGATCAGGTCGCGCGGATGGAGGTCGTGCTGGTCGCGCATGACGCGGGCGGCGAAGTCGAGCAGGCTCGCGTACGTGGCGCAGTTCGGGCGGTACGCGTAGTCGAACTCGACGTCGTACTCGCGTGCCGCGGCGCGTGTCACGTTAGGCTTGAGGAACATGTGGCGGTCGGGCTGCGCGATGAAGCCGAACACGGTCACGACCGGCCAGGTCAGCACGCGCGTCTGGCGGCGTGGCAGAGCCCCGACGACGTCGCACCACTGCTGGAAGCGGCGCTCCTCGCCCGCTCGGCCATGCAGAAACTCGAACAACCCTTCCGCGAAGGCCTCGGCGCCGGCGGGGGATTTCACCGCGTCGCGAAGCGCCATCTTCTCGAAGGAGAAGAGCAGGTTGGTGCGAGCCTCGATCGCGACGGCGGTCGCTGCCACCTCAGCGTATCGACCGCGGCGGAGGAGGTCGCGAAACGCAGCTGAGTTGAGCGATGAGGTCCACCGCTCGTGTGCCGCCCACTTATAGCCGCGTTCCCAGTCGATGTACGTCTCGTCGACGAAGCCGCCGGGGAAGAACCGCAAGAACTTCCGACGACATCGCAGTGCCGAGGCCGTCATCTCGCGGCTGGCGCGACCGCGCGTGGTTCCTGATTTCCTCGTCGTGCGCCAACGTGTCCCGCTCTTCGCCCCGCTCGCTGCCATCGACTCCTCCCGTGATTCTGCCGCTCGTATGGCAGAGATCACGCCTCATCGGGAATCGGGAATCGGGAATCGGGAACGGAACCCCGGGACGCCGCTCGCGCGGATAGAGCAGACCGCAGAGGACGCAGGCCGCGTGTGCTTCGCACGCGCGGCACGCAGGGACGCTGAGCCACGGTTGGCACTCGCTGGCGACCGTCGTTCCAGCGCCAAACGGAAGAGGGAAGAGGGGAACAGCCGCTCGGGACGCCACCGTCCCTGAGAGCCGTTCCCCTCTTCTCTTTCTAACCCTCGCCACCAAGTGTCCGTTCTGCGTCATCTGCGCCGCGCGTGCTTGCGCACGCGCGGTCCGCGTCCTCAGCGGTCTGCTTCTGTCGAGGAGTGAAGCATCCCCGGGGGGTCCCCGATGCCCGATTCCCGATGATCAGCGACGATACTGCCCCTCAGCGTCCCGGGCCTTGACCGGAACGGGCTCGGCTGCACCCGCGCCGAGCGCGCGCGCGGAGCCATCCTCGGCGAACAGCCGCGTGACGTAGCGCTGTCCTTCGCCGATGCGTTCGACTTCCACGGCGATCGCGTCCATGCCCTGCTCGAGGCGAGTGAGTCGCTCGTACAACTCGGCGGGCAACGACGTGATGGTCGCAACACCGCGCCGCCACAGGCGGCGGGCAAGGGCGATGCTGAGGGGGAGCAGGACGATGACAATGAACATTCCCCCGAGTACGAATGCCTCTTCGGGCGGTCCCTGTGGGGGCGGCTCACGCTCCCTCTGGACCGCGCCGGGCACTGCGGCCGCACGTGCGATATTCAGCTCGTTTTCGGCTATCTGCTTATCAACGCCAGAGATGCGCGTGTCGATCTCGGCAATGCGGGCCTCGATTCCCTTTCGGTCGGTACCACCGACTTCCGGCTCCTGGAGTCGCTGAGAGAGGTCTCGTCGGCGGTCTTCGAGGTTCTCTAGCTGGTTGTTAAGCTCCTCGCGTTGTGCTCTGAGCGCCTGGTATACGGCCGTTGCTGTCGCCGTGCCCTGCGTGGTGATTACCTGCACGCCCACTGACGGAGGCGCCGGTACCGCGGGCACGGCCGGCTGTTGAGGCGGTTGCTGTAGCGGCATCAAGAAATCCTCGGAAAGGACGGCCATCGGCCGCCCGCAGGTCGAGCTACGTTCAGGCCGTACGACGGCCTCGAGACGCCCGTTTCATGCCGTGCCCAGCCTCAGCGGCGACTGAGTCGAAGTCCCACGTCCTGCTCCAGCGCGTCCGGTGCCTTGATCGAGTAGAGCGTTGCCGACCAGGTCCGGGCGTTCTCGTCCTTCTTCTGGTAGGTGCGCGCCGACAGGAAATCAAGCGACCCGTCTCCAACCGGTGTCCATCCCGCAGCGCGCATTTGTGTGTCGTAGTGGGCGACGACTTCAGCTGGCTTGAGACGGGTCGACAGCTGCGTCGACAGCGTGAACTGATTGTTGCCACTCGAGCTCATGCCGCCCCCGCCGGTGGTCATCGCCCCAGCGGGCGCGCGGAGAGTTGGGACGGGCGCCTCGTCGTAGGGCGACCGATACGTCGGCTCATCCCGTTGGCGGCAGGCCGAGAAGCGCGCTCCGCGATTGAAGCTCAGCTTCAGGATGCTGCCACCGGAGCTTCGATACATCGACGTGAGATTCACCGTCTCACTGCCACGGCAGACGAAGTTTGGGGTCCCTCCCATCCCGCCGGTGAAATCGGCAGCCACGAAGCCGCGCGGCATCTGGCGCGGAGCGGGCGCCGGAGGTCGGGTCCAGCCAGCGGCGAGGAGCCGAGACTCCATCGTCCCGATTGCCGAATCCGGCGGTTCGCGCGTGCCGAAGACGATGATCACGTTCTCGAACTGCGTCATGCTGCCGAGCACTTCGAGTCCGGGCGGAACGAACTCGGGTGGGATGTCGTTCGGTACCGTTCCCACGCGAAGGTCGGCGCCGCCCGCGGTTCCGGCCCCATAGCTGATCAACGCAAGCACGAGGTCGCGCGGAATCAGGTCGGGCTGGGCACTTCGCGACGGAGGGCCCTGTGCGCCGGACCTGGCGCCCGCCACGGCCACCGCGAACCCTGCCAGCGCGATGGACCTCCGAATCGTGGTGAACATCGTCCTACCTCGTGAGGCCAGGTAATGCGAACCGCGATACGCCTCACCCAATATGCGCTGCGGTCACGTCAGGCGCTCGCCCGCAAGCGGGCGGCAGCGTGGTGGTCCCGCGAGTACGTTCATTGCAGCGATCCCGCGTGGCGCGCGAAGGGCGTCGCCGGACTGCGGTCCACGAGGTTCGATTGAATCCACCCAAAGCACGACCGGCCGGCGGGTACACGCGACGTCGACGGCCAGGACGCTCGCTTTCGCTCGAATGGAAGTTGCCGCTCTTGATGACCGCGGTGTTTGCGGTCGGACTCGCGGCGTTCCTCGCCTTTACGTACGTCACGCTGGTCCGGCGAGCGGAGACGGTGGTTCGCGATCGGTTCGAGCACGCG
>Ga0075421_100009711_pt1 | contig 11860 bp, 6 predicted proteins | sample SoiMetdeltSBSDD5_FD_75292 | JGI IMG/M metagenome (GOLD analysis project Ga0075421, IMG submission 75292) | Bulk soil microbial communities from a Populus tree surrounding site in Tennessee, USA - Soil MetaG P. deltoides SBSDD5 | ecosystem: Environmental > Terrestrial > Soil > Tree plantation...
GCTCCAACAGCGTGGGAGCGAGTGGCGGCGCCTTTACGAGAGCGTGCGTCGGCCACGCTGTCTCCACCGCCGCGCCCACGGTGTACCATCCGCCCGACGCATCCGATTCCAGATGCACGGCGAGGCGCGCGCCCGGCGCTACCCGCGGCCGCTGTCCCCGCATGCGCACCTCGGGCGTCGAGCCGGACGTCGCCGCGCGCTGCGCCCATCGAAACACCCAATCGATCGCGCGATGGTCCGGCGACTTGCCAGCGACGCGGCGCTCCGTCACGGGCCCGCGACCAGCCGCGTCCCGACGAATCTCGACCATGCAGAACGCAAAGCGCTCGGCTCCCAGACTGTCGAAGTGCGTGAGCCACTGCTCGCAGTCGACGAACCCGTTATCACGCTTCGTTGCGCTCCGGTACGCCTCCATCGGTCCGTACTCGCCGTTTTCGAGCACCACGAGGTCGAACGCGTCGCCCGCCGAGCCCAACCACTCCCGCACGCGGGTCGTGATCGGCGCGCCGCGGCGATCGCTCAGCGCCGCGGTCATCACGTAGCGACCGCCGGGTCGTAGATGCGCACCGAGTCCTTCCACGATGCGACGCGCCACCTGCTCCCCGTCGGCGCCACCGTCGCGAAAGTCGAATCGGTGCGAGAGCGCCGGCACGTACGGCGGGTGGGCGACGACGAGGTCGAACGTCTCGTCGCCTAACGCGGACCACGCGTCGCTCTCCACGACGTGCACACGGTCGGCGAGGTCGTTGAGCTGGACGTTGAATCGCGCGAACTGAACGCATCGCGGCGCGATGTCGGCCGCCCACGCCTCGGCCGCGCCGCGACGTACCGCCCGCAGCGCCGCGATGCCGGTCCCGGCACACATCTCGAGCACGCGGCCGCCGGGCGCGTCCGGGACGACGTCCAGGAATCGTTGGGTGAGATCGCTCAGCGCGCTGAACACGTAGTCCTGCGGGATCAGGTCGGCGTCGGCGGCGCGCATCGGCTGGCGATCCGACACGAGCCACAGTTGCTGCGTCGGGTACAGCATCACCGTCCCCACGAGTGCCGCAGGATCGCCCGGCGTCGGTGCGACGAGGCCGAGCGCGCCGAGCGCCTCGAACGCGGCTCGACCGAGCAGACGTTCCACGAGTGCGGCCGGCAGTGCCTCGCCGTCGATCATGAGCCGAATGAGCGCCGCGTTTGCGTCCTCCACGGGCCCGGCAACCGTCGTCCGCCCATCCACAATGCGCTTGACGTTGTAGAGCGACTGCACGTCGAGGCGCGCCGCGACGGATGCCTCGTCGAACTGGGCCGCCACGAGCGCATCGCGCAGGGCGGCGAATGACTCGGGCGGCGCGCTCGGCACGCACGGGGCCGCTGTGACGGCCGGGCTCATGGCAACGCTCATGTATAGGTGTGGATCACTGGGTTCGAGACACGGCCGCGTCGGGTCGGAATGGAGCAGCTTCATGACGCGCGGCGTTTGCGCGCCGGACGGATCAACCGCAGTAGGATGTGGCGCGAGTTCACTCATCGGTCAAGTCGGCATCAGCCGCAAAATGAGCATTGTAGCGCCCGCACCGCGTCGTTCCTGGTGCGCCTGCTGGCGCAGCGACGCTCGCTCGGTACGTTCTATCGCATGTCTTCTCTCGACCTCGTCCTCTGGAGCAAGGGAACGCTCCTCACCCCGCAGCATCTCCAGGCGCAGGACCGTTACCTCGATGAGCTGTTGCGCCTTCAGCTCGGAGCGCTGACGTTCTGCCCATGGGGCATCACGCGACTCGAGATCGACCGCGAGGCACTCGCCGGCGGAACGGTCGTCGTTCGCGCGGTCACGGGGCGCTTCCCCGACGGACTCCTCTTCGACGCACCAGCGTCCGATCCGTCGCCGCCGCCGAGAGCACTCGATACCGCGTGGCAGCAGGATCAGCGTGCCATCATCGTGTCGATCGCCATCCCCGAGTATCGCCCCGGCGCCCGCAACGTCGTCGGTCGCGACGCCCGCGCCACAGGCGCAGCGTCGACCGCGCGGTGGCGCGGGGAGGACCAGCTCGCTCGCGACGAGACCACCGGGCTCGCCGAACGCCCGATCCAGATCGCTCGTCCGAATCTGCGCCTGCTGCTCGAAGGAGACTCGGCCGAGGGGTACGTGGTGATGCCACTGGTCCGTCTGCTCCGAACGCCGGCGGGCGAGGTGTCGCTCGACGCGTCGTTCGTGCCGCCGCTCCTCGATGTATCCGCGAGCCCGTTCATCACGGGGATCGCGCACCGCATCCTCGAGCGCGCGGCGGCGAAAGCGTCGTCGCTGGCTGGTACGCGCCGCCAGCGCAACCAGGGCCTCGCCGATTTTTCGGTGACGGACGTCGCGAGCTTCTGGCTCCTCTACACGCTCAACACACACCTCCCGCAGATCAGGCATCTGCACGACGTGCGGCGTGGGCATCCGTCGGACCTCTGGGCAGCGCTCGTCGCGCTTGCCGGCGCGCTCACGACGTTCGCGTCATCATCACGCGCGTTCCCCGAGTACGATCACAGCCGCCTCGGCGAGTGCTTCAGCGCACTCGAGGCACAGGTGCTCGAGTTGCTCGAGACCGCGGTTCCCGAGGTGGCGGTCGCATTGCCACTGCGGACCGTGCGACCGTCAGTACAGGCCGTGGCAGTGGAGCAGGAGCGGTGGCTGGCGGCGCCCGCGTGGTATCTCGCCGTGAGCGCGCCGATCAGACAGGCGGAGCTTGTGTCGAAGGTGTTGAGCGGCTGTAAAGTCGGCTCGGCGGACGTAGTGGATACGCTCATCCGTCAGGCCTTGCCGGGCCTCGAGCTCGCGCACGTGCCGCAACCGCCAGCCGCGGTGCCGGTGAAGCTCGACTTCGTGTACTTCGCGCTGAAGCGTTCCGGCGGCGCGTGGGACGCGGTGGCGCGCGCGAGAAACCTCGCGGTCTACGTGCCGGCGGAGCTGCGCGAGGCGCGCTTCGAGCTCGTCGTCGTCCTCGCCTGACTGCGGCGTCCGACAGCGCGGGCTACGGCTTGACCGGCGGCGCGGGCAGCTTGGGTACGGCCGGCGCCTTCACCGCGGGGACCTTCGACGATGCTGGCAGCGGCCCGCCCGGCTCTGCGGTGGGTGGCGCGGGACGAAACACGAAGTACAGCACGAGTGCGATCGCGAGCACGAGCACGACGTTGAGCGCGATGATCAGCCCGAGCGGCACGGAACGTTTCGGCGCCGCCGGCAGGGCCGTTGGGGCGGGCGCCGGCTTCGGGGTCGGCGGTGTCGGCGTCGCCGACTGCCGGATCAACATCGTGTAGTCGCTCGGTGTGGCTGCCCGCCCGCCGTGTCCGGAGAACGGCGAGGCGGGCATGCCCGGCGCGCCGCCGGCGCCCGCAGGGCCGCCGCTCGAGAAAACGGGCGGCGGAATTACCGGCGGCAGCGCTGCGTGGCCCGGTCCCGCACCAGTGAGCGGCGACGGTGCAACCCCGTGCGGCGAGGATGACGGCGGCGAGAACAGCGGGGACGCGGCGGGCGCCGGCGACGCGAGCGGGGGCGGACCGGCGGTCGCGAACGGGGGCGTCGGCGATGTGAATGGCGACGGCTGCACGGGCGGCAGGCCGAGAGGCCCGCCTAACGCGGGACGCGCATCGGCGGCCGGGGGCACCGGCGACGCGAACGCGGCGGTCGACGACGCGCCGAGCGGAGGCGGCGACGGCGCGAACGGTGGAGCCGACGGCGGGGTCGGCCCGCCAACGAACGGGGATGAGGCCACGTCGCGAGGCGTCGGCGCCGCGGGCGGTCGGAACAGTGCCGTGAACTCGCCGGGATTGAGCGGCGGCAATTCGCGCGGCGGTGGTGCCGCGACTGACGCTGCCGGGGCAGGCGGCGGGGGCGCGGCAGGTACCGCCATGATCGGCGGCGGGGATGGCGCGGGTGACAGCGGCGACGCCGCGCGCGGCGGTGCGACCGGGCCGGCGTTAGGCATTGCCGGTGTGACCGGCGCCGCCTCGGCAATGCGCTCTGCCGGACCGCTCGCCGCAGGCGACACATTGGCGCCATTTGGCGCGTCACCGGCGCCCTGGAACAGCCGCGTGAACTCGCCAGGCGGCGGCGTGGCTTTCGGCCCCGCGCCGTGCGAGGACTCGACCCTGCCAATCACGAAGCTCTCGGTCGGGTTCGGCGGCGCTGCGATCGGCGGGGGGGCCGGAACGGCTTCGGTTGGCGCGGCGGGCAGCTGAGCCCTGGCGGCGAGCCACTCCGGAAACGTCGTCAGCCCGGCGATGAACTCAGTGACGATCGCGAACCCGTCCGACGTTGCCGTCACCTCGAGGATCCGGGACCGGTCCGCGATCGGCAGCGCACCAACCTGTGCGCGTAGCCGATCCACGATGTCGGGCTCGGGGCCGTCGAGGATGTGCACCATCACAGGACGCCCGGTGGACGTTTCCTGGGCGTTGTGCGTGCGGATTCCGCCGCCAAGCGCTACGCATTTGAGCAGGCGGTAACGGTCGTCGAGGCTGGTCATCAGTGACGGCGGGAACGACAGGAGCCGACCACGTGGTTGTGGGCGGGCGGCGAGCCGACCGGAGGCCGGCGGGCAGCGAGGACATATATTGTTCACTCGCCCGCGACTCGGCGCAATCGCGCCGGTTTGCTCCGCCGTCTCTTCGGACTCCGTCATGCGACTGCCCCCTCGCCAAGTGAACCGCGTCGTGTGGGAAGAGGGGATGTTCCTCGCGCCGCAGCACTTCCAGGCGCAGCGGCATCACTTCGAGGAAAGTCTCGGCCACACTATCGAAGCGCTCTTCCCGTTCGGCTACGGTGTTACGAGCGCGGCACTCGACGCCGATGCGCTCGGCGGTGGAACGCTCGCGCTGTCGCACGCACGTGGGATTTTCCCCGACGGAACGCCCGTAGCCGTGCCCGAAGCCGATCGTGCGCCCGCAGCAACCTCGCTCGCGGACCGGTTCTCGCCTACACGCGATGCCCACATCGTGATGCTGACGCTACCCGGTTGGCGCAGCGACGCCCCGAACGTGAGTCCGCTGAACGGGTTGGGCTCGGAGTTGGCCTCGCACGAATCGCCGGAGCGGGACACGGACACGGAGAACACGCGGTGGGTCACGACCGTGGCCACGGTCCGCGATGAGACTTCCGGTGGGGACGCGACGGACATCCACTTCGCCACCAAGCGTCTCCGGCTTCGCCTCGACCACGAGGCGACGCCGGGCGATGTGACCCTTCCCGTCGCGCGCATACGCAGGGACGGGAGTGGGCGCTTCGTCGTCGATCCCGACTACGTCCCGCCGGCGCTCCACATCGGCGCCAGCGATCGGCTGCTCGAGATTCTGCGCTCCATGATCGGGATGCTGGAGGCGAAGGGCGCATCGCTGAGCGCCTCGCTCGGGCCGGCTGGCGCCCCTCGTGCGGCCGCGGCACCCGCGGCCTACGTGGGTAACGAGCTTGCGACGCGCTGGCTACTTCATGCGATTCGGTCGGCCGAGGCTCCGCTGCGCCACCTCCTCGCCACCCGGCGCGCGCATCCGGAGCGGTTGTGGATCGAGCTCTCGCGGCTCGCTGGCGCGCTGTGCACGTTCTCGCTCACGACGCAGGCGCGAGATCTCCCGACATATGCGCACGACGACCTCGGCACGTGCTTCGGCGCGCTCGAGCGGCATCTGCGTACGCACCTCGATGTAGTGGTTGCCGCGAAGGCGGTGGTGGTTCCGCTTCGCCGTGGCGAGGATGCGCTCTTCGGCGCGGCGATCGCGGACCCGCGCTGCTTCGATTCCGCCGCGCGGTGGTTCCTCGGTGTACGTTCCGCGCTCTCCGCACGCGACACCATCTCGGCCATGCCGCAGCTCTCGAAGGTGTGCGCGCGGAAGTTCGTGCTGGAGCTGACGCGACGCGCGGTTCCCGGCCTTTCGCTCGAGCACGTGCCGGCGCCGCCGGCCGGGCTCGCGCCGCGCAGCGAGCTTACCTACTTCGAGATCCTCCGGGCAGGGCCGTGTGACACGGCGCTGACCGCGACCCGCGAGATCGGCGTGTACGTCCCCGATGCGTTCGGTGACGCGGTGCTGGAGCTCGCAGTCCTCGTGCCCGGGTGAGAGTTCCGCGTCGCATGGCGCGATTGCGCCACGCGCCCTACCTTCGCGGTGCGCGCCGCCCCTGATCACACGCACGGCGGCGATCCCCTCGTTGTGTTTCCCGCTCCGCCGCCCGTTGCCATGACAAGTGCTCCCGGTTCTGCCCCCAATACCGCGCTGACGCCGGTCTCCGTGACTCCGGTCGGCGCCGGTCGGCTTGCGCTGATACTGCAGGAACTGCTCACGGCGACCGCGAGGTTGCGCGGCGACCGCCAGCCCGTGCCCGACGCGGCGGCGTTCCGCGCGCAGCTGCTCGAGCTCGTGCGGCGGGCGGACCAGGAGGCGCAGAGTGCGGGCTACACGCCCGCGGACGCGCGGCTTGCGATCTTCGCGACGGTCGCGCTGCTCGACGAGTCGGCGCTCAATTCGCGGCAGCCAGCGCTCGCGGAGTGGGCCCGCCGGCCGCTCCAGGAGGAGCTCTTCGGTGGGCACATGGGTGGCGAGTGGTTCTTCCAGCACGTCGAGCAGTTGCTCGCGCGGCCTGACTCGCCGGTGTTGGCGGACCTGCTCGAGGTGCATCACCTCTGCCTGCTGCTCGGCTTCCGGGGTCGGTACGGCCTCGACGACCGCGGCGCACTCCACGCCGTTGCCTCGCGGCTCGACGAGCGGGTGACGCGGATGCGCGGCGCGCCCGGCGATCTCGTGCCGGCCTGGCGCCCGCCTAACGACGCCGTCGCCGGCCGCGATCCGTGGATCCGGCGCCTCGTGATCGGACTGGCCGCCAGCGTCGTGCTCGCGGCGGCGCTCTGGGGGGCCGCCGCGCTCTCGCTGCGCGGCTCCACCCGGGGACTCGAGGCGCTCAACGCGCCGCGGTCCGCGACCAACTGACCCGCACCGCTCGCCCTGCCACCAGCCTAACGCCCCATGGCTCGCAGCAAATCGACTCGCTGGTACGCCGCCCTCGCCGTCCTCGTGGCGTTCATCCTCCTCGCCTGGCTGCTCGGCGGAGTGCTCACGCTCACCGACGGCGAACGCGTCGCGCTGCGTGTCGGGCTCGTCGTCCTCGGGCTGCTGGCGGCCGGAGCACTGCTCTGGTTCCTTCGCCCAGTGGACGAGCCGGCCGTCGCTCCCGCCGGGCCCGGCCGAGACGAGGCGCTCGCCGCCGTTGCCGCGGCGCGGGCGCGACTGCCGCGAGGTGCACTCGACGCGAAGCCGATTCTCCTCGTGCTCGGCTCCGAGGGGAGCTGCAAGACGACGGTCGTCGCGCAGTCCGGGACGGACCCGCAGCTGCTTGCCGGTGATGCACCAGCGGCGAGGGGCGAAGCCCCGAAGCCCACACCGGGCGCGAACGTCTGGCTCCTGCGCGACGCGGTGCTCGTCGAAGCCGGGGCGAACGTGCTCACGGACGTGAACCGCTGGCGTCAATTCGTTCGCGCGGTCCGTGCTCCGCGCTTTGCCGCCGCCTTTGGACGTGGTGCCGCGCCGCCACGTGCTGCGGTCGTCTGCGTGAGCTGTGACCTGTTCTACGCCGGCGGCGCTGGCGAGCATCTCGAAGGGCTCGCGCGCCTGATCCGTGAGCGACTGAGCGACGCGGCGAAGGAGCTCGGGGTCGCGTTGCCCGTGTACGTGCTGTTCACGAAGGCTGATCGCATTCCTCATTTCGAGGATTGGGCAGCTCCGTTCACGAGCGACGAGATCCGCGCCCCGCTCGGCGCCGCGCTGCCGTTCGATAACGCCGCTGCGCAGACCGGGGCCGCGCGGTCGAGCGCCGTCGGCGGGTATGCCGAACGCGTGACGCCGCGAATCGACGCGGCGATGGCTGCCGTTGTCGCGGCGCTCGCCGGCCGCCGCGGACAGCTTCTCGCCCGGGACAGCGTGGCCGAGCGGCGGCTCACGGGGTACGAGCTGCCCCGCGAAATGGGAAAGCTGACCGCGCCGCTGTCGCGGTTTCTCATCGAGCTGTGTCGCCCGATGCACCTCGGCGCCAGCCCGCAGCTCCGCGGGTTCTACTTCGTGGGCGCACGACCGGTCCTCGTCTCGGACGTTGCGGCGCCCGCGGCCGCGAAACCAGCGGCCGTCTCGTCGGCTGTTCCCGACGCGACTCGAGTGTTCGCGTCCGCGGGGGTCGCAGCGGCGCAGGCGGCGCCGTCATACACGCGCCCGGCATCGCGGCGCGTGCCGCAATGGGTGTTCCTCGATCGACTCTTCCCCGAGGTCATCCTCGCCGACCGCGGTGCTGCCACCGCGGCGAGCGGCGGCCTGAGAGTCGCGCGCGTTCGTCGCGCGCTGCTGGGACTCGGCATCGCCGCGGCACTCGTCGTATCGGTTGCCGTGACTCGCTCATGGCTGGGGAATCGGTCGTTGGCGAGCCGCGTAACGACCGCCGCGTCGGGGGTGGCGGCGCTGCCGGTGGTGGCCACGCCCGGTGGGGCCGTGACGTTCCCGTCGGTCGATGCGCTGGGTCGCCTCGACGCGCTTCGTGCGGCGCTCGACACACTCGGTACCTATCGCGCGGGCGGTGTACCGATGCGCCTTGGGTGGGGGCTGTGGCGCGGTGACGCGCTGCTCGCGAGCGGCCGGCGCGTGTGGCTCGATGGCTACCGCCGCCAGCTGCACACGGCCGCGTGGAGCGCGCTGGTGGATTCGCTGCGTACACTGCCGGCGCTGCCGCGACCCACGGATGACTACGGGCGCGATTACGCGATGCTCAAGGCGTATCTCGTCATGACGAACGAGTCGCCACGGAGCACGTCCGACTTTCTCGCGCCGGTGCTGTTGACGAGCTGGGCGCGCGGGCAGGCGCTCGACGCCGACATGACGGCGCTGGCGCGGCGGCAATTCGAGTTCTACGCCGCGGAGCTCGCGCGCGAGAACCCGTGGCCGCAGGCGGCCGACGCCGGCGTGGTGCGTCGGTCGCGCGACTTCCTGCGGCGGTTCTCCGGTGCCGACCAGATCTACCAGAGCATGCTTGCCCAGGCGAACAAGGTTGCGCCCCCTGCGCGGCTCGCCGAGGTGGCTCCGACGGCAGCCGGCGTGGTGGCGGCACCTAACGAGATGCCGGGCGCTTTCACCGCTGCCGGCTGGGCGCAGATGGAGAACGCGTTCACCAACGCCGACCCGTATTTCGAGGGCGAACGCTGGGTGGTCGGCGATTCGACCGCCGCGCAGACGCAGGATCGCGACGCGGTGCTCGCCGAGCTGCGACGTCGTTACCGCGGCGAGTACGTGCAACGGTGGCGCGGGTTCGTCCGCGCGACGTCGGTCGTGCGCGGCGCGTCCGCTCGCGACGCCGCGCAGAAGCTGGGGATTCTCGGCGGCGCTCAGTCGCCGCTGCTCGCGACGCTGGCACTCGTCGCACGCAATACGGCGGTCGACTCGGCGATGGCTGCCGCGTTCCAGCCGGTGCACGCCGTCACGCCGCCTGGCCCGCCCGACAAGTTCGTCTCCGACGCCAACCAGCAGTACGTCAGTGGACTCGTCGGTTTGCAGGCCGCGCTCGAACAGGTGACGAACATGCCGCCGGTGGTCGATACGGCCAGCGCGCAGGCCATGGCGCAGGCGGCACAGCAGGCACTCGCACCCGCGACACAGGCCAAGGTCGCGGCTCGCCAGCTCGCGCAGAAGTTCGCGGTGGATACTGCGGCCGTGCAGGTCGGGCCCCCGGTGGCGACGCTGCTTCTCGCGCCGATCGACGGCGCCGAAGCGGCGCTGCGTACGATCGCCGCGACGCGCCCGCCGTCGGGCCCTCGGCCGGCGCCGGTCGCCGTAGCGGGCGGAGGGGGCGGTGGCGGCGGGGGCGAGCCGCCCGCGGGCGGCGGTCCCGCGCTCACGGCCATTCTGAACGAGCGCGGTCGCGCGCTGTGTGCCGCCATGACGCCGATGCTCGCGAAGTTCCCGTTCAACCCCGACGCATCCGCCGAAGCTGCGATCGCCGATGTCGCCGCGATGCTCGCGCCAGGGAGCGGTGCGCTATGGGCGTTCCATCAGGAGCGGCTCGAGCCGCTCATGGAGAAGCAGGGTGGGCAATGGGTTGCCAAGCCGGGTGCGCCGGTTGCGCTCTCCGCGCCCTTCCTGACGTTCTTCAACCGCGCGGCCGCAGTGTCGGCTGCGCTGTTCGGGGGCGCGAGCGAGCCGCAGGTCGTGCTCACGGCACGCGGGGTCGCGACACCGCAGGTCTCACAGATCACGCTCTCCCACGGTACGTACGTGGCGCGGTTCACCCGTGACACGCCGCCTGCCCAGTTCGTATGGCCGCCACAGTCCGGACGCGACGCGCGGCTGATCGCGCGAGTCGGCAAGCGCGACCTTCTGGTCGGCGAGGCGACTGGCGACTGGGCGCTCTTCCGAGTCGTGTCGCGCGCGACGCGCGCCGACGGGAGCGGCAGCGCGTTGCGCGCCGAGTGGACGACGACTCAGACGGCTGGCGTGCCGGTCGCGGTGGAGTTCGCCTTCACGGGTGGGTATCCGATCCTGCAGCGCGGGGCGCTTGGCGGGATGGCCTGCACGGCTCAGGTCACGAAGTGAGCCATCAGCCGTCCAGACTGACCAACGGCTGACGACACCGACCGTCGATTCCGCTTCGCGTTAGGCGCGAGCCGGAATCCAGATGTCGATAGCAGGCGCGCAGCGGCCCGCGTTCTATCGACGTCGCCGAGCGAACAGACTGTCCCACACCGAGAGGGCCGGCTTCGGCCGCAGCTGCGTGTCCACCATTCCGAGGGCCGCGAAGAGCGGCAGAATCGACCCGGGCGGCTGCGGAATGGCGTCCACCTCCAGGTCGGTGAACGTGAGTTGAAAGACGGCAGCGGCCTTCACCGACTCGAGCAGCGCTGACTGCCGTCGGAGATAGCGCGCCTGTTCTTCCCGGGAGGACTCGAGCCCCGGCACCGACGCGGACGTCCAGCCGCCTTCGACAACCATGACCGGCAGCGCCCGCGATCCGACGACGCGAGTATAGTAGTCGTCGGGGATGTCCTCGGGATTCGGGAAACCGGCGAGATACGGGTACGACGACAGCCCGAGCGCGCCGATGAACGGGAAGTCGCGGAGGTCCTGGTCGATCCCCACGAACGCACCGTTCGTCCCCGCGAGCCGACCCCACGCCGTCTCGACCTGCACGCTCACGTATACCGGCGTCGTGACACCGCGCGCGCGAAGGTCGGTGACGGCGTCCGTCGTCATGCGCACGATCGCGTCGTAGACGGCCTTCGGCGCCGCCGCGCGGATGAGGTTGGTCTCCGCCGCGAGCCCGATGTATGTCGGCCTAACGACGTCGGTGATGGCCACGACGTAATCGCGATAGAGCCGCTGGATGGCCGGTTCGGTGATGCTGCGTCCCGCCGCCACGAGCTCCGGCGCCTCGCGATCCCGTGCAAGGCCATTCGTGACGTCGAGCATGAGCACGATGGGGAGATCGTGCGCGCGATAATAGTTCGCGAGCTCGAGCGCATTGGCCCGAGCCGCCTCGGCCGCGGACTTCCCGGAGAGCATCGCCGCCCACTGTACGTCCACGTGCATGATCGCGGCGTCCGCGCGCTTGCGCCACATCTCGAGGCTCGCGACCGCGGTCGTCTGGTTAGGCGACGGCGGGATCGCGGAAAACCCCATGCCATACGCGCGCGCGGCTCCGGTGTTGTCGTCCGTCGGAGAACGATCACACGCACCGAGCAGCAAGGCTGCAGCGACCATACAAGCGAAGCGCTGCGGGTTACGAGCTGCTGGTCGCTGGGAGCTGGTGCTGGTAGGTGGCGGCTCGAGCTCGCGGCGGGTGGCACGGGCTGAGAGCCGCCAGCTACCGCGAGCTACC
>Ga0075421_100009712_pt1 | contig 11859 bp, 4 predicted proteins | sample SoiMetdeltSBSDD5_FD_75292 | JGI IMG/M metagenome (GOLD analysis project Ga0075421, IMG submission 75292) | Bulk soil microbial communities from a Populus tree surrounding site in Tennessee, USA - Soil MetaG P. deltoides SBSDD5 | ecosystem: Environmental > Terrestrial > Soil > Tree plantation...
AGCAGGGCATCGCGCTGGATTGCTTCGGCATCGGCTGGGAAGGATTCAACGATGATCTCCTCGAAGTTCTTTCACGCAACGGCGATGGCCGCTACGGCTTCATCAATTCACCGGAGGAAGCCGCCACTGAATTCGCCGGCCAGCTCGCGGGCGCGTTGCAGGTCGCCGCGTCGGACGTGAAGGTGCAGGTCGAGTTCAATCCACGGCGCGTGACCGCATACCGCCAGATTGGCTACGCGAAACATCAACTCACCAAGGAACAGTTCCGCGACAACACCGTGGATGCCGCAGAGATCGCCGCTGCCGAAGCTGGCAACGCGCTCTACGCGGTGGAAGCGAATCCCGCCGGCGTGGGGCCGCTCGCCATCGTGCGCGTCCGTTTCAAAGTGCCCGGAACCGCCGACTACCGCGAACACGAATGGGCCGTGCCGTTCACCGGCAACGCGGCGCCGCTGGAGCACGCCAGTTCCGCCATGCGCCTCGCCGCGACGGCCAGCGCATTTTCCGAGTGGCTCGTCTCGAGTCCGTTCGCCGGCGAGGTCACACCCGACCGGTTGCTGGGTTACCTGGGCGGCGTGCCGGAAATCTACGGCGCCGACGCCCGTCCGAAGAAACTCGAATGGATGATTCAGCAGGCCAAAAGCATTGCGGGGAAATGAAATGGTCACGGGCGAGAAATCAAATCTATGAAGAAACCTATGGGCGCATCGCTGCAAGATCATCAGTCAAAGCAGTGGCACAGTCCCTTCCCCCTCACCCCGGCCCTCTCCCTTGGGGAGAGGGAGAATGGTTTGCCGGTTGGTGAGCTGCCGGATACGCCAGAGTTTTCGTCGGCCCTGCTCGCGGAACGACGAAAAACGGGAGACGAAGCCGGGGCCGTCAAAGATTTGGCAGCGCGTGAATTGCTTTTCCCTCTCCCAGGGGGAGAGGGTCAGGGTGAGGGGAAACCGCGCGCTTGCCAGATTCTGCCATTCCTATCCCTCCTGTTTTCACTTTGCTTCACCACCGCCCGCGCGACTGAAACCCAGGTGTCAACAAATCCGCCGCCGCCTTCCGTCATGCTCGAAGGCTTCAAACTCGTTGGGGATCTCAGCGACGATCGCGCGACGTTCACGCTCACGGCGGTTGCGCGAGTGGAAAGCTCCAAAGGCGGTTCGCTTGAACTGGTTTCCGGCAACGTAGCTCTCACGGAACTCGGGCCGCATCCGAAATGGCAGCTCCGGGCCGGTCAGGGCCGTTACGTGGCGGTGTTCGAACGCGGTGGAAGGTATCCTGTCACCCTCAGGTTCAACGCGGCGTTGCGCCAGAGCAACGGCTGGAACGCCGTGGATTTTCGCGTCGCCCCTAGCGCGGTGCAACCGATCGCGCTGCAGGGTCTCGGCGCGGACACGCAATTCGAGTTCGTCGGCGCGGCGCGGCCTGAGCGCAAGGGCGCGGACTTTGTCAGCTACCTGCCGTCGGACGGCGCGGTGAATTTGTCGTGGAAGGAGGCGCGCAAGGCGGAAGAGGGCAAGCTGTTCTACGCGGCGGAGATGCTGTCGCAAATCACCGTCAGCCCCGGACTCATGCAGCAGGTGGCGCTGCTTGATTTCAGGATCATGCAGGGCGAACTCAACCGCGTCGGGCTGTTGTTGCGCGGCGCGGGTGAAATCACGCGGGTGCAGGGCGACCAGGTGCTCGCGTGGAAGGTCGAACCGGCGACGAATTCCGCCGACCGTCTCCTGCTAGTGCAGCTCAACCAGCCGCAGAAGGACGGCTTCGCCCTGCAGGTCCAGCTTCAAACTCCGCTCGGCGCGTTTCCACAAACCGCCGACGTCGTGCAACTCCGGCCCGAAGGCGCGACGCGGTTCGCGGGCTACTTCCGTATCGTGAACGAAGGCGCGGTGCGGCTCGAAGTCGCCCAGGCAAACGGCCTCTCCCAGATTTCGCCCGAACAGTATCCTGAGAACGATACCACCCGGTCGATGTTGCGGGTAACCGGCGGCCAGCGTTTCGCATATCGCTTTTCCAGCGCGGACTACGGTCTGCGGATTCAAGCCGACCAGGTTCTGCCCGAGCTGGCTGTGTCCGAAGTGCTCGCCTATCACCACGGTCAGAACGAACTCGCAATTGAAGCCGAGCTCGAACTGGAGGTGCGCGAGGCGCCGTTGCGTGAGCTGCTGCTGCGCGTGCCCAAAGCCTATGCCTTGGCCCGCATCAACGCCTCGGGCATGAGTGATTATTTTCTGCGCGAACTCGCGGACGAAACCGAATCCGAACTTCGCGTGGTTTATGGCCAGCCTGTGACCGGCCGGCAGGTCGTCCAGATTCGTCTCGAGCGTAACAAGCCGCTCGGTGAAACGAACTGGGCTTTGCCACGCATCGAGGTTGTGAAAGCGAAGTCCGTGCGCGGAAACGTCGGAGTGTCCGCGGATGCCGGCTTCCGTTTGACTGCGGAGCGCACGCAGGCGTTGACGGAAATCGCCACGGCGTTCTTTCCACGCAAGCTTGCGGGGTTGCAGGCGGCGTTCCGGCTCAGCGAACCCGGCTGGCAGGCGACGATGCGCGTCGAGCGTTTGCCCCAGACCGTGCAGGCGGACGGGTTTCACCTGTTCTCCATCGGCGAGGGCATCGCGTATGGCAGCAGCGTGGTGAATTATTTGATTTCCGGCGCGCCCGTGTCGGCGTTCCGCTTCGAATTGTCGGACGAATATTTCAACGTCGAGTTCACCGGCAAAGACGTCCGCAACTGGCAGAAGACGACCAACGGTTACCTGGTGCAGTTGCACTCGCCGGTGTCGGGCGCTTACACGCTGCTCGCGACCTACGAGCGGCCCTTCAAGGCGCAGGGCGAAACGCTCGCGTTCACCGGTGCGCGGCCGCTCGACGCCCAATCCGAGCAGGGCCACACCATCGTCATCAGCGCGTATCAGTTTCAGGTCCGGTCCGCGGAAGTGTCCGCCAGCCTGCTGCCGCTCGAAACCGGCGAAGTGCCCGCGGAATACCGGCTCTTCTTCGACGCGCCGATCCTTGCGGCGTATCGCTACACCTCGCGGCCATTCAACCTGCGGCTCGCGTTCAGTCCGCTCGCGCAAGGGGATTCCCTCAGCCAGGTCGTGGACCGCGCGTCGCTCGCCACGCGCATCTCGAAGGAAGGCCAGGTGCTCACCGACGTGAGTTATCTCGTGAAAAATCGCGGCAATCCGAACTTCCGCCTCACACTGCCCCCGGGAACGGAACTGTGGTCCGCCACCGTGAACGGGGCATCCGTGGTGCCGGTGAAGGACGGAAACGCCAATCTGATTCCGTTGCCGCGCCGCGCCGACCCGGGCGCGGTATTGAAGCTCGATTTGAAACTCGCCGCGAAATCGACAGACGCGCGACGAGTGACCGTCGGCGCGCCCAGCCTGAACGCGCCCGTGATGCTCGCCGAATGGAAACTTGAGCCGGACGCGGGGCAGCGCTTGAACTATCGCAAGGGCTCGTTGACGCCGGTGAGCGGCGTACCCGACCTTTCGGGCTTCGCGCAGTTGACGCGGACGTTTGCTGGCGATGCGGGAGGACGGGCGGCTACGTTGCTTTTCGCGGCGCTGTTCCTCGTGGTGTGCGCGCTGGTCGTATGGCGGTGGGCGAGTCAGGAGGGCGTCTTCAAATTCAGTGCCCGCCACTTCGTCGGCGCGGTGATTGGATTCGCAGCGATCCTGATCGCCGTGTTCGCGCTCACACAGCTTGCCGGCCTGGCGAACCAGCACAGTGGCTACGTTGCCGGCGACCTGACGTTTCTTGCGCCGGTGCAACAGGCGGGCAGCGCGCTCAGCATTGAAGTGGCGAACGTACCGGAAAAGGTGTCGGCGTTCGGTTCCGCGAAGTCTGCGTGGCCCGCATTGCTGGCGCTCGTTGTGTGGATGTATGGCTGGCTCGGCGCCGCCAATTGGCTCAAGCCGGTCTGCCGCGTTCTCGGCTGGACAATACTCGCCTGGACGGCGCTGCGCTGGTCCAACGGCGCGCCGGGGTTCTTCTGTGTCTTCGGAGCGTTCCTGTTGCTGCACGTCGTCATTCCGGCAGTGCGACGATTGTGGTCGCTGCCGCGCGCGCTGAATTCGACAACCGAGAGCGGGACCGCGCCCGCGGTCGCCGGATTGCTCGCGGGCGGCTTGCTGTGGTTGAGCTTTGGAAGCGCAACTACCCTGGCCGCTGAAGCGAAGCCTGCGCGAGCGGCGGTTGGAAAACCTTCGGTCGCGGAATCCATTTCGCAGCAGATCCGGATCGAGGAGAAGTTCGCGCTGGCCACGGCGAAGATTCGTTGGGTGGCCGAGAAGGGCCACCTGCTGCCGCTGTTGTTCGATCCGGCGGTGGCGACCGCGATTAACTACCCGAGCAACGCGCTCAAGCTGGTCCAGGCGCCCGTCGGTTCGACGCGCGTGAAGCAGTTGCTCGCCGAGAGAAGCGGCGCCTTTGACATCGAGGTGCAATACCAGTTGGAAGTCACGAAGCGCGATAACGAGAGCGGTTTTACCCTGCCCACGCAGTACGCGCTCGTGAACCAGCTCGACCTCACGCTCGTGAATCTTGATGTGGACGTGCTTTCTCCGCAGGCGGTGTCCGTCCGCCGCGACGTAGCCGGCAGCAACACCGTGGCGACGCTTGTGCTCGCGCCGGTCAGCGATGCGTGGATCGCATGGAGGTTGCGCAGCCGCGACGTGAAGCGCGAGAAGGCGGTGTTCTACGCCGAGGCTTCGCAACTCTATGTGCCGTCCGCGGGCGTGATCGAAGGCGCGCACCTCGTCGCCATCCGTCCGGCGCACGGCGAACTGGGCGAGCTGATCCTGAACGTACCGGCCGGCGCAACCATCACGGATGTGATCGATCCCGCGGCGGCCACGGTGAGCGTTGATCCGGCCACGGGCACCGCCGTGCCGCCGAAGCAATCCCTCATTTCTCTGTGGCGGTTCGATCCGGACACGCGCAAGCTCCGCGTTACTCTGAGCCCGCCGCAGTCACGTCCGTTTGCCCTGCTCGTGCGGTCACAGGTCGCCACCGGTCCGCTGCCCTTCGAGCAATCAGTCGGCTTGTTGGGCGTGGACAACGCCGCCAGCCAGATCGGCGTCTTTGGCGTGGCCACGGGGAACGAAGTGCAACTCGACACCGTCAACCCGGAAGGGTTCTCGCCCATCAACCTCGAAGATTTTCCGGGTGACACGGCCCAATCGCTTGCCGCGCGGATTCCCGGAATCACCGTGCGCCGTGCATTCCGGTACGGCGATACAAAGGCCACCGCGTCGTTGAAAGCCTCGCCCGTCGAGTCGGACGTGCGCGTCGAGGCGCAAGGCACGCTCTCGCTCGGCGAAGACCGCACCGTGCTCGCGGTGAACGCGACGGTGGACATCACGCGCGCGGGAATTTTTCGATTGAGCTTTGTGATGCCAGCGGGTTTCGACGTCGAGTCCGTCAGCGGCGCGGCGTTGAGTCATTGGACGGAGTTGAAGGCCGACACGGGCCGGGTCATCACCTTGAACCTGCGCGGCAAGACCGAGGGACGCCAGCAATTTGCCATCAACCTGGCCGGGCCGGGCGTGAAGGCAACCCGCGACGGCGGGACGTGGACCGTGCCGCAGGTGATTCTGCGCGAGGCCAGCAAACAGCAGGGGACGTTGCTCGTCGTGCCGGAGCAGGGGATGCAGTTGCAGGCCGTGACGCTCGACGGTCTGTCGCAACTCGATCCTCAACGGTCGGGCATCCGGCAGAAGGGCGTGCTGGCGTTCCGCGTGTTGCAAACTCCGTGGAACCTCGCGCTCCGCATCGAGCAGGTGGATCCGTGGATTCAGGTCACGAGCCTGCAACACGCCACCGTCAACGAAGCGCAGGCGAAGGTGGTCGCGAACCTGCAATACCAGATCGAGAACACGGGCTCGAAGTCGTTCCGCGTTTATCTGCCGACGAACGCCGAGAGCGTCCGTTTCCAGGGCGAACAGGTTTCGGATTTTATGCAGGTCGCAGGCGCGGTGACGAACGGGCTGTCATTGTGGGAAGTGAAACTGCAGCGGCGCGTCATCGGCCAGTACCTCCTGCAAATCGCGTATCAGACGCTCATACCGGAGCAATCGCCGGAGGTGGTTCTGCGGGGTGTGCAGGCGGCTGACGTGAATCTACAGCGGGGATTCGTGACCGTGCAGGCGGGCGGACGATTGCAGGTGCGCGTGGACGCGCCTCCCGCGGCCCTGCAGACGACCGAGTGGCAAAGCATCCCGCGCGCGCTGCAGCAAAACCTCCAGGCCGCGTCGGCGAATTTCGCGTATCGGCTCGTCGAGCCCGCGTTTCAACTGCCGTTGAAGCTCGACCGCCACGAAGCCACGAAGCTCCTTCCGGCGCGCGTCAACAACATCACGTTCACCTCGGTGATCTCCGACGACGGCGTCATGCTCACGCAGGTGCGGCTCGAAATGCTTCCGGGCGACAAGCGGCTGCTACACCTGACACTGCCGCCGGACGCGAAGTTCTGGTTCGCGTTCGTCAATCAGAACGGCGTGTGGCCGTGGCGCGAGCAGGATCGGATTCTGATTCCGCTGGACCAGCAGTCGCGCGCGGGCCGGACGGTGCCGGTTGAAGTGTTTTACAGCAGCCGCATCGGCGCGCCGGACGCGCGCGCTCTCGACCTCACGCTGCTGGCGCCGAAGTTCGATCTGCCGCTGGAGAACATCGCGTGGCGCGTTTACCTGAGCGAGAAGTGGCAGGTGAAGAACTGGGCCGGCACGCTGCAAATGCAGCAGCAGCAAATCGTCCCGGCCGCGGCGGCTCTCGATCTGCAGACGTATCTGCAACACGAAGCAACGCTCCAACGCGAGAAAACGCAGGAAGCCGAGCAGATGCTCGCGGCAGGCAACAGCGCGCTGGAGAAGGGCGACCCTCAACTGGCCCGCCGCGCGTTTCAGGGCGCCTATGGGTTGAGCGCGCACGACAATGCCTTCAACGAGGACGCGCGCGTGCAGTTGCACAATCTGAAGCTGCAACAGGCGCTCGTGGGCCTGAACGTCCGCCAGGCGGCTGCGGCCGGCGAGGGCGCGCTCGGCGGGCGCTTGCGCGACCTGCGCACCGCGAAGGATTTGAATTACACCCAACAGGACGCCAAGGAGATCATCGACCGCAACAGTGCGGACGAGAACGCGGCTTATATGCGGCTGGCGGAGAAACTGGTGCAGCAACAGGACGCTGCAGTGACCAGCCCGGCGGTCATCCGCGCGAACATCCCGGAACAGGGCCGACTGATCACGTTCCAGCGCGCCGTGGCGGTGGACACGTGGGCCGACTTGAGGATCACACTGGAAGCGACCGCGGCGAAAGCGGCGTCATGGAGCGTGCGAGTGCTGATTCTCGCTGTTACGTTGGCCGTCCTTGCCGTGTTTGTCTGGGCGCGATCATTTTGCTTTCGCCAGGAAACTCATACGACGTGAGGATACTGAGGAAGCCACAGAATTCAAAGGTGGGTTGGAATTTGGTGGAGCCGAGGGGAGTCGAACCCCTGACCTTCTCATTGCGAACGAGACGCTCTACCAACTGAGCTACGACCCCGCACCAATCGCGGTGAAGATTTCCAACCCGGCCCCGAAATTGCAAGCCGCGTTTTGGCGGGAGTTTGTGATCGCTCTGCCTGAGCCTCTTTGGGTGGGCGCAGGCTGGATTCGGAAGGTCGCTTGGCCGTCGCTGATTTTCGTGGTCTCCTGAGCCGCTTCTCGCTAGTATTCTTTCAACCCAGGAAAGCTATGAAACAAAGGCCTGTGCTGCCGCGCCGCAATGGAGCAGATGAACCGCACACTCTAAGACTGGCCCCGGCATTGAGGCCACCCTCGAGGATGCCTGTATGAATACGTGGAATGAATCCGGTCGTGTCTGGGAGGAGGACCACGGAATGCTGGACGCAGAGCAGGTCGCTCAATGCGAGCGCGCCGACGTTGCCGAGCCCCTCCGCTCGCCCATCCCGACGCGGATGATCTCGAACGGCGAATACATGCCGGTGCCGCAAACCGAACAACAAAAGCGCGTCGAAGCACGGATCGAAGAGCTTGCCGACGCGGCCAGCAGGAAGCTTGGCATCAGCCGACGGAAGTTCCTGGGGAGTTCGGGGGGCATGGCGGCGACGTTGATCGCCATGAACGAAGTGTTTGGGCGGTTTTTCAACGTGAGCCTGATCGAGATGTTCGAACCGGCGGCCTACGCCGCGGCCGCGTCGCCCAGGAACCTGTTTGTCTTCGATGACCAACTCCACTTTGTGCGAGGGAGCAAGCCTTCTCCAGCCGGTCTGCGAGCCGTCGCGCAAGGTCCAACGTCGGCTCCGACCGTCAAGTCGAATCCCTTCAATCCGCGAGGGCAGTCCGATGAGCTGGGTCAGGTCTGGAGCGTGTGGAACCCCGCGCTGGTGGGGCTTCCCATCGATCCTGGATACGCCCACATCACCCAATTCATCAAGGACGTCTATCTGGACAGTCAGGTCACGATTGGATTGCTGAGCAACGTCACTGCCTCAAGCGTCCAGATTGAAGGCGAACGCCCCCGAGCTCCGCGCAATGCGGTGGAGGCCCAACAAGGCGAGGTTCTCACGGCCGCACAGACCGCCGCGGCGCGGAACTTCATCAACGAGATCTCCGGCTCCACGCGCATGCTTTGTCACGGCATGCTCTACGTGGGCAAAGGCAACCTGGAATGGATTCAGGAACAGACCGACAAGAATGAGCCGGATTCATGGAAGGGCTACAACATTTCCAACGCCGCCAAGGTGGACAATGATCCGAACAGCCTCATGCGCCAATGGCGGCACGATGATGAGGAAGTCGCTTATCCGACCTTCGAACTGATCCAAAAGAACTACGAGAAGCTCAAGGCCCGGAAACCGGGCTACAACAACATCTGTGTGCACAAGGGGCTTGCGCCCGGCCCGCCGGATCCGTTGCGCGGTCACCCGGGGGATCTGCCGAAAGCGGCGCGCGACTGGCCGAAGCTCAACTTCATCAGCTACCACTCCTGCATCCAGCCAAACTTTTTCCTGGCCGACACGCTGAAGGACATCCAGGCAGAAACGTTGCGCGGAGGCGTGCCGAACATCAGTTGGACCACAGAGTATGCACAACTCGTCCAAGGCCTGCCGAACTGCTACGCCGAGATCGGAACGACCTGGGCATCGTCGGTGGTGACGTTCCCGACGGTGGCTGCGCATATCATGGGCCAGCTCATGAAGTTCATGGGTGAGGACCGGATTGTGTTCGGATCGGATTCAGTCTGGTACGGGTCGCCTCAATGGCAGATTGAAGCGCTGTGGCGGTTCCAGATCCCCGAAGCGCTGCGTGAGAAGTACGGCTATCCCGAACTGACCGAGCGGGCCAAGCGAAAGATCCTGGGGCTGACTTCGGCGAAGTTGTATGGCATCCGGGCGTTGGACACCGTTTCCTACAAGCCTGTTCCAAAAGATTACGAATCGAGAATGTCCAAAGAACTCAAGACCCTTCTGGAGTTTGACAAGGTCACGGCCGACAACATGTCCAGGATGAAAGAGACCTATGCGGCGCTGGCCATCGAGCCGGACCATACGCGCTACGGATGGATGCGGGCGAGAGTGTGAAGCAGTCGGAACCGCAGTTGTCGATACGATTGAATACTCTTTGCCGCATTCCGATTTTGTTCGCATAACGACGGGCAGCGGTCATTATTCGATATGCCCAAAGTGGGAATCCAACTCAACCAAGAATGGAGGTTGCCATGATCTTTGCCGACAAAAACCTCGTTGACTTTATGAAGAACAACGACCGCTGTGTGGTTGTCACTCCCGAGAACGGCGGCACCGCCTACGATCTCCGCCTGGCCTTCAGAGTCAGCCAGCTCAAAGGGCGTAAACCGACGACAGAAGAACTCCACAGGCTCAATGAGGTTCTTGCGTCTCAAATCCCGGCCGGACGTGGGATCAACCTGCCTCCGTCGCAGCGGACTGGATCTGCAACGGCCTGAACCTGCCCTCGCAGGGAGGATAATCGGTTCAATCTTTGCCTTCGTTTCCTTTCTGAGCCCCCGTTGTCGTTGGGGCGCGGGAAGATGCCCCCTCCCCGTCTTCGATCCGCAGACACTTGACCTTCATCGCCGGGCCCTTTATCAGCCACCATCGCAATCGATTCTCCCTCAATGTCGGCGATCCGGCGCTCCGAGAGCGGGCCAATGAGTCGCGTTTTGGTAGTGGTACACTTTGTCTTTTCGGTGGGGCGAGCGTCCTCGCGAGCCGACTCGTCAGTAGCCTCGCCCCACCAGACTGTACCACTACCCGGGTTTTCACGTACTTGCCAAGCGTCAGACCGGTGGATAGATTCGCCGCCTCGTTCAATAACAACGATTTGACACTATGCCCGCTGCTTTTTCAAAGGTCTCCAAAATAGGATTCGAGGGTCCGAAGACGAAGAATCCACTCGCCTTCAAGCATTACAACCCGGACGAAATCGTCGAGGGCAAGCCGATGAAGGATCACCTGCGTTTCTCGGTGGTCTATTGGCACACCATGCGCGGCGCGGGCGCGGACATGTTTGGTTGGGGCACTGCATTGCGGCCCTGGGAACTCGGTGAAGGAACGGTCGCCGATGCCCAAAAGCGCGTTCGCATGTTCTTTGAATTCTGCGAGAAACTCGGCACGCCGTTCTACGCCTTCCACGATCGCGACGTCGCGCCGCACGGCAAAACGCTGCGCGAATCGAACGACAATCTCGATGCCGTGGTGAAGGTGTTGAAGGAGGAACAGAAACGCACCGGCGTCAGGTTGCTTTGGGGCACGGCGCAACTGTTCGTTCACCCGCGCTTCATGCACGGCGCCGCGACGAGTTGCAACGCCGATGTCTTCGCCTATGCCGCCGCTCAGGTGAAGAAGGCAATGGAAGTCACGCATGAACTGGGCGGCGAAGGCTACGTTTTCTGGGGCGGGCGGGAGGGTTACACGACCTTGTTGAATACCAACCTGAAACGCGAGATGGACCACCTCGGTGCCTTCATGCATATGGCAGTGGACTACAAAAAGGAGATCGGCTTCAAAGGACCGTTCTACATCGAGCCGAAGCCGAAGGAGCCAACCAAGCATCAATATGACTCCGACGCCGCGGCCTGTCTGAATTTCCTTCGTGAATACGATTTACTCGACCACTTCAAGCTCAACCTCGAGACCAACCACGCCACCCTGGCCGGTCACTCCATGCAGCATGAGCTCGAAGTCGCCGGCGCGGCGGGAGCGCTTGGAAGCATCGATGCCAACACAGGTGACATGTTGCTCGGCTGGGACACCGACCAGTTCCCGACCGATCTTTACCTCACCACGCAGGTGATGCTCACGATCCTGAAGTATGGCGGCCTTACCACGGGGGGCACGAACTTCGACGCCAAGGTCCGTCGGGAGAGTTTCGAGCCGATCGACCTGTTTCACGCCCACATTGCCGGGATGGACACGTTTGCGCGCGGCTTGAAGATTGCCGCGGCGTTGCGAAAGGATGGTCGCCTGCCGGAGTTCGTCCGGAATCGCTATCGCTCGTGGGACAGCGGTATTGGCGCAAAGATTGAGAAGGGCAAACTCGGCTTCAAGGAACTGGAAGCGTATGCGCTCAAACTCGGTGAAGTGACCACCAACGAGAGTGGCCGTCAGGAGTATCTGGAGAATCTGATCAACGAGTTCATCTAGACCAGAGCCTGTCCCAAAACCATCTGTTCAGCCGACTTTGTCGCGAGCCTTTGTCGCACACTTTGTCGAACCGTGCGGTTTCCGGCCATTTTCGACAAAGTGGTCCGACAAAGTGCATGATCAAGTCTCCACACGCCATTCGTGGGACAAGCCCTGGACGAGACCGGACTCGCGCGCTCTTCAACAAAGGC
>Ga0075421_100009713_pt1 | contig 11859 bp, 12 predicted proteins | sample SoiMetdeltSBSDD5_FD_75292 | JGI IMG/M metagenome (GOLD analysis project Ga0075421, IMG submission 75292) | Bulk soil microbial communities from a Populus tree surrounding site in Tennessee, USA - Soil MetaG P. deltoides SBSDD5 | ecosystem: Environmental > Terrestrial > Soil > Tree plantation...
GCCGGGGCGTCTTTCAGAGCCGGGTGCGCCTCGATTTCTTCGCTGCTTGGACTCAGCGCGCGATCCACCCTTACCGCATCACCCGGATTGAGAGGGATACCCAACTCCGCGACAATCAACTTGGGATCGACCTGGTGGGTATGGGCAATCAGGATTTGCCCGTCGGTGTGGACGATCACCGGGCGCATGCTGCCAAGCGTGATCACCATGCCCTCAAGCAGAGGCGTATCCGCGCCGGGTTCGACGTAGATCGTATCATCAAGCGTGATGCCTGCCAGCCTCACTGCGCCTGCTACCGTCCGCCGATGGGTGCTCACCTCGACGGGCTGTCCATTCACCAGCACAATGATATGCGTGGCGGTTGCCAGCCATATCTGCCGCGCGGCGAGGAAGATTGAGGCGAGGAAGAGAACCTGAACAATACGTCGTAATGAGATAGATGGCAGCCGGAACCAGCGTCTGCGAAGGTGATATTCAGGTCGATAGAACCGGGGTTTCCATACGGAGGAAGGTTTCTCCCCCGGCATGGGAAGTCGTCGGTTGACCATGCGATGTATCTTACCTGTCGGGGGATGGTCACGATGGGTTGCGTGCGGACGTGAAGTTAGTGCAACCAGTTGCGGCGGTGTCCCAGCCCCAAGCCACGATTATCGCCGGAATTACGCCGGTGTCAAACGAACAGCCGAAGGATAAGTTCACAGAACTTAAACTCCGGCTGCAAAAGTCGAGCTATGCTGTTCCTGACAAGCTGAAATGCTGACTTGCTGACCAGCTAAGGAAGGTGCAGGGGAGAGAGCCAGGCAACCCTACGGCACCCGGATGACGCATCTTAGGGCTGCTTCCTCTCGGACCTGACCCGATTCGAAGGTCTCCGCCGCGTAGGACCCGACCCTCTCCGCTGCACCCTCATCAGTGCATCGTGAGGCGGTATTTTAACGCGCCGAAGGGGCGATTGCGAGTCGGAGTGGCTGTCAGGAAATCAGCGTGTCAGGGTCAAGTTCCTCAGTCCGGCCTTCTCGATAGTCACGTCTCGCCTGATCGATCATCTAAGATGGCGTCTTATTTCTTCGCGCTGGCGAGATGTGCTTCGATTGGAAAGGCCAATCCCTCAGCGCTCACAAATGATGCCAACGCAGACTCCATATCGCTTATCAGTGCGGCACGCGCGTCATCGCTAACTTGGGCGACGTGACTGGCTAATGGCGAGCCAGCTACATAACTCCGAACAAGATGCCCGACCGATGGAAAGCGTACGCTTCCAACGACCGGTTTAATCGTTATATCGCGGAAACCAGCGCCTGAAATTAGGGTACGCAATTCATCGGCATCGTGCAGAGAAAATGGTGCACGCATGATGGAGGCTGCATCGCGACTGACATGGCGTTCGAGTGCATCAGCGAATGCATCAAAGCCTGGACTGTACTGTATGGAGCGCCAAACCATCAATCCCAACCGTCCACCTTGTACAAGTACGCGGTACATCTCCCGCAATGCGGCTGGGCGGTCGGCAAAGAATTGTAGCCCTAACTGGCAATATACGATGTCAAACTCAGCATCCGAGAGTGGCATGTCCATAGCGCTGGCTTCGCGCCAGTCAATTGGTATGTTGAGCGACTTTGACGCGACTGACTGTGCCACAGCAATCATAGCCGGATTGAGGTCTAGACCCACGACGTGCCCCGCAGCACCGACACGTTCCGCCGCCCGCCTCGCCACAATACCTGTACCGCAAGCTACATCTAGCACTCGTTCGCCCGGTTGAGGGCTGGCGAGTTCAATTACTTGAAGGGCCCAGGGCCCAAACACCGCAGGTACTAAATCGCGCTCGTACACTTCTGGTGCGCTGGCACCGACCTGCCACTGCGCCTGCTGACTCATGCTAACCTCCTTTTACTACCCTCCCCAGTTTCATTATATCCTAATGCGGATTTCATAAACTAACGGCTGGTAATTTAGAATGGTCTCCATCGCGGGGTCGCGCCCATTGACATAATCGTCCCGATTCGGGTGGTGCATCAGGTCGAGCAGCCTCTCGATTTCGCAGCGCTATACAACACTATACACAGGGATCGGACGGTTGGTTCGTTTTTCTGATAGATGATCTCATGGGCCATCCTTACAAAAGGATTACGAACTCTAGCGGCATACGCAATCTTCCTACTAAGCGCGCATTTGACCCCTGTGCTATACTGATTGCCAAATCGGGAGAGTAATGTTTACACCACTCTCCAGGGAGCCAGGCTAAGGATGTGGCAATGACGGACAACACAATTACCGGAAGCTCCACGACCGAAACAACCGCGCCGAGCAACCGCGAAGAATTGACCTTCAAATTTATCAGCACACCCCCTGATGCAACCGTGCCGTATCAGACCCCTGACCTGCCGCCGCATTTTGTGCCGCGCGCCGAATTGTTGGCGATCAAGCGGCTGCTGATGGCCCGGCCTACATCCTCGCTTGCGCCGCTGACTCTCTACGGGCCAAGCGGATCAGGGAAGACTTCATTGGCGGCGGCACTGGCTCACGATAGCGAGGTGCTGGAAAGCTTCCCCGATGGGGTGCTGTGGGTCTCGCTGGGCGAAGATGGGGATGCCCAGCATGCCCAATCGGTATGGGGCGAAGCGCTTGGCAATGATCTAGCCAACCTGCCAGATACTGGGAGCCGCGCATCGGCACTACGCGCGATGCTGCGCGATAGGCGCTGCCTGCTGGTCATCGACGACGTGACCGACGTTGAGCAGATCAAGGCGCTGAATGTGGGCGGTCAGAACTGTGCCCGTCTGATCACCACCGACATCACCGAGGATATGTCCCTCGTCTTCAAATCCCGCCGCTATGCTATCCAGAAGATGCTCGAAGAAGAAGCCATGACCATGCTTACCGAGTGGGCTGGGGTCATGCCCGATATTTATCTGCCGACGGTGCGCGAGATCATCAAGCGGCTGGGGAACTCACCGCTCTCGATGGCACTGGTCGGCGCACAGGCGCGGCAGGGAACATCGTGGGCGCGGCTGCTCGAAGTGCTGCGCGAGGCGCAGGGTGTGATCGCCACGCTCGATCTGAACGATGCCAGCGTGCGCGGCAGCGCACTCGGCTTAGTGGTTAATCTGGTGCTCTCGCGGTTCGGTGGAGCGCAGCTTCAACGCTCGGCCCTGCTCGGAGCCTTCGCAAGCGGCACAGGCAGCCCGTTCTCAGTAGAAGCGGCGGCGGCCTGCTGGGAAATGACACTCGACGAAGCGCACAATGCGCTCAATACGCTGGCGGAAGCGGCGCTGGTGCAGCGCCTACCCGGTAACCTGTTCGCGCTTCACCGCCTGCTGCGCGATCATCTGCGCAAGGCAGCGACCCCGGCTCAGATTCACGATGCCGAGCAGCGAATTCGCCAGCATTACATGCTCCTCGTCGAGCAGGCAGGCAATGCCGGGAATATCATCAATACGCAGCTTGGGCAGATCATGGTCGCCTTCGATCTTGCCTCCCGCACCGATACCGAGCAGGCTCTGGTGTTCGCCGATGCGCTCCTGACCTACTTCGAGAATCGCGGGTTGTGGGCGAATCTGGTCACGCTGGCGACACGGGTTGTCGCAATCTCCCGCGATGCGAATGATATGATGCGCGAACATGCCACGCTCAGCGATCTCGGTTATGCCCATACCGTGCTCGGCAATCTGGAACAGGCTCGCATATGCTTCGAGCGCAGTCTTGAACTCAGCAACAATCTTGGTGATCCGGCTGGCGAAGCCGCCGCGCTGAACAACATCGGCGCGATCTGCGAGCGTCAGGGCTGGTACGAAGAAGCTCAGATTTATTACGAGCGGAGCCTCGCTATCCGGCAGCTATTAGGAGTTCGGGAAGACATCGCCGATACACTGAACAATATCGCCGGGGTGCTGTACTGGCAGGAACGCTACGACGAGGCGCTCAGCAGCTTCCAGCGTGTGCTGGATATGTACCGCGTGCAGGGCAATCGTCAGGGACAGGCCCAGACTCTCCTGAACGTCGGCACAGTGTACGAGAGTCTCGGCGCCGATATCGAAGCCCTGCAAGCCTATCAGGAAAGCCTTGCCATCTATACCAATATGGGAGATGACGCAGGGCAGGCTCAAACGCTCAACAATCTGGGGATCATCTATTTCAATCAGGGCGACTCCGACCGTGCGTTGAATCACTTCAAGCGCAGCCTCGCGCTGAAAGAACGGCTGGGAGATCGGCACGGGCAGGCATCGACGCTGAACAACATCGCGCTGCTGTACGAAAAGACGGGCGCGCTCACGCTGGCGCTGGATCACTATGAACAGAGCTACGAGATTCTCAACGCCCTCGAAGATCAGCGCGCGGAGGTTGTTCAGGACAACATCGGGCAGGTACGCCGACAAATGGCGAAGCGTGATTAGCAGATAGCAAATAGTCTGTCAGATTGGTTCTATTCCGCTTCTGTGGGGCGTGAATTTTATGGAAGCGGTGAAAATATATCGGGAGCAGTATCAACAATTTTCGCAAATCAATTTTGCGAGAGCATCGATAACAGTTTTTCCTGATGCTTGAACTATCCGCTATCAAGCGAAGCGAGCTATCGGCTATCTGCTATCGACATTCTTTTATACCGGGAGCATAACTTTGGCTAAAGTACTGATTATTGACGATTCACCTGAATTCCGCGTCTTGATGGGGAAGATAATGGAACGCGCCGAGCACGAAATCCTGACTGCCCAGGATGGCGATGAGGGTTTGCAGGTCGCCCGCGCTCAGCAGCCTGACCTGATTCTGCTGGATTATATGATGCCGGGGATGAATGGGAACGAAGTCTTCCACGAGCTTCGGGATAATGACAACACCTGTATGATCCCGGTGATCATGATTACCGCCTTTTCGACCAATTATGAATCGGATCGCACGGCGGCGCTGCGGGCAGGGATGGAGGATTATCTCACCAAACCGATCAGCCCGAAAGACCTGATCGAACGGGTCAACAACCTGCTCTATCTCCGGCGAAACGCGCCGCGACCATCGACTGCCAATCCCTTCGCCTAGAGACTTTGCTAGGTCGCTGTAAATATCTATCGCAGGGCAGGACATGGTTTCTGACCCTGCTTCTACTTGATGTATGGCTTCGTCACGGCTGCGGTGGTTTCGGCCATGTGGGGCGGTCAGATGGCAGCTTACCCCTGAGCGTGGCTAATTCGCCAGCAAAAGCTGGATCGTCAACCAGATTATTGATCTGATAGGGATCGTCATTCAGGTCGTATAGCTGGTAACCGGATTCCCCTGTATTTCCTTGCGAATAGGTTTCAATGTATGCATAGCGCTCGCTATGCACCCCGATACTCAGCAAACCGTCGTCCACGTCGAGGGACTCCATCAAGACAGAATCTCGCCACTGAACATCTTGATGGATCAGAAGTGGAATCAGCGAGGTTCCATCCATTTCCCAATCAGGGTGCAGACCCAACAAATCATAAATAGTGGGCGCAATATCGATATTCGCCACCAGCCTATCTTCGGTGGTGGCGGTTGGAATAAGCGGCGGGTAACGGATCGCAATCGGTACGTGAACCGCCTCCTCGTACAGCCGATCTTTGCCCCGAAGCTGATGCTCGCCCCAGAAAATTCCGTTATCGGACATGTAGATGATCAAGGTGTTATCAAGTTTGCCCTGCTGATCCAGCTTATCCAACACTGCATTGATCGATTGGTCGAGAGAATGCAGCGCTTGAGCCATTTTCAGATGCAGCTCATCAATCGATGCGATTTTGTCCTCATGAAAAGGTCTATCGCCGCCGATATTAAAACTCGGCGGGCGGTAAGGAGGTAAGTCGGGGTAGAGAGCATCGTCGCCGGGGGCGGGCGTCGCTGGTGCATGGGGAGCATGAAAGGCCAGCAGCAGCATGAATGGCTTGTTGGCTTCCTCGGCCTGATCGAGAAATTTCAACGCGTAATCGCGGGTAATGAAGGTCAAGTATTCTTCGGATCGGATGATTTCTCCCTGAACATTTAGCTCATAGTTGTAATAATCATCGGTGCTCAAGCTGCCGTGTGCCGCCCAGTAGTCGAATTCAGACAGTGGAGGATCGGTGATTTTGTCGGGATAGGAGTTGAGATACTTGCCAACGACCCCCGTGAAGTAGCCCGCGTCGTGCAGGTCTTCGACAATCGTAGCGTGCTGCAAAGGCCATTCATTGATCCAGACACCATGATGATGCGCATACAAGCCTGTGAGGATGCTGGAGCGGCTGGGACAACACAACGGCGTGGTCACATATGCTTTAGAGAACATCACTCCCTGATCAAAAATACGGGCTTGTGTTAGCGGCATAAACTGCATCGTGTCGTAGCGCTGGTCATCGCTGATGATCAGCAGAATGTTGGGACGGGCCGAGCGGTCAATCGTGGGCTGCGGGTTGTTGCATGAGCAGACGCACAGCATCACGGCACAAATGAGCGCGGCTCTGATTTTGAACTTGGTCATCAATGGGTTTCCCGAATTGTGGCGCGGTTGGGCATTCGCCAATGATACCTAAGGTGAGGCGTCCCGTATACCAAAAACTGAAGCCAGCATGCGCTGGCCTCATGAACTGACTCTCTTTGTACTTCGCAGATATTTACTTCTTGCCACTGATCAGAAACGCGCCCATCGGGAAGATCAGGCCGTGCTCATTTATGTAGGGTTGCAGGGCGTTGGTGAGCATCGCATACATCTGCTTGCGCGCCTCAGGCTGAAGCGGCTGTAGGTACGACGCTAGGCCAACGGTCAAGACCTGAACTTTGAACATATCATCGATGCTGCGGAAGTGCGCGTACCCGGAGGCACGCTCTACGTGAATATTGCGGAAGCGGGCCTGCATCATGAGGTGGTGAATTTCATCCGGATTATTCATCGAGAAAGCTTCGCGCACCAGGTTGCCCGCATCCTGGCCTCCGAACAGTTCCATAATGCCTGCGAAGCGCTCGAAGCCCGGAGATTGGTCGATGGACTGCCAGCACATCATGCCCAGCCGCCCACCGGGGGCCAGCACGCGATACAACTCATGGAGCGCTGTCGCCTTGTTCGGGAAGTAGGGCAGCCCCTGCTGGCAGGTGACAATATCGAATGATTCTTCGGGGTATGGAATGGTGGTGACGGTAGTTTCTTCCCACGTCAGCAGCATCTTGGTTTTGCCGCGCGCCGCGTTTCTGGCGACTGCCAGCATAGCCGCATCACAGTCCAGCCCGGTGACTTCACCGACTGAGGTAATGCGGGAGGCCAATAGGCGGGTCACGACCCCCGTTCCGCAGGCGACATCAAGGGCACGATCTCCGCGCCTCGGTGCGACTAGATCGACCACAAAAGTTGCCCACCGATCATAGATCGCGGGCACCATAATATCCTCATAAACCTGAGCCGCATCCTCACTCACCCGTATGGTAGTCTGTGGCATCATACCCTCCAACCCAAGCAGTAATTAGGTTCTGAACGATGGGTGGGAATCACCACCAGAACCTGCCAACGTGTACCCATTCCTGTATAAGTTTACACCGGGTCTTATTCTGCGCGCCAGAGGCTGCCTCTAATTTCCCAGCCAACCCGGCTCAATGGTAAATCTGAGCGGGAAGTTATTCGACCGTGCGGCATCGTGCGCCGTTTGCACGCGCTTGCGAGCCTCACTTGTCGGGAGGCTGCACACGAATGCCAGCCCATTCGTGTGGGCTTCCATCGCGATGTCGTCGGCGCGCTGGGCTGACTGCTCGAAGATGGTGATCAGCACGGCAATCACAAAATCGAACGTGGTCACATCGTCGTTATGAATGATCACGCGGTCAGGCCGCTCGATAGCAAGCGCGGATTGGTAGCGCTCTATGACCTCGGTATCGGTGTCGGTCTGTGGCTTGACAGGGGCAATCGGGTCAGGCATCGGCAATCACCTGCTTAGAATCTTACATGAATATAGGTTCAATTCTACATGATGTGACGCAGGTGAGCATCCGCCACCCTCTGCGAGATACAATCGAGGGCGTGAACCTTTCAGGCAGGAGACTATATCTCGTGGAAAAACGCAACATCGGATCGCTGGAAGTAACCATCGTCGGGATCGGAACCAATAACTTCGGCAGGCGTCTTGACGAGAAAGGTGCGGCGGCAGTCATCCATGCCGCGCTGGATCAGGGGATCAACTTCTTCGATACTGCTGATGTCTACGGCGCAGGTCTAAGCGAACAGTACATCGGGCAGGCGCTCGGCAAGCGGCGGCATGAAGCGGTGATCGCGACCAAGTTCGGCAACCCGATGGACGATTCATCGCCTGCCGGGGCAAGCGCCACGTATGTTCGGCAGGCAGTTGAAGACAGCCTGCGGCGGCTGAATACCGATGTCATCGATCTGTACCAGCTTCACAAACCTGATCCAAATACCCCGATTGCAGAGACGCTCAGTGCGCTGGATGAACTCGTCAAGGCGGGCAAGGTGCGGGAGATCGGCTGCTCGAACTTCTCTGCCGCACAGCTTCGCGAGGCAGAGTCGGCGGTACGCCCCAGCGCGGCGCGGTTCGTCAGTGTGCAGAATGAGTACAGCCTACTTCACCGGGAATCAGAGGGCGAGGTATTGGAAGAATGTGCAAGGCTCGGTGTGGCCTATCTGCCGTACTTCCCACTCGCGAGTGGGCTGCTGACCGGGAAGTATCGCAAGGGGAAACCTCTGCCGCAGGGCACACGCATCCAGAGCGGATCGCGGTTCCTCACTGAGCATAACTTGGATGTGGTCGAAGAGTTGATCCGGTTCGCAGAGTCGAAGGGACACACGATCCTCGAATTAGCGTTTTCGTGGCTGGCCTCGCAACCTCAGATCGCATCGGTGATTGCGGGTGCGATGAATCCCGATCAGGTGCAGGCGAATGCTCAGGCGGTCAACTGGCGGGTGAGTCAATCGGAGATGGCGGAGGTTGAGAGGATACTGGCTCAGGCAGAGATGAGCGGATCATAAGCGCCTAAGTATAGACTATACTTGGTTTATTGTTTAGCAAAGCAAGTGAGTGTGATGAGCGACCTACTGCAAAAAGCAATTTCTGAAATCAGCAAGCTGCCTGAGTCACAGCAGGATGTGATCGCCGCATGGATTCTAGGCTTGCCGAAGATGCCGAGAGCGAGGCGGCCTGGGAAGCCCGTGTCGTCAGAGAGGCCTTGGGCAATGCATTGCTGCCCGATGGGAATATCGATTTTGATAAGCTGGACGCTCGCGGTCGTATTGTTACTCTTGAAGAATTATGCCCTGATTGTGACTGTGACGAGGACGAGTGAGGAAAGCAATGGCAGAAACCACACTTAACGGATTAGTGGTGGCGACGGATGTTACCTTCGAGGAATATCTCGATAAGTACGCGGCTGATTTTTGCGAATACGTAGGGGGTGTCGTTGTCAAAATGAATCCTGTGACGCTGCGCCATTATCAGCTTGTGTCATTTCTACAAACCTTGTTCGCAACTTACTTCGAGCAGCAGCCGATTGGGATTGTCGTAGGTGAACCCTTTGTTCTCAAACTGCCTGATGTTGGTCATGGGAGGGAACCCGATTTACAAATCATTCTGGACGAGAGTCGCAGCCGTTTACACGACACGTACATGGAAGGCCCTGCCGACATCTGCATCGAAGTGGTTTCCCCAGAAAGCATCAGCCGCGATCACGGGGAGAAGTTTCAGGAATATGAGTTAGGCGGCGTCGCCGAATACTGGATCATCGATCACGTTCATACCGAATGCCGCTTCTACCGCCTCGGCTCCGATGGTCGATACGTGCGCCAATCCGAAAACAGCGAGGGTAATTACGAAACGCCCCGGCTACCGCGCTTCCGGCTGCATGTTCCGACTCTGTGGCAGGAAAATCTCCCTACTCCAAGCACTATCGTTCGGATGGTGGACGAAATGCTGGCCTGATCACGCCTTCGCTTGGGCAGGCTCAAGGGGCAGCGAGAAGATCATGCGCGTGCCGCCCCCGCCGGGGCCTTCCTCAGCGCTGATCACCGAGCGGCAGAAGGCTGGAATTAGTACGTAAGTCGGGTCAGTTTCGTCACTTTTTCGTAACACGTCTGTTATACTCTTTGAACGGCGCGCCGAGAATGAAACCATCAGCGCGCCTTTGTACTGCTAGTGGAGGCAAATTTGACGAAGACAAATCCCGAGGTGCATCTTGAAGTCGGCGAGGATGGCGTTGCCGTTCTAACGGTAGACCGCCCCTCCCGGCTCAATGCGCTCGATTGGGCGGCGATGGAGCAGTTCCATGCCCGTATTCTGGAAGCCCGCGATGATAAACGAATCCGCGCGTTGATCATCACCGGGGCAGGGGATCGCGCGTTCATTAGCGGCGGCGATCTGGCTGAATTGCAGCACTACCCCGGCGAGAAGGACGGTCGGCGGCTGGCAGATGGCATGGGTGACGCGCTGGACGATCTCGACGCGATGGAAATCCCCGTCGTGGCAGCGATCAACGGGCACTCACGGGGCGGTGGCTGCGAGATTGCGGTAGCGTGCGATCTGCGTATCGCATCGGAGAATGCATCGCTTGGATTTGTGCACGTGCGGCAGGGCATCTCAACGGCATGGGGCGGCGCGCAGCGACTCAAGCGGCTGGTGGGCTATGGCCGTGCGATGGAACTGCTGCTGACTGGGCGGATCATCACCCCACAGGACGCGCTGGAACTCGGCATGATCGAGCAGATCGTCCCGGCGGGGCAGGCCCTCGAAGCAGCCCGCGCGCTGGCGCTGCAAATTGCCGCGAACCCTCCGCAGGCAGTACGGGCGCTCAAGCGGCTGCTGCGGCTGAACGCGAATGAAGCGTTCGAGGCAGAGCGGGAAGCCCTCGCCAAACTGTGGGCCACCCACGATCACCTTGAGGCAGTGCAGGCATTCCTCGAAAAGCGCACCCCGGTATTCAGCTTCGGCTCCGAGGGGTAGCTTCAATCTCGACTATAATAAGGGCGGCTGTCGAGGAATCGGCAGGCCGCCCTTTGTCTTTGTTTGATGCTTTCGCCTGTGTGCAAGGAGCTTCCTGTAATGAGAAGACGGTTCAGCCTGTACACTATTCTCATGGCAATCTTCAGTATCGTTTGTCTGGTCGCCGGGGTCTGGAATTACTTCTCCGAGCGGCAGTTCCTTGCCGTTGCAGAACTGGATACTGGCACCATTACCGATTACGAGCTTCACGTCAGAAATGATGGCAAAGCCGAATACTGTCCCCGAATCGAGTTCACAACCAAAGGCGGAGAGCCAGTGGCAGTGCGAGGGAGCATCTGCCCGAACGAGCCGGATGAGAGCATGATCGGCACCACCGAGCAGGTGTACTACGATCCGGCAAACCCGAAAGCTTACGAAGAAAAAGACGCTTTCACCGGGTATAACGGTCTGATCTTCGGCCTCATCGGCGCGGTCTTCTTTGGCCTGCTTGCCGCTGCCCCGATGTTGAGCGGGATGCTGCGCAGCACAAGGAAGCCCGCCGCACACGCGCAGATGAATGAAATCATGCGCCAGGATGCGGAGCGCTATCGGCGCAATCGGCGTGCTGCTGAAAGATCACGGGCAGTACAGAGCACCGACTCGTCGGATGAGACGGAACTAGCACGGCTGGAGCAGCAGGAAGAAGAACTTCGCAGGAAAATCGACGAGCGCAAGCGGCAGCAGGGTCAATAGTATTGCTCAATTGATGCAGCGATTCCCACCCAGCATCATCTGGGACGATAATAGGGGCGGCTGTCGATGGATCGGCAGACCGCCTTTTGTTATTAACCTGAGTTCGGGATAAGAAACGCCGTTTTGTACTTAATTGACAATAATACGCCTACTTTTAGCAAGCTAAAATGCAGAATTCTGCGTTGCAGATTAGATGATGTCGTTACATTCG
>Ga0075421_100009714_pt1 | contig 11859 bp, 8 predicted proteins | sample SoiMetdeltSBSDD5_FD_75292 | JGI IMG/M metagenome (GOLD analysis project Ga0075421, IMG submission 75292) | Bulk soil microbial communities from a Populus tree surrounding site in Tennessee, USA - Soil MetaG P. deltoides SBSDD5 | ecosystem: Environmental > Terrestrial > Soil > Tree plantation...
CAAGCAGCAGGCGGAAGATCTGCTCCTTGAAGCTCCAGGAGAGCGCGCTGCCGGCGATCCAGGCGAGCGCGATGCGGATCAGCCGGGTGCGCAGCTCGGCGAGATGATCCGTGAGCGGAAGCCGCGTCTCATCCATCGCGCTTCGCGTCGGCGCGCGCCGCCTCGGGCGAGTCGGTTGCGCCGGGCTCGTGGGGCGGCGCGTCGGCGAGCCGGGGGGGCGCGATGCGCGCCTCGTCCGAGGTCTCCATGAATTCGCGGCGCAGATCGTTCGAGGCGCGCCGGAACTCCGCGATGCCGCGGCCGAGCGAGCGAGCCAGCTCCGGAAGGCGCTTGGGACCGAGCACGATCAGCGCAATCGCGAAGATCACGATCAGCTCGGTCATGCCGATGCCGAACATGGCGGCAGGTTAGCGCTGGCTGGATGTAGCGCGCCGAAGGCGCGCGGAGATCAAACATTGCGGGGGCCCCGACGCGTCATCCGCGCCGGGACCCCCGCACCCCCCTCACCCGAAACGAAATCGCTAGGCCGCAGCGTTCGCGGACGCCGCCGCGCTCTCCGCGAGCAGGGTGACGTCGACGTCGCTCGCGCGGTCCTCGAGGATCGCCAGGAAGACCTTCACCAGGCTCGGGTCGAACTGGATGCCCGCGTAGCGGCGGAACTCCGCGACCACGATCTCGCGCCGCAGCGCGTGCCGGTAGGGGCGATCGCAGCTCATGGCGTCGAAGGCGTCGGCGACGGAGATGATGCGCGCGTCGAGCGGGATCTCCTCGCCGGCGACGCCGTCGGGATAGCCGGTGCCGTCCCACCACTCGTGGTGGTGCCGGATCGCGTGCGAGATCTCGCACGGCATGCCGAGCGGACCGAGCAGCCGGGCGCCGATCGCCGGGTGGCGCTCGACGACCGCGCGCTCCGCCGGCTCGAGCGCGCCCGAGCGCAGCAGCAGATCCGTGGGCACGCCGACCTTGCCGAGGTCGTGGAGGAACGCGGCGAGGCGTACGCGCTCCTGCGCCGCGGGCGCGAGCTCGAGCCGCTCGGCGATCAGCCCGGCGTAGAAGGCGACGCGGCGCGCGTGGCCGCGCATGTAGCGGTCCTTCGCCTCGATCGTCTCGGCGAGGACCTCGAGGAACTCGATCTTCTGCTCGAAGCCCGGCAGGCCCTCGTCCTTCGCCACACCGCGCGCGTCCAGGATCTTCCCGAGACGCGTGCGAAGCTTCTGGCTGCGGCGCACCTCGTCGACGATCGCGACCGCCTCGCGCTCGCGACCGACGACGTTGCCGAGCTCTTCGAGAAAGCTGACGAGCCCGGTGCGCGCGCGCCGACGCCCGAGCGCGCGGCCGACCGCGCCCATCACCTGGACCATGTCGAACGGCTTCTGGAGGTAGTCGCAGATGCCGAAGCGAATGCCCTGCGCCGCGCTCTCGACCGAGCCGCAGCCCGTCACCACCACGATCTCCGTCTGCGGGAACTCGGTGTGGACGGCCCGCATCACCTCTTCGCCGCTCATGCCGGGCATGTTCAGGTCGAGCGTGAGGACGTCGATCGGCTGGCGGCGCAGCAGCTCGAGCGCCTCGGCGCCGTCGGGCGCGACGAGCACGTGGTGCTGCGGCGAGAGGATCATGCGCAGCGACTCGCGCGGTCCGCGCTCGTCGTCGACCACGAGGATGGTGGGCTTCGGAGGGGCGCTCTCGGCGGCGTGGTCTCGGGCTTCCATGGGGGTGGCTCCAGGCGGTTCGGGATCCCCCCCATCGCAAGGGTCGTGCCGCACTGGGGCAGGGGCTGCATCCGCCGGCGTAACCAACTGAAATACCGATGTAAATCGCTTGTTTTCGGAGCTCGGCCGTGCTCGGCGCCCCGGTGCCCCGACCGTTCCGATCCGTACGGGTCACGCGCAGCTCGCGCTCGAGCTACCTGGAATTCCAGCGTTTCCGACCCGTGTTCCGATCGGAACGCTCAGCCGGGCGGCTTCAGGGCCAGTCGGTCCATGCGCAGCTTGAGCGTGCGCCGCGTGGTTCCGAGTCGCTCGGCCGCGCGCGTCTGGTTCCAGTCGGACTCCTCCAGGGCTTCGAGCAGCAGGCTGCGCTCGAAGTTGGCGACCGCGTCCTCGAACGAGAGGCGCCCGGCGCGCACCGCCTCGCGCAGGGACTCGATCCGCTCCGTGCGCACGACCGAGGCGGGCAGGTCGGCGAGCTCGATGGCGTCGCCCTCGCAGAGCGCGACGGCACGCTCGACGGTGTTGCGCAGCTCACGCACGTTCCCCGGCCACGGGAAGCGCTCGAGCGCCCCGAGCGCTTCGGCGGCGAAGCGCCGTGGACCGCGTCCCGCCGCCTCGCGCGCGAGCGCCAGGAAGTGCTCGGCGAGCAGACGCACGTCCTCGCGACGGTCGCGCAGCGGCGGCAGCTCCATCGGCACCACGTGGATGCGGTAGAAGAGATCCGCGCGGAAGCGGCCCGCCGCCACGTCGCGCTCGAGGTCGCGGTTCGTCGCGGCCACCACGCGCACGTCCACCTCGATCGGCGTGCCACTGCCGAGGCGCTCGATGCGGCGCTCCTCGAGCGCGCGCAGGAACTTCGCCTGCACGCCCGGCTCGAGCTCGCCGATCTCGTCGAGGAAGAGCGTGCCGCCGGACGCCGACTCGAAGCGCCCGACGCGCCGCTCACGCGCATCGGTGAAGGCGCCGCGTTCGTGTCCGAAGAGCTCGCTCTCGATCAGTGCCGCCGGCATCGCGGCGCAGTTCAGCGCTACGAAGGGCGCGGCCGCGCGGGGCGAGAGCTCGTGGATCGCGCGCGCGACCAGCTCCTTGCCCGTGCCGCTCTCGCCGCGGATCAGCACGGTGGCCGACGAGGCCGCCACGCGCCGCACGGTGCGGAAGACCTCGCGCATCGCGGCGCTGCGCCCTAGCAGCGCGCCGACCCGCTCGCCGTCCTCGACGCGCGCGCGCAGCGCCTCGACTTCGCGCTCGAGCGCCCGGCGCGTCAGCAGCTGGCGCACCTTGATGCGCAGCGCCTCGATCTCGAAGGGCTTCGTCACGTAGTCGGCGGCGCCGCGCTTCATCGCCTCGACGGCCGTCGCGACGTTGCGCGTGGCCGTCAGCACGACGACGGGAGGCGGATCGGGGACGCTCGCGAGACTGGACAGGAAGTCGAAGCCGCTGCGCCCGGGCATCACCAGATCGAGCAGGACGACGTCCGGCGGCGTCGCCGCGAGCGCAGCGAGCCCCTCGTCGACCGAGCTGGCTTCGACGACCGTGCACTCCGACCCGAGGAGCATGCGCAGCGATTCGCGCACGCCGCGCTCGTCGTCGACGACAAGAACTCTCCCCGCCACGGCGGCCGAACGTAGACCAGCCTCGGCGGTTACACCGGGGCCGGAAGGTCGACGACGATCAGGGTCTCTTCGCCGTCGGTCGCGGCGACCGCGAAGTCGCCGCCCTGCGCGCGCACGATGATCTCGGCGATCATCAGATCGAGCGAGGTCTCGGCCAGCGAGACGCCCGGCGCGCCGGCCGCGGCGCCCGGCGTGTGGAAGCGCAGCAGCACCCGCATCGACGCGCCGGCCGGCAGCCCGGACGCGTGGTGACGCGACGCGATGTAGACGTCGCCGCGCTCCGGCACCCACTCGAGGCACTTGCCCAGGAGCGCGTCGAAGGCGACGCGCAGCTGCTCGCGGTCGCCGAGCGCCTGGGGCGCGCTCGTCTCGAGCTCCTTCAGCACGAGCAGGCTGCGCCGGCGGATGGCGTCGCGCCGCTCGGCGAGCAGCTCCTCGAGCAGCGCCGTGACGTCGACCTTCTCGCGCTTCGGCCGCCCGAGGTCCGCCACGCCGGCCAGCCGCTCCACCAGCGTGTCGATGCGGCCGACGTCGTCGCGGACCATCTCGGCGAAGCGCTCGCGGAACTCCGGGTCCTGGAAGCGATGCGGCAGCAGCTCGGCGAAGGTGCGGATCGTCGCGAGCGGGTTGCGCACCTCGTGGGAGAGCGCGCCGACGAGCCGTCCGAGCGCGCCTTCACCGGAATTCGAGGGCACCGCGGGCTGCGTGGAGGACGTCGCTCCAACGGGCTCCGAGAGATCGAGGTGGTCGAGCGCCTCGTCCGGGTCGAGGTCGTCGAGCCCGAGCGAGTCGGCCACCGGCACGCTCTCGTCGTTTTCGTCGAGCAGGGTGCCGACGCGGGTCGCGGGGAGCGGCGCGAAGGCGTCGCCGCCCTGCACGAGGTCGTCCGCGCGGACGGGGTCGGCCGCGCCAGCCGCGAGCGTCTCTACCACGAGCGATTCGAGCTCCTGGAGATTGCCCGGCCAGGGGTACTCCTCCATCACCGCGATGGCGTCCTCGCCGAAGCGGCGCGCGCGCGCGCCGCGCGCCGCGCACCAGGCGCGCGCCGTCGCGTCGACGAGGCGCGCGATGTGGCCGGCGCGCTCGCGCAGCGGCGGGATGCGGAGGGCAATGCCGGCGAGGGCGCGGTGCAGCGGCGCTTCTTCAGGCTCGTCGTCGGCGCAGGTTCCGACCCAGCGGACGAGCGGGACGCGCGCGCATCCCGCCGGCGGTCCTGCCGTCACCCAGCCCGCGAGTCGGCGCGCTTCGGCCGGCTGGAGGCGCTCGAAATCCTCGAGCCAGATGAGGAGCGATGCCGGCTGCGGACGGCTGCCCGAGACGCGCGCCAGGGTCTGCTCGATCTCGGCCGTCGTCGTCTCGCGCGTGCAGGGGATGTGCGCGAGCAACCCGCGCGGCGTGCCGCCGAACCAGTGCAGGTAGCGGACGACGAGGCCGCGCCCGGTGCCGCCCTCGCCCGCGATCCGCACCGGCACGTCCGCGAGCGCGGGGTCGAGGGCGCGCAGCAGCGCGGGCAGATCGAGGTCGGCGAACCAGCGGCTGAAACGCGCCGCGACGCCGTCGCGCTCGGAGCGCTCGGAGAGGGTCGCCGGTGCGGAGGCCGGTGCCCGCGAGGCGATGCGCGCGCGCAGACGCGCCGCCTCGGGCGGGTAGGGCAGGTACTCCGCGACGACGGTGTCGAAGAGCGCGAGCGCGCGCTCGGACCCGTGGCGTGGGCCGACCAGGATCCAGCGCGCCTGCGGCGCGCGGCGTCGCAGCGCGTGGGCGAACTCGAGCTCGGGCTCCCAGTCGCCCTCGAGGCCCAGCAGGACGACGTCGGGCCGGGGCGCCATGTCGAGCTGAGGATCGCCCGGCGACGCGACGACGGAATCGGGCGCACCGGCGAGGCGCGCGAGCGCGCTGCGTTCACGGGTCAGGCGATGGACGATCCAGAGCTGCTGCGGCATGGGTCGAAACCGGGGCGAGATAGTCCATCCGAGAGCCTGCGCAAACCGCATGCCAAGCACTTCACTGCGCCGGACGGGCTCCGATGGGATCGGCAGCTCGCTATCTAACACAGCGGACGCGCGTTCGAAGGTGTGAGACACCCGAGGCCTCGAGCGCCGATCCGACCGACGCAGGCCGGCGGTCGGTCGACCCAGATGGGGAAAAACTTTGCCCTCACCTCGGCGGCCGCTCGGATGGGTCGCTGCTCTTGTAAGCTCGGGCGTCGCCCGCGCGCGGATGTGTCCGCAGCCGGGCGCCGGCCAGGGGGAGCGCGTGGCGATCGTCGATCGCGGACCCGAAGTGCGCCTGCGCAGCGCGACGGCCCGTCCCTACGACGACGCCATCGCGGCGGCGCGCACCTGCTACTCGCCGCGCGTCATCGAGCCGGACGAGATCACCGAGCGCCAGCGGCAGAGCATCGGTCCGCTCACGTACGACGGCGGACATCACACGGTGTACCAGCACGCGACCTTCGAGTTCTCGCTCTCGGGGATCTCGCGGCAGCTCGTCTGGTGCTTCCTGCACGCGTTCCCGTTCTACAACACCGAGCAGCAGAGCCAGCGCTACGTGCGGCTCGACGAGGTCGCGGCGCACGTGCCGCCCGCACTCGCGGGCGAAGCGCGCGAGATCTACTGCGAGAGCGTCGAGCTCGCATGGCGCGGCTACCGCGAGCTGTCGGCGCGACTTGCGCCGCGCGCCCACGAGATCCTCGCGCGTCTGTGGCGCCTCGATGCGCGCAAGGGCGAGGCCTTCGGAAAGAACATCGCGCGCGAGGCGGAGAAGAAGGCGATCGAGACCGCGCGCTACGTGATTCCGATCGCCTGTCACACGGCGATGGTCTACACGATCTCCGGGATCGTCCTGCACCGCCTGCGCCGCATGGCGCGCGTGTGTGACGCGCCCGACGAGGCGAGCCGCGTCGTCGACGCGATGGTCGCGCAGGTGGAGCAGCTCGATCCGAGCTTCTTCGGCCGCGTCGGCACGCCGCCGCTCGAGCCGGACGAGGTGATCGAGTCGCGCATCGCGCCGCCGTCGCTCGGCGACCCCGCGCTGCTCGAGGCCTTCGACAAGTCGCTCGACGGCCGCACCTCGCGGCTGGTCGACTGGAGCGCGCGCGGGCCGCGGGTCGTCGCGGACGCCGTGCGCCACGTGCTCGGCGTAGCGTCCCTCTCCGACGAGGACGCGCTCGCGCTCGCGCTCGACCCCGCGAAGAACCCGTACCGGCTCGAGCGCCTCAACGTCTCGAGCCACTCGCCGGCGATGCGCGCGCTCGCGCACGCGCACTACACGTTCCGCAAGAAGCTCTCGCATACGGCCGACTCGCAGGACCAGCGTCACCGCACGGTGCCGGGCTCGCGCCCGCTGCTGACGCGCAGCGTGCCCGCGCGCCCGGACGTGATCGTGCCGGAGCTGATCGCCAACGATCCCGTGTCGCACGCGCTCTTCACCGAGGTGATCGAGTCGCAGTGGGACGCGCGTGCGCGCCTGCTCGCTCTCGGCATTGCACCCGAGCACGCGCTCTACGTGCTGCCGAACGCCGTCGCCGTCCGCTTCGAGGAGTCCGGCAATCTGCAGGATCTCCTGCACAAGTGGACGATGCGCACGTGCCTCAACGCGCAGTGGGAGATCTGGCGCGCGTCGATGGACGAGCTCGAGCAGGTGCGCGCGGTGCACCCGTCGCTGGTGGCGCACGCGGGCCCGCCCTGCTTCGTGCGCGACGGCCACGCGCGGCCGCGCTGCACCGAGGGCAGCCACTTCTGCGGCATCCCCGTATGGCGCAGCTTCCCCGAGACGCAAAGAGTGATCTAGCCATGCGGCACGCCCTCGTCGCGCTCGCCCTGGTGACAGGCTTCGCCGCGCCCGCGCCGGCCGTCGAGCTCGCGGGCACCTGGTACGTCCTCATCCACTACAAGGACGACAACGCCGGCAATCCGGAAGCGGAGCGCTGGGACGATCGCGTCTGGGTGTTCGAGAAGCAGGGCACAAACCTGCGCTGGACCGAGTATCCGATCGCGGTGTTCGACGACGAGAGCGGGCGCTTCGAGCGGCGCGACAGCGGTCAGTACGCGCGCATCCTCGGCTCGTGGGAGCCCTCCGAGGGACAGCTGGCCGACATCCGCGACGGCCTGCAGGTCAACTCGCGCGGCTCGAAGACGAAGACCCTGCGCGGCTCGGATGCACAGGGCTGGAGCTCGGGAAAACGCGGTGCCGCCGGCTCGGCGTCGGTGATCAGCTACCAGGAGGTCTGGTCGATCGAGGGCCTGCCCGCGCGCCCCGTCTTCACGCGCTCGGACTTCATGGGCGGCGGCCGCACCGACACGCTCGAGGGTGGCATCGAGTACGCGACGACGGAGTCGAGCGCCGACGCGCTCAGCGGCACTTACGAACGCGACGGCACGCGTCACGGCACGTTCCGCATGCTGCGCTCGGGCGCGGTCGGCGAGCTGAAGGGCGCGGGCACCCAGGAGGAGCTGCAGCAGAAGGTGGCCCGGCGCGAGCTGGATCGCGCGGTCGCGCGCGGCGAAGGCGTCCCGGGCGAGTGGGTGGATCCGCGCGCGGGCGCCGACGCGGCGGTCGAGCCCTCGTTTCCGGGCCAGGGCATGAAGCTCCAGGAGGTGATCGCCGCCGTGAAGGCGCCCTCCGTCGGCGCGAACCAGAGGTCTGCGCTGCTGCGCAAGCTGGAGGTGCTGCGCCTGCGGCCCGACGGCGGCTACGACGTAGTGCCGGAGGCAGAGGTCGCGTCGCTGCGCGCCGCCGCGGGCGAGAGCTACGGGGTCCTCGCGCTGACGTACTGCGGCAGCGCGGACAGCCGGGTCGAGTTCACGTCGTGGTACCTCGTCTCCGACCAAGGACTCGTCGCGTGGGACCACTACTCGTACCTCGATCAGTGCATCTACACGAACGCGTTCCAGCCGGCGACGGGCGAGCGGGTGGCCCAGGAGCGCGCGCTCACCGACCGCCGGACCCAGGCCTTCCCGCGCTTCCCCGAGGCCGACACGTTCTTCTACGCCAAGGGCATCCGCTACGCGCAGGTCGGCCGCGTCGACGACGCAAAGAGGATGCTCGCGCAGGGCGACGAAAACGTGACGGCCGGCGTCGACGGCGCGAAGAGCGAGTTCGGCTCGAACCGGAACATCCTGTACAACCGCTCGACCGACACCGCCACGCGCCAGACGCTCGTCGACGCCATTGCGACCGCCGAGAAGGCCGAGGGCGCCGCCCCCAAGACCCCGTGACGCCGGATGCGCGCGGGGTCCGGCGCGCCGTGGCGCAGGACGTCGATCGTGTGGCCGCCCTGTGGGCGGAGCTCTCGGAGCACCACGCGCGCATCGACGCGCGCCACGCGCTGCGTCCCGACGCGGCGCCCGAGATCCGGCGCCTGATCGCCGCGGAGCTGCGCGACCCCGACGCGCTCGTGCTGCTCTTCGAGCAGGACGCCGCGTGCGGACTCTGCATGACGCGCATCCAGCAGGCGCCGCCGATCCGGCGCGAGACGCGGCGCGCCGAGATCGGCGAGCTGTTCGTGCGCACGGATGCGCGGCGCCGGGGCGTCGGCCGTGCCCTCGTCGGCGAGGCGCTCGCGTGGGTGCGCGAGCGCGGCGTGGAGCGCGTGGTCGTGCGCGTCGACGCGGGCAACGACGTCGGTCAGGCGTTCTGGCGCGGCATCGGCTTCGGCGACTCGATGGACGTCCTCGAACGTCGGCTGTAGATTCGCGCGCTTCCGCGCCCTGGAAGCCCACCGATGGACTCGCTGCATCCCCTCGCGCGCGAGCTGAACCAACGGCTCGAGTCGGCCTCTCCCGAGGTCTTCTCGATGCTCTCCGCGCTCGGACGGCGCCTCTACTTCCCGAAGGGGATCCTTTCGCAGTCGGCCGAGGCCGGCGCCCGCGCGAAGAAGATGAACGCCACGATCGGCATCGCGACCGAGGGTGGCGAGCCGATGCACCTGCGCTCGCTGGCCGCGCACTTCCGCGATCTGACCCCCGCCGAGGCGTTCAACTACGCGCCGCCGGCCGGTCAGCCGGCGCTGCGCGAGCGCTGGAAGGAGAAGACGCTCGCCGAGAACCCCTCGCTGCGCGGCAAGGTCTTCGGCCTGCCGATCGTGACCAGCGCGATCACCCACGGGCTGGCGCTGGTCGGCGATCTGTTCGTCGACCCGGGCGACCGCATCGTCCTGCCGGACAAGCAGTGGGACAACTACGCGCTCACCTTCCAGACGCGCCTCGGCGCCGAGCTGGTGACCCATCCCTTCTACGCCGGCGGCGGCTACGACGTCGACGGCTTCCGGAATGCGCTCGGGAAGGCGGCGGAGGGGCGCCAGAAGGTGCTCGCGCTGCTCAACTTCCCGAACAACCCGACCGGCTACGTGCCGACACAGACGGAGGGTGAGTCGATCGTCCGCAGTCTGGTCGCCCAGGCGGAGCGGGGCACGAAGGTCGTAGCGGTGCTCGACGACGCCTACTTCGGGCTCTTCTACCACGTTGGCGGCCGCTCGATGACGGAGTCGCTCTTCGCGCTGCTGACGAACCGTCACCCGAACCTGCTCGCGATCCGGCTCGACGGCGCCACCAAGGAGCTCTTCGTCTGGGGCCTTCGCTGTGGCTTCATGACCTTCGGCCCGGGGCGCGCGGACAGCGCCAAGGAAGTCTGCGAGGTGCTCGATGCCAAGGCGCGCGGCGCGATCCGCAGCGGGATCTCCAACGTCCCGCAGCTCTCGCAGTCGCTGGTCGCCAAGGCGCTGGCCTCCTCCTCGCTCTCCGATGAGCGCAAGGAGAAGCACGAGCTGCTGCGGGCGCGCGCCGAGCGGGTCCACGAGGTCGCCAACGCCCCGCGTTTCCGCGAGAGCTGGGAGGTCTACCCGTTCAACAGCGGGTACTTCATGTGCGTGCGTGCACACGGCGTCGACGCCGAGCGGGTGCGCCTCCACCTGCTCGACCGCTACGGGATCGGGGTCATCGCCGCCGGCGGCTCGGACCTCCGCATCGCCTTCTCCTGCCTCGAGCCCGACCAGATCGAGCCCCTCTTCGAGACCCTGCACCGGGCGATCCAGGAGCTCCTGAACCAGTCGGAGTAGGGTCGAAGCGTCCGGTCCGACTGAAAAAGGCTCTCAAGCCTGCACGGCGCCCGCCGATCTGCCGTCGTAAGCCGGCAAAAAAGCGTGCAAACCCGTCCACCTGGGTGTAGTGTTGGCCGGCCTTTCCGCCGGGGGGATTTCCTCGAGGCACCACAAAACCCGAAGTTGCGGCCATTGCCGACGACCTCTGCCTGGGGCGAAGGTCGGAGGCACGCCGGGAAGAGTCCGAGGGCTCGACCCAGCGTGACTGCGATCTTCAGATCGCGGACCCGGCTCCTTCGAGGTCTCAGGAGAGGTAGTCGATGATCAAGCGCCCGCAGCTCCAGGCGCGGAACCACGTCCGAAGGTCCGGCGCCTTGGCGCTGGTGCTGTTCGGCCTCACCGCGTGCCTCGCCATCGTCCCCGCTCTCGCCGAGCCCGTCCTGCCGGGCAAGGGCGGCGCGAGGGGTGTCTCGCCCGCCGAGCTGGTCGCCAGCGGCCTCGACGCGGTGATGGCGCCCGCCGTCGGCGCGATCTCGCTACGCAATCCCTCGACCCCGGCGCCTCCGCGGCTCCAGATCTCCGAAGGCGAGCTCGGGCGCGGGGAGACCCTGGCGCGAGCGCTCGGCCGCGAGGGCGTGTCGCCGCAGCTCGTTCTCGAGATCACGCGCACCCTGGCGCCCCATTTCGACTTCCGGTCGGCCCAGCCGGGCCACCGCTTCACGATCGTCCGCGGTCCGAAGGGCGAGCTGGTCAATTTCGAGTACCTGACCAGACCGAACACCGGCTGGCGCATCGAGCGCTCCGGCGACGGCTACGAGGTCACGCGCCGCGAGGCGCGCCTGGTGCCGCGCACCGCGCGCATCGCGGGTCTCGTCACGAGCACCCTGTACGGCGCCATCGCCGACCTCGGCGAGGACGGCCAGCTCGCGCACGACTACGCCGAGGTGTTCGCGTGGGACATCGATTTCCACCGCGCGATCCGCCAGGGCGACGCCTTCGAGATCCTCTACGAGCGCCTCTACCGGGTCGATCCCGACGGCAAGGAGAAGTACTCGGGACCCGGGCGCATCCTGGCCGCGCGCTACGACGGCGCCGCCGGTCACCACGAGGCGGTCTACTTCGAGACCGTGCAGGGCCGCGGAGGCTACTACCACCCGGACGGGACGTCGGTCGAAGGGCAGTTTCTGATGTCTCCGGTGTCGCAGGGACGGGTCACCTCGCCCTTCAGCAACGCCCGCCGGCATCCCATCCTGAAGATCACGCGTCCGCACCACGGCATCGACTATGCGGCGCCCACCGGCACGCCGGTCTGGGCCGTCGCCGACGGCACGGTCGTCTACCGCGCGCGCATGGGCGGCTTCGGCAATCTGGTGAAGATCCGCCACCGCACCGGTGTCGAGTCGCTCTACGCGCACCTCTCGCGCTATGCGAACAACCTGAAGGTCGGGCAGACCGTGCGGCAGAAGCAGGTCATCGGGTACGTCGGCTCGACCGG
>Ga0075421_100009715_pt1 | contig 11858 bp, 5 predicted proteins | sample SoiMetdeltSBSDD5_FD_75292 | JGI IMG/M metagenome (GOLD analysis project Ga0075421, IMG submission 75292) | Bulk soil microbial communities from a Populus tree surrounding site in Tennessee, USA - Soil MetaG P. deltoides SBSDD5 | ecosystem: Environmental > Terrestrial > Soil > Tree plantation...
CGCTTCTCGGCGGGCCAAATCCCGAGAAGCGACTGGAAGATCAACCACTCCGTTGCCGCGTCGGGGGCAGTGCCCCGACGCACCCGCGCGCGGTGACGCGCGAGCAACCTTCGCCATCGCACCACGGCGCTCAGCCATTCCTCGGGAAGCTCGCTCAGCACGTCGAGACGTGATCGCACATCCGCGCTGCGCTTGGTGTCGTGCGTCGATGTGCAGAGGAGCGACGCCGGCCATCGCTGCTGACGCTCAACGTTCGCGCGGTGAAAGTCGGCGATCGCTTCGCTGAGCTTCCTCGCCGGATCGCCGCCCACTTCATTGAGCGACGCCAGCGGCACGTACCGATAGAGCGCCGTGTCCTCGACGCCCTTGGCGGTGGCGGGCCCACTCGTCTGCTGCAGGCGCTCGATGAAGCGCGCGGTCGGCTCGTCAGGCGGCGAGGCGAGCGCTTCCTCGAGACGGTCGAGCTCCGGCCGGTCACCCCACCGCGCGCGAGCGCGCGCGAATGCACGCGCCATCACGCTTCGATCGTCTTCGTGGACCGTCCCGCTGTCATCCAGATAGGTCCGGTAGACCGGGAGCGCGGCGATGAAATGTCGGATCGCCCCCGGCAGCCCCGTCGCCTCGCCGGCGCGGCGGAGGCGCAGCGCCTGCCGCAGCAGCTTGGTCAGTCGAGAGACGTCGGCCGCGAGCGCCGCGCGCAGCACCAGCTCCTTCCCGCGGAGCGCCGCCTCCTCGAATCCTCCTCGCGACCCCGTGAGTCGGCGGTAGGCATCTTCGAGGCGGGCGGCACCGTCGGGGTCGACGAACGTCGCCTCGACATCGTTCAGAAACTCGTACCCCGTCGTCCCCTGCACCGGCCAGCTTTCGCGCAGCCGCTCTCCCGGCGACAGGATCTTCTCGACGACGATCGGCACGGCACCACCGTCGGGCCGTCGCCGCGCCAGCTCGCTGCGCAGCGCATCCAGATACGCCTGTGGATCCAGTAGCCCATCGATGTGGTCGATCCGCAGCCCGTCGATGACACCTGCTTCGACCCAACCGAGAACGAGCGCGTGCGTCTCGTGAAAGACGGACCGATCGTGCATGCGCAAGGCGATCAGCTCATCGACGTCGAAGAACCGACGGTAGTTGATCGCGATCGATGCCCGTCGCCAGAAGGCGAGCCGGTACCGCTGCGCGTCCACGAGATCGCGCATCCGCTCGCGTCCCCGCTTCCCGTGATGCCAACGCTCGAGATGCTCGCCTTCGAGCTGACGCTCCGACTCCGCGGAGAGCGGAAAGGTGCGATCGAAGTATTTGAGCCGGATGTGATCATCCTCGCGCACCACTGACAGCTCACCCCGCTCGAGCACATCCTCGAGCGTGTCACCGAGGACGGGAACGAGCACGCGGCCACGCAGGGATGGGCGGTCAGACTCCCAATCCACGTCGAACCACCGTCCCCACCGCGATCGCCGCCCGTGCACGAGAACGTCCTCCCAGAACGGATTGTCCGGGCCGGTCCCCATGTGGTTCGGAACAATGTCGAGGAGGATGCCCAGGCCACGCTGATGAAGGTCGGTGGCGAGCGCGCGCAGATCCTCGTCCGTGCCGAGCTCGGGATTGAGCCGTGTCGGGTCGACGACATCGTACCCATGAAGACTTCCCGGCCGTGCGGCGAGAATGGGCGACGCGTACAGGTGCGAAACCCCGAGACGCTCGAGATACGGCACGAGTCCGCGGGCGTCCTCGAGCCGGAACTTCGCGTTCAGCTGTACCCGGTAGGTCGCCGTCAGCGCGGGGGAATCCACCGGCGCTCGACTCCGAGGGCGCGCTCCACGTCGCTACTCGTGGTCACCTCTTCGAGTGACATCGCCATCCGTCGCGTCCAGCTCGGCCATTTGTCGGGGGGAACGCCGGGCAGATTCACCGGCTCGACCTCCCCCGCCAGGTCGTCGAGCGAGAGCCCGACCAGCCACGATGGCGTACGCCGCAGCAGCGCGTGCACCGCACCGCGCAAGGTCGCATCGGGTTTTGGCTCGTCGCTGGCGGGCCACAGCCCTTCGTCCACCAACGTCGTGGCCAAGGCCTCGCGCGCGAAGGCGCGTTCCTTTCGCGCCTTCGCCACGGCGCGTTTCGTCGGGATCGCTCCCACCTTCGCCCGCAGATCGATGTCGTGCTCGCGCCAGAAGGCGGCGATGCTCGGCATGTCGTGCGTGTTGGCGGTGGTGAGCGCGAGTCGCGGATAGGAGTCGGGCGGCTTGAAGCGACCCTGCTTCCCGTCCATCTCGAAGTAGAGCACCTTCGACGACAGCATTCCCCACCGGTCGAGCGCGGGCGGCACCTCCGGCGGCACGGTGCCGAGGTCCTCGCCGACGACCAGCGCGTTCGCACGCAGACTCTCCAGCGCGAGAATGCCTAACAGGTCATCCGCGGGAAACCGCACGTAGGCGCCGTCGGCGCCAGGCATCCCCTCCGGAATCCAGTACTGCCGGAACAGCCCGAGCACGTGGTCGATGCGAAGCGCTCCGCCGTGGCGAAGCGCCGCGCGAACGAGCGCGATCCAGTAGCGGTAACCATCCGCGGCAAGGCGATGCGGATTGATCGGCGGGAGACCCCAATTCTGCCCCTCGATCGCGTACGGGTCCGGAGGGGCTCCAATGGCGACCGCGTCGAGAAACAGCCCTCGATTCATCCACGTGTCGCTTCCATCCGGAGCAGCCCCGATCGCCAGGTCCTGATAGAGCCCGATCGGAAGGCCAATCGACTTCGCGTGGCGCTGCGCCTCGCCGAGCTGGCGGTCGACCTCGAACTGCAGCCATCGATGAAAATCGACGCGCTCACGTTCCCGCTCACGAAACGCTCGAACCGCCGCCCCCTTCGGATCGCGCAGCGCGGCCGGCCATTTCGTCCACGGTCGTCCCTCCTCGCTCTCATCCAGAACACACCAGGTGGCGAAGTCATCGAGGGACTCGCCCTGGCCCTCGAGGTACGCCGCGTACTCGCGACCGCGCGGCGTGTCGCGATCGCGGTGCCGCTCGACGAACCCGCGGTGCAGCGCCTCGAGGACGGGTCGCTTCACCGACATGACCTTCTCGTAATCGATGTGCGTGGCGTTGCGCAGCTCCGCGATGCGGGGTCGCACGCGATCGAACGCCGCGCGCGCATCGGCGCGCTCGGCATATTCCGGCACCGCTTCCACGTCCAGATAGATGACGTTGCGGAACAGCCGGCTCACCGGACCGTAGGGCGAGATCGCGCGTCCCTTGTTGCGGAGGGCATGCAGCGGATTCACCCCGATGAACGCCGCGCCGATCTGCGCTGCCCAGTCGCTCAGCGCTCGCAGATCGCCGATGTCGCCGACCCCCAGGTTCCGGTCGCTCCGCAGCGCGTAGAGGTTGGTCGTGAGGCCAACGACGCGCTCGCCGCCGAGAATCGTTTGCGGATCGATGAAGCGCGGCGGGACGACGACGAGACGCTGCCGCCCCTCGGCGACCGCTCCCCGCGCCTCGACCGTTAGGCGCAGCGTGTGATATCCGAGCCCCGGTGTGTGGCGCGGCCGAATCTCGATGCGGCGGCGCGGGCGAATGCCCGATCGTCCCGCCTCACGCGTGACACGACCCCGTTCATCGGTGATCTCCAGCTCCCACTCCGCGCGCGACGACCATCCGCGCGGGAGCCGGCACCGGATCGGGTCGCCGGCGTCTGTCGTCACCCGGATCGGGGCCAGAACGCGACCTTCCTCCTCGGCGCGCAACGACGCCAGCGACCGCGCGACCGCCTCGTCGGTCGACACGTCGTAATCCATGGCCGCGAGCAGCGCGACGCGCGTGCGATCTTTCGTCGCACGACGCTCCCGTCCCGTCTGATCGATGTATTCGGCGATGATGCCGGCGCGGTCCGCCAGGTCACGCAGCGCGCGGCGTCCGCGGTCGCGCGACCTACGACGCGCCATGCCCGCCTTCGGCGACGCCCGCGCCCGGCGCGTCCTCGAGCGCGAGCACGAGTGCGCCGAGCGGGGGGAGCTGCAGCGCCACGGATTGCGCGTATCCGTGGAATGGAGTGCTTTCGGCGTCGACCGTCGGATGCATGCCGATTCCGCTCCCTCCGTACCGCCGATCGTCCGTGGACATGAGGAGCGCATACCGGCCGGCTGCCGGCACGCCGATGCGGTATTGTTCTCGTGGAAGCGGCGTGAAGTTGAGGGCGACCACCACGTGGTCGTGCCCGTCGTGTCGCGCGTACGAGATCACGGAGTTGGCCGCATCCGCCAGGTCGATCCAGGCGAATCCGGAGGGGTCGTGATCGTGCCGCCAGAGCGGTGACCGCTCTCGATACAGACGCCCGAGATCTTCGACGAAACGCAGGAATCCCGCGCGATCGGGATCGGTCGCGAGATGCCAGTCGAGGCTCGTGTCGTGGTTCCATTCGGCCCAGGGAGCGAGCTCCGTCCCCATGAACAGAAGCTTCTTGCCGGGACGCGTGTACAGGTAGGCGAGCAGCAGCCGCAGGTTCGCGAGCTTCTGCCAGACGTCGCCCGGCATCTTGTCGAGCAGAGAGCGCTTGAGGTGCACGACTTCATCGTGCGACAGCGGCATGATGAAGCGCTCGTTGTACTCGTAGACCATGGCGAAGGTCAGCTCGCCCTGATGGTACCGTCGATACAGCGGATCGCGCGCGAAGTAGCGCAGGGTGTCGTGCATCCACCCCATGTTCCACTTGAAGGTGAACCCGAGCCCACCTTCCGACGCCGGCTTCGTCACCCCGGGCCACGCCGTCGACTCTTCAGCGATCGTCACGCACCCCGGCTCCTCGGCGCGCACCGTGTCGTTGAGCTGCCGCAGGAAGTCGATGGCCTCGAGGTTCTCACGCCCACCATAACGATTCCGGAGCCACTCGCCCGGCCGGCGTGAGTAATCGAGGTATAGCATCGAGGCCACCGCGTCTACGCGAAGCCCATCGATGTGAAACTCCTCGAGCCAGAAGAGCGCGTTGGCGATGAGGAAGTTGCGCACCTCCGGCCGGCCGTAGTTGAAGATCAGCGTTCCCCAGTCGGGGTGCTCGCCCAGACGCGGATCTTCGTGCTCGTAGAGCGCCGAGCCATCGAATCGGCGAAGCGCGAAGTCGTCTTTCGGAAAGTGCGCGGGCACCCAGTCGAGCAGGACGCCGATCCCCGCGGCGTGACAGCTATCGACGAAGAAGCGGAAGTCATCCGGCGTGCCGTAGCGCGAGGTAGGAGCGTAGTAGCCCGACACCTGATATCCCCACGACCCCGTGAACGGATGCTCGGATACCGGCAGCAGCTCGACGTGCGTGAAGCCGAGGCGTCGCACATGGTCGATGAGCCGCGGCGCGATCTCTCGATAGGTGAGGGACCGGTTGTTGTCCTCGGGCACACGCGCCCACGAGCCGATGTGTACCTCGTAGATGAGCATCGGCTCGCGTCCGGCATCCCGGTGCGGACGCCGCTCCATCCACTCCCCATCCCGCCACCGATAGGCCCCTTCCTCCACCACGATCGAGGCCGTGCCCGGCATCTGCTCCATCTTGAGCGCGAACGGATCGGTTTTCACGCGCGGCACGCCGGTCTGCGTGAGGATCTCGTACTTGTAGAGCGCGCCCGGACCAATGTCGGGGATGAACAGCTCCCAGACGCCCGACGAGCCCATGGTTCGCATAGGGTAGATGCGGCCGTCCCATCCGCAGAAGTCTCCGACGACGCTCACCCGCCGCGCGTTAGGTGCCCACACGGCGAAGGCGACCCCGCGCGCTCCATCGATCGTACGAACGTGCGCGCCGAGCTTTTCCCACAGCCGCCGATGTGTTCCCTCCCCGAAGAGGTGCGCATCCACCTCGCCGAGCGTCGGGAGGAACCGATAAGGATCGTCCCGCTCCCACACCGCGCCACCGGGAAAATGAAGGCGCAGCCGGTATCGGGTGGGGAGCGTCGCATTGGGCAGGAATGCCGAAAACAGCCCGGTGGCATCCCGCTCCATCGGCACCGCGTCACGTCCCTCGGTGAGCACCTCGATGGCGCTCGCGTCGGGGTGCATGGCGCGTACGACAACGCCGGTCGTCCCCTGCACCGACAGCGGGTGAGCGCCGAGAATCGCGTGAGGATTCGGGTGGTGGCCGGCCAGGAGCTGACGCGCAGCATCCTGGTCGACCGAGGGCGGCGGCACGCGTGACGACGGACCGCGTCGCACCTCCGCGACCGCGCCCGCCGGCCCCGCCTCCATCGCGCGGCCCTCGTCGCCCTGGCGTTGCTCGGCGCTCACCGCACGAGCTCCGCGGGGACCTCGGCGAGGATCTCTTCGCGAGACGCTGGCTCCACCGCCATCCGTCGGTCAGGGCCAAAGCGGAGCAGCATGAACGAGTGTGGAGCGAGCGAGACCCATCCCGCCTCGATGACCATGAGATGCTCCTCACGCGTGTCGACCAGCTCCGCCCACCGGCGGTCGGGCGCGATCTGCGGCAGCGTGAACTTCACCTCCGCATCGCCGGCGTTCGTCAGCAGCATCATCGTGTCGTCGTGGATGGGACGTCCCCGTTCGTCCGTGTCGTCGGTTGCCTCGCCGTTGATGAGGGCGCCGAGCGCCTTGTTCCGCGGGTTGCGCCAGTCGTGGTCGGTCATCTCCTGACCGTCCGGACGAATCCACATGAGGTCCTTTGGCGCACCGTCCTTCACCGGCGCTCCGCGGAAGAAGTGTCGCCGACGGAACACCGGATGCGCATGACGAATGGCGAACACGTTTCGCGTGAACGCCAGGAGCGCCTCACGACGCTCATCGAGGGTCCAGTCCATCCACGAGATCTCGTTGTCCTGCGCGTACGCGTTGTTGTTTCCCTTCTGGGTGCGGGCGATCTCATCCCCATGGGAGATCATTGGCACACCCTGTGAGAACGCGAGCGTGGCGAGGAAGTCGCGCATGAGCCGAAACCGCAGGTCGAGGATCTTCTCGTCGCCGGTCTCCCCCTCGGCGCCCCAGCTCCGGCTCAGATTGTCGTTATGCCCATCCTGGTTGTTCTCGCCGTTCGCTTCATTGTGCTTCTGCTCGTAACTGACGAGGTCGTACATCGTGTAGCCATCGTGCGCGGTCACGAAATTGATGCTGGCATACACCGCGCGCCCGGTGCCCTGGTAGATGTCGGCCGACCCCGCCAGTCGGGAGGCGACCTCGGGCACCATCCCCTCCTCCCCACGCCAGTACCGACGGATCGCATCACGGTATTTTCCGTTCCATTCCGCCCACCGGACCGGGAATTGTCCGACCTGATACCCGCCCGGCCCAACGTCCCACGGCTCGGCGATGAGCTTCGTCGTCGCCAGCACCGGGTCCTGCTGCATGATGTCGAAGAAGGCGCTGAGCTTGTTCACCTCCCACAATTCTCGCGCCAGCACCGGTGCGAGATCGAACCGGAAGCCGTCGACGTGCATCTCCTGCACCCAGTAGCGCAAGCTGTCCATGATCAGCTGGATGGTGCGAGGGTGCCGCATGTTCAGGCTGTTGCCGGTGCCGGTGAAATCGATGTAGTGCCGTGGGTTCTCCGGATCGAGCCGATAGTACGCCTGGTTGTCGATGCCGCGAAGTGACAGCGTGGGGCCGAGGTGATTCCCCTCTCCCGTATGGTTGTACACGACGTCGAGAATGACCTCGATGCCGGCGGAATGAAACGTCTTCACCATCGACTTGAACTCGTGCACCTGAATGCCGCGTCCGCCGCTGGCGTATCGCACATCGGGCGCGAAGAAGCCGATCGAGTTGTAGCCCCAGTAGTTCGTCAAGCCCAGCTCGTGCAGGCGCCGATCGACGACGAACTGATGGACGGGCAGCAGCTCCACGGCCGTCACGCCGAGTGAGAGCAGATAGTCCAGCACATCGTCGTACACGAGGCCGAGGTACGTCCCGCGCAAATGCTCGGGGACCTTCGGATGACGGACCGTCATTCCCTTGACGTGACACTCGTAAATGACGGTGCGATTCCACGGAATGCGCAGCGGCCGGTCGTTCCCCCACTCGAACGCCGAGTTGATGACGACACTCTTCGGGACGCCCCCCGCTGAATTCTGGTTGTTCATTTCGAGATCACCGCGGGGACTTCCGATCTTGTAGGCGAAGATCGCATCGCTCCACGCAATTCGTCCGCTGATCGCCTTGGCATACGGGTCGATGAGCAGGCTGGCCGGATTGAAGCGATGGCCCTTCTCCGGGGCGTACGGACCGTGGACGCGATAGCCGTAGAGCTGGCCCGGGCGCACATCGGGCAGATAGCAGTGCCAGACGTGATCGGTCGGCTCACGCAGCGTGATCTTGCGCGTCTCGGTCGCATCGTTCGGGTTGTCGAACAGGCACAGCTCGACGCCCGTCGCGTTCTCGGAGAAGATCGCGAAGTTCACGCCCACACCGTCCCACGTCGCGCCCAGCGGATATGGCTGCCCCGGCCAGATCCTCATCGGCCTTCCTCCCGTGCGTATACGCTCGCGCTCCATGACGGCACCGCGACCCTCGCGTCCGCCGCACCCTCATTCGGTATCCTCGCCGGCGCCTCGCCGCAGCCGGCGTACGCCTTCGCGTCGGTGGAGAGAAGCAGGTTCCACGCCCCAGGGCGGCTCGTTGCCGCGGGAATGTGGCGTATGGTGTCGCTGAGGTTGAAGAGTGTGAAGAGTGGGCGGTGCCGCTCGCTCACGAGCTCGAGCGTGATCCACCCGTCGCTCTCGTCATACGCGACTCTCGCCTCGGCACTCCCCGGGCGGAGCGCGCCTTCGTCACGCCGAAGCCGCAGCAGATCTCCGTATAGCGCCCGATGTCCTGCGTGCTCCGCTGTCCGGAGCCGGCGCCTATCGAGGCGCGCTCGCTCGAACGTCTCCGGGGCCTGCGGGTCGGGGACTTCTCCCTTCCACCCGAAGTGCGCGAACTCCTTTCGGCGTCCTTCGCGAACTGCCTCCACCAGCGCCGGATCGCCATGGCTGACGAAATAGGGGAAGGGATTCGTCTCTCCGTATTCTTCGCCCATGAACAGCAGCGGTACGTACGGCGACAGCAGCACGAGTGCCGCCGCGAGGCCGCTCTTCCGCAATCCGACGATCGCGGCGAGCCGGTCGCCTTGTGCGCGATTGCCGACCTGGTCGTGATTCTGAATGCAGACGACGAACCGATCCGTCGGGATCCCGGTGGCCGGCGCACCATGCTTCCGCTTGCGGTGCGGCGAATAACGGCCGTCGTAGACGAACGGCGTACGCAGCGCATTTGCGATGGCGCCGATCCCGCCGAAATCGGCGTAGTACCCGTCGCGCTCGCCCGTCAAGGCCGCGTGAATGGCGTGGTGCAGGTCGTCCGCCCATTGGCCGTCGAGTCCATAGCCGCACTGCTCCGACTTGCGCACCACTCGCGGATCGTTGAGATCGCTCTCGGCGATCACGAGCGCCCGCCGGCCGAGGAGTGCGGCCTGGGCATGCACGGCGTCGGCGATGTCCCTCAGGATGTGGCGCGGCGAGAAGTCGAAGATCCCATGGATGGCGTCGAGACGAAGTCCATCAATATGAAATTCGGTGATCCAGTAGAGCGCATTGTCCACGACGAAGCGACGCACCTCGTCGCACTGGGCGTCGTCGTAGTTGAGCGCCGGTCCCCACGGGGTCGTGTAGCGGCCGGTGAAGTACGGACCGAGGGCGTTGAGATAGTTGCCCTCCGGTCCGAGGTGGTTGTAGACGACATCGAGGATGACGGCGAGCCCTTCCGCGTGCGCGGCATCGACGAGCGCGCGGAGCTCTTCCGGCCCACCGTACGTGCTCTGCGGCGCGTAGAGATGAGCTCCGTCGTATCCCCAGTTGCGCGGCCCGGGAAACTCGGCCACCGGCATGATCTCGATGGCGGTGACGCCCAGCTCGCTCAGCTCCCGCACATGCGGGATGACGCCCCGAAACGTCCCGTCCCCGGAGAACGTCCCGACGTGCAGCTCGTAGATGATGGCGTCCGCCATCTCGAGGCCGCGCCACCCGACGTCGCGCCAGCGATAGCTCGCCGGATCGACCACGCGTGACGGCCCGTGCACGCCCCGCGGCTGATAGCGGCTGACCGGATCGGGGACGATCTGGTCGTCGAGCACATAACGATAGTCCGTGCCCGCGCTCGCCTCGGCCACTGTCGTTTCGAAGACGCCGTTGCCTGACGAGGCGAGCGGATGAGTGCCGCCACCCTCCAGGCGCACCGCGACGTGCGTCGCGTTGGGCGCCCACACCGAAAAGCGTACGCCCCCGGGGACAACCGTCGCCCCGCGAGCGAGCGACCAGGGGGTCGCCATTACGAATCCCCTCGCGCGCCAGAAGATCGCGTCCGAAAGCGCGATATCACACCGCGCAGCGGAATCCACACCCACGTCGGCCGATTGTTCAGCTCGTATGACAGCTCGTAGAAAAGCTTCTCGACCTCGAACAGCTCCAGGAGCACATCGAGGCGCGCGCGCGCGTGAGGAAGGAATGGAGGATGCTCCCTTCCTTCCGGGAGGTAGCCGCGCAGGAACGCCTCGCGCAGCGATCGCTCCCATCGAGCCGCGCGTCGTTTGGCGTTTCGCTCACCGATCTCTTCCCGTACCGCATCGGCGCAGGTCGCCGCCGCGTACGCGAACGAGCGCAACATCCCGGCGACGTCGCGCAGCGCCGAATGCTTTGCTCGCCGCTCTTCGAGGGGACGAGCAGGCTCGCCCTCGAAGTCGATGACCATGAAGGCGCCCGCTCCGCTCTCGAGCACCTGGCCCAGGTGATAGTCGCCGTGGTGTCGCATGCGCATGCCGACGTCGTCGCCGATGTCCGCGAGCCACCCTTCGATGCGCGCACTCGCCGCCTGGCGCCGGCCAAGGGCGGTCTTCGCATCATCCGCCACGTCACCTGGCAGGGAGCCGCTCGCGAGACTGCGCTCCAGGGTCGTCAGGGCCCTGTCGCTCGCCTCACGCACGGCGCTCGCCCAATGCGCGAGATCGGCGGCCGTCGCCGGCTCGGGCGCGAAGGCAGCGTCGCGCTCGTCGGAGGCGAGCGCCACGTGCATGGCGCGCGTGACTTCCCCCAATGCCGCCGCTTCCGCGGCGAACGGGATTCTCGCGCGACGACGAGCGCGCATCCCTTCGCGACCACGCTCGATCACGACGCTCCACGCGTCCCGCGACCCCGCGAGGAAGCGCTGCAGGATTGCCGCGACCTCGCCGCCGCCTGGCGAGTCGAAGTGGACCTCCGCCAGCAGCGCCGGGATGTGGGGGAAGTGGGCGCGCGTCGTCAGGAAGCGGGCCACCTCGGCCTCGGGGTGGTCCCCCCGCTCGAGGCGCCGGAAGAGCTTCATGATCGCGAGATCACCGAAGATGAGCGACGTGTTGCTATACTCGGTGCCCGCCAGCCTCAGCGCGGGCAGCTCGTGAGGCGGGGATCCGATCCACTCCGGCGCCCATCGAACGTCGGGGCCTGCCAGCGCGACGCCCTTCGCGATCGCGTCGCGCACGACGTCGCGAAAGGTCTCGTCCTCCAACCCCTCGTGCAGCTCATCCCCGCGTATGGAGAGCGTGAGCTGATATCGCTCGATGCCGTCGCGCAGCGTGACATCGACCCGCACGATCCACCCCGCGTCGCCCACGGGGACCGCGTCGACGACCCGCGCACTCCGCGGCTCCCTCCCCTTCGCGCCGAACCACCGGCGGGTCGTGAGAAAGTCCAGCAGGCGCTCCGATGACAGTTCGATGTCGCCGCGCATCACGTCGGCTTCTGAAACGCCACGACTTCCTCGGGGCGCACGAGGCGGAACCAGAGGAACCCATGCGGCGCCATCGTGAAAAAGTACGGGAGATCGCCGATGGCCGGAAACGCCTCGCAGCTCCACAGCTCCACCGGTACCTGT
>Ga0075421_100009716_pt1 | contig 11858 bp, 10 predicted proteins | sample SoiMetdeltSBSDD5_FD_75292 | JGI IMG/M metagenome (GOLD analysis project Ga0075421, IMG submission 75292) | Bulk soil microbial communities from a Populus tree surrounding site in Tennessee, USA - Soil MetaG P. deltoides SBSDD5 | ecosystem: Environmental > Terrestrial > Soil > Tree plantation...
GCCACCCGCGACGTAATATACGGTATTCCTTTGTTCCGCTCCCTGAAATCGGGGAGGGTTAGGGGTGGGGTCACGCCATCCGAATTAGTGGCCCCAGCATCAAATCGAGCCACGCTTGTGTGATCTCGTTGCGGGGCATTCCGATCAGGACCTGATTCACGAACAAGACGCCCGCCTCATCACCGCGCGCATGATAGCCTGCCCGCGCTGATTCAAGATGCGGCTGCGCCTCGGCCTCTTCACCATGATAGTACAGTGCCATGCCGAGTGCGCCACGCATCATCGTGCGCGCCGAGCCTAATCCCGCCGATCCACTTAACACGCTCAGAGCATCACGTGTCTTGCGGACCGCATCGTAGGTGCGGCCCATCAGTGCGAGGCCCCACGCCTGTCCGGCTTCCAGCCGCCACCGCAGATCATCCTCATATTCGAGTGGAATCCCCAGTGTCACCTGGGCCATCAATTTGACAGCCTGTGCCGGATCAACCGCCAGCAGCGCCAGCCCTGCCTTCGCATGTAGAAGGATACTGCTCTCACTCATATCGGCTTGTTGGTAGCCATACCACGCTCTGTTGTAATCATGCTGAACTGCATATAGATCGCCTACAGCTTCCGCAAACTCATTCTGACGTGCCGCCAGTTCAGGATCGATGTAAACGATGTTCAACGCTTCCTGATACAACGCGATGATCTGCTCGCGGCTGCCCTGCTGGTAAGCACGATCCAGTGCGTTGTCAATAGCTGCTATCGCCTCCTGAACATTGCCCGACCGCGCGAAATGGTACACGATGCTTTCGGTGCGCGGCCTGCGGCCCGGAAGCGGCAGGGCATAATAGTAGGCGGCGCGCTGGTGCATCTGAGCGCGGCGCTCCTCTGGAGCCGTCTCATAGAGTGTGTCTCGCACCAGTGACTGTGGAAAGCGGTAAATCGCACGGTGTCCTGTGCCAGAACGCTCCAATAAGCCAAGCTCGATCAGTGCGTTCAGATCGTTGAGTAAGTCATCCTCACTGCGGCTCTCATACAGCGTGCCTAGTGCGCCTGTGCGGAACCCATCGCCCAACACCACCGCGTTCAGGATAGTTTTGAGCAGTTCAGGGGGCAGCCGCCGAATCCGTGCGACCACGATTTCGCGGTCGCTGGGAACGTCACCCTCTCCCAATAGTTCCCCAAGATGATCGCCGCTCCGGATGGTCAGCCGCCCTGTATCCCGCAGATGTTCCATCAGCATCTCGATCAAGAGAGGATTGCCGCCCGCGTTCTTCCAGATCAGATCGGATAACTCTTTATCGAGCCACGTCATATCCATCAAGGCCGCGCCAAGCTCTAGCGCTTGATCACTCGAGAGCGGTGATAGCTCAAGCGTAGAATCTACAAACGCTGCCCGAACATCACGGGGAGACGTAGGCCGGAAAGTCGCAACGATGAGAATCGGCAGCTTCTCGATATTTTCCATCTGGCGCAGCGCCATGGCGCGGGAGAGTTCGGCGGCTTCATCCAGATCGTCGAAGATCACCAGTATAGGTTTGCCCTTCCCAGCGACTCCTTGTAGAAGCAGGCTGAGCATATCCCCTAGCTCAAACTTGACCTTCATATCCTGCACAGTCCCATCGAAATCAAAATCCTCGATAGGTCCGTCCAAGGTGGTGACCGGGATGTCGTCTGCTTCGGCAAGACTCGCGGCAGTGGGCATCGGGCCGCTGCCTTCGATCCGCAGTAACCGCGCGAAGGTCGGCTCGAATTGGGGAAACCCGATGCCGGATAACCCTTGTGCAAGAGGCACGCGCTGCGCTTCTCGACGTATATTTGGATCAATATCGAGAAGCCCACGTACGTAATCGGCCATTGGCTCATACGGGCGCAGTTTGCTCCCGCGCATCGGGATGTACACGGTAATGATCCCAGCAGTGCGTGCTTCATCGGCAAGCTGATGGGCCAGCCGGGTCTTCCCCAGCCCGCTTTCCCCCATCAATGCAATGTGGTTTCCTTCCCCGTTTTGGGTACGTTCAAGCTGTGTTCGCAAAACTTCGAGGATACTCTCACGGCCAAACAGGGGCCCGCTCGGACGCCCTGTTTTCGCGCCAGACGCAAGAGGGAGACGATTGGTGGGTGTATTGGACATTTCAGCGCAATCCGTTAAAACTATTCGCAGAACAAAATGATATAAGTGCTGTTTGATCGATGATAATCCAGAACACGAAAGTGGCAAGTCTCAAATCTAAACTTGCACCAGCTGTCTAAAGATTACACCAATTTTGATTTTCCGATTCGAGGGTGTTACCCCGACTACTTGCCCCCTGCGAATTCTCGTACGCTTGGCCGACCGCCAAGCGACTCCGCCGCCAGCACGCCGTTGATCACGGCTTGTGCTACTACTTCCGCAGCATAGGCTCCGATGAGATTCACATTGCCAGATTTCTTCCCGGTTGCCAGCCCGAAGATCGTATCCCCATCAAGCATTGTATGTGCTGGACGAATCGTCCGTGCCAGCCCGTCGTGAGCCATCTGAGCGACTTTGTTGATTTCCTCTTTGTTCAGTTTCGCATTTGTTGCTACAACTCCGATGACCGTATTCCTGCTGGCAAATCGGGTGATTGTTTTACCCACCAAACTCCGCATTGACCGCAGGGTATCTGCCAATTCCTTGCCGCTCGGCGGCTTGCGTGCCCCGGCGATGATTTGGTTCGTGGCCGGGTCGATCACGTCGCCAAAGCAGTTCACGGCGATCAACGCACCGACTACTAACCCCCCGCCCAGATCGATGCTTGCCGTCCCTACTCCGCCTTTCATCTGGAAGCTGGGGCCAAACATCCCGCCGACACACGCGCCCATCCCGACTCCAACATTCCCCTGTGTGACTGGGCCATCTGAAGCCGCTTTGCAAGCCGCATACCCCATTGTCGAATCGGGGCGCACTTTCGGGTCGCCGATGCCTAAGTCGAACAGGATGGCCGCCGGGACAATTGGAACCTTCGCCACCTGAACGTCGAAGCCGATCCCATGATCCTCCAGGTAGTGCATCACACCGCTTGCCGCATCAAGGCCATAGGCACTGCCACCCGCCAGTGTGATGGCGTGAACTTTATCGACAAGATGCATCGGGCTGAGCAGATCGGTCTCACGTGTTCCCGGCGCGCCGCCGCGCTGATCTACACCGCCGACTGCACCATCCTCGCACAGCACGACGGTGCATCCGGTGATTGCTTTCCGGTTCTGTGCGTGCCCCACTTTGATCCCCAGCACATCGGTGATTGCATTGTAGCGCCGTTTAGCCATCGTCTTTAGCGTTCGCCAGAAGCATCCACTTTTTGACAGACCCGATCATGGAGTGGTAAAGAAATCGTCCATAGTGGCTGTGCAGTCACAGTCGGCATGGCCCAGCAACGGCAAGTCCCACGCAGTTTCGATGGTACGCAGCAGCGAATAATGATTGTATTCGACAGGAGAGACGAACCCCGGTTTCACCAATGGGGAAACCACCAGCATTAGGATATGTCCGCCGTGTGCGTATATGCAGCAGCCATCAAACGTATCACCCTCATCGAAGGTGATAAACAGCACACTCTGATCCTTCCAGGCATCCGAGGCAGTAATCTGCGGAACCCAGCTTTGCAGCCAGCTATCCCCAACTTCGATTGCGCAGTCATGCATGCTGTTGCACATATCCGGCGTAATCCATACAAAATCCGGCATGTTGTTCTGTTCAAGATCTGCCGAGAGTTCAGGTAGCGGCACTACCTGATTGCATAATTCGGGATTCGTGCGCACAGAATCAAAGTAAATAAAGGGATTATGCTTTTGCGCATAAAGAGCGCGGTCATCACCAATGAAACACGGATTAGGCATCGACTCGATGTAGGCTTTCCATGAGCGCCCTGCTTCTGCTAACTGCGTGGCGAGGTTATCTCCATCTACGTAGCACTTAACGCAGTCTGAGTTAATGCCGAAAGTATCGCCACCAATTAACGCTAGATAATTCGGCAAGCTGGGATGAGTTATACCGTAGTAGTTAGCGGCACTGGCATACTGCTCCGCAAGCTGATTGAAATAGGGGGCATGGGAATTCCCTATAATGCGATCTTCCTCTTTATTTTCCATCACGATGAGGAAGATATGTTTGAACGCGGGAAGACCTGTTGATTCAACTGCTGTAGGGGTCGAAGTGCTGCTACGTGCTGGTGATGATGTAGGCGTGATCGTTGCTGTAGGTGTATCTGTAGCCGATGGAACCGGGCTGGCCGTTGGGAGTTCTAACATCACTGGCGGTGATGTTGAGAGGCAGCCACTCAGACATAGTGCGAGAGCCGCCAATCCCGTGAATAAGACAACCTCACATTTTAGCGTGACATCTCTCTTTATCAGGTGCTCTGTATGATAGGAGATACAGCACATTTGCTACGTCTCGTTCTCATCCGCTTCTTCCACGCCAAAATCCATCGTCGCATTGATGATCTGTTCAGCCTTTTCGAACATGGATTCAGGTACGTAGAGGTAAATTCGCGAGAGGATGCCCGCCGAGACCGGAAGTGTAGTGCTTGCAGCTTCGGGCCGAATTCTTACAGGGATTCCTTCATCTTCGATGCGTGCTGCGGCAAGCTGCGCTTCAATAGGAGTGTAGACGATCAGCACGCATAACCAGTCTGACGGTTCATCATCTCCTTTTCCGGCCTCCCCTTCTGCCGATTTCTCCTTGCCTTCGCTCCGACCTTCATCTGATGCACCAAACAATCCCCATACCAATCCACCGGTAGTCACAATAAATCTCCTCTTAAACCGCTGATGGTCGATGAGTTACAGCAAGTCATCGGCCAGCAGCTAATTGTCTTTGTCGTTACTATCTGCCATAAGCTATCCGCTACCTGCTGCGTACGGCGGGAACATAACAGTGAACGTCGTCCCTTGCCCCGGTGTGCTCTGTACCCATACACGCCCATCGTGACTCTCCACAACCGACTGTACGATATTCAGACCTAATCCTGTACCGACGTGCGTATCCATGACAGACTTTACCCGGTAAAACTTATCGAAGATGTGCGGCTGATCTTCGGTGGGGATACCGATTCCATTATCGGCAACGACTGTCACCACCTGCCCTGACTCCGCGAGGATGCTCACATTGATCTCGCCGCCCTCAGGAGTGTACTTGATCGCGTTGTCAACCAGATTCGTAAAGACTTGCCGCAGCCGGGATTGATTCCCTAACACCTGCGGCACATCAGATGCCGTGCTGAAATTGAGCGTCTGCCGATGCAGAGCCGCCTGCTTGCGGGCAGATTCAACCACCTGTTTGGCTAGCTGATCGATTGCGAGTGGCTCGCGCTGTTTATCCAGTCCTGCTTCGATACGCCCCACATCGAGCAGATCGTTGATCAATGAGGTAATCGCATACACGCTCTGCTTGGCCTGCTGGGTGAACTCCTGCTGCTGCTCGTTGAGTTCGCCCACACGGTTCATCAGCTCGACATAGCTCAGAATAGCCGTCAGAGGGGAGCGCAGATCGTGCGAAACCATCGTTACCAGTTCGCTCTTGATCCGATCTAACTCTTTAAGTTCGGTGATGTCCTGCATGACTATCATCCGGCCCAGCCCTTCAATCTGGCTGACATGAGCATTAAAGATGCGATCCCCGTGCCGAACTTCGCCTTGCAAGGTCTTAGTGCGGCTGCTTCCACTAAGTTCGGACTGCAAGAGATCCAGGAGGTGCTCGTTATCCGTGAGATCGTGGATCGGCTTCCCAATAATCTTCTCGCCGCCAGCTTTGTTGAGAAACTCACGCGCGATAGGATTACACAATTCGATCCTGCCCTCGTCGTTGACCAGCAGCACCGCATCTTGGGTCTGATGCAGGATACGGTTTAATTTCGAGCGTTCGGAGTCAGCCTCGTTGTAAAGCTGCGCATTCACGATGGCAATCGCAGCATAATCGGCAAGAGCGGTAACACTACCCAACGCTTCCGATGATAATGGAGGTGAACTCTCTTTACGATTATGTACCCCCAGCACCCCGATCACCCGCTCCGCGACTTTCAAGGGCACGTACAGGAGGCTCTGTACGAGGTAAGCAGTTTTGATTTTCTGCGGCCCCTCATTGCCGAACAAGAGGGGTTCACCTGTGCTGACCACCCTACCAGCGAGGCTGTCCTGTACTTGCAGCCGGGTATGATGCAGCCCCTCATCGACGTTCTTCGAGGCGCGCACGTAAAGGTCGCCAGTGGCCGGATCGACCAGCATCAGCGTGCCTTCTTCGGCGTTCGAGAGATATACTGCTGCTTCGACCACGCGGGCCAATATCGATTCAAGATCGAGCAGGGAGGTAACGGATTTGCCGACAGCGATGAGTGTATTGAGTACCTGCAATCGGCGCTGATCGGGTACACCCGCTCGCAGCGCCCCAATTCGCGTAGCCCCCAGCACCCGCTTGACCGCCTCGCGGAGTTCTAGTGCGTCGAACGGCTTGACAAAGTAATCCATCACACCGAGGCGAAGCGCCCGCACCGCAATGTCCTCCGAACCTTCGGCGGTCATCAGGATGGCGGGCATGCTCAGCCCTTTTTGCCGTAGGGCATCGAGCATTTCCAGCCCGTTCATTTCCGGCATCGAAAGATCAGTGATGATCAGATCGGGGTTTTTCTCGAGGGCGATCTCCAGCCCTTCGGTTCCATTGCGGGCGCGTTCAACTGTATAGCCCTCTGCCAGCAGGATCGTATTCGCGAGAAAATCCCGCATTTCAAGGCTGTCATCGACAACGAGAATGCGTTCACTGCTCACATGACGATCCTCTAAGATTCAGTTTCGGAATCAGATGGAATGAGTTGATCGATCCTGTTGACTAGCATATCAAGCTGGCGATGCATCACATCAACCGCCGCCTGCTGTCCTGCGCCGAGGGTTCCCATCTCGCCCGTACGGAACAGATTCATATTGCCGAGCAGTTCTGTAATGGGCCTGCGGATGTCCTTCAGAATGGGAGCTATCTGGCTGCTGTCGCCTCCTTGTATAACGTACGTTGCAGCCGCCTCAGCAGCCTGACTTTCCTGCCGCGCCTGAAGCTGCTCGGTCATGCGCTCAAGCGCAGCAGAACGCTCCTCCATCTCCTGAAACAGGCGCGCATTGCTCGTAGCGATGGCGGCATAATCCCCAAGCGCCGACATAATATCCCGCATGTGAGGTTCGAAGGGAAGCCGCGAATTCGCCACCCACAGCACACCGATAGGGCGCTCCTGAAACACCATCGGCGCGTAGATCACGGCTGCTGCTCCCTGCTGTGCAGGGCGGAATTTTTGCAAGCCCTCTCCTGCCCCGACATATGCCTCCTGTGAGTTCATCACCAGCGAGGCGAGGTCATCGTTGATCGGCTGGCCCATGCTCTCGATCAGGTTGCGGCTAAGATTGTGACCCGCCTCTGCGATGAGTTGATTGCTGGCAGGGTCGATGGCAAACACCCCCGCCGATTCCGCACGAGTCAGTTGCAAGGCCGCACGCATCACTCGCTCGAAAACCTCTTTCACCTGAATAGTCGAGGTGACGGAGCGTCCGATGCCCATCAGCGTTTTGAGTTCTCGCAGGTGGCGCTGTGATTCCTCGGCAGCAGCCCGCACTTCCGATACCAGTGTTTCGCGTTCGCGGGCGATCCGCACTTCCTTGAGTGCACGCTCAACTGCCTGAATAATCTCCGCTTCTCGAACAGGGCGCAGAATATAATCATTTGCCCCCAGCCGGAAGGCATCCAGCAGATCGCTCTCCGCACCGCGCTCGGCAATCGCCAGCACAGGCACATCAACAGCCTGCGCGTTGAGTGCAGCCAGCACATCACGCCCGCTTAATCCTTCCAGATGCAGATCAAGGATGATGACATCCGGGCGCTCTTCCAATGCCATCGATAAGCCGGTTCCACCATCGGTGGCCTCTAGTACGTCATATCCATACGGGCCCAGCGTGGCTTCAACCAGCAGCCCTCGCTCGTCATCATTTCCATCAATGACCATAATTCTGTCTTTACGTTCTTGTTCGGCCACAGATGCCCTCACACGGGTAGACATTCTGGCGGGTAGGTTCAACTTCTTATCTGCATAAAGAATATGTGCAGACTATCGCCAACTTGAGAAGTTCCTTCCTGCTCATTATACACGCGCCAATCATGAACTCAAATCGGCCCGAATAAGAGGTTATTCCTATTTTTCAATTGGATGCGATTTAGGCTGTGGAGTCTAGGCGTTCTATGGAGTTGATTGAAATCGTACGATGAGGATTATAGTGGAATTGTGTATTTTGTAACTACAGATACTTCCGACCATATCCGATAATTAATGTTACGACAGCCCAAAGCTGTTTCCTCCTTTGGCGAAAGTCCTCATCGGTTTCACCTCACTACCGATGGGGACTTTGCTTTTCTTCTCAGTATCCACCTTCAAGCCATCATTCGAAGACAGGATTTTGGACAGTTTTCATAAAGGCCAACAGAATATCGGACTTGGTTACGATCCCAACCAGCGTCTCGCTGCGCATTACAGGAAGACAGCTAATCCGATTGACCAGCATCAAGCGCGTGGCTTCCTCTGCGGGAGCATCAGGCTCCGTTACAATGGGTGCAGGCGACATCACCGAGCGCACTTTCACATAGCGCGCAAGGTCTTCACCTTCCCAGAATTCACGCACTATGACTGGCTGCCGGAGCGCCTTCCGGCAGTCGCGGTCGCTGAGAATTCCCACCATATGCCCATCTATGCTAATCACTGGCAGGTGGTGACAGCCATTGGCCTCCATTATTTGAAGGGCTTGGCGCAGGGTCTGGTCGTGTCGAATGGTGACCGGTTTAGCGGTCATAATGTCAGAGACGTTCATAGCAAACTACCAAAGTTATTGCGAGCAAATATGCAGTATCGCGCCGCTTCATCAGCAGTTAATGAACTGGCGCGATGGGTTAGATGATATGTAGAGAATAATGCTTTATGCAAAGACTTTGGTACTGTGAATCGGGTGATGGATGTCACCTTGAGGTGAGTACCACCTAGAAAGGTCGGGTATATATACTAATAGTGAGGCGAGTCCCAACACCTGGGGTTGATTCAATCCCTACATGGCCTCCATGCAATCGCGCACGCTGCTTGATGTTGCGTAAACCGAGACCATTACGGTGATCCGCCGATAGTACGTCGAAGCCCTGCCCATTATCTTCAACAGTCACTTCGTACATATTCCCACGTAATTTGCCCGTTATCTCTACTCGCGTAGCACTGGCATGCCGGACGACATTACTGAGAGCTTCGTTGATGATTTGGCAGACCGCCTCAAAGGTTACAGGTGGTAGGGGCACAGGCTGATCATCGGGAATCTTGACATCGACGTGCAGCGTTTCCGGGATGTGCAGCCGGGTGATCAGGTCGCCCAAGTACTGCTTCAACGAGTTTTGAGTACTGTATACCGTTCGCAAATCCAGAATATAGCGGCGGATGTCATCGATGACAGTGTTCAACCCGCCGATCACATTTCCCAATTCCTGTGTAAGCTGCTGGTCTTGCAGCCCAGAGTTGATCAGATCAATCTGCATGCCAATCGCGTAGATCGATTGAATCACGCCGTCGTGGAGTTCCATCGAGATGCGCTCGCGCTCCTCCAACATCGCAAGGCGACTGCGCTCGTCCTGAAGATTCAAGCTGGCGATTGCCAGCGCAGCGTAGCTAGCCATGACTTCGGTGAGCCATTGATCTTGTTCAGTAAAAGGCAGTCCATCGCCCCGATCCGTCAGATACAGCATCCCATAAAGCTGATCGCCCATCATTACGGGAACTCCCAGCAGGCTTTCCATACGAGGATGTCCTTCTGGAAATCCGACTGAGCGGGGATCATCTCTCATATGCTCTAGGCGAAGGGCCTGCTCTTCATTCATGATTACGCCGAGCAGTCCTTTCCCCACAGGAGGGTGGTCAATCTGGCGTATCTGTTCGGGGGTGATCCCTGTTACCTTGAAATAGCGCAGCCCGCCCTGACCATCTGGGATGCCGAGTGCCCCATAGTGGGCATGGACAAGTTCTGCGGAGACCCTGGCAATGCGCTCCAGCACAAGTTCAATGCTTTCAGCTTGGGCAGCATGAGTCACCAGCGAAGCAATCTCGCGCAGCCGGGGCAGAATCTCAGGCATGCTATTTAGCATGTCTTCAGTATGATAAGTGTCACTAGTCATATCGGTTGCCTGCGGTACACTAAATTATGACAAAGTTACTCTGGTTTGTCAGGAAAGCCAATCAATATGAATAATGGGCCGATTTCTAAAACTGTACGAATTCTCATCGCCGATGACCACTCGGTGGTACGGACAGGTCTCCGTGCCCTGTTGGAGCGACGCGAGCACTTTCGGGTGGTAGCCGAAGCAGGAACTGGGGAAGAAGCCGTCACAAAGGCGCAGGAATTCAGGCCCGATGTCGCAGTTCTTGATATCCGCATGCCCGGACTCTCAGGGATTGAAGCCTGCCGCCAGATTGTAGACACGGTTGAGGGCTGCAAGGTTGTAATGTTAACCTCTTATGCAGAGGATGAACTCTTATTCGCTGCCGTTCAAGCAGGTGCATCAGGCTATGTGCTCAAGCGCATTGGCGATACCGAGTTGGTGCAAGCCATCGAGCGTGTCAGTCGTGGCGAAGGGATGCTTGATCCAGCTATGACCGTGAGTGTGTTTTCTGAGATGCGCAAGGCACATCAAGCGCAGCGCGGAGCAGCCTTTGCTGAACTGACACCGCAGGAGTTATCTGTTCTAGCCCTTGTTGCCGAGGGCCTCACCAATCGACAGATCGCTGTTAAACTCTATCTTGGGGAAGGAACAGTACGCAACTACGTGAGCAGTGTGCTTACGAAGGTTGGCGCAGCCAACCGCGCCGAAGCTGCCGCCTATGCTGTGAAGCATAACATCAATGAGCTAATCCCACCCTCTAGCCAAGAATCCGAGTAATCCATTAACTCAACTTCGAGAATTGAAAAAGGGCCACTGAAAGTTTCAGTGGCCCTTTCGTTTTGAGCACGCCAGATTTGAGATATTGCTTATATGACATTCATCACCTGTGAAAGATGCCACTTATACCTACTGCACAAACAGGTTGATTTATAGACTATAGGTGTAATTCGACAAAAGAAGTCCTTATTTACAAATTCACAACTATAGTCCCAAAGGGGATAAGGAGAATCAAAAATGGCCGCCGTAACATTCCGCAAGAACCACATCGTTCAGGACCCACCCTTCGCTCAGAAACTGTTCAACAGCACCTACGCCGCCTGGCTCTGGCTGCCCCTCCGCATCTGGGTCGGCTACCAGTGGGTCGAAGCCTCGCTCCACAAAATCAACAACCCTGGCTGGGTCGTCACGGGTGAAGCGCTCAAAGGCTTCTGGATGCATGCCATCGAAATCCCGGCAGAGGGTCGTCCTGCCATCGCCTTCGATTGGTATCGCTCGTTTCTGACCATGCTGCTCAACGCCCAGGCATACACCTGGTTCGCCAAGCTGATTGCCTACGGTGAATTACTGGTCGGCATCGGCCTGATCATCGGTGCGTTCACCGGGATCGCCGCCTTCTTCGGGGCGCTGATGAACTTCAACTTCATGCTAGCAGGCAGTGCGAGCACGAACCCGGTGCTGTTCATCCTCGCGGTGGGGCTGATGATGGCCTGGAAGGTTGCCGGATACGTCGGCGCAGACTACGTCCTGCTGCCCTTCCTCGGCACTCCCTGGAAGCATGCCGAGAGCGTCGGCGCAGTCAAACCAGCCGAGACTGCACCCGCCTAAATAAGCTTATTATCAAGATCACCCCCTCAAAAGAAGCGCCCGCTCAATCGAACGGGCGCTTCTCATTTGACGCAAGGGAGTTCTAGGAACT
>Ga0075421_100009718_pt1 | contig 11858 bp, 10 predicted proteins | sample SoiMetdeltSBSDD5_FD_75292 | JGI IMG/M metagenome (GOLD analysis project Ga0075421, IMG submission 75292) | Bulk soil microbial communities from a Populus tree surrounding site in Tennessee, USA - Soil MetaG P. deltoides SBSDD5 | ecosystem: Environmental > Terrestrial > Soil > Tree plantation...
TCGTGAAGCATCTCGATCCGATCTTCGCGACGCTCGCACCAGGGCCGCCTGAAGGCGGCCCCTACGAAGACGCTCGTAAAGGCGGCCCTCACGAAGACGGTCCCCGTGAGCGCGGGCCCATGTCCACCGCCCGGCGCGGGTATCTGCACTGCGGTCCGCCTGGTGCCGGCCACTTCGTGAAGATGGTCCACAATGGCATCGAGTATGGATTGATGGCTGCCTACGCCGAGGGGTTCAACATCCTGAAGCACGCCAACGCCGGCACACGGGAGGCGCAGGCGACGGCCGAACACGCGCCGCTGCGCGATCCGCAGTACTACCAGTTCGAGCTCGATCTGCCGGCCATCGCCGAGGTCTGGCGGCACGGCAGCGTCGTGTCGTCGTGGCTGCTCGATCTGACGGCCGCGGCACTCAGCCACAGTCCCGACCTCTCTACATTCGCCGGCCGTGTCTCGGACTCAGGAGAGGGCCGATGGACGATCGAGGCGGCGATTGAAGAGGGCGTGCCGGCCGACGTGCTGGCCGCCGCGCTCTTCGCGCGCTTCAGCTCGCGCGGCGAGGCCGACTTCCAGAACCGCGTCTTGTCGGCGATGCGCTTCGCCTTCGGCGGTCACGTCGAGCAACACGCATGAGCCGGGTGCAATCCGACGCGCTGGTGTTGTTCGGGATCACGGGCGACCTCGCGTTCAAGAAGATCTTTCCCGCGCTGCAGGCGATGATCCGCCGCGGCCACCTCGACGTTCCGATCATCGGCGTCGCCAGGGGCAGCTCAATCGAGCAGCTGCGCGCGCGGGCCCGCGAGAGCCTCGAGAAGCACGGCGGCGGCGTGGATCAGGCGGCATTCGCCAGACTCGTCGAGCTGCTGCAACTGGTCGAGGGGCAGTACGAAGACCACGATACGTTCGTGCGCCTTCGCGCCGCGCTCGGCAACGCACAACATCCGCTGCATTACCTCGCCATTCCACCGAGCCTGTTTCCGGTCATCGTCCGCTGCCTCGGCGAGAGCAGCTGCGCGGGCGGCGCCCGCGTCGTCCTCGAGAAACCGTTCGGGCGCGACCTCGCTTCGGCCAAGGCGCTGAACGCGACGCTGCACGCCGTCTTCGACGAATCGGATATTTTCCGTATCGATCACTACCTCGGCAAGGAACCGGTCCAGAACCTGTTGTACTTCCGCTTCGCGAACACGTTCCTCGAACCGATCTGGAACCGCAACTACGTCGAGAGCGTGCAGATCACCATGGCCGAGCAATTCGACGTGCAGGGCCGCGGCAAGTTCTACGAGGAGACCGGCGCGATTCGCGACGTCATCCAGAACCACATGCTGCAGGTGCTCGGCTTCCTCGCCATGGAGCCGCCGGCGATGTCGCATCGCGAGTCGATCCGCGACGAGCAGGTCAAGGTGTTCCGCATGATCCGGCCGCTCGAGCCAAACCATCTGGTGCGCGGTCAGTATCGAGGCTACCGGCGCGAGCAGGGCGTGTCGGCTGCCTCGCAGATGGAGACGTTTGCCGCCGTGCGGTTGACGATGGATTCATGGCGATGGGAGGGCGTGCCGTTCTTCATCCGCGCCGGCAAGTGCCTGCCGGTGACGACGACCGAAGTGTTCGTGAATTTGAAACGGCCGCCGCTCTCGATGCTCGCGCCAGGACAGGGCAACTACGTGCGTTTCCGGCTCAGCCCCGAGGTCACCATCGCCGTTGGCGCTCGCGTCAAACGGCCGGGCGAGGCGCTCGAAGGCGAAGAGACCGAGCTGTCGTTCGTGGACAAACCCGAAGGCGACGAGATGGATGCCTACGAACGCCTGCTCGGCGACGCGATGGAGGGAGACCCCGCGCTCTTCGCGCGCCAGGACGCCGTCGAGGCGTCGTGGGCGATCGTCGATCCGGTGCTGCACACGCCGACGCCGCTGTTCGAGTACGAGCCGGGCACGTGGGGTCCCGCCGAAGCCGAGCGTCTGGTTGTCGATGCGGGAGGCTGGCACTGTCCAGCGGCTTCGCTGGTCCATTCTTGATTTTTCGATCTTCGATTGTTGATTCGTTGTTGATGCTCGACTGTCGATTGGCGATTGGAAGCGGGCCGGTGGTTATGGGCAGGAAAATGCTCAAAAGGCATTGCCGATGAACGGGAGCATGCGTCCGAAGTAGAGCACCGCAAACCACGAGAAGAGCGACACGCCGCCGGCGAGCTTGAGACGGAGCGGCGTGTTGTCACCGGCACCGACGTCCTGCACGAGCGCCTTGGCGCGTGGACTGAGCTCGAACGCCAGGATGTTCAGCCCCGCGATCACGATGAATGCAACCTTGGCCCACCACGCCGGGTTGTGCACGTACTGATCCGGTGCGCCGACGAAGAACATCACGCCGGTCACCAGATTGATGGCGAGCCCAAGCGCCGCCCAGGGGCGCAGGTCCATCACCGACGCCAGCGACACGCGCCGCACGAAGCCGAGCATCCGCAGATCGAACAGACCCGCGACGCCAATCAACAGCGCCAGACCGACGAAGTGCAGCGTCTCGCAGAGCGGCCACAGCCAGGGCGTGCTGGTCATGGGCGCGCCAACGCCGGTGTGCTTGATCCAGGCCGCGAGCAGGTCCATCGTGTGCGCCATCGAACACCCTTCCTACGCGGCGTAGACGTACGCCATCAGACGTCCGGCTGTAATCGCGGCGATCCACACCGCCAGCGACGTCGCCGCGAGCAGCTTCGCAGTCACGCCGATACGCGGCCGGTCCGGAGCGTCGCCAAACACCCGTTTCCTGATCGCGACGATGACCAGCACGCCAAAGCCGACCAGGAACAGCTTGCCGATGAACAGCCGCGACGTGCCCCGTGTCGTGGCGTCAGCGGCAAAGAGCAGCGCGCCGGATACCGCGTTGATCCAGAAGCCGATCCACATGATGCGAAAGGCGCGCGACAGCTCGTCGAGCGGCAGCCTGGCCGCAAAGCCGAGCAGACGCAGATCGAGCACGGTGTTCGCGCCGACGAGCAGCGCCAGCCCCACGGTGTGCATCGTGAGGATCAAGGGATAGCCCCAGATCGAATTCGATTCGCGCAGCCACGTTGAGAACCCGCTGCTCTCGAGCGACGCCAGAAAATCCATACGGCATCGTGGCACGCGCATCGATCGCGCACGTCTGAAGAGTTGATGAATTCTTCGTCAGAGCCAACGCGAACGAATTCGCAGGCGTGAATTAATTCGCGCTGACAGCTTTCTGAACGGCTCGTCAGAGAGTGAACTCTGACGAAGATTTCATCAACTCTTCAGAGTTCATACGTCGCGGGATCGCTAGGCTCGATCGTAGGTAGCGATCGAGGTATCGAGGTATCCATGTCCATCCTGCAGGTCTGCGAGTGGATCGCAAACACGTCAGTCAGCATCGGCATTCGCGAATCGATTTGGACGTATCCGATCATCGAGTCCGTACACGTGCTGGGGCTCACGCTGTTCCTGGGGCTCCTGCTGCTGTGGGACACGCGGCTGCTCGGCTTCGTGCTGCGCCGTGTGCCGGTGTCGGCGTTGTGGAGGCAGCTGTTTCCGTGGATTGCGTTCGGCGCGATCATCATCACGATCAGCGGCAGCCTGCTGTTCTGGTCCGATCCCGTCAAGTTCTACGGCAACGTCTTCTTCCGCGTGAAACTGCTGGCGCTGCTGCTCGCCGCGGCCAACGCCGCCGCGTATCACCTCGGCATCGAGCGCCGGCTCGTCGAATGGGACACGGCCGCCACGCCGCGCGCGGCCAAGATTGCCGGCGCGACATCGATCGCGATGTGGACGGTCGTGGTCGTCGTTGGAAGACTCATCGCGTACAACTGGTTCGCGCCGCTTACATAGAGGCGTCCACAGAGGTAATTGCATGCTGACCTGGTTTGAATGGCTCGAGCATTCCTGGCTGGGCACTTCCGTCAACAATTCGCTCTGGGCCTTCGCCGCCATCGAGGCCGGCCATCTGCTGGCGCTGGCTGTACTCGGCGGTGCGATTCTCGTCGTGGATTTGCGGCTGCTCGGCTTTGGTTTGAAAGAGGAGCGCATCCGCTACGTGGGCGAAACCGCGCAGCCATGGCTCATCGCGGGGCTGACCGCGGCGATCGTCACCGGCGTGCCGCTGCTTGCCTCGCTCGCCGCGGGCAAGTACTACGTCAACGGCGCGTTCTGGATGAAGATGTATTTCTTCCTCGCCGCCCTGGTCTTCACCTTTACGATTCGCCGCGCTGTGGTGATGGGGGACGATACACGCGCCAACTCACGGATCGGGAAGGTCGTGGCGATCGTCTCGGTGCTGCTCTGGTCGGGCGTCGGGATAATGGGCCGCGGGATTGGCTTTTATTAGGCGGACCTGAAGGTCCGCCTCTACCGATTGGTCAGTTCCTTCAGCAGCGCAACGACGCTCTCATTCGGCTGACGGGCGCGAGCCGCGGCGTCGAGCGGCGTGCGCTCGGCCTTGTTCTTCACATCGAGTCGCGCGCCGCGTTCGACGAGCAGCCTGATGATCGCCGGTTGCCCGCCGCCTGACGTGGCGGCCGTGTGCAGCGCGGTGTCGCCGGTGGCGTTCTGCGCGTTGACGTCGACACCGGCATCGATTCCGAGGCGAATCGCCGCCAGTGCCTCGTCTTCGCTGACCCGCTCGGGGTTGTCGTCGCTGTTCCCCGCCGACACGGCGCCGGCACACAGCATGAGCGGCGAGTTGCCGCTCTTCTGAATGAGCGTCACGTCGGCCTTGGCGTCGAGCAGAATCCGCATCATCGCGACGTCGCACTTGCGGGCGGCGCGCATGAACGGCGTCGCCCCTTCGCCGAGACGGGCATCGCCGGCATCGTAGACACGCTTGATGATCGGTGCCTTCAGCCGCGCATCCACGTTGGCGCCGGCTTTGATCAACATGCGCGCCGCGTCGAGACTTCCGTCGATCACGGCGCGGGGCGGATACGGCCGGCCGAAGGTGTCGCCGATGGTGTGCATGTCGACGGCCGCGTAGAGCGGCGTCATGCCTTTGATGTCGGCGATGTTGGGGTTCGCACCCTTCTCGATCAGCACGCCCGCGACGTCGTAGTGCCCGTTGATGATCGCGATGATCAGCGCGGTGGTGCCCTCGGGATCGCTCAGGTCGAGATTCGCGCCCGAGTCGGCGAGCGCACGCGCCGCATCCACGGCACCTTCGCGCGCCGCGTACATCACCGCCGACCATCCTCCGCGCGGCAGCACCGTCTGTCCGACGTACGAGTAGCCTTCTTCGAGACCGCTGAGCAGCACGCCGTTCTGGGTGTGCGGATACGACGTCACCTTCGAGAGGACGTTCAGATCCGCTCCAGCCTCGGCCAGCACCCGCACCGCGTCGGCGCGATTGCCGGTCGCGGCCCAGATCGCGGCCGTCGTCCCGGTGCGCGTCTCGCGGGTGTGGAGATTGGAGCCTGCCGCGAGCAGCGCTTTGAGGGAGGCCACGTTGCCGGTGCGTGCCGCATGCATCAGCAGTGTCTGCCCTTCAGGCAGCTTCGCTTCGGCAGTCTTGACGCTGGCGCCCGCTTTCAGGAGTGCATCGATGAGATCCGCATGTCCGCGCTGTGCGGCCAGCAACAGCGGCGTGACGCCGTAGCGACTCGCGGCGTTGACGTTGGCGCCGGCCCGAATCAGCCGCTGGACGGCGGCGCGGTCGCCCGACAGCACCGCCTGCTGGAGCGGTGTGATTTGGTTCTGCGCCGAGAGCGCGTGCGTCAACGCCAGCACGCAGGCGCCAACGATAAAGGGCCGCCTGAAGGCGGCCCCTACATTCACGGTGGCCCCTGCGTTCGCTGGTCTCATCCGAACAGCTCGATCGTGCCGGTGCCGTGACCGAAGGTCTTCTGCTCGCTGCCAAACTGGTTGGCGACCGTGAGCCAGAGATTTCCGATCTGAGTGTCCTTGGGCAGGACGATGTGGCGGTTGCCGCGGCCGAGGACGCCGCCAACGGCGATCATCGGCAGCGGATCGGTCGCGTGCACGTTCGAGTTGGCCATGCCGCTGCCATAGAAGACCAGCGTGTGGTCGAGCACCGATCCGTCGCCATCAGGGAGCGCCTGCAGTTTCTCCAGCAACCGGCCGACCATCTGCAGACAGAACACGTTGATCTTGGCGTTGTGGGCGACTTTCTCGGCCTTGTCGCCGTGATGCGAGGTCACGTGCCACGGATCGGGGATGCCGATCGCGCCGAACGTGCGCTGACTGCCCTCGCGCGACATCATGAACGTGAAGATGTGCGTCAGCTCGGTCTGATAGGCGAGCGCGAGCAGATCGGTCATCAGCGCCGTGTGCGCCTCGAACGAGTCGGGAATGCCGAGCGGCTTCTCGAAGGTGACGTCGGCGCGCTGCTGCGCCTCGTTGCGCTGGATGCGCCGTTCGATCTCGCGCACGTCCTGCAGGTAGGTGTCCACACGGGCGCGATCGTGCGCGCCCAGGCGCGTCTGCAGCGCGCGCATGTCGGCGAGGATGCCGTCGAGAATGCTGCGGTCCTCGCGCAGGTGGGCGCGGCGCTGCGCGTCGCTGCCGCCGTCGCCGAACAGCCGCTCGAACGCGCCGCGCGGATTGATCTCCATCGGCAGCGGCCGCGTCGGCGACGCCCAGGCGATCGCATCGTGATACGCGCAGCTGTAGCCGGGTGTGCACCCGCCGACATAGCCGGTGAAATCTTCCGTGCCGAACTCGAGCGAGGGAAACGGCGAGGACTGTCCGAGCTGCTGCGCCAGGACCTGATCGATCGAGGTGCCGCAGGAGAGATCTTCCGCCTCGGTGCGCTTCGGCACCGCGCCGCTCAACCAGCCGCTCGCGGCGGCGGCGTGCATCTCGGCCTGCCCGCCGGCGCGTTTCAGGTTGCTGATGACGACCATCTGGCTCTTGAACGCTTCGAGCGCCTTGAGCGTCGGCGAGAGCTCGAAGCCGGTGCCGGCTGCGGCCGGTGTCCACGAAGCCATGTCGGCACCGTGCGGCACGTAGATGAAGCCGAAACGAGGTGGACGTCTGGCGGCGGTCTGTGCGAGTGCGGTTGCCGCCGGCACCATCGCGTCGAGCAGCGGAAGCGCCAGCGTGGCCCCGACGCCGCGAAGAAACGTCCGGCGCGGCAAGGCGGTTTTAGTAATGATCACGACGGTTAACCCTTCACCCGCATCTGAAACGGCACGCTATCCACGATGCCCTGTATCAAGGCTGAGAAACGATACCCTTTCTGACCAGCCGCGCGTACGACCTTTCTGACCTCAGGCATGTCCTCGTACGTGAGGCCGCGGCCCAGCGCATAGACCATCAGTTTCTCGGTCAGTGTCTGCACGAACACGTCCGGCCGCCGCGTCAGTGCCTGTCTCAACGACACCACGCCGTCGACTTTCGTACCATCGGTCAAGACGTCCGCGGTGTTCAGCGACAGGCCCGCTGGATCCTTCGTTCGCCATGCCCCGACCAGGTCGAAGTTCTCGAGTGCGAAGCCGATCGGATCCATCACCTGATGACAGTTCGCGCACACCGGGTTCGTTCGATGCCGCTCCATCTGCTCGCGCATCGTCCTGGGCGCCGAGCCGGGCGGATCGGTCTTGAGCGCGGTGTCGAGATCGGCGGGAGGAGGCGCGGGCGGCGCGCCAACGAGATTCTCGAGCACCCATTTTCCGCGGAGCACGGGCGACGTGGTCGTCGCGTGCGACGTGACCAGGAGCACAGCGCCTTTCCCGAGGATGCCGCGGCGTGTCTCGTCCGCGAGCGGGACACGGCGGAAGTCGCTGCCGAAGACATTCGGAATGCCGTAGTGGCGCGCCAGACGTTCGTTGACGAACGTGTAGTCGGCGTTCATCAGGTCGAGCACGCTGCGATCGTCGCGAACGATGCTCTCGAAGAAGAGTTCTGCTTCGCGTTGAAACGCCTGCCGCAGGTTGTCGTCGAAGTCGGGGAAGAGCTCCGAGTTGGGAACCTTGCCTTTCAGATTGCGCAGGTGCAGCCACTGTCCCGCGAAGTTGCCGACGAAGGCCGACGATCGCGTGTCCGCCAGCATCCGGCGAACCTCGGCGGCGAGCACGCCGGCACGCGTGAGACGGCCATCGCGTGCCGCGCGCATCAGCGGCTCGTCGGGCAGGCTGCTCCACAAGAAGAACGAGAGACGCGTCGCCAGCTCGACGTCCGAAATGCGATACGGCGTGCCTGCGATAATCGACGCCGGCTCGGCTTCCGGACGGAAGACGAACGACGGGCTGGCGAGAATGCGCCGTACGCCAAACTGAATTCCGTCCCTCCACCCCGGCAGGGACGTGCCGCTGCCTTTCGCCTGCGAGTAGTAGCTCACCAGATCGTTCAGCTCGCCATCCGTGATCGGACGACGGTACGCCTGTGTGGCGAGCGTCGAGAGGATGCGGCGCGCGCAGGCGTCTTCAGTCAATCCCGGTCCAGGTTGGCAGATGAATACTCGCGGGCTGGGTGGAGCGCCCGCAGTCTTCGCACCAAATGGACCTTGAATCGTGATCGACTGCACGTGCGGCGCGCCTTCCGCGTCGAACGGATTCGAGAAGTCGCGAACGAAGCGCTGCAGGCGGTTGGTCTCGAAGAGCGGCGGCGTCGCGTCGAAAAACGCGGCGGCCACCGGTCGCTGGCCGGCCTTCACCGTACGGCGGACGCGAAGTCTCGACGCCTCGAGCACGTCGGACGCATCGGTTGGATTCGTCTGGAGCGCGATCAAATCCTTGTCGCCGCCGATCGACGCGCGCAGGATCGGCTCGTCGTCGAGCGTGAGCTCGAGCTCGTGTGGATCCTCGAGCCCGCGTATTGCGCTCAGATTGGTCCGATAGAGCCGCACCTGGAATTCATACTCGCCGTCCACCGGAAACGTGTGCGTGGCGCGTATGCCGCCCACCGTACCGAGTGGGAGTCCCTCGAGATGAACGTCCTGCGACAGATCCTGCCGCACCGAATAGGTATCGCTGCCCGCGGCCATGCGCGGATCGCCGACGGCGACCGCGCTGATCTTGCGGGCCGCGGCGAGATATGCCTGCAAGAGCGCCGGCGAGCTGCCCTGCGCGTCGGCGACGTTGTCGAAGCCGAAGGCTGACACGTCAGGTGGCAGCAGCGACGCGACGTCGACGTCGAGCCCGAGCAGATCGCGGATGGCGTTGGCGTACTCGGCGCGATTGAGGCGCCGGAGCACGGGCCGGCCCGGCGGGCGCGTACTGGTCCGATCGAGCTCGTCCTCGAGCCAGGCGATCAGACCGCCGGTCGTCTTCTCGTCGGGGCGCCGCGCTCCGCGCGGCGGCATGGCGCCGACGCGAAGCTTGCGGACGACTGATTCCCAGGTCTCGGCGTTGGCCTGAACGGTGGCGATGTCGAGCGTCTCGAGCGACAACCCACCAGTCTTCAACTGCTGGCTGTGACACGTGACGCAGTACTGCTGAACGGTGGCTTGATGCACAGCCGCCGGACTCTGTGTAGATACCTGACTCGCGAGCGCACACGTCAGCGCGGCCGCGACGGTCACGCCGAGGGACGCCCGCGTGGTGGTCGTCATCTACTTCTTCTTTTCGACGTGTGCGTCGATCCAGTCGATGATGAGGTCGGCCAGCTGCAGGCTGTTGCGATCCTGCATGAGCATGTGGCTGTTGCCCTTGATGCCCATCTTCGGCAGATACATCATCACCGCGTCGCCGCCGGCGTCTTTCACCTTCTGCACGTACGTATTGCACGTCTCGAGCGACTGTGCCCAGTTGGCCGGACCGCCCTTCACGTCGCCCAGGTGATCGCCGAACATCACGAGCGTCGGAATCTTCGAGAGCTTCGCGATCTGATCCATGGAGAGATCGGGACACGGCATCTCGATCGAGATCATGCCGCGAATACCCGAAGGGTCGAGGAGCGCGGCCTGCTGCGGAAAGAAGCCGGACTCCGAATGTCCCATCAAAATCGCGCCCTTCAGCTGCACCGCCAGCGCCGCCATGTTCTTCCACGTCGGGTTCGGATTCGGCAGCAACGCGTTGAAGTCGGGAATCATCTGCTTGTACAGCTCGTCGACGGCTTCGATCGGAAACTGTCCGTCCGGGAACGTCTTGCCGAACTCCGGGCCGAAGCGGAACACCGTCCACGCGATCTGCTGGCTGGCGTAGAGGATGTTGGGCAGCGCGCTGGGCGGCTGCGTGCCCGCCTTCACGGCGCTGATCGTCGACGAATCGAAGCCGGAACGCGCGCGCGAGACCTGGTCGGCGAGATACACCGGCCGGTCGCGACGCACGAAGTACTCATCCCATCCCATGCGCCCGTCCGGCGTTGTCTCCCACGTCTTGCTGCTCAGACAACAGCCGTGGACCATCACCACCGGGAGATGGCGGCTGTTGGGTGGGATCTGATACTGCACGTACATCTGGTTGACGGTGACGTCGCCGCCGCCGAACGGTCCACCCTGCGGTGGCGTCGGCAGCGCCTTCTTCTCGCCGCCGACGAAGAAGCTGCCCTGGCTGGCGATGACCAGCGGCTTTTTCAGATCGACTCGCCGGCTTTGCGCGAGAGCAGACGTAGCGAGGATGAATGCGAAGACGAGACCCCAGGCGACGGCCTTCATGCGGATTCCTCCGGATGCGGATAGTACGTCAACGCACGACGAAATGGGCTTCGTCGAGCAGCGTTCCATCAGCCGCCCGCAGCTCGACCTTCCACTCACCCGCGCGCTCGGGACTGACGGTCGTCGCGCTGAACGTTCGATAGCCGTTGCCCGGACTGGCGGTCACGCGGAGTCGCATCACCTGGTGCACGCGATTGCCGCGATACCAGCGATGTTCCACTCTCGTGTCGGCAGTCGTCAGCAGTCGCGTGTAGAACATGTACGTGCCCGGTTGAAGATCGTCCGCGGCTGTCTTGCACTGCCAGTCAGGCGAACCGCTCTTCTCGAGTCCGCTGCACAACTGCGCCTTGAGCACAGTGACAGGCCCACCGCTGGGCGGAAGGCTTGGTGGTGGGGTCAGGCTTGGGGCCTGGGTTGGGGCCTGGCTTGGGGCGAGGCTTGGGACCTGGACTGGGGCCTGGCTTGAGATGGGGCTCGGGGTTTCTGTTGTTCCCTGACCCTGTCGCGCGAACACCATCACGACGATGGCGGCGATGACGAGGGCCGCGACGCCGATCATGCGAAACGGCAACCGGTTCGTGACGGCCGGTTCACGCGCGATCGGCGGCGCCACGTCGATCGAGGGCGCCGGGACGAGATCGTCCTCATCCCCCAGCGGCTCGTCTTCAACCGGAGCCTCCGGCGGCGTCCAGAGTGGAACCCCGCGCGCGGCGCAGAACTCCACCAGGTTCGAGAGGCTGGTCTTGATGAAGGGATGCCCAGGACTGAGCGAGGCAACGGCGATGGCGTGCGCCCGCCGGTAGCCACGCTCGGCTTCGTCGAGCTTGTTCAGACGCTCGCAGACGAACGCCAGGTTGTTCAGCGTGGTCGCGAGATCAGGATGGGAAGACCCAAGGTCGGCTTCCTGAATCGCCACCGCCTCACGCAAGAAACGCTCGGCTGCGACAAAGTCGCCGGCGCCGGCGGCCTGCTGCGCGGCCTCGATGATCGACGCAGGGTCGCGAGCTTCGGCCATGAGTCTGCGCCGGAAATGGTACAACGCCGCCGAGTGCCGACCGCTTCGCAAGATGCGAGCGCACCCGCTTCACGTCGGCGGCTGTGTCCGCGATTATGCCGCGAACACAGCCCCTTTACTTACCAGCGCGACTCGCCAGCGCGACTCGCGCCTGCTTACCAGCGCGACTCGCGACGCTGACGGCCGCCGCCGCCGCCACCGCCAAAGCCGCGACCGCCGCCGCCGGAGTTGCCGCGCGGCTCCATCGGCCTGGCCTCATTCACCGTGAGGCTGCGCCCACCGTACTGATGCTTGTC
>Ga0075421_100009719_pt1 | contig 11857 bp, 11 predicted proteins | sample SoiMetdeltSBSDD5_FD_75292 | JGI IMG/M metagenome (GOLD analysis project Ga0075421, IMG submission 75292) | Bulk soil microbial communities from a Populus tree surrounding site in Tennessee, USA - Soil MetaG P. deltoides SBSDD5 | ecosystem: Environmental > Terrestrial > Soil > Tree plantation...
GTCGTGGACGATGTCGAGCCGGTTGACGGCCTCGGCGAACCGCAGGTAGGTGTCGACGCTGGCGATGACGATGCGCGCGTCGATGGTCAGGATCTCGATCCCGATCAGCGAGACCCGCACGAACGCATCGATGACGAGGCCCTTGTCCAGGATCACCTCGATGACATCGGCGAGGCCACTCGGACGCGGCCGGTCGACATACCCTCGCGAGCTTGGGGCTACAGCCATGGTGTTCCCTCCGATTCGCGTGATTGATCACGTCTCGCTGGTCTCTGGCCCCGCATCGGCTCTTCGGGCCGGTCCATCAGCCGCGTCCGGACGTGACGAGCGGTTCTTGGCCCGCGCCTTCGGATTCCGGTCTTGCGGATGCCGTGCAGGTAGCCGATCGCCCAGTCGAGCTGCTGCAGTCCGTCCTCGGCCGCTTGGCGGTAGCGGTCAACGTCGCCTGACGCGTCTTCGCTGCCGTTTGTGTTCTGGCTGCGTGCCATCGGTCTCCCCTGTGTCGGCTAGATCGCGACGCATGGCCACAACCCGGGCCTGCGCCTGCGAGCGACTGCGATGAGCCGAGTCGTTCGGCGAAGTCGCCGCCCTGGCTGATTTGCGACCGTCACTTCTTTTTTGCCGTGGTCCTGCTGCGACTGCGGCGAGGCTCCTTTTCCTCTTCGTCTTCCTCGGCCGCGGGCTCCTTCTCGGCTTCGTCGTCGGGCTCGTCCGCGACGTCGGCCACGGGCTCCTCCTCGGCTTCGACGTCGGGCTCGTCCGCGACGTCGGCCGCGGGCTCCTCCTCGGCTTCGTCGTCGGGCTCGTCCGCGACGTCGGCCGCGGGCTCCTCCTCGGCTTCGTCGTCGGGCTCGTCCGCGACGTCGGCCGCGGGCTCCTCCTCGGCTTCGACGTCGGGCTCCGGGGCTGCCGCGGCGTCGGACTCCTCGTCGCCCTCGTCGAAGACATCGGGCTCGTCGGCCTCGAGGTCCTCGTCGTCCCGCTCCACCTCATTATCGAGCCACCCGCGCTCGGCGAGGCGGTCTCGAAGGCCGTCGGGCATGTGATCGCGGAGCCCATCGGGCACGGCGGACAGAGCGGGGACGCGGGGGAGGCTCGGGGCCTTAGTCACCGCGTACCGCGCGGCGATGGCAAGCGTCGCCCCCGCGACGATCGCTCGCGGTGCGGTCAGACGCTTGCGGGGCTGGGCGTCGGCGAGTGCGGCGTCGACCGCCGCTGCGGCCACTTTGCTCAGGTCGATCCGCATCCGGGTGCCTACCGCGACGCCCTTCAAGCCTGAAACCGGGCCGTTCTTGCTCTTACGCGCCTTAGACATCAGGCTCTCCGCCGCCTCGCGACCCACGCGACCAACCACAGTCCCGATCGTGTCGTCGAGATCCCTGGCCATAACAGCCTCCTCAGGTCTTCCTCGTTCGCCGGCTCGGTACCCCCGTCCGTGGCCTGTAACCCAAAAGTTCGACCTGCGGATGAACTACCGCAACTCGCCACGTACGGTGCGCTCCAGCGTCGTGGAATGCCGGCCGCGTGTGGTGGCGCCTCCAGCCGGTGAGGTCGCGGTGACGCACGACTAGGCGTCGCTCGCACCAGGTGCGCTGCGCGACCCGTCCGCGAGGCGCGGGGCTGAGGTTTAGCCGGAGGAGGGCCGCCCAGCCGCCAGCGAGCAACGCCGCACGGACGACGGCGACCCACGACGGCGTCGGTTGGCGGTTCGCCCCTAGCCAACTCCGCGCCCGGCTGCCTGGCCGGCCGGTTGATGGAACTTACGTCACGAGGGACATATGCTGACACGACAGGCGCTGCAGCTAACCGTCGCAGCTCAGAAATGACTCTCGTAACCGCTTGCTGCTCCAGGCTCGGGCATCGGCGCAAGGGTGCGGTGACATCGATGAGGGCCTTCCCTGTCTTGGAGAGCATTGCGATTTCGCGCAGGAGGCGTCGAGCGCGTCAAACGGATGGCGAGCTGCTTACGTAAGGGTTCGGCGGGGGACGACGTTCGCGCTGCACCTCGGCATGCCGGTGCGCCGCAGCGCCGCTTCTTCGCCCGACTTGAGTGAATGGCCGGTTTTCGCCGCGGAGCAGGTCGGGTACGCACCACGAGGGACAGAGCCGAAAGGAGCCCAGGTGGCAAAGAACAAGACACGGGACAAGGTCAAGGGGAAGGCTGTGAAGGCAAAGGGCAAGACGCGGGTCGCGGCGTCGAGGGCCGTTGGCAACGAGACCCAGGAGGCCAAGGGCGTCAAGGACGTCGCCAAGGGCGAGGCGATTAACAAAAAGGGGCACGTCAAAGACCTCGGCAGCTAGGGCCGACGCGCGCGTCGTCGATCGTTGAAGCGGGCGGCGCGCCCGCTGTCGCCGGGGGAGGTCAGTCCCGATGGGCCGCGGACTCTCCGGCGCTCCGACGAACTCTAAGACGTCAAGACCGGCCAACGACCACCGCAAGCCGGTCCGCGCGGTCGGTGCGCAGTGACGTGTCAACTCACGAGCGAAGCGGTGAGACAGTGACCGAGATGACGAACGCGTGTGAGCTGGCGCGGCCGCACCGGTGATCGACGGGAACGGCGTCTTAGCGGGAGCCGGCGGACTGCGAGCGCTCGCGCGAGAGGCTCGTGGCAGTCGGTTGGGTGCTGCTCGTCCTCGGACTGGCGCGCAGACGGCCGTCTTACCCTCCTACGACAGCGTGACTCTAATGCTTACGGGCAAACCGGCGCGGGTAACCATTGGGCCTGATGGCCGGAACTGAAAAGGTGGGCGAGCGTCCACTCGAGGAGTTGGTAGAGACCGCGTCCCAGCAGGCTGTGGTCCTAGCCCGCGAGCAGGTGGATGTTGCGAGGCGCGAACTGACCGCCAGAGCAAGACAGGCCGGCCCGGCGGTCGCTTTAGTGGGTGGAGGTGCCCTCCTGGCTGCGCTCGCTTCGGGAACCGGCACGGCCGCGTTGATCCTCTTGCTGGCTCGCCGCCCCGGGGCGTCGGCCGCCGCGCTCGGAGTGACCGGCGCGTATGCCGGTGCCGGCGCGTTGCTGGCCCGCGAGGGGCTCAGGCGCCTCCGGGAATCCGGTCCGCCCCAGCCCGATGTGTCGGTTCAAGACGAGCCAGTACAGAACGCCGAGCAAGGCCTCGGCTCGGCGAAGCGACTCACCAAGTCGCCAGGGCGCACCGAGTCGGCAGCGAACTCGCCAGGGCGCACGAAGTCGGCAGCGAGGTCGCCAACGCGGCGGACGGGTCGCCCGAAGCAAGAGTCAAAGTCACCGAGCTCTGGCCGTCGCGCCTCCCGTACGCAGACGGACCGCCGGCACGCGTCCTAAGCTTCTCGCCTGCGTCACCGGACCAGCCCGAACGGCCGCACGACGCTGAGGCGGCCGCCCGCGTTGAGGACGAACATCAGCCGTGTGACATCGGGCACCCCGAAGAGCGCATCGCAACGGTGATCCGACGAGCCCCGGGGGGGCCATGGTGGTCGCGCGAAGCCGGACGCAGCCACCAGGGCCGCGAGCACGACAAACGGGACCGCCTTGATGTCGACGCCGAGCGGGCGCAACTCGCTGCGTGATTCGCGCGGTCTCGCGCGCGCATGCTCGGCGCCTTCGCCCTCGGCGGCGTGCGTCTCCCCGGTCTCGCCACCGCCCTCGCCGCGTTGTGTGGCCTGTGCGCCCTCTCCACCAAGCTGCGTGGCTGGCTCGTGCGAGCTGCGGCAGCGCTCGATGCTCGTGCCGATCACGAAACCGAGCGTGGGGAGCACGATTAGGCCGACCAGCCACACAGGCATGATCAACACCCCGTCCCGGGCGAGGGCGACTGCGGCCCGCGTTGGTCGTGGCGGGTTTATGTGCGTGTGGCGCGGCGGTTGCGGGTGGCGCCGATGGCGAGTACGAGGGGGCAGGCGACGAGCAGGGGTGCGGTGACGAGTAGGCCCGCTTCGGGGGCGACCACGGTCCAGAGGACGCCGGCGACGATGCTGGCCAGGAGGCGCCCGGCGCTTTGCAGCGCGGTCACGGCGCCGAAGGCGAGGGCCCGTGCGTGCGGCGGCGCGAGCTTGGCGACGGCCACGTGTTCGCCGGTCTCGGCGAGTCCGAGCCCGGCGCCGGCGAGCACGAAGGCGACGGCTCAAACGAGGTCGCCCCCGCCGCCGTCGCCGTCAGCGAAGCGCTCGCCCGACCCGCCAGCCCACGCCAGGCCTCCCGGACCCCGGTCAGCCCGCCGCTGCCGATGCCAACGCCGGGGGGAGCGGGGGTCGTCGCTGGCTCGAACTGGTGATCGTTCATCGCTTTTCTGCCGTCCGAAGCAAAGTCGATTGGGGCCGGGCAAGAGCGAGCAACCACGGTCCCACTCGACCCGGCCGGCGCGCTCGTCGACATCGGCTACACGGTTCCGGGCCAGGCCTGGACGTACTGGAACAAGGGACCGGCCGCGGCGACGAGGAATGGCTAACGACCGACCATCGCGAATGGTCGATCACCACCGCCCGGACCGCGGCCCAGAACCTGGTCGCCGCCGCTCGCGGGCTCCAGGCCTCGCCACTGCCGGCCCCCGCCCAGTAGCTGTCACGGGCGATCAGGGGCGCCGGCGCTGGTCCGTGGTGAAGCCCGCAGCATGTCGATGCCATTGCAGAACGGCTTGATCCACGACCGGCCGCAGCGCAGAGTGGAATAGGGCGCTCGAGCGCGTGCTCTCGCCGCAGCCGAGCGTTCCCTCGCCTGCCCGACGCCGGCGTCAGAGGCCTGACCCGCCCGATTCAGCGGCCGCTCACACCAGCAGAGGTACGGGTAACGCGACGGTGAGGAGCCGGCCATCCCGACCGATTGGAGAAGCCGACATGGCCAAGGACCACGGACCCAGCGTCAAAGACGACAAGCAGTACGAGGGGCTTCGCAAGAAGGGCATGAGCAAGCAGCGCGCAGCAGCGATCGCCAACGACCCGGACTCATCAAGCAAGGGCGGAAAGCGCTCGGGCAGCGGCCAGAGCTCGAGCCGCAGCCGCAAGAGCAGCGGCTCGGGTAGCGGGGGCAACCGGGCCCAAAAGCAGGCCGCCGGTCGCAAGGGCGGCAAGAAGAGCAGCAGCTAGTTACCACAAACAGGAGGACCGCCGTGGGAGCCGAGACCGGCGACGTCACCGGGACGAAGGACCAGCACTACAACATCATCTGGTTCACGGAGCAGTCGCTGAGCAACGCGCTGCGACTGGAGACCTATATCCAGGATGCCGAGCGCGACGGCGACTCCGAGCTGGCGGACTTCTTCCGCCGCGCCCAGGAAGCCAGCCGCAAGGGCGGCGAGCAGGGCAAGGCGCTGTTGACCAAGCGCCTGGCCAGCTGATTGCACCGGCCCGGGCAGGTGAGCGCCACCGCGCTGCTCGTGGTCGACATGGTCAACCCATACGACTTTGAGGACGCCGACACGGTCGCCGCACACGCCGCCGGCCCCGTGACGCGGATCGCGGAGCTGATAAAGCGCGCGGAGGCCGACGACGCTCTGATCGTCTACGTCAACGACAACTACGGTGAGTGGAACGCATCACGCGACGACCTGGTTTGGCGTGCCCTGCATGGCGAGCACCCCGAGCTGGTGCAACCAATCCAGCCGCAGCATGAGTACCCGTTCATCTGGAAGCCGCGCCACTCGGCCTTCCACGAGACCGCGCTCGGCTACCTGCTCAGAGCCACGACATCGAACGCGTCGTCCTGACCGGCCAGGTCACCGAGCAGTGCATCCTCTACAGCGCGCTGGACGCGTGTATCCGTCACCTCGACGTGGTCGTGCCCGAAGACGCCGTGGTGCCGATTCACCCCCACTTGGCCGACGCGGCCTTGGAGATGGTGCGCCGCAACATGCGCGCCGAGACCCCGGCCGCCGACGACGTCGAGCTGTACTCCGCTCCCACCCGCTAATCCCGAGCGCTTTCGCGCGCTCGCAGGCAGCGCACGAGTTCTTCGCCGTAGGGCGCCGCCACGAGCATCGCCAGGGACGCCAGCACGCCGGCTCGGTATCGACGCGTCAGGCGACGACGCTTGGGCTTGAGCCTCCAATCCGGCGCCGCGCCCAGACCGAGGGTGCTCCGCGCTTGGTCCCAATGCAGCACGGTCAGCAACACCGTCGCCATCAGCGGCACCCGTCCCAGAAACCCATGCACATACTGCTCGGCGGGCGTCACCTCGCGTCGACCATCGGCATAGGCGACGTCCCAGATCGCCGTCAGCTCGTGCACCGTCAGCGTCGCGTAGGTCAGACCCAGCACGCCGCCGTTGACACAAAACCGCCCCAGCACGGTGGGCAGTCCGCTCTCGATCGACATCGCCGCATGGATGGCCGACTCCGTCACCCCCGCGGTGTGCTCGATGTCCGAGCGCCGGTGACACCACCAATCGGCCAGCCCCGCGCCGATCCACACCGGCGTCACGAACCACTGCAACGCACGACGCGTCGCATCATCGATGCCACGTTTGCGCCTGCGCTCGCTCGGAAGCAACTCACCAAAGCCCACACCCCCGTCATAGCCCCTCGCCAACAGCGCCGCGCGCGGCGCGCGACCGGTGCCCGTCCGCAGGGCCGTCGTAGTTCAGCCGGGATCGGCTTGCGAATGGCGGTGCCCGCTGGGCGCCCTGGCCGACAACGACGATCGAAACAGCGGCACGAGCACCCCCGCACGAGCTCGACACCGCGGGCAATGCTCCATCGCCAAGTCGTCAGCCAGGACGCGAACCGACAGCAAGCAGCGCGGGCAGTTGAGATAGAACACCGGACCTCCAGGCGGCGATGTCACGACGGTCCGCCTCGCGCTACAACCGCAGGCGCGTCCCGCACCAAGTCGGTACCGACCACCCACTGCCGGCGCCGACCAACGCCCGGCTACCCGCCGCCGCAGCGGCCATAACCGCGGGGCGTCAACGCTCTTACCCGCATTCACTGCCGAACTGGTCGCCCGCAGCGAGAGTCTCAGACCGGACGTGGATCCGGTCAGGGTGCCTCGCGGCGCGCGAGTGGCTGCACCGCGGGCCCGGCGAGCACCTGGCCGTCCACGTCGAACCGCGACCCGTGGCACGGGCAATCCCAACTGCGCTCGGCCGCGTTGAAGTGCAGGAGGCAGCCGAGATGCGTGCAGCGCAGGGAGACGGCGTGGGCGCGCCCGTCGTCGTCGCGGTAGACGCCGACCTTGCCCAGGCCGGCCCGGACAACCCGAGCCTCGCCGCGAGGGACGTCGTCGGCCGAGCCCGCCTGAGCGGGCCTCAGTCGATCCCCGACGAGATGACCGGCGACCCACGCGGTCACCTTGGCCAGCTTCGGCGCCGACCGCACGGTCACGCGGTTGGGGTCAAAGACGCCGGCATAGGCGTTGTCTTGGCCAGTGAGCCTGTCGCGCAGCAGCTCGGCCGCGATGGTGGCGCCGGTCATGCCCCACTTCTGAAAGCCGCTGGCCACGAACAAATGCGACGACAGCGGCGTGTAGCGGCCGATGTATGGCGTCTTGTCCGTCGGCATGCCGTCCTGGGTCGACCAGCGATACGGCACATCGGTCACGTCGAAGTGCCGGCGCGCGAACGCCTCGAGGCGGGCGTAGCGCTCGGGCTGCGCCTCGTTCGAGCCGGTGACGTGCCCCTCGCCGCCGACGAGCAGCCAGGCATCGTCGCCGTCGCGGAAGCTGCGCACCGACCGGGTCGGCTCGCCGGCGGTGATCAGCATGCCCTCCGGCAGCGAGCCACGAATGCGGGCGGCGATGCAGTACGAGCGCGCCGCCTCCATGCGCGCGAAGAACAGCCCGCGATCCAACAGCGCGTAGTTGGTTGCGATCACCACATCGCGCGCCGTCACCGTCTGCCCGTCGAGCGTCCAGACCTGGCACGGTGCGCCCTCGTGCACGCCCGCCACCGCCGTGTCCTCGAACACGAACGACCCGTCCCCGTCCACCGCCGCGGCGACCGCCCGGGCGTAGCGAACGGGATGGAACTGCGCCTGGTCATCGAGCCGGACGGCACCCGAGACCGCGAACGGCAGCGGTGTCTCGCGGGTCTCCGACACCGTCAGCCCAGCCGCGCGCGCGGCGGCGGCCTCGCGATGGACCGCGCCGACCTGCTCGTCGTCGGCGGCATAGGTGTACGCGGGCGTGCGCTCCCACGCGCAGTCGATCGCCTCCTCGCGCACGAGCGCCTCCATCCGCTCCACGGCCGCCAGACTCGCCTGGGCATACCCCGCGGCAGCATCCGACCCCCGGATCGAGGCGATCTCCGAGTACATCACCCCCTGCAACGCCGACACCTTGGCCGTGGTCAACCCAGTGGCGCCACCGGCGACGGTCCCGCGCTCGAGCACCGCCACCCGCACCCCCGCGCGCTTGAGCAGCAACCCTATCGTCAGCCCGGTCACCCCGCCGCCGACGACGGCGACATCGACCTCGCGCTCGCCGTCGAGCGCCGGAAACGACGCTTCGCTGGCCGTCGCCAGCCACAGCGACCGGGATGCCTGCGGCCCTCTACTGCTCATGGCCTCACTCCTTCCCGCCCAGCAGACAACGCAACGTTACGGCGACTCACCAGTGGCGGGGACCCTCCCCGGACCCCGCTCGAGGCTGGGAATAGCCAATGACCTGAACACGAGCTAGCCCGACCAGGGCTACGGCCGCCGACGTGCCCGCTCAATTGGCCAGAGAGGTATTCATCTTGGCGTTGCTCGTCGCTGACCGTCAGGAGCGCGAGGGTCGGGGTGCTTGGCGCGCCGAGTCGATCCTCGCTCACGCAGGCCTCCGCCACTCAGCCCCGAAATGCTCGTCGGCGCCCGTGTTGCAGGGCGCCAGCGCCGACTTCGCGCAAGCCAGCGCGCTCGCGCTCATCGTCTCGACCTTCGAGGCCGGCGCCGCACGCAACCGGGCCGTCGGCGTATTCGCAGCGCTGGAGGGCCTTGGGCAGCGGGCTCGGACTGCTGCTCGGTGGCGTGCTCGTCCAGGCCGTCTCCTGGCGCTGGGCTTCTTCGTCAACGTGCCCATCGCCGCACTTGTCGCCGCCCTCGCACCACGCTACATCCCATGGCCCAGTCGCTCGCCCTGCCCGGCGCGGCAACCGCAACCAGCGCGATCGGCCTCACTTGACCCCGATCGTGGGACGGGCCGGTCACCGCCACTGTGCGGACGGCACTCAAGGAGGCCTGGCCCAAGTGATCGCTGGCTCGGAAGATTTCTGCCTGGGGGTGTTGACATTTTGCCGGTGCGGCCTATTTGGATAGGTAGAGGACATACAGGAAGGCGGCTCAGACGGTCAGGTGTGAGCGCGGGGCCCGTCGCGTGAGGGGTTTGTCCGGAGTTGTGGGGACCCACCGCCTTGAGTAAGGACCAAATTAGGGGTCCCGCGCTTTCACCGTGTTTGCTCATCTTCTTTGCGGGGCCGCGCGGCGACTCGGAAGGGAGGTGCATGAGGATGTGTGTTCGTCGTCGGTGGCGTGTCTGCTGGGTGCGCCGGGCGGTGGGCTCGTCCGCGCGGCGAGCGGTTTTGGTGCCGCGCGTTCGGCTTGCCGGCTGAGGTGCCGGGTGCCCCGGTGCGGGTCGGGGTATTGGCGGCGGGGGCTGGAACCGGATCGCGGGTGCGTGGCGGCGTTGCTTGCGGGCGTGGGTCGGGATGGCATGGAGCGTAATGTGGCGGTGGAGTTCGAGATGGCTGCGGACACCGAGCAGGTCACCGAGCTTGAGAGTGAGGCGATCGCGAGCGAGTCGCTCAGGGCGCGGGGGGCCGATCAGCAGCTCGCGCACGATTTGCGGCGCGAGCGTCTGGGAGGCGAGACCAGTTCGGCGGGGTACCTGCGGGCGCTTGGAGACCGGCCGCGGCTGCCGGTGGCGACCGAGCGTCGGCTCCTACGGGCAGCCCAGAACGGGGATCGGCGGGCGCGCGAGGAGCTGGTCGAGGCGTTCCTGCCGCTGATTGCCGGGGTGGCCCGGGTGTATCGCGGCTCGGCCGCGATCACCCGCATCGAGCTGATGCAGGAGGGCGTGGTCGGCCTGTTGCGCGCGCTCGAGCGTTATGACCCGGGGCTGGAGGTGCCGTTCTGGGGTTACGCGAAGTGGTGGGTTAGGCAGGCGATGCAGCAGCTGGTCGCCGAGCTGACCCGGCCGCTGGTGCTCTCAGATCGTGCGCTTCGCCAGTTGGCGGAGCTTAGACATGCGCATGGTGAGTTCATCGCCCGCCGTGGGCACGAGCCGACCGCCAACGAGCTCGCGGCGTCGACCGGGTTCTCGCCGGCGCACGTCGATGAGCTGCTCGCGATTGAGCGGATCCCGCGGTCGATGGAAGAGCCCGTGCGAGGCGCGGAGGGGGAGTTGGGGGCGTTCGGGGAGCTGCTGGTCGACCCGCTGGCGGCGGACGCGTACGAGCAGCTCTTGGATCAGAGCGAGATCGAGCAGGTTCGGGCGCTGCTGGGGAGCCTGAACGAGCGCGAGCGGGTGATCCTGCGCGCCCGCTACGGGCTCGACGGCCCTGAGCAGTCGCTGCGGGAGGTGGGCGAGCGGATCGGGCTGACGCGGGAGCGGGTCCGGCAGATCGAGGAGCGCGGGCTGGGCAAGCTTCGCGCGGCCGCCTACCGCACCGGCATCGACTCGCGTCGCGGCGACCCAGGAGGTGACTGACCGCCGATGACCAGCTCAGAGCCGTTGGGGAGGAGCAAGCCCGAGAGTGAACACGTCCGCCGGCTGATCGGGCGGCGGCTCGTTCGGGGAGTTGCCGGCGTCGGGTCCGGCCGCGATGGGCCCACGACGTCGCCTGCCCCCTGGCGGGGACCGGTTGATTCGGGCGGGACGGCCGCGGTCGTGCGCGAGATCCGTCGCTGGCGACGCGGCTCCGCTGGGAGGCCGCACCGATCGTGACCGCGCGGCAGGGACGAGCCTGATGCACGATCGACACGAGGACTATTACGGGGTCCTGGGCGTAGCGCGGGATGCGAGCAAGCACGAGATCCGCCGCGCGTACCGGCAGCTCGCGCGCCGCCACCACCCCGACGCGGGGCCTCAGCCGGGTGGCGGCCGGCGGTTCGTCACGGTGGCGCGGGCCTACGAGGTGTTGCGCGACCCGGTCAAGCGCGCCCATTATGACCGCCAGCTCGGGCCCGCCCGAGGGCCGGCCGACAGCGATCACGGACTGTCTGGGGAGCCGCGGGCAACCGATCACCGGCCGCGCCGGGGGCAGGCGCGGTCCGCGATCCTGGAGCTCTCCCCGCGTGAGGCGCGGCTCGTCGCGGTGGCACCAATGATGCTGATCGATGCACGCGGCCGAGCGATCGAGGTCCCGGCGGGCGTCCGTCCCGGTGACAAGCTCACGATCGTCGGCGGCGCGGGCCCTTGGCGTGACCTGGTCCTGACCATTTCGATCCACACGCAGACTTGACAGATAGAGACTCAGATTTATTATTGCCGATGACAGCAACTATCGTTTCTCCCGAAGGAGGTTCTCATGGCGCTGATTCGGTGGGAGCCGGTGGCGGAGCTCAACTCGATCCAGAACGAGATGAACCGGCTGTTCAACACGTTCGTTGACCCATCCGGCCAGTCGCGCGGTGCCGACGTGCGCCGGCGCTGGATCCCCGCGATGGATCTCGTCGAAGCGGGCGACCACTACGTGCTGCGCGCCGATCTGCCCGGCCTGTCGGAGACCGACGTGAACATCCAGCTCGAAGACTCGGTGCTCACGATCTCCGGCGAGCGCAAGACCGAGCACGACCAACAGCAGGAGGGGTACTACCGGCTCGAGCGGGCATTTGGCCCGTTCTCACGCTCATTGACACTGCCCGACGGCGTCGACCCCGAGCGTGTGCAGGCGCACTTCGATCGCGGCGTGCTCGAGCTCAGGATCCCCAAGCCCGAGCAGAAGAAGCCACGGACGGTCACGATCACCCC
>Ga0075421_100009720_pt1 | contig 11857 bp, 14 predicted proteins | sample SoiMetdeltSBSDD5_FD_75292 | JGI IMG/M metagenome (GOLD analysis project Ga0075421, IMG submission 75292) | Bulk soil microbial communities from a Populus tree surrounding site in Tennessee, USA - Soil MetaG P. deltoides SBSDD5 | ecosystem: Environmental > Terrestrial > Soil > Tree plantation...
CGGCGATGACGGCCGCACGCTCTACGTCGTGGCCAACCACTACGCCAACGGCAGCGTCTCGGACGGCATCGTGCTGACCCAACGCGTCGCCGTGCCCCACGCCGGGCGACCCTGAGCTCCGATTCCCTGGTGGGCGAGGGGGGACTCGCACCGGAGCTTCTTGGCGGATCTTCACGATCCGCGAGGATTCCGTCCTTTGCCACCGCCGAAGGCAGGGTGAACAGGTTATTGCTCATCCTTCTCCTCCTCGGTGGAGCCTTCCTCCTCGCAGGCCCACGGGTCGCGGCATCCCAGACTGGACGATCAACTCCCTCCCATGAGCGCAAGGAGGCCTACGACCGGTTCATGACCGAGGTCGCACACTTCCGGTAGCGGCGCCCGGGAAACCCCTGGTCAGGTCAGGCCGAGCAATTGCTTGGCCTGGTCCAAGGTGTGGTTGGCGACCGCGGCGGCGCGCTCGGCACCGTCGGCGAGCACGTCGTCCAGATAGCGGGGGTCGTCGCGGATCTCGTCGTAGCGGTGATGGATCTTGGCGACGCTCTCGATCGCCATCTCGGCGACTTCCTTCTTGAGGGTGCCGTACCCCTGACCCTCGAACTTCGCCAGGGTCTCCTCTCGACTCACGCCAGCGAGCGCGTCGTATAGGCCGAGCAGGTTCTCCACCCCCGGTGAGAGATCCTCACCTCGGACTGCCGTGCCGGAGTCGGTCACGGCGCGCATCACCGCCTTGCGGATTCTGTCCGGCGGGTCCAGGAGCCCGATGGCGTGTCCTTCGCGGGTCGCGGCCAGGCTCTTGCTCATCTTCACCGTCGGCTCGTCGAGGCCCATGATGCGCGCTCCGCTCTTGGGGATCAGCGGCGCGGGCAGCACGAACAGCTCGCCAAACAGACGGTTGAAGCGCTGGGCGATGTCGCGGGTGATCTCGACGTGCTGACGCTGGTCGTCGCCGACTGGGACGTAGTCGGCCTGGTAAAGCAGGATGTCGGCCGCCTGAAGGGCCGGGTAGGTGAGGAGCCCGGCGCTGGGGCTGGCGGTCTGGGACTTGGACTTGTACTGCGTCATCCGCTCCAGCCAGCTGACCGGGGTCACGCAGTCGAAGATCCACCCCAGGATGGCGTGTGCGGGAACGTGGGACTGGCGGAAGATCACCGACCGGACCGGGTCGATCCCGCACGCCACGTAGAGGGCGGTGATCTCCCGGATATTCTCGTCCAGCTGGCCGGGCCGAATGTTCTCCGGGATGGTCAACGCGTGAAGGTCGGCGATGAAGAAGAAGTTCTGGTACTGGTCCTGTTCCTCGGCCCAAGGCCCGAGCGCACCGGTGTAGTTGCCGATGTGGAGCTTGCCGGTGGCCGCGATTCCCGACAGGACACGGGGGGTCTTCGGAACCGCAGGCTCGGAGTCGGTGGCGGCCTCGGAAATAGTGGTGTCCTCCTGGCTGGAAGCGCCATGGGCGCGGGTCAGGGTACTTAGCGTCCCCTCTGGGACATAGCCTCATTCTGGATCTGAGGCTGCGAGGACTTCGTCGATCTCGGCCTCGGTGGCACCGTTCCGACGGGCCAAGTCCAGGTAGGCATCGACACACGGGCTACAACCGGCAACAAGCTTCCTCCGGGCCAACTCCAGAGCGTCGGCCCGGACCTGGTCCGGTGGCCTGGCTCGGGACCACTTCACGTCAGGATCTCCCGAGCTTGCTCGACGGCGGCGCCTTCCCGGTCGACCGCAGCGGCATAGCGGGCGTCCTCGGCGTGCCACGTGGGCCAGTAGGCGTCGGGCGGCTGCACGAAACCGCTGTTCTGGCGGGGGACGATGAGGGGATCCTGGCCGAGGAGCCGGAGGATGCGCCGGTCGTTCGTCCGTCGAGCCGTGGCAATGAGCGCCCGGCAGTTGGGGCCGTCGAAGTTGTCCCGGTGGATCAGGCTGGACATGTTGTAGATGAACCCGAGGAAGCGCCGCTCGCCGCCGGAGATGTTCCGGGTGCCGGAGTGGAGCAGGTTGTGGTGGAGGGCGACCACATCGCCAGGCCGAGTCCGCACAAGCAGCTCGCCGGGGTGGGGGTCGTTGCGGGCGTCGAGGTCGATGGCGATCGGTTTCCGGTGGGATCCCGGGATCACCCGTAGCGGGCCGACGTCGTCGGTCATCTCCTGGAGGTAGGCCAGGTAGACGACCGACTGGGGGCGGGTGTAGACGCCGAGCGGGAAGAACCCGAATCGGTCCCGGTGCCAGACGACAGGCTCGCCGCGACGGGCGGGCTCGACGGGCGGGTCTCCGGCGAGCACGGCGCTGTCCAACTGGACCACCGGCCCCATGACGGCTTCGGCGAAGCCAAGGAGGACCGGGTGTGAAACGGCGGCCAGCCCGGCGCGGGGAAACCGCTCGACCAGATCGTCGACAGCGTCGGGGACGTCCGAGGTGCCCTGCGCGAAGCACCAGTCCCGGACGGCGGATTCTCGCATCCGGTGGAATGCCGCAACCTGGTCCCTGGCGAACACGCCCCGGAAGTGCACATAGCCGTCGCCCTCGAAGGAAGCGAGCTGCTCTGCGATCCGGACGGCAGCGGACGTTTCGGTAGCCGTAAGCATCAATCGCTCCCTTCGTCTGCGAACTCCTGGACAAGAGTCCCTCCATCACCGTCGACCTCGACCAGGTCCCCGTCGCGGAGCTGGTCGAGACCCCGGCCGATGGCGACGATGGCAGGACGCCCGTAGTCCCGAGCGAGCGTCGCAAGGTGGCCGAAGCGGCTGCCTCCGGGGACCACCACCGCGCTGGCGACCGGCAAGGCAAAACTCCAAATGGCGGAGTTGTTCGGTGCAATCACGATGTCGCCGCAACGCACGTCGCCGAGGTCGGCATGCCGACTCAGCCGTCGCACCCGCCCCCGGGCGCGCCCCGACGACGCCGGCTCACCGTGCAGCGCTCCAGCCGTTGCGGGGACTGGAGTTGATTGGCCGCCGTAAACCTGCCCGACATATCCGGCCAACCGGGACGAGCCCAGCGTGTCCGCGTCCAGACGCTTCTGACTATCAGCGGCGGGCACCAGTGCGACGTCAGCTTCTCGGCGCCGGGCCTCCACAAGGTCGGCGAAGCCACGCCCGTCGGTGACTATCTCGTCGACATGGAGGAACACGACGTCATCGGGATCATCGAGCACGCCCTGCCGCACGAGGCGAGCACCGACCTTCCTAACGAACTGCCGCAGCTCGAAGCCCACCCGGGCGTGCATCAGGGGGGCGTGGTCCTCAGTGACGGCCACCGCCGAGCGGGCACGTCGGAGGAGCCGGGCGAACCGCTCCGCGACGCCGGCTGGATGGCGAGTGAGGCAGCGATTCACATCGGCCTGCCGAGCTAGGCCACCGGCACGCATGAGGCGTAGGCGGCCGTCGGGGGCGCACTCCGGTTCTGCCGACGCATAGCAGCGGGCGATCGCCAGAGCCACGGCGGCGTCCTCCAACCAGCCCGGATGCCGGAGCCCATACCCCTCGCCCTCCTGGGGGGTCTCGGCGACCAGGGCCAGGAACCCACCCACCGGCGGCGGCTCCCGGCGGGACAAGTGACGCGAGTCCCACAGTCGTTGTGCGGCCATGGTCGTGGCGTTTGGTTGACCGGCCAGGAGCGCCAGAGCGTCAGGTTGGCTGGTCATCAGTCCCTCGTCGACGACCATCTCCGCGAATTCGCTCAAGGCGACCCGGGCGGGGAGCAGCATCGTGTGGTGGAGGTAGGTCAACTCCTCCAGCCACGACGAAACTTGCTCCAGCAGAACGGCCGACATGTCGAGTGGACCTTGGGATGCGTTGGCAAGACGATCCAGCAGTTGGATCGTCGCCGGCTGGACATGAGCCAACCAGAGGCCGAGGAAGTTGTCATGCGCCTGGAGGCCGGTCGGGACGTCAACGATCGGATGGGCACCCCGGGCGCTGACCAGGGTGAACAGGTAGCCGCCGGCACGGCGGACGCCGACGTCGACCTCTACTCCGAGAAGGTCGCGCAGAGCGCGGCTGAACCCTCGGGCGAAGGCCCTGGCCCGCAGGTCGAACTCCAATGGCGAGATCGGCGTCGTGATCGTGCTCGATGTCCAGCCGTCGCGGTCAGCGAGCTCGATGGGGTAGACGGCGTCGGTCGATCTGAGAGTGGCGGCCGGCGTTTCCATAACCAGGACCTCGTCGCTTGATGGGCCGCCGGAGGGCGGACAGCGCCACGTTGCGCCTTCCCGCCCTCCCGCTGCTGGCTAGCCGTCGTGCGCCCCACTGGCGGCGAACACGTCCTGGCGTTCCGGTGCCCTGATCCCGCTGATGACCGTCGTGTACTCGAGCCCGAGCCGGGGCCCGTCGACCTCACGGAGATCGATGAAGGAGGACCGGATCTGGTTCTGTGCGCAGCAGGTCCAGTCGGCGTCGTCCTCGTCCAGCGGCGAGTACTGCCCGGTGACAACCACCGGAATCCTCGTCCCGTCCTCCGCCTGGAATGTGGTGCCAGCGAATGACCGCACGTCACGCGGACCGACCGGCACCATCACCTCCGTCAGGCTGGCGTCGACACCCACGATGCGCGGCAAGCGCAGCGAGCCATGGATGACACCGGTTGCCTGCATCTGGTCGGTCTCGCGGTCGAGACGCAGCTCATAGCTGTAGTCATAGGAGCCGTAGTCGCCGAAGTCGAAGGTCCGCTCGCAGCGATACCGGCCACCCGACAAGGTGAGCATGTTCACGCCGCCGTCGCGTTCGTGCGCGAACGTCGGCGACGAACAGCAGGCGGTCCACAGCGAAGCGCAGTAGACCGAGAACCCGTCCGGGATGGTCGAGAAGGCGAGGTTCATGGCCAGCGTGCCGCGCTCGACCGACCCGCGGCCCTCTCCGTCCACCGTGACGATCTCGCTGTTGATCATCCCGGCACATCGAATCGTGAGTGCTACATCAGACATGGCGTTCCCCTTGCAGGCGGGCGCGCTCTGGGCGCTTTGTCCGTGGTCGCATCCCACGGTGACGGCACGAGCGAGCGCCAACCAGCCCAACCAGCTCCCCTGTTATTGGACCGGCGTTGTCCACGACTGGACAGCAAACTGGACACGTGGTCTCTGGGCGACCGTTGATGACCGTGGACAGCGTGAAACGGGAGCTCCAGCGGTTGCGGCGAGGGCCAGGGCTACGGCAGCCCGGCTCCGTCCTTCAGCTCAGCCCGGAGTTGCGCTCCTCCCTTACCGGTGACGAGCGGTCGCTGGGGACGGCGGATGATGTCGTGCGCATCATGGCGAGCCTCCGCCGGGCCATCGACCGGCTCGACCGGCATCAGCGGGTCTTCGCCGAGGTGGACTTCAACCTCCTGGACGAGCACTGCTACCCAACGCTCACCGGTCGACAGGAGTCGCTGGCTATCCAGCGTGCCTGCGCAGGCAAGACCGTACGGAGGCAGGCGAACAAAACACTAGACGCCCTCGCCTTCATACTCGTCACCGGCGAGCAGGCGGCAACGCACCTCCACGGGGGCGGCCCTCCGGGCCCACCATCGGCGTCAACCCGCCAGAGCGAGCCTGCGACGACGCAGATCCCCTGGTACGAGGTGCTCCGCTCCTACTGGCGGCTGTTCCGGCACGCCCGCGTCGACATCGTGTGCTCCGAGATCCCCGAGGATGAGCAGCCGTACTTCGCCTCGCCGTCGGACCGCAACTACCTCCGCTACGCCAAGTTCGCCGACCTCGACAGCCTCATCTACATGCGGACCCGCCTGACCCAGATCGGCCCGGACGTCCACGTTCGTGACTTCGCGCCGTCCGAGTACCACGACAGCGAGTCCGACGTGCTCATCGTCATCGGCGGGCCGCCGTGGAACGCCAAGTACCGCGAGTTCGTGCCCCAGCTGCCCTTCCATTTCGAGCCGCATCCGTTGGGGGAGGACGACCCGCTCGTCGTGCCCCAGTTGGACGGGCTCACGATGGGGCCGCGGTGGACCCGACACGCTGAGCTACTGGAGGACCTCGCCGTCTTCACCCGGCTGACCTTGGCCCAAGGCCCTACCGTGTTCCTGCTCGGAGGTTGCCTCACGCTCGGTGTGCTAGGCGCGGCCCGGACCTTCCTGCAGGGCGACCGCGGTGCCGAGAACGCCCGCTACGTGACCGAGTTGGTCGGCGACGCCGACTTCGTCGCGGTCACCGAGGCCCGACGGATAGGCGGCATAGCGGATGTTGCCGACCTCGCCGTGGTGAAGCCCCTTCTCGTCCTCGCCCGAGACAAGAACGACCCCTTCGCCGTCGTGGCCGACAACACCGCCCGCTATGTGGGTGCCTGACGCGTCACTGCCGAGGTCATCGCGACAGTGGCGGCGCTGACGCCCACAGACATCCGCACTTACGTGGTCAACCTTCCGCGCCGGACCGACCGGCGTCGGCGGATGGAGGCGACGATCCCGCCAGCGCTACGGCCGACGTTCATCTCCGACTGGTGCGTCTCGTTCGACGGTCACGAACTCGACCGCGCCACGATTGAAGGGGCCGGCTACCGGCTGTTCCCCTGGCGGATCGACTCGGACAACCCGTGGTGGTCCCGGCCGCTCAAGCTCGGCGAGGTTGGCTGCACGATCGCCCATTGGTCCTGCTGGGTCGATGCTGCCACCCAGGGACATGAGCCCTACACCCTGGTCCTGGAGGACGACGTCGTCCTTCCCCCGGACTTCCTGGAATCGCTCACCATGCGCCTGGCAAGCCTCGACGGTCACCGTTCCGACCTTCTCTACTTGGGGCGCTATCCGCTCGAACCCGACCAACCGGTCATGCCGGGGGTCGTCTCCCCCGGCTACAGCCACTGCACCTTCGCCTACCTGCTGAGCCGCGAGGTGTTGCCGGTCCTACTGGGCACCCGGCTTGATCAGGCCATCGTGCCCGTGGACGAGTTCCTGCCCGCGCTCTACATCGACCACCCACGCCAGGACCTACGGATCAGGTACCCCAAGCTGGTCACCGCGCTGGCCTTCGATCCGCCGCTCGTCGACCAACTGCCAAAGGAGCAGGCAGGCAGCGACACCGAGGACTCAGCATTCGTTGACTGGTGAACTCGGTGGGGCCTGACGCCCCGCCTCGAGCGTGCGCCAGTGGTCGAGCAGGTCCTGGAGACGTCGACCGGGCCAATCCGCCGCCGGGATCTGGACATTGGTTCCCATCACCACATGTAGCGGAGGTACGTCCTTGGTGACCACGGCACCAGCGGCGACGTAGCTGCAGGGCCCGATCCGCACCCCGCCGACGACCCGGGCGCCGTACCCCACCACGGTGTCCGCCTCGATCACGGGCGGTTCCTCGTCGGTCTCCCACCAACCCTCGTGCGGGCGGGTGTACTCGTGGACCAGCTCGCCCATGACTGTGCTGCGGTCGCCGATTACCGTGCCGTCGCACAAGAATCCGGCGACTCGGGCGTTGACACCGATCCGGACCCGGTCACAGATGTAGGCGCCGTACACCAGACGGGTACCTGATCCGATCTGGGTGTCGTAGCCAATGCGGACCTGGTCCTCGATCACGCAGTTGTCGCCGACCTGAACGCCCTCGTAGATCACGACCTGGTTGAACACCAGGCAACGGGCTCCGATCGTGACCGGCGACGCGGGTCCCGCGTTGCCCGACGCCCGTTTCGCCTGCACCCGGGCCTCTCGCGGGCAACCGATCGTGCAGTTCTCGCCGACGGTCGCCGTCGCCGCGATGGAGACCGGTGCGGCCAGCGAAGACTGGTCGGTCATGGGTCGCTGGCGTACAAGCGGGTCAGCCAGTCGACGGTGACGGCGATGGCTTCATTCTCGCGCTCACGCGAGTCGAATCCGTGGTCCGACCCCGCCACGGTGTGGAAGTCGCAGTCCGGACGGGCGGCGGATGCCGCCTTGGCGACGTCGTAGGGGACATAGCTGTCTTGGTCACCGTGGATCACCAACGCCGGCACTCTGCTGGCGACGAAGTAGTTGAGCGGGACGTAGGTCCGCATCTCCTCGAACATCACCCGGCCGAGCCGGAACTCGCCGTCGACGAGAAGGTAACCGTCACCGCCCAACTGGCGCTGACCGTCTGGCCCGAAGTTCTCGACGCCCCAAGGCAAGTCAGGATCCGCGAAGGTCCGATGGAGGTCCAAGACCGGGTTCCAGAGCACGAGGCCACGCAGCTGACGTTCGAGGTAGGGCAGCGAGAGCGAGGCCGCCACAGCGCCAAAGCTCGCCGCCACGATCGACAGCGGTCCGGGATCTGCCCGAGCCGCAGCATCGACGGCCGCTTGGAGGTCGAGCATCTCCCCAGCGATCGTGGCTCCCTGCTGGGTGCCACCACTGCCGCCGTGGCCACGAAACGAGAACCGCAGGACCGAGAAGCCGACCTCCGCAAGTCGGTCTGCCAAGCGGACGAAGATCCCGCCCTCGTCCATGTCCACCGTGATCCCGTGAGCCTGGATGACCGTGCCCCGGCGCGCCGCACCGACGGACGGGTGAAGCGCAGCGTCGAGCCTGATGCCGTCGATCGACACGATGTTCAACGCCTTCATGCGAGAGCTCCGTCGGCGGGCTCCTGCCACCGGCGCCGGATACCAAGCAATGCATCCAACGCACCAGACGCATCCTCCAAGCCCAGGAGGTCCCGGAAGCACCACTGAAGATCTGGAGACTGCCCATCCCGCTCAAAGAGCGCTCGCCTGGCAGGAGGAAGCACCGCAAGAAATCGTGGCATCAAGGAAGAGACGGCACCCGCAATCTCGATGACCGGCTGCGCATCCCAGTCCGCTGCCACCCTGGTTCGATACGCCGTCAGGTGCGCTAAACGCTTGTGAACACCAGGCAGCACAGCCGTTCGCAGCCAGATGACATCGGTGTGACCATCTGCCTCCACATTCCAGTCCGACGCGAAGTGGGTTGCCGCGACGTCATCCCTGCGAGGCTCCCGGCCGAACCAGTCGGTCAGGCTTCGGGCATGGAGGTTGAGCGATTCGACGAACACCCGCCTGAGAATCGGGTTCAGCTGGCCAGTGGTGCGGACAAGCACCGTCGCACTTGCTCTGAACGACTCATAATCAGCAAGCACCTCGGCAGCAAGCGCCGGAAGCTCCTTCTCCGAGACCGGCTCGTGCTGGTAGTCCTCCATTGCCAGAAGGTACCGGTGGTCCTGAGATGAGGCACCGGTTTCTGTCGTCCTCCACCCAGCTCGACCACATCGAGAACCCGGAGCTACCTGCCGAGACAGACCAACTCCGGCCGTATCCGGTCAAACAGGGCGGAGAGTGCAGCGGCGCTCATCGGGCCATCGCCTCGAACCGCCGGGAGAAGTCCTCTACCGGCACGACGAGTACCGCACCGGAGGGCGTCGGCAGCATCCCGTCGACCTGGTCGAGGGCGCGCTTCGGCACCCTGGGAAGGTGGGATCGAGGACCCAGCTAGGGACACCACTCGCACACGGAGATCGTGGGACTTGGCGCTCCGTGGGCCGTAGCCCACGAAAGCCCATGATTACGGTCGCCTCCTGCCACCAGGGGAGTCCCGGGCGTGATCCGTTCGGTCATCGTCCGGGTTCTCCTCTTGGTCGAGGTATGGCTGTCGTTGCGAGAGTCTAGGCGAGGGGACCTATCGTTTATCAATATGCCCTGGGAGTCCTCTCAGAAGCAGCGAACACGGGTGCACCTCGACCAGCTCTTGGCCGAGCGGGGCATGACGCTGGTCGAGCTGTCGAAGCAGGTGGGAGTCACCGTCGCCAACCTCTCGATCCTCAAGAACGGCCGAGCTCGAGCGATCCGCTTCTCGACCCTCGAAGCGATCTGCCGGACGCTTGAGTGCCAGCCGGGCGACATCCTGACCTGCGAATAGCCGCTGGACAGGTCCGAGAGGTCGCCGAGGAAGCCTGCGCGCGTGTCACTGCCTGCCACTACCTCGCCGGCGACGACTCTGGTCATTGGGTGGCGTGGTGGTAGCGGCGCAGGGCGAGGGGGATCATCACCGCCGCGAGGGCGGTGAGCCAGGCGAGGGCTTGGAACACGGGTGTGGCGGTGGGGCCGCCGAGGATGAGGGCGCGGTCGGCGTCGACGATGTGGGTAATGGGGTTGATGTCGGCCCAGGCTTGCAATGGGCCGGGCATGGTGTCGACGGGCACGAACGTGGAGCTGGTGAAGGCGAGCGGGATGACGGGCAGCAGGCTGGCGGTGCCGGCGGTCTCCGCGTCTCCGGTGGCGAGCCCGACGAGGGCGGCGAACCAGGACAGCACGTAGCCCACGGCGACCGGGAGCGCGATGGCGGCCAGGGCGGCGAAGGGGCCAGCGTGGAATCGGAACCCGATGAGGGCGCCGACGCCGAGCATGACGAGGACCACGACCAGGTTGCGGATGGCGTCGGCGAGGGTGCGGCCGGCGAGTAGGGCGGGGCGGGCCATGGGGAGGGATCGGAAGCGGTCGAGCATGCCTGTGGTGAGGTCTTCGGCGAGACCGACGCCGGTGTTGGGCGATCCGAACGCGACGGCGAGGAGGAGGATGCCGGGCATGAGGTAGTCGACGTAGTGGACGCCGGGGGTGTGGATGGCGCCCTTGAAGACGTAGGTGAACATCACCACGAACAGGATCGACTGGGTGACGGCCACGGCGAGAAGGGCTGGGAGGCGCAGGTAGTGGTAGAGGTTGCGCCGGGTCATGGCGATCGTGTCGCGCAGCCCGTCGTCCAGCCTGGCCGTGGCGCTCATCTGGTGCCCCCGACGGTCGTGACCGGGCGGGCCTGGTCGGTGCGTGTGGTGAGGGTGAGGAAGACGTCGTCGAGGGTGGGCCGGCGCACGACGAGATCGGCGACGTCGAGGCCGGCGCCGGCGAGGCGGCGTAGAACCGCGGCGGTGGGCGCGGCGCCACCAGGGATGGGGATGACGAGCCGACCGGTGTGCGGATCTACGGCCGGTGAGCCGCTGGCTAGCTCCTCGAGTGCTTGGACCGCTGAGGTGGTGTCGGCGGGATGGGCGAGTTCGACTTCTATGCGGTGGCCGCCGACTTGCGCTTTGAGCTGGTCGGGAGTGCCGGTGGCGATGACCTGGCCGTGGTCGATGACGACGATGTCGTCGGCGAGCTGATCGGCTTCTTCGAGGTATTGGGTGGTCAACAGCGCGGTGGTCCCTTGGTCGACGAGTGACCGGATCGTGGCCCAGAGGGCCTTGCGGCTGGCGGGGTCGAGCCCGGCGGTCGGTTCGTCCAGCACGAGGACCTTGGGTTGGCCGATGAGGCTGGCGGCCAGGTCGAGGCGTCGTCGCATCCCACCCGAGTAGGTCGAAGTACGGCGCCCGGCCGCCGCGGTGAGATCGAATCGCTCCAGCAGCTCGTGGACGCGGCGCCGGCGGGTGGCCCGGTCGAGGTGATGGAGCGTGGCGATGAGATCGAGGTTCTCGCGGCCGGTGAGCAGCGGGTCGACGGCGGCGTGTTGACCGGCGAGGCCGACCGTGGCGCGGACCTCGGCGGCCTGGTCGACCACGTCGAAGCCCGCCACCCGGGCCCGACCCGCGTCCGGGGCGAGGAGGGTGGTGAGGATCCGCACGGTGGTGGTCTTGCCGGCGCCGTTGGGGCCGAGCAGGCCAACCACGGTCCCGGCCGGCACCGTCAGGGAGACGTCGTCGAGGGCCTGGACCGCTCCGAAGCGCTTGTGGAGGCCCTCGGCCTGGATCGCCGGCTCGCTGCCGCTCATGGCTGTGCGGTCTCCGATTCGAGCGGGTGTGGCGTCGTGGTCGGGCCGTGGAGGAATTGGGCGAGGATCTCCGTGACCCGCTCGGGTTGGTCTTCCATGACCAGGTGACCGGCGTCGGCAAGGATCTCGACGCGTTCGACGCCGGGGATGTCGGCGGCGAGGCGTTCGGCCCATGGCGGTCCGAAGTGGGGGTCGTTGCCAC
>Ga0075421_100009721_pt1 | contig 11857 bp, 9 predicted proteins | sample SoiMetdeltSBSDD5_FD_75292 | JGI IMG/M metagenome (GOLD analysis project Ga0075421, IMG submission 75292) | Bulk soil microbial communities from a Populus tree surrounding site in Tennessee, USA - Soil MetaG P. deltoides SBSDD5 | ecosystem: Environmental > Terrestrial > Soil > Tree plantation...
GACACCTACATCGACAAGGAAGCGATCATCAACGACGAGATCGACCGCCTGCGGCTGAGCGCGACGCGCAGCCTCTTCGAGCGGCGGGACGTCATCATCGTGGCCTCCGTCTCCTGCATCTACGGCCTGGGCTCGCCGGAGTCGTATTACGGGATGCTGCTCTTCGTGCGCCAGGGGGAGTCGCTGGACCGGCGCGATCTCCTCTCCAAGCTGGTCGACGCCCGCTACGACCGCAACGACATCGACCTGCGCCGCGGGACGTTCCGCGTGCGCGGGGACGTCATCGAGATCGTGCCCGCCTACGAGGAGACCGGGATCCGCATCGAGCTGTTCGGGGACGAGGTGGAGTCGATCGTGTCCTTCGACCCCCTCACGGGCAAGACCCTGGGCCGGCTGGCCCAGGTGGCGATCTATCCGTCCAGCCACTACGTGACGCCGCAGCCGAAGCTGCAGGACGCGCTCAAGACGATCGAAGCCGAGCTCATCGAGGAGAAGGCGAAGCTGGAAGGGCAGGGCAAGCTGCTCGAGGCCCAGCGCCTGTACCAGCGGACGATGTTCGACCTCGAGATGCTGCGCGAGGTCGGGCACTGCCACGGCATCGAGAACTACTCGCGCCACCTCTCGGGCCGCCGGCCGGGCGAGCCCCCGCCGACCCTGCTCGACTACCTGCCCAAGGACGCGCTCATGATCATCGACGAGTCGCACCAGTCGATCCCCCAGGTGCGCGCGATGTTCCATGGCGACCGGCAGAGGAAGTCCACCCTGGTCGAATACGGCTTCCGGCTTCCGTCCGCCCTCGACAACCGGCCGCTCAGCTTCGAGGAGTTCGAGCAGCGGGTGGGGCAGTGCGTGTACGTCTCGGCCACGCCGGGTCCCTACGAGCTGCAGAAGGCGGGCGGGGTGGTGGTGGAGCAGGTGATCCGGCCCACCGGCCTCATCGATCCGCAGGTCTCGGTGCGGCCGGTCAAGGGCCAGGTGGACGACCTCCTGGCCGAGATCCGCCTGCGCGTGGCCGCCAACCAGCGCGTCCTCGTCACCACCCTCACCAAGCGCATGGCCGAGGACCTCACGGAGTACTACCACGACCTCGGCGTGCGCGTGCGCTACCTGCACTCCGACATCGAGACCCTGGAGCGCGTGAAGATCCTGCGCGACCTGCGCAAGGGCGAGTTCGACGTGCTCGTCGGCATCAACCTCCTGCGCGAGGGGCTGGACCTGCCGGAGGTCTCCCTGGTGGCCGTCCTCGACGCGGACAAGGAGGGCTTCCTGCGCTCGGGCGGATCGCTGATCCAGACCATGGGACGCGCGGCGCGGCACCTCGAGGGCACGGCCATCCTCTACGCGGACAAGATGACGGACTCCATGAAGTTCGCCATCGGCGAGACCAACCGCCGCCGCGGCATCCAGGCCGCCTACAACCAGGAGCACGGGATCACGCCGGAGACGATCACGAAGCACCTGGGCGAGCTGCTCTCGTCCGTGTACGAGGCGGACTACGTGGGCGTGCCCGAGATCGAGGAGACCCCGGAGGAGCGCTACCGCTCCATCGACGAGATGGAGAAGGAGATCAAGGTCCTCGAGAAGACCATGCGCGAGGCGGCCAAGGCCCTGGAGTTCGAGCGGGCGGCCCAGATCCGCGACCGCATCAAGAACCTGCGCTCGCGGGAGTTCGGGCTGAAATGAAAAAGGGCCCCGGCTCCCGCCGGGGCCCCGGTGCTCTTCGGGCGCGCGCTAGTTGGAGCCGACCTGCTTCGTCTTGGTCTTCGTCTTGGTGGTGGTGCGGCCCTTCTTCACCTGGGTCTTGGTCTCGGTGTAGGTGATGGTGTCGGCGACCTTGGCGTCGTCCGTCACCACCGCGGGCCGGAGGAAGATCGTGCGGCCCACGCCCAATCCTTCAGGCAGATGGGTCCGCTCGTTGATCATGTAGGTGACCTGCGTGCCGTCGGCGCGCGTGATGGTCACGGACTTCCCCGGCTCGTAGGCCTTCACGGTCCCGTTGATGGTCGTGGTGGTCGTGCGCGTGGTCTCGCCGGCGGGGTTGGTGTGGGTCTTCTCGACGGTGCGCTGGAGGTTGCCCTCCGGGGTCACGCTGGTGCTGACGCGCGTCACCGTCGACGCTCCGTCGGTCCCGCGGGTGGTGTAGAGGGTGACCCGCCGGCCGACCTCGACCCCCGTCGGAATGGTGACGCTCGGGGTCAGCGTGTACGTGATCTCCTTGTTCCCGGTGTCGCGAAGGACGATGACCTTGCCGGGTTCGTAACGGACGATCTCGCCGACGACGGTGATGGGCTTGTCATCGGCGGCGACGTAGGCCGGCGCGGAGACGAGGGCACCGGTGGACAGGACGGCGCAGACAAGAATTGCACTGACTTTCATGTAGGTTTTTCCTCCCTTGGGGGACGCATGCACGGACATCCAGGGGATACGAGCATCCCAAGGATCTTGCAGCAATCGGCGTGCCGCGCGCCGGGCGAGGCCTCAGTCCCAGCGGGCCAGACGGATGCCGGACATCTGCCAGCGGGCGCCGGGCGGGAAGAAATTACGATACGTCGCCCGGATGTGCGAGCGCGGGGTGAAACACGACCCGCCGCGCAGCACCATCTGGCCCGACATGAACTTGCCGTTGTACTCGCCGAGGGCGCCTTCCAACGGACGGAAGCGCGGATAGGGCAGGTAGGCGCTGGCCGTCCATTCCCAGACGTCGCCGAACATCTGCGCCGGCGGGCCGGCCGTGGCCTCGCTCGGCGGGCGCGGGGCGAGTACTCCCGATTCGAGGAAGTTGCCGTCCGGCGGACGCGTAGCGGCCAGCGTCTCCCATTCCCCTTCCGTCGGCAGGCGGGCCCCAGCCCAGCGCGCGAAAGCCTCGGCCTCGTAGTAGCTGACGTGGGCGACGGGAGCGTCGAGCCGGATCGGCTGCATGCCGTCCAGGGTGAACTCGGACCACCCGTCGGAGCCGAGCTCCCAGTACTGCGGCGCGGCCCAGCCGTGTTCCTGCACGGCCGCCCAACCGTCCGAGAGCCAGAGGTCGGGCCGGCGGTAGGCGCCGTCCTCGACGAAGCGGAGATAGTCGCCCGCCGTGACCGCGCGCCGCGCGAGGTGGAACGGCTCCAGGAACGTGCGATGCCGCGGCCGCTCGTTGTCGAACGCGAACTGGGGCCCCTCGTGGCCGATCTCGACGAGCCCTCCGGGATGGGACGTCCACTCCAGGGCCAGGATCGCCGCCGCCGCGCCATCGCACGGCCGTGAGCGGGGACGATACGCCGGACGCAGGGGATTCGACCACAGCGCATGGTGGATGTCGGTGAGGATCAGCTCCTGGTGCTGCTGCTCGTGCTGCAGGCCAAGCTCGATGCGGTCGAGGAGGTCGCCGTCCTCGGGCGCACGTGCGAGCAGCGCGTCCATCCGCTCGTCGATCGCGTCACGGTAGGCCCGGACCTCGTCGAGGGAAGGACGGGTCAGGGCGCCGCGGCGCGGCCGCGGTTGTCGCGGCCCGACCGCCTCGTAATAGGAATTGAAGAGATACGCGTAACGCGCGTCCACCGGCCGGTAGCCGGGCTGGGCCTGCGACAGCACGAAGGTCTCGAAGAACCACGTGGTGTGCGCGAGGTGCCATTTCGTCGGGCTCGCGTCCGGCATGGACTGGACGAGCTGGTCTTCCGGGGAGAGCGGAGCGGCGAGAAAGGCGGTGGCGGCGCGGACCTCGCGGTAGCGCTCGCGCAGCGCGGTCGCGCGCGCCGGCGCGACCTCCAGACGGTGAGACGACATCGTGGCAGCCTACGGGATCGGCCCGGGGGCGACGGTCAGTGCCGGTCGATCTCGATCGTCTCCTTGCGGCCGCTGGCCGAGATGGAGAACATGACGCCCAGGCCGATCGCGATCACGACGCCGATCGCCGTCCAGCCCGCTCCCACCTTCTCGATCACGCCCATCTTCGCCAGCGCGGCGATGACGCCGATGATGAAGATGACGTATCCCACCAGGTATACGTTTACCCATTTCATTGGACGTACCTCTCCACGCCCGGAAGTCGGGCTGTTTCCAGCCTAGCAACCGGCGCCCGGCTTGCGGCGGGAGGGCCGTCGATTCCGGGGCCGGCTCAGGGCTTGCGGGCGGCCTGGTTTGCGACCGCCTCCGCCGCCTTGCGGGCCGCCTCCGGATCGCCCAGGTAGTAGTGGCGGATGGGCCGGAGGTCGTCCTCGAGCTCGTAGACGAGGGGAATCCCGGTGGGGATGTTGAGGGAGACGATCTCCTCCTCGGAGACGCCGTCGAGGTACTTCACCAGCGCGCGCAGGCTGTTGCCGTGGGCGGCGATCACCACCCGGCGGCCCGCCCGCACCTCCGGCACGATGCGCTCGTGCCAGAAGGGCAGGAACCGCGCAACCGTGTCCTTCAGGGATTCCGTGAGCGGCAGCTGCTCGCGCGTCAGGTCCGCGTAGCGGCGGTCGTGGCCGGGGTAGCGGGGATCGTCGGCGGTCAGCTTGGGCGGCGGGTCGGCGTAGCTGCGGCGCCAGACCAGGACCTGCTTCTCGCCGTACTGGGCCGCCGTCTCCGCCTTGTTGAGCCCCTGGAGCGCGCCGTAGTGCCGCTCGTTGAGACGCCAGTTGCGGTGCACGGGCAGCCACATGAGGTCCATGTCGTCCAGGACGATCCAGAGCGTCCGGATCGCGCGCTTGAGCACGGACGTGAAGCAGAGGTCGAACGTGTAGCCACCCTCGCGGAGGAGCCGCCCCGCCTCGTGCGCCTCCGCGATGCCCTTCGGGGTGAGGTCCACGTCCGTCCAGCCCGTGAACCGGTTCTCGAGGTTCCACGTGCTCTCGCCGTGGCGCAGCAGGACCAGCGTCTTCATCGACGTCCTCCGTTCAGGCGGCGCTCCCCTGGGGCGCGCGCGAAGGCGGGCCGTCGCCGGCCACGACGGCCCGGGCCAGGGCGATCCCGCGATCGAACGACCGGAATATGCGCAGCCGGCCCTTGCGCGTGCGCCAGCGCGCCTTGGCGAACGCGCGCATGGGCTGGGCCTGCACTCCGGCCAGGATGACCTTGATGCCGTCGGCATTGAGGCGGCCCACCAGCGACTGCAGGTTGACGAGGCCGGTGGCGTCCACCGCCGGCACCGACATCACGTCCAGCACGACCACCTTGACTCCGCGGCGGTCCACCCTCGAGATCACCCCGATCGCCCGCTGGGCGGCCCCGAAGAAGAGGGGCCCCGCGATCTCGTAGAGGAGCACTCCGCGGGGCAGCGGCTCCTCGACCAGGGGATGCAGCTCGCCGCCGACCAGCGTCACCCCCGACACCTCGGCCATCCGGCGCATGAACAGGAGGGCCGCCATCACGATGCCGACGGTCACCGACACCACCATGTCGAACACGATCGTGAGCGCGAAGCAGGAGACGAGGACCACGATGTCGCTCTTGGGGGCGTGGCGCAGGAGGTGGACGAAGTGCCGCCATTCCCCCATGTTCCAGGCCACGAGCAGGAGCAGGGCCGCCATCGAGGCCATGGGCAGGTAACCGAGGACGGGGGCGAGCAGGAGCACGGACGCGAGCACGACGACGGAGTGGCACACCGCGGACAGGGGCGAGCGCGCGCCCGAGCGCACGTTGGCGGCCGTGCGCGCCAGCGCTCCCGTGGCCGCGATCCCTCCGAAGAAGGGCACCACCACGTTGCCGACTCCCTGGGCGATGAGCTCGACGTCCGGGTCGTGCTTGTTCCCGGTCATGCCGTCCGCCACCACCGCCGAGAGCAGCGATTCGATGGCCCCCAGCATGGCGATGGCGAAGGCGGAGGGGGCGAGGGCGCGGATGAGGTCGAGGCTCAGCCCGATGGGCTGGCCGTTCGCGGCCGGGAGGTGCCAGGGCAGCACGAAGGAGGGGGGCTGGCGGGGAATGCCGGGCAGCCAGGCCCCGGCCGCTTCGTAGGCGAACCGGGTGTTGATGGTGGCGAACCGGAAGTCCGGCATCCAGCGGGCCATCGCGAAGGCAGCCACGCCCGCCGCGGAGAGCGCGACGAGGGGAGCCGGCCAGCGCCGGCTCACCCGCGGCCAGGCGATGAGCAGGGCGAGGGTGAAGGCTCCCACCGCGAGATCCGGGACGCGCAGCGTGGGCAGCGCGCGTACGAGCGCGGCCACGCGCTGGAGGTACTGCTCCGGCATGTGGGCGACGGTCAGCCCCATGAAGTCGCGCAGCTGCAAGGTCGCGATGACCACGGCCACGCCCGCGGTGAAGCCCGTCGTGACCGGGAACGGCACGAACTCCACGAGCTTCCCCATCCCGGTCGCGCCGAGCACGATGAGGATGACGCCGGCCATGGCCGTGGCCAAAAGGAGGCCGCCCAGACCGAAGCGCGCGGCGATGGGGACCAGGATGGCCACGAAGGCGGCGGTCGGACCCGAGACCTGGACGCGCGACCCGCCCAGGAGGGCGATCACAGCCCCGCCGGCGATCGCGGTGTACAGGCCGTGCTGGGGAGGAACACCGGAGGCGATGGCCAGCGCCATGGAGAGGGGAAGCGCCACGATGCCGACCACGATTCCGGCCATGGCGTCGTGCCGGAAGGACGTCCCGTCGTAGCCGGCGCTCCAGACCGCCCGCATGGCCGCGCCCAGGCGACGCAGGGGCGGCACGCCCTCGGGGAGGCTGTCCGTTTGCGGGCTCACCGGCTCGGCGACGGGCGCGTGGTGAATGAGGAGTCCATCGGGCCGAAGAGGGTACTACGCGTGCCCGCGCCCGCGCGAGCGGACGGTCACTCCGGCGTCAGCTCGGCCCAGACCGGGATGTGATCGCTCACCTTGAGCGCGTTCGGGACGGAGCCCACGCTCGCGCAGCCCAGCGGCCGCAGGCCGCGCGAGAGCAGGTGATCCCAGGAGAAGCGCGAGATCGTGCGGCCGACGTCGCGCGTGAGCCACCGGAACCCCACGGGGGTGAAGACGCTCTCGATGAACCCCCGCCCGTTGAAGTCGCCCGCCACCAGCACGCGCGGGTATCCCTCCGCGTGCTCCACGATCGCGCGCGCCTGGTCGCGCTTGGCGGAAGGGCCCGCGCTCACCGGGGTCTCGAAGTGCACGCTGAAGACGCGCACGGGAACGTCCCCGCGGACGCGCACGGTCGCCGCCACCGCGATGCGCTGCAGCCGGCGGAACCGGCCCAGGTGGGGCAGCGGGATCTTGACGTCGTCCTCGATGGGCCAGGGGCTGAGGATGGCGTTGCCGAAGTTGCGATGGTCGGCGGGATGGACGGCCGCCGGGTAGTACACGTAGTTCAGGCCCAGGGTGCGGGCCAGGCACTCCACGCCCGTCTCGTCCATCTCCTGCAGGGCGATGACGTCGGCGTCCTTGAGGCGCACGTCGCCGCGGAGCAGCGCGGCCGCGCCCGTCACGTTGCGGCCGTACTTGATGTTGTAGGAGACGACGCGGATGGGCCTTTCCTTGGGCACTTCCGCGAACTGGCCGGCGAAGCGCGGGCCGGCGGGGTCGGAGTAATTGCGGCCGGTGGCGCAGCCGGGAAGGCCGAGCAGGACGACGAAGGCCGCCACGCGCGCCGCGAGCCGCATCCTCCCCATCGTGACACCATACGCGGCCATGGTGCCGCACCCGCTTGCAGTCCTGCGCACGCTGCCCGCCCCCGTGCGCCTGCTCGTGGCGGGCTCGTTCGTCAACAAGCTGGGCACGTTCATCATCCCGTACCTGACCCTCGTCCTCCGCAAGGACTTCCAGCTCGAGGACGCGCTGGCGGCGCGGTTGCTCCTCGCCTATGGCTTCGGCTCCCTGGTCTCGATCGTGGTGGGCGGAGTTCTCACCGACCACCTCGGCCGGCGCCTGACGCTCCTGCTGAGCCTCTTTGGCAGCGGGGCCATTGCCGTCGCGCTGGGTTGCGTCTCTTCCATCCGCGTGTTTGCGCCCCTGCTGGTGCTGCTCGGCTTCGTGGCCGACCTCTACCGGCCGGCCGCTTCCGCGATCATCGGCGACCTGCTTCCCTCCGCCCAGCGCGCCACCGGCTTCGCCGCCCTGCGCACCGCGGTCAACCTCGGGTTCGCGGTGGGCATGAGCCTCGGCGGGTTCATCGAGGACTGGAGCTGGCGGTTGCTCTTCATCGGGGACGGCGCGACCACGCTCCTGTACGGAGCCGTGGTGTACCTCTTCATCGGCGAGACGCGGCCGTCCGACGAGCCCGCCGCGCGGCGGCGCGCCCCGGAGGTCTCGTCCAGCCCCTGGCGCGACGCCGTCTTCATCCAGGTCCTCCTGGTGTCGCTCCTCTTCTCGCTGATGTTCTTCAGTCACATCACCGAGCTGCCGCTCACCATCACGCTGTCCGCGGGGTATCCGGCGCGGCTCTACGGCGTTCTGATCGCCGTGAACGGCCTGCTCATCGCGCTGTTCGAGATGTCGGTGGTCGAGCGGCTACGGCCCTTCCGGCGCCTCCGCGTGGCCGCCCTGGGCACGCTGCTCACCGGGCTCGCCTTTTCCTCCGCGGGGGTGGCCCGTCACTGGAGCTGGTTCCTGTTCGTCGTGGTGGCGTACACGGCGGGGGAGATCCTGACCACGCCCCAGAAGATGGCGTTCGTGACGGACTGGGCGCCCCCCGCGTCCCGGGGCCGGTACCTGAGCTTCTACCAGGCGACCTGGAGCATCGCCATGGGCCTCAATCCCATCCTGTTCCTACCCCTGCGGACGCGACTGGGCGACGCCGCCTTCTGGCCCCTGATGATGCTGCTGGCCGCCCCGTCCGCGCTGCTGCTGCTCAGGCTCGACCGCGTGGCCGACCGCCCCGAACGCCTGCGGGGCGCGACGGACACGGCACCGCCGCTTGCCGCCGCCCTCGCCGCCGAGCCCGGGACCTAGGGCCAGCCGACCGCAGAGCGAGGCGCCGCCGCCCGTTGGCGGCGGCGCTCTCGCGAGGGGGGTTTCAGGGGGGGTCGCGAACACCCATCGCGCCATGTGTGAGTGCCCCCCCTTACTTAACACGCTAGACTTCCATCAGCGGCTGCCACGCCGCCCTACTTCGAGGAGCTTCCTGATGGCCGAGCCGAATGGCAACGTCCAGACCGCAATCAAATACGCAGACAAGCACTTCGACGACTTCATGCAGACGCTCGTGACCCTGTCGCGCATCCCGAGCATCTCCGCCGATGCCTCCCGCGCGGCCGACGTGCGCCGCTCGGCCGAGGCCATGGGTGACGCGCTGCGGGACGCGGGCGTGGAGAAGGTCCAGGTGCTGGAGATCCCGGACGTGCACCCGTACGTCTACGGCGAATGGATGCACAAACCGGGGGCGCCGACCATCCTTCTCTACGGCCACCACGACGTGCAGCCGCCCGGGCGCCCCGAGAAGTGGCTCTCGCCCGCCTTCGAGCCCACCGAGCGCGGGGGCCGGCTCTACGGCCGCGGCACCGCCGACGACAAGGGCGGGTGCATGACCCACGTCGCCGCGGTGACCTCGTACCTCAAGGGCGCGGGCGGCCTCCCTTGCAACGTGAAGTTCGTGATCGAGGGCGAGGAGGAGATCGGCTCTGAGAACCTCGGCAAGTTCCTCGAGAAGTACAAGCACATGCTGGCCGCGGACTTCATCGTGCTCTCGGACACGGCCAACTTCGACACCGGCGTGCCCGCCCTGACCTACCAGCTGCGCGGCATCGTCCAGGTGGATCTCGAGGTCAAGGTCCTCGACCATCCCGTGCACAGCGGGATGTGGGGCGGGCCCGTCCCCGACCCCGTGCAGATCCTGGCCGACCTCATCGCCGACCTGCGCAACAAGGACGGGTCGCTCAACATCCCCGGCCTCTACAAAGACGTGGCCAAGCCGAGCAAGAAGCAGCTCAAGCGCATCCGCAGCCTTCCCTTCGACGAGAAGAAGTTCAAGAAGGACGCGGGGACGGTGAAGGGCACGAAGCTCTGGGGCGAGAAGGGCTACTCCGTCTACGAGCAGATCTGGACGCGTCCGTCCCTGACCGTGATCGCGACGGAATCGCACGAGTTCGCGGGATCGTCGAACCAGATCGTGGACTCGGCGCGCGCCCGCCTCAGCCTGCGCACGGTGCCGGACATGGACGGCCGCAAGGCGGGACAGCAGCTCGTCAAGAAGCTCACCAAGAACCCGCCCCACGGTGTGGAGGTGACGGCCAAGATCAACGGCAGCACGCCCTGGTGGACCACCGACCCCGACGGGCCCGCGTTCGAGGCGGCCCGCCGCGCCCTCAAGGCCGGCTTCAAGAAGGAGGCGGCCATGATCGGGGCAGGCGGATCGATCGGGTTCGTGCAGCCCTTCTCCGACCTGCTCGGCGGCGCCCCGTGCCTCCTCACCGGCGTGGAGGACCCTCCCTGCAACGCCCACTCCGAGAACGAGAGCCTGCATCTGGGTGACTTCAAGAAGTGCATCGCCTCGACCGTCTACCTCTACGACGAGCTGTCGCGGGTGCCGGTGGGCCGCTAAAGGAACGAGCGTGCTCTGGACGGGCTCCTAGTGGGGCGCCGGCTCGGCGCGGCCACCGCCTTCGTTCTCGTCGTCCTGGCCGCGAGCTCGCTTCGCGGCCAGGCTCGGGAGTCGAGGATCGCCTTCCTGGGTGATTCCGGCACCGGAGGCTCGAACCAGCGTGCGGTGCGCGACCAGATGCTGCGCTATCCGGCCTCCCTGGCCTTCCTGCTCGGCGACAACATCTACGAGCGGGGCAGCAAGGAGCTGATCGGGCCGCGCTTCGACGAGATCTACCAGCCGCTGATGGCGAGGGGAACGCGGTTCCACGCCGCGCTCGGCAACCACGACGTGTCGTTCTGCACGACGCGGACGATCACGGTCGAGCCCCTGCCCGACAACGCCGACGCCTATCGCTGGGACATCCTGCGCTGCGACGTCGAGGCGCAGCTCACGCATCCTTCGTTCGGATACCTCGGAGGGAAGCGCTACTACTCCGTGCGCACCGACGCCGCCACGCCCTCCCTGGGCGAGGTGTTCGTGCTCGACTCCAACACGCTGCACACCTCGCAGAGCAAACTGGCTCCGCTCCAGACGGACCGGGCCCAGGTGGAATGGCTGGAGCGGTCGCTGGCCGCATCCAACGCCCGCTGGAAGATGGTGATCATGCATCACCCGATGCACTCGCCCTCCGTTCCCGTCAAGACCTTCCTGTTCATCCCCTATTCGGAGGGCCGGGCGCGGGAGATCCAGCTCGAGAAGCAGCTGGCCCCGATCCTCAAGCGGTACGGCGTCGACGCGGTGCTCTGCGGCCACAACCACTTCTACGCGCGCATGACCCCGCAGGACGGGATCCGATACTTCGTGTCCGGCGGCGGCGGCCGCAGCGTCTACGAGCCCAAGAGCGAGAACGGCTACGTGGCCGCGGGCGGCGGGTACTACCACTTCCTCTACGTGCGCCTCACCAACGATCGATTCGAGTACTACGCCATCGACCGCGACGGCCGTTCGCGTGACGCGGGCTGGTGGGCCAAGGGCGACGCCGCGGATCACCCGTTCCCCGCGGGCACCCTGCCGCCCCGTTAGGGCAAGCCGATCGCAGAGCGAGGCGCCGCCGCCCGTTGGCGGCGGCGATCTCGCGAGGGGGGTTTCAGGGGGGGTCGCGAACACCCCCCGTAATCAGGTGTGAGTGCCCCCCCTGACTTAAAAACTCCGGAAGAACGCGCGGATCGCGTAGAACGCGAAGTAGGCGTAGAACGCGGAGCACCCGAGCACGCCGATCTCGCGCCAGAGCGAGGGCCACAGCGCCTTGGGCAGGAAGCGCCGGTTGACCATCACGATCTGCACGCCCGCGATGGCGAGGACGATGCCGGCCATGTTGGCCAGGAACTTGAAGAGCTGGAAGGGCGAGGCCATGCGGATGGCGATCACGCTCCAGATGGAGAAGGCGATC
>Ga0075421_100009722_pt1 | contig 11857 bp, 7 predicted proteins | sample SoiMetdeltSBSDD5_FD_75292 | JGI IMG/M metagenome (GOLD analysis project Ga0075421, IMG submission 75292) | Bulk soil microbial communities from a Populus tree surrounding site in Tennessee, USA - Soil MetaG P. deltoides SBSDD5 | ecosystem: Environmental > Terrestrial > Soil > Tree plantation...
GGCGGGAAGCTGCTCCTGTATCACGGCTGGAGCGACCCGAACGTCCCGACGGTGAACACCATCAAGTACTACGAAAGCGTCGTCGCGGACCTCGGCGGCCCTGCGAAGGCTTCGGACAACGTCCGGCTGTTCCTGGCGCCAGGCATGGGTCACTGCGGTGGCGGTGAAGGTCCCAATGTGTTCGACAAAGTGGGCGCGCTCGAGCGGTGGAGGGAACAGGGAACCGCACCGGAGAAGTTGGAGGCATCGCATAGCACCGACGGCAAGGTCGACCGCACGCGTCCGTTGTGCGCCTATCCTCAGGTCGCACGATACAAGGGCACGGGCAGCATCGACGACGCCGCGAATTTCGTCTGTCGTGCACCGTAGGTTCGAAGAGCGAGAGGCCAAAGACAATGAGTCGAGGTTCGGCCGGCAGGCGCACGTCTGCCGCGGTCGTATTCACGGCGGGTCTCCTCTTGGAGGGTCTTGTGGCTGCGGCTCCACCACAACAAGAATCAGCGAGGTTGGGGGTAGGAGAAACGCTGCAGATAGGCCGCGCCAAAACCTCGCTCACCTTCATACGCGTGGAGCGCGACTCGCGGTGTCCGAAAGGCGCCCGCTGTATCCGTGCGGGTGAGGCGGTGGTGGTCTTCAGTCTGCGTGAAGACGATGGCGGCGTCTCCACCCTGACGTTGGAAGTTCCGCCGGGTGGAGGAACCTCACAGTCCTTTCGCGGCTATCGGGTGCAGATCATCGGCCTCGACCCGCAGGCCGAGACCGACGTGGAGATTGCGCCTGATGGCTACGTCGCCTCTATTACAGTCCAGAAGCTGTAATTAGGCGCGCGGAGGCGCCAAGAGATAGAGAGAACTAGTTCTGGTGACGGAACGGTCCCTCTGTGACTGTGTTCCCGTCAGCATCAGTCGAGCGAACGAGGTACTCGTAGAGGAGTCCGCGAGAGCCATTGAACTGCATGCTGTGGCTCGTCACGAGGCTCGAATTAGCGTACGTGCCACAGCACGTGAAGATCACGGCGCTGTCAGCGGGCACATCCGTGGTCCACGTGATCTGGAACTTGGTGCCAGTGAGCTTCACGCTCTTGACGTCGCTGATTACGAGGGCTCCGGGTTCGCCACTGCCACCCGCGCAGAGCGTCTCGTCAACACCTACCTCGTCCCAGGCAGCCGCGACGTTAGCCGAAGCGCCGCCAGCGATTGCGATGGTCGCCGATCGCGCATCGCAGAAGCTGGCCGTAGCCGGGAGCGCTGTGAACCCGAGGAAAGCGATGTCTTCCGCGTCCTGCAGCCCGATCCCCTGTACGCCGGTGCCACTGGCACGATTCGAGTTTGCATTCTGCCCACCGTGAACAAGCAGATAGAACCAGTGATTGGCGATGCCGCTATTGGTGTGGACGCCTCCGTTGTCGCTGGTGCCGGTATAGCGATCCGCGTAGTGAGATGGATCGCCATCCTCGTTCGGATTGGCCATATTGCGAATGCCATTGGTGCCCGGCGTGATGTCCTCGCCAATCGTCCAGTTTCCGGAACTGTTGTGGAACTCAATCGCCGTCCCCATCATGTCCGAGAAGGCCTCATTCAGCGCGCCGGACTCGTTCTGATAGACCAGATTGCTCGTCGCTTCGGTGACGCCGTGGCTCAACTCGTGGCCGACCACGTCGACGTCACCGGAGAACTCGATGAAGGCCGACCCGTCACCGTCGCCGTAGGCCATCTGTGTGCCGTTCCAGTAGGCGTTGTTGTATCGCCGGCCGACGTGCGCCGACGAGACCATACCCTGGGGGTAATTCGCAACCCAGTTGAACCCATGAGTAAGCAGGTAGTAGTCATCGGTCACGTTCGCGTAGAACTGAGCGTCGACCAGCGCTCTCTGTCCGGGAGACGTTCTGCCGGCCGTGTTCCAGGTGTCGTCGGCGTCGGTGGCAAGCACTCCAGGAAGGTTGCTCCGATTCTGCGCGTCGTAGGTCCTCTGTCGTCCGTCGTTCGACACCAATTGGTACGTGGATCCGCTTTTCACCGTCAGGCCAGACAGATCCTTTGTATCGCCACGGACGCCCACACCGCTTCCCGTGGTCAGGCCGTCGTACTCGTTGAGGACGGCCCCTGTGTCGGCATCAATCCAGTAGAACCAGCGGGCATCAACGCCGCGTGACTCGACCCTGTAGAAGTAGCGCGACGTTCCCGGATTGATCATGAGATCGACATTCCACGCCGCCCCGGCATCGTTTCGGCGTGCTGCCGCAACGCCTTGGGCCGCCCCAGCCGTCAATCGGACAGAGTTGGCCGGTCGCAGATCGACGTAGTAAGCGCCAACGACTGCCTCGCGAACACCGGCGTCGTCGCGGTAGATGGTGAACTGGCCTCCTAGCACCTCGGCGTCACCGACGTACTGGCGATACCGTTCGGCGGCGATCTGTCGTCCCCGTCCCAGACGTTCCTGCGCGATCAGCCGCGCGTCCGGCGGCACGCGGAAGGCTGCCACTGCTGCCCCGGTTACCGCTCGGAAGCCTGAGCGACCCTGAGGGTCAGGTTGTGAGCGCTGTGCCCCTACCCCGACCGAACCGAGTGCCACCGTCAACATCAGGACCGCAGTCGTTCTCAACGTCATTCGCGTGTGCTCCTCTTCAAACCCGAGCCAGCCCGGCCATATTCGATTCTAGCGGTTGGAGATCAAACGCAGGCGAACGACGTGGGCGCAGAGATGTGCACGCGAGGGCACTACGGTCAATGTCGCGTCGGCCAACACTATTTAGTGCGAGAAACTGTGAACGCGCTGGCCCGGTTGGCGGCAGCTCCGACCCGCGGCGGCGCCGTCACTCGATGGCGCGAGAATCCAAGAGGATGAGCAGTTCCGCAGATCCCCGCTCGAGCTCGCGATCGAGCGCACGCCGTTCGCGCTCACGCTAGAATCGCGGCTCTCTAACTGTTTTGAGGAATCGATGACCATCGGACGCCCTCCGTCCCGGGGCATGAACAGGTTCATCGTGAGTCGGACGCTCGCGGTGCTGATACTCGCAGTCGGGTGCATCGCGAGCATGACCCCCTCGACTTCGCTCGGGGCAAGCCCTTCGACGTCGCTCAGGGCAAGCGCTCGAGGCGCTGATGCCGACCTCTCTGTACTGCAGCAACGCATCGATCGGCTCGAGGCGCTGACCGCGCGCGTCGAAGCGATCTCCGCGATCAAGCGCCTCCAGCATGCCTATGGCCATTACTCAGAGCTGGGTCTGTGGCACGACTTCGCGGACCTCTTCGCCGACACCGGCATCGGTCACTACACACAGGGCGCGCTCGATCGCGAGGGGATTCGCGCGCTCTTCGTGAAAGACGTCGGGCAGGGTCGCCTCGGCCTCGCCGACGGACGCCTCTACCCGCACATCTCGATGCAGCCGGTCGTGACCCTTGCCGCCGACGGCCAGTCGGGCAAGGGCCGTTGGCACATCATGGCGATGCTAGGTGGATACGGACGGTCGGCCTCCTGGGCCGGCGGCGTCTACGAGAACGAGTACGTCCGCGAAAACGGCGTCTGGAAGTTCAAGGACGTCCGCTACCTCCCCCAGTACTCGGGGCGATATGAGGACTCCGGCTGGACCGCGACGCGCGAGCCGACGCCCTTTCATTTCGACGCTTCTCGCGTCGGCAAACCGATCCTCGACGTGCCCGAGCCAGGGCGGGCGACCACGCCTTCGACACTCGCGACACTGGCGAGGCGCTTGGCTGATCTCGCCGCTCGCGCTGAGCGTCTCGGCGATGAGATCGAGGTGACGAATCTCCAGCACGCGTATGGCTACTACGTCGATCGAAAGATGTGGGACGACGTCGCGGACCTGTTCGCCAGCGATGGCACGATGGAGATCGGTCTGCAGGGCGTCTACGCAGGACGCACGAGCATTCGTCGCGGGCTGAACGCGTTCGGCTCTCCGTCTAGCGGAACGCCGCAGCGGCGTTCCTCGTCCGGACTGGCCGAAGGCGAGATCAACGATCACATCCATCTGCAGACCATCGTGACGGTGCTGCCCGATGGGCGCACCGCCGGCGCACGCGGAACGGATATCGGCATGACCGGCACGACGGGTGGCCGCGCGCTGTGGAGCGAGTCGATTTACGAGAACGAATTCGTGAAGCAGGGCGGCATCTGGAAGTTCAAGGGCATGCATGTCTACCCGCGCTTCATCGTGGATGCCGAGAAAGGATGGGCGCAGGACGCGCAACCCGCGCCTGGACCAAGCCGCGAGTTCGCTCCCGACCGGCCTCCGACCGAGACCTACGAGATCTATCCGCGCTTTCATATTGCGCCGCTCCACTTCAATCACCCGGTGACGGGACGTCCTCCGCAGTACCCGGAGGGGACGAAGGCGGCGGCCGTCTCCGCCATGTCGGGTCGGCAAAGCGACCCGACAAAGCAGATCCTGTCTGGCGGTTCGCTCGCGAACAGCCGCGGCGGACAAGCCCTCCCTGCCGTGAAGACAACCGTCGCGCTCGAGTCGCTCCTCGCGGCGACGGAGCGCTCGGTCGAACGCAGCAAGGCCTACCACGCGTCCGAGAACCTCGCCACGGCTTACGGCTACTACATCGACGAGTTCGCGTGGGACGACACCGCGAACATCTTCTCGCGCGACGGCTGGAAGGAGCTCTCCTACGTTGGAGCGTACGTGGGCCGTGAGCGGATCCGGCAGTCGCTGAAGCTTCGGTACCCGAACGGCAAGTCGCCGAACTTCCTCGCGCTCCACCAGACCGTCCAGCCGGTGATCCACGTGTCGGCGGACGCGCGGAGCGCGAAGATTCGAGTGCGGTTGTTTCAGTTGGGCGGTCCGGCAGAAGGCGAGGGATCGTGGATCTCCGGGATCTACGAGAACAGCGCCGTTGACGAGGGTGGCACCTGGAAGCTGTCGGGCATGGACCTCGACTACGTCTGGAACGCGCCGTCACGCGGCGGATGGGTCCGTGTCAAGACGCCTCCCACTGCGCCACAGGTCGCGATGGCCAAGGAGTTCCCACCCGACCGTCCGCTTCGAGGCTCGATCGCGGCGCCGTTCCCCAAGGTACACACCGTGCCGTTCCATTACGCGAACCCCGTGTCGGGTCGCGTGCCCCCGGTGTTGCTGCCCTGATCAATGGTCCCTGGTCCGCAAAGCTGGCGCGCGTTTCACTTCTATGGCGCGCGCGAGGCTCCGAGACTCTTGAGAAAAGTCCCAACGGATCCCTCGGTGCTTAGCGTTCAATCCGCAAGGCGACGAGCGGGTCTACTCGCGTGGCGCGGGATGCGGGCAGCCACGTCGCGAGCACGGCAGCGACGGCAAGCGCGACGGTCGCGATTGCGAACGTCACGGGGTCGCTCGGCGAGAGCCCGTAGAGGCGGCTCGCGATCAGGCGAGTCGCTCCCGCAGATATCGCGATTCCAGCCACTAGTCCGATCAGCAGGAGCCACCCTGTCTCGCGCGCGATCATGGTGATCAGCGTGGCGTGCTGCGCGCCCAGCGCCTTGCGAATGCCGATCTCATTCGTCCGTCGCGCGATTCCGTAGGAAAGCACGCCGTACAGCCCAATCGCCGCAAGAACCATGGCGACGGCGCCGAAGGCGATCGACAACTGGGCCAGCATTCGGTCCTGAGCGATTCGCTCGCGAACGACAGCGGTCAACAGTCCCGCCCGGACGATCGGCATAGTCGGCTCCGTTTGCTGGAGCACGCGCCGAACGTCGGCGAGCGCTGACACGGCATCGCCATTCGGCCGGACGATGAACGTCACCCCGCTGATCATCGCCGCAGGCTGCGTCACGGGCGTGTAGAAGCGATGCTCGATTGGATCACGGAGACCCCTCTGGCGCGAATCGCGAACAATGCCGACGATCTCGTAGGTGTGCCGCTGATCGGCGTAGTGCTGAGTGACGTGGAAGCCGATCGGATTGCGTCCATCGAAGAATCGCTTCGCGAACGCCTCATTGATGACACAGACCATGGGCCCGCTGGCTCGATCCTGGTTGGTAATCTCGCGTCCGGACAACACAGGAACTCCCAGCGTCGAGAAGTAGCCAGGACCCACTGCGTCGTAGCTCGAGCCGCGATCGCCGCGGCCGCTCGCCGAGTAGCCCTCGACGGCGATCTGATCGCCGTTGTCCGAGCCCTGGAGGAGTCCGTTGTTGGAGTACGTGACCGCGCGCACGGACGGGAGCGCACGGATCCGCGCCAGGATCTCCTCGAACGCGGCCGTCTGTCGCACCTGACTGTAGCCGGCGGTCTGCGAATCGATCCGCACTGTGAGCACGTCGTCAGCAACGTAGCCAAGATCGACGCGCTGAAGGTTGTAGAGGGTGCGCGCGAGCAGACCGGCGCCTACGAGCAGCGGGAGCGACAGCGCCAGCTGGCCCACGACAACCAGTCGACCTACGCGCAGCCAGACGGCCGATCCGGCGTTGCCACGCCCCTCGCGTAGTGCCGACCCGACGTTCGTCTTGGTGATCCGCAGTGCCGGCAACAGGCCGAGGATCACACCGACGAGAAGCGTCAATCCGAAGACGAAGCCGATCGTTCGGAACTGAAATGGAGCCGGCAGTACGATCGTCGCGTCGGCGACGAGACGCAGCAGCCCAGCGCGCAACGCGCCCGCAACGAACAACCCGACGAGCCCACCTGCCGCGGCGAGGCAGAAACTCTCGGTAAGAAGCTGTCGGATCAAACGTCCTCGACTGGCGCCCAGCGCGAGGCGTGTGGCCATCTCGCGGGCTCGTCCGGTCGTGCGCGCGAGGAGCAGATTGCCCAGGTTCGAACAGGCGATGAGCAGCACGAGTCCCGCAGCCGCCAGCAGCACGAACAGCGGCTCTGCAAACGCGCCCCGTAGCGCCGAGGCGCCGGTGGCTGCGTTCCTCAGCACGAGGCGCTGATCGAGAAACCGCTTCCGATCATCTGGGTCGGCGATAGAGCCGTAATACGTGGCAAGCCCCTGAGAAAACGTGAGGTTGGCTTGTGTCTGCGCGCGCTGCGTCGTCACGCCGGGAGCGAGACGAGCAAACAGGTGCAGCCACATCCTCTTCTCGAGGCTTCCTGACTGGTCGTGCAGCCAATCGCGCCCCGGCATGACTGTCGCCTGCATGGCGAGAGGGACCCAGACGTCGGGCCGCTCACCAACCATCTCCCCGAAAAAACTGGGCGGCGCCACGCCGATGATCGTCACGACGCCGCCACGAAGGATCAGAGTCCTTCCCAACGCGTCGGGCCGCCCGCCGAAACGACGCTGCCAGTATTCGTGGCTGAGGACCGCTTCGGGGGTGGCGCCGGGGGCCGGTTCGCGCGAGGCATCGAACGTCCGACCGATGACGGGCGACACCCCGAGCGTTGCGAAGTACGAGGACGACACGAGCCGGATGGCGATCGGCTCGAGTGCTCCACCTCCGCTCCGGGCCTCAGTGCGTTGAAGCATGCTGGACGAGGCCATCACCGACGCGAAGACGCTGTGCTGCTCCTGCAGTTGTCGGAACTCGTCATAGGTGACGAAGTAGCGCTCGCCGGACTGCATGCCCAGGGTGTTTCCTCGTGCGGACGGATCAGTGAGCATCACGAGCTCGTGGGGATTCCGTACTGGCAAGGTATTCATCAGCACGCTGTTCAGCAAGCTGAAGATGGCCGTGTTCGCCCCTATTCCGAGGGCGAGTGAAAGGACCGCCACCGACGTGAATCCGGGCGCGGCCGAGAGAATGCGGACGGCGTGTCGAACGTCTTGTCGAATCACGTGATTGTGCTCGCTGAGGGCGGTTGGGACGAGGTCGACGAACGCTCCGGCCCAGACGACGGCCGCGGCAAACCGCCCCTTGTCGCGCCGCGCATCGCGAAGCTGGTCGCAGAAGACGGCGACCATCTCCCCACCATGCTCCTCACGAAACTGGGCCGGATAGCACCACAGGAGCACACGGTAGACGTCGGTCGACCGCATGACGCTACAGCTTGCGGGGGATCAACTTCGTGGCGCGAGCGTGGCTCAACATCTCGCTGAGTCGCCGCGCTTCGGCGACGGCGACATCCCGGCCGAAGCGCGTCAGCCGATAGTAGCGCCGTCGCTCGTCGGCGCTGGCCGGATCCGGGCTGTGCTGCAGTTCCTCGATCAGACCTTGCTCGAGCATGCGGGCAATCGCCGAGTAGAGCGTCCCGGCGCTGAGCCGCACCTTCCCGTCGGTTCGCGCGCCGACGTCCTGCATGATCGAGTAGCCGTGCCGGTCGCGGTCGGCGAGCGCGACCAGGATGTGGAACACCGCCGTCGGCAGCGGGAGCAACGTGTCGATGTCGTCGGACTGAGGGCGCCGTGCCGCCATGTGTCGGCGGCAAGTATACCGTACATCGATATAGATGGCGGATCAGGTAAACGGACGGACCGGGGCGGTGCGAGGCCCGCTCATGCGTCGCACCGTGGAGCTTGGCACCGTGAAGAACGTTCACGGTGCGGGGCCCTCGCCCGCCGTCTCGTCAGCACCGCGCTCCGTTGGCGCGGCACGTTTCGAGTGGCAGGAATAGTGCTCATACACCCCCGACGGTCGATAGTCGGAAGCTCATTCACGAGGAGTTCCCATGCGATATGTCACCTCGACGATAACCGCCTGCGCGCTCGCCACCGCTGTCAGCGTGTTCGCGCAGGAGCAGGCACCTGCACAACCGCCGGCCAGAGAGCCGGCGCCGGCCACAGAGCAGGCGTCCAAATCCACAATCACCGGTTGTGTGGTCCAGGCGAAGACGACTGACGGGGGCACGGCGTACGTCCTGAGCAAGGCCGAGGGCGGGTCGGCGACGATGTACGTGCTTGGCGGATCGGCGCAGTCAGACTGGTCGGCGAACGTCAACAAGAGAGTTGAAGTGACGGGGTCGGTGCAGGAACCGCCGAACGCAGACAAGGACAGCGCACCGGATCCGAAAGTCCTGCGTCCGCCGCTGGTGGTCGTCGAATCCGTGAAAGTGGTGGCTCAGAGTTGCACGTAAGCGGCGCGACACTCTGCCCCACGTCTCCGTGGGGCAGAGCGATCAGCGCGATCACGCAGCAACGTCGTCAGTCTAACCGGACCGTCGCGCTACGCCGATCGCAATGCGAGCGACGTATCGAGTCGAGCGCGCGCCGTTCCCCATGGTGCACACCGTGCCGTTCCATTACGCGAACCCCGTGTCGGGCCGCGTGCCGCCGGTGCTGCTGCCCTAAGGATTAGTGGCGGGCACTGCAGGCCTCTATCGGCTACGCAGCGATTCGAGCCGCGATCGGGCGTTCGAATCGTTCGGAAACTGCTCGAGGTATCTGCCGTACAGGTCGATCGCGGAGCGGTTGTCGCCAAGCAGGATGTGAGACTCCGCGAGGATGACCTGCGGGCGCGGTGATGATGGGTACCGCTCAACCCAGAACTCGAGCACGGGAATCGTTTCCTTCACCAACCCCCAGGTCAGCGTCAGACTCACGACCAGCCGATCGAGGTAGGGCTCTCTCAGAAGAAGGTGATTCGGCTCGACTGCGGCCGCTGCGCGGAGCTCGCGGATCGCCTCGTCGGCCCGGCCCGTGATCACTTCCTTCACGAACTCGTCATAGCTGATGGACGCTCGTGCCGCCGATCGATGCTCGAGTGTCATGTTCGGCCCGGGGACGGATTGGTCAGGGGCTCGCGACAGGAAGGCTCGACCTGCGCGGTCTTGCGTGAGGAATGCTGCAAAGAAGTTGAAGACGTACTGACTGACAGCTCTCTGACGTTCGGAGTCACCAGGTGTAGCGGCCGCCCAATATAGCGGCAAGGCGCTTCGCCCTCCGACCAGGGCGTAGCTCGTGAAATCCGCGTGAGCGATCCCGTCGACGATGAGCAGAAACCGCTCTGAGTAGGCGGCAGCTTCGAAAAGAGATTTGGCGTTGGAGCCGCTCGGTTGTGTTGCCAGGAATCTCGGTGCGGTGTGTAACCATGGCACACGGAGCGCCTGCGGATCGTAGTCCGCCGCGTTCTTCGGAAGACCCGAGGGGTGGTCGAACAAGATGTCCGAGCCGAGGCTCACGAACGCATCCACGTCACGATTGCGCATCGTCAGAATCAGTCCGGCCATCCCACCCAGGTCAAAGCCGATGATTCCGAGCTTGTCCGGGCTCACAAAGGGCAACCCACGCGCGCGCGCGATGACAAACTCCAGATCGCGTACTTCCGTCTCGAGGTCCTGTCTATCGACTTTGATGATCGGAGAGGCCGTCCCAACCAATGGGGCCGTCGCGACAACGAACCCACGTCCTGCGAGGTATTCCGCCAGCGCCGCAAACGCAATCGGAGACTCGAAGTAGATCCCTTCGCCGATCACGATCAGCGGAAATCGCGCATTTGCGGGTTTGGCATTTTCGACTGCAAGGACTGGTCGCTGCAGGAGCGCATCAAAGGCAGCCGGGCCCAGAGAACGGGCGAGAGGCTGACGCGAGTACTTCAGTTTGTCGCGGAGGCCTTCAGCGACCGCTGGCGGCCAGGGATCGTCGTCGGCGAGCGCCGTGTAGCGACCAAAGCGCATCGGCTGACCGGCTCGCGCAGCTGGATACCACAGATAGATTCTTATGGGCCGCGGATGGGCCGGCGCGCCGATGCCGCCGCTCACGACCCTCGACTGATCGTGCTCCTCGATCAACTGGAACCCGACAGGATGGGCACCAGGCTCGAGGCCAAACAGGTTAGACGCGATCGGGTCGCGCTGCTGCGCACGCGTCTCACCGGGAGGTAACAGAGCCAGCGCCAGCACGGCGTAGAGAACACGTCGCATGATGACAACTCCTGAATGTTCGGCGCCGGACGTGCACGTCCCACGACCGCACACAGGCCCGGGGACTGGCCATCTGAAGTCGATGGGCGTCGCGCAGGTGTGCAGTCATCGTGCCACTCTCAAGGACGAACACACGCATCGATGCGTTGGCCACATCAAGCGAGCGCCGCACCAACTCGCGCCCTGTGCCATCTCGTCTAACGCGCCATGGATCTCCTTGCCGACCTGCGGTACGCCGTCCGCCTGTTGCGAAAGACACCGGTCTTCACCGTTGCCGCGATAGGCACGCTGGCGCTCGGCATTGGCGCCAACACCACCATCTTCTCGCTCGTGCAGACGATGCTGCTCCGGCCGCTGCCCTACCAGAATCCGGACCAGGTCGTCATGGTCTGGGAGGATCGAACGGCGGCGGGCTTCCCCAGAAACACGCCCGCTCCCGGCAACTATCAGGACTGGCGCGCGATGAACCGGTCGTTCACCGACATGGCGGCCACCGGGTTCGCGGCGGGGACCCTGACCGGCGACGGCTCGCCAGAGCTCGTCGGCGGCCGTCGCGTGACAACAAACTTCTTCTCCGTGCTGGGCGTCCAGCCTGGGCTCGGCCGCGCGTTCACGCCGGCGGACGACACCAGCGGAACGCAAGTCGTGGTGATCAGCCATGGGCTCTGGCAGCGCCGCTACGGCGGCGATCCGGGCATCGTCGGCCGCACGATCTCGATGACCCCGGTCGATCGTCCGGGCAGCGCCAAGCTCGAAGTGATCGGCGTGGCCCCGCCATCGTTCGTGTTCCTCAGCCGCGACGTCGACTACTGGGTCCCGATCCAGTTTTCGCCGGAGGCGGCCGCCACGCGCCGCGCGCACTACCTGAACGTGGTCGCGCGCCTGAAGCCCGGTGTGTCCGTCGAAACTGCGGACGCGGACATGCGGGCGATTGGGAGGGGGCTCAGCGAGCAGTATCCAGACACCAATCGCGATATCGGGGCAATGGTCGTCTCGATGCGCGAAGAAGTGCTCGGCGACACCAAGGTTCAGGTGATCGCGCTGATGAGTGCTGCGGTCGCCATCATCCTCATCGCCTGCGCCAATCTCGCCAGCCTGCTCCTGGCCCGCGCGTCG
>Ga0075421_100009726_pt1 | contig 11853 bp, 13 predicted proteins | sample SoiMetdeltSBSDD5_FD_75292 | JGI IMG/M metagenome (GOLD analysis project Ga0075421, IMG submission 75292) | Bulk soil microbial communities from a Populus tree surrounding site in Tennessee, USA - Soil MetaG P. deltoides SBSDD5 | ecosystem: Environmental > Terrestrial > Soil > Tree plantation...
ACCCGCTCGAGCTCCTTGTCGCGGCCGATCAGCGGATCGATCTTGCCGGCAAGGGCGAGCGCGTTCAGATTCTGCGTGTAGTTGTCGAGCGGGCTGTTGCTGGTCTGCGCCTCGCCTTCCTGCTCGGCTTCCTGCTCGCTCTTGCCCTGGTGCGGCTGCGGCGTCTTGGTAATGCCGTGGGAAATGTAGTTGACCACGTCGAGCCGCGTGATTCCCTGCTGCTGCAGGAAGTACACCGCGTGCGAGTCCTTTTCGCCGAAGATGGCGACCAGCACGTTCGCGCCGGTCACTTCCTTCTTGCCGGACGATTGGACGTGCAGGATCGCGCGCTGGATCACGCGCTGGAACCCGAGCGTGGGCTGGGTGTCGATCTCGCGGTCCTGGGCGATGCGCGGCGTCTGCTCGCCGATATGCTGGACCAATTGCTTGCGCAACTCGTCCATGTTCGCGCCGCACGCGCGCAAGACCTCGGCGGCGGTCGGGTTGTCCAGGAGCGCGAGCAGCAGGTGCTCCACGGTGATGAACTCGTGGCGCTTCTGCCGCGCTTCCACGAAGGCCATGTGCAGGCTGACTTCGAGTTCCTGAGCGATCATCCTACGTTTCCTCCATCACGCACTGCAGCGGGTGTTGGTACTTGCGAGCGTACGCGGCAACCTGCTGCACCTTGGTCGAGGCGACGTCCTTCGGATAGACGCCGCACACCCCGATGCCCTCGCGATGGACCTTCAGCATCACCTGCGTCGCGCGCTCGCGCGACATCGCGAAGAATTTCTGCAGCACCGCGACGACGAACTCCATCGGAGTGTAGTCGTCGTTCAACAGCATGACCTTGAACATCGGCGGAGGCTTGAGCTTCGCCTTGCGAGCCTCGACTACCGCGTCGTCCTTTTGCTGCATGCTGCCTGCCTGCCCCGTTCGAGATCGTTTCGTTCACCCCGTCGCAGTCTGTGATCTGACGAATCCGTGCCGCCTGCCTGCAAGCTATCGTAGCCAATGGAACGGCGGAGTGCAACGCGCCGCTCAGATGCGCCAAGCCTACGCTGGCCCGAAAGACCGCGTTGCTCGGCTACTTGACGCAATCCGGGAACGCGCGTAAAAGCCGCCCCATGTTTGGATCAGGCTGTCCTGCAACGCCATCCAATAAGGGGCGAAGGGGCCGCGAGCTTCAAGCATGGCCCGGGCGGCCCGCCCGGATCGTCCAACCAACAGCAAGGGAGCGGCAATGGCAACAGGCACGGTGAAGTGGTTCAACGACGCGAAAGGCTACGGATTCATCACGCCGGATGACGGCAGCGAGGATCTGTTCGCCCATTTTTCGGCGATCAACATGCAGGGCTTCAAGACCCTGAAGGAAGGACAGAAGGTGAGCTTCGACGTCGTGCAGGGCCCGAAGGGCAAGCAGGCCTCGAACATCCAGAAAGCCTGACGCACCGCGCTTGCAGCAAAGGCCGCCGCCCCGGCGGCCTTTTTGTTTCGGCAGCCGCTACATCCGCTCGATCATCGCGGCGCCGAATTCCGAGCACTTGACCTGCTTCGCGCCGCTCATCAGGCGCGCGAAATCGTAGGTCACGACCTTGTCGGAGATCGCGCGCTCCATCGAACGGACGATCACGTCCGCTGCATCGACCCAGCCCATGTGGCGCAGCATCATCTCGGCTGACAGGATCTCCGAGCCCGGGTTGACGTAGTCCTTGCCGGCGTATTTCGGCGCCGTGCCGTGCGTCGCCTCGAACATCGCCACCGAATCCGACATGTTCGCGCCGGGGGCGATGCCGATGCCGCCGACCTGCGCAGCGAGCGCATCCGAGATGTAGTCGCCGTTCAGGTTGAGCGTCGCGATCACGTCGTACTCGGCCGGCCGCAGCAGGATCTGCTGCAGGAATGCATCGGTGATGACGTCCTTGACCACGATGTCCTGGCCGGACTTTGGATTCTTGTAGCTGCACCACGGCCCGCCGTCGATCGGCTTGGCGCCGAATTCCTTCTGCGCGAGCGCGTATCCCCAGTCGCGAAATCCGCCCTCGGTGAATTTCTGGATGTTGCCCTTGTGCACCAGCGTCACGGACTTGCGGTTGTTGTCGAGCGCGTACTGGAAAGCCTTGCGGATCAGCCGCTCGGAGCCCTGGATGGACACCGGCTTGATCCCGATCGCGGAAGTTTCCGGGAACCGGATCTTGCGGACCTTCATTTCGGTCATCAGGTACTGGATCAGCTTTTGCGCTTCGGGTGTTTTCGCCGCCCACTCGATGCCGGCGTAGATGTCTTCCGAGTTCTCGCGGAAGATGACCATGTCGGTCTTCTCGGGCTCCTTCACCGGCGAAGGCACGCCCTTGAACCAGCGCACGGGGCGCAGGCACACGTACAGGTCGAGTTCCTGGCGCAGCGCCACGTTGATCGACCGGATGCCGCCGCCGACTGGCGTCGTCAGGGGGCCCTTGATCGAAACGACGTATTCGCGCGCGGCTTCGAGCGTCTCCTCGGGCAGCCAGACGTTCTCGCCGTAGACCTTGCAGGACTTCTCGCCGGCGTACATCTCCATCCAGACGATCGCCTTCTTCCCGCCGTACGCCTTGTTCACGGCCGCGTCGACGACCCTGACCATCACCGGCGTGATGTCGACCCCGGTACCGTCGCCCTCGATGAAGGGGATGATCGGGTTGTCCGCAACGTTCAGCGAGAAATCCTTGTTGACGGTGATCTTCGTGCCGCGGGCAGGAACCTTGATGTGCTTGTACGCCATGGAAGAACTCCGTGAGGGGATGCGCTTCGGGGAACGCGAATTATATAAGAGCGAACCTGCGGCTCCGGGTCGGCGGACCCCGCGCGAGGCGTCCCGGGCACGACACAACTCCTTGTATCCAAAGAGCATTATTGGTCTGTCAACGCCGTGCACTCTGATGCGTTTTTAGTCGCACGGGGGCATGGCGGTGGGTCTTTCGCGTCTCCCGCTTTCAACAACTAAACGAGGAGAAGGGAAATGAGCAAGATTCTGTCCATGATCGTCGCCGCGATGTTTGCTGCTGTCAGCGTCAACGCGATCGCGCAAGACAAGAAGAAGGAAGAGAAGCCGGCCGCGGAGAAGAAGGCGACGGGCGAGAAGAAGGGCGAGAAGAACGCCGACAAGGGCACCAAGAAGAAGGGCGAAGACAAGAAGAAGACCGAAGCCAAGAAAGACGAAGCCAAGAAGTAAGGTTTCGGTATCCTCGGAAGGCGGGGAGCGATCCCCGCCTTTTTCTTTTTCCGGCATGCGCACCGCGCTCTCGATCCTCGCTTTCACATTCGCGCTGCAGGCGCGCGCCGACCTGCCGCTCGTCGAGCTCACGGCCGGGATGCATGTGATCAAGGCGGAATTTGCCAATACGTTCCAGGCGCGTGCGCGGGGCCTGATGCACCGCCAGCAGCTCGCGCAGAACGCCGGGATGCTGTTCCGCTTCGATGAGACCGCGACGCAGTGCATGTGGATGAAGAACACGCTGATTCCGCTGTCGGTGGCGTTCCTCGACGACGCCGGAACCATCGTCACCATCCTGGAGATGCAGCCGCACGACGAGACTTCGCGCTGTTCGGCGGGACCGTCGCGTTACGCGCTCGAGATGAACCGTGGCTGGTTCGCCGAGCGCGGCATCAAGCCGGGAATGAAGCTGCGCGGCATCGACAAGCTCGGCGCGCCGCGCTGAAAAAAGAAACGCGGCCGCAGCCGCGCTTCTTTTGCAACCCGAAGGCGGCCTACAGGCCGCCGTTCTGCTGCGCCACCATGCAGTAGAGCATCGGAATCGACAGCATCGTGTTCAGGCGCGAGGTGAGCATCGCCTTGCGCGCCGCGGCCGCCTTTTCTTCCGCGCTGACCGTCACCATGCCGAGCGCCTTCTTCTGGTTCGGCCAGATGATGAACCACACGTTGAACGCCATCACGAGCGCGAGCCACATGCCGATACCGATCGCGTGCACGCCGGCCTGCAGCGACAGCGCGCGAAGGATGTAGCCGCTCATCGTCGCGAGCAGCGCGCCGGTTACCACGGTGGCGAGGGCGGCCCAGCGGAACCAGAACAGCGCTTCCGGTGCGATCACTTTCCCGATCGCCGGCTTCTGCTCGTCGGGAATCTTCGGCATCGACGGCATCTGCACGAAGTTGAAGTACCAAAGCAAGCCGATCCACATGACACCCGACAGAACGTGGAGCCAACGCATCGCGAAGGTCGACCAGGCCATATCCGGGACGACCATGCGGCCGGTGCCTACTCCCGCGAGGATTACGATCACGATGAGCACCACGATTCCTGCGATCACGGTGCGGCCAAGCGACTGGAGAATCGCAGCCATGGGTTCCTCCCTTCCGTTGTTGTCCGAGCGGCGAAAAAAGTCTAGCACAGCGCTCAGTGCGGCGCCCCTGCGATGCCGGTTGCCGCAGCCACGAGGACGACGATCTCGAGCGCAGCGATCCAGGCGTAGATCCGGTCGTTGCGGGCCGCGAGGCGCGGCAGGATCCGCAGGTAGCAGATAACCGTGACGAGGGCCAGAAAACCGATGGCGAAGTAGTTCAGATAGTCGCCGCGTCCGGCGAGGCGGAGCCAGCCCCAGCCGGCGGGCGCCCCGATCGCCGCGCGGTACTGGTCCACCGGCAGTGTCCAGACCTTCGCCAGCTCGTCGAGCGGAACATGAGGCGGAACGAGCCCCAGCGCATACGCGAGAAAGGATCCGATCAGGATCGCGAACCCCGCCCGCGTGCCGAAGTCGAGCCAGCGCGCATACAGGCGCTCCTCGCCAGAAAAGGACTCGTCGCTCATGGTTCGTCCTAGTTCCACACGCCCGTGCCCTTCAGCAGCGCGCGGACCCCGGCGGCGACAAGCAGCACGATAACGATTCGGCGCACGGTCTCGGCCCGCACGACACGCAGCAGCCGTGCGCCGATCTTCGCGCCGAGCATCACGCCCGCGATCGACGGCGCCACGAGGATCGGCAGGACCGCACCCTGATTGATATAGACCCAGGCGGCGGACGTGTCGATCACCGACAGGATCAGTCCGGAGGTGCCGACCGCGAGCTTCAGCGGCACGCCCAGCAGGAGGTTCAGCGCCGGAACGTTCGCCCATCCGGCGCCCAGGCCGAACATGCCGGCCAGCACGCCGATGCCCGCGAATGCGAGGAGACCCTGCGGGGTGCGATGAATACGCCAGTCGTGATCACGACCGGTCGCGGGATCGTGGAACGTGCCGCTAAGGCCCAGCGTCCGGCTGAGCCGATCCTGTGCGCGCACCTCGGGAAATTCCGATTTTTTCGCGCTCAGCATCAGCAGGGCGATCGCCAGGATCGTCGCGCCCAGCGCGATCTGGGCGACATGCGTCGGCAGCGCCAGGCCGATCCACGCGCCGGCAATCGAGGTGATCGAGCCGATCAGCGCGAGCGGCATCGCGATGCGCAGGCTCGCCATCCGGCCGCGCAGCAATCGCGGCGCCGCGGAGAGCGCGCCCGTGAGCGCGAGCAGCAATCCCGCTGCGCGCACGAAGTCGAGGTGAAACGGAAAGAAGCCCCCGACGATCGGCACGAACAACACGCCGCCGCCGACGCCAGCCAGCACGCCGATGATTCCGATCACGAAGCTCACCGCGAAAAGCGCGACGGGCCAGATCCACCAGGGCACCGCGTCCAACGAGAACCCCCGCTGCTTGTATGGCGGAATTGTCGCATGCGCGCAATGCGGCCGATGCCTTTCGGGATATGCTTCGTCCATGCCGAAGCTCGCTGCGAACGTGTCTCTGCTCTTCCCGCAGATCGACTTCCTCGATCGCTTCGCCGCCGCCGCGCGCGCCGGGTTCCGCTATGTCGAGTATCAGCTTCCGTATGCGTGGCCTGCGAAGTCGATTGCCGAGCGCGTGCAGGCGGCCGGAATCGAAGTCGTCCTGCACAACGTGCCCGCGGGCGACGCGGCGAAAGGCGATCGCGGCATCGCGTGCCTGCCCGAGCGGACGAACGAATTCCGCGAGGGCGTGGACCGCGCGATCGAGTACGCGAAGCTCGTTCGCTGCACGCGGCTCAATTGCCTGTCCGGCGTAGTGCCGCAGGACGCGCCGCGCGCGCGACACTTCGACACGCTGGTCGCGAACGTGAAGTACGCGGCGGATCGCCTGAAGGCCGCCGGCATCCGGCTGATGCTCGAGCCGGTGAATACGCGCACGGTGCCCGGATTTTTCCTGACCGGATCGCGCCAGGCGATCGAAGTCCTCGACGCCGCCGGCTCGGATAACGCCTGGCTGCAGTACGACATTTTCCACATGCAGATCATGGAAGGCGATCTCGCGCGCACGATCGAGCGCCTGCTGCCACGCATCGGCCACATGCAGCTTGCCGACGTTCCGGATCGCCACGAGCCGGGAACGGGCGAGATCAACTACGAGTTCCTGCTGCGCCACATCGACCGGATCGGCTACGCCGGCTGGATCGGCTGCGAATACAATCCGAAGGGCGACACAGTCGAAGGCCTGGCGTGGGCGAAGCCCTATCTCTGACGCAAGTGAACCTGGACCGGCAACGCGCCGTCGTTGCCGCGCTGCGCGAGTTCCTGTCCGAGGAAGAAGTGCTGTGGCGCGAAGAGGAGACGCGTCCGTACGAATGCGACGGGCTCACCGCCTACCGGCACGTGCCGATGGTCGTGGCGCTGCCGCGAACCGAGCCGCAGGTACAGCGGATCCTGAAAATCTGCCACGCGATGAACGTGCCGGTCGTTCCGCGTGGCGCCGGCACCGGCCTGTCCGGCGGGGCATTGCCGCTGGGCGACGGCGTGCTGCTGTCGATGGCCAAGTTCATGCGCTTCGTGCGCGTCGATCCGGTCGCGCGCATCGCGGTCGTCGAACCGGGCGTGCGCAACGCGGCGATCTCCGATTACGCCGCGCAGTTCGGGCTGTATTACGCGCCCGATCCGTCCAGCCAGATCGCCTGCTCGATCGGCGGCAACGTCGCCGAGAATTCCGGCGGCGTGCATTGCCTCAAGTACGGCTTGACCGTGCACAACGTGCTCGCAGTGCGCGGCTACGCGATCGACGGCGAGCCGGTCGTCTTTGGTTCCGAAGCCCTCGATGCCCCGGGCTACGACCTGCTCGCGCTGGTGATCGGCTCCGAAGGCCTGCTCGCGGTGATCACCGAGGTGACCGTGAAGCTGCTGCCCAAGCCGCAGCTGGCGCGCGTCATCATGGCCTCGTTCGACGACGTCGAGCGCGCGGGCAATGCGGTTGCTGCGGTGATCGCGGCGGGAATCGTCCCGGCGGGGCTGGAGATGATGGACAAGCCCGCGACGCGCGCGGTCGAGGAGTTCGTGCACGCGGGCTATGACCTGGAGGCGGCCGCGATCCTGTTGTGCGAATCCGACGGATCGGCCGCGGAAGTCGAAGACGAGATCGCGCGCATGACGCAGGTCCTGCAAGCGTCCGGCGCGACGCGCATCCGCGTGTCGCGCAACGAGGCCGAGCGCCTGCGCTTCTGGTCGGGCCGCAAGGCAGCGTTCGGCGCGATGGGCCGGATCTCGCCCGACTACTACTGCATGGACGGCACGATTCCGCGCAAGCGCCTCGGCGAAGTGCTGTCCTTCATCGCGCAGATGGAAAGCAAATACGGCCTGCGCTGCCCGAACGTGTTCCACGCCGGCGACGGCAACCTGCACCCGCTGATCCTGTTCGACGCGAACGATCCGGGACAGCTCGCGCGTACCGAGCAATTCGCCGCCGAGGTGCTGGAGAAGTGCATCGAGGTCGGCGGAACGATCACCGGCGAGCACGGCGTCGGCGTCGAGAAGATCGACCAGATGTGCATTCAGTTCGGCCGCGACGAGCTCGAGGTCTTCCGGGCGGTCAAGCGCGCGTTCGATCCCAAGGGGCTGCTCAATCCGGGCAAGGCGGTGCCGGCGCTTTCGCGCTGCGCCGAGTTCGGCAAGATGCACGTGCGCGGCGGAAAGCTGCCGCACCCGGAGCTGCCGCGGTTCTGATGGACACGGTTTCGGCGGCGTTCACCGGGCAAATCCGGGACGCGGCGCAGCATCGCCGCCCGTTGCGGCTGCGAGGCGGCGGGACCAAGGATTTCTACGGCGGCATTCCGAGTGGGGAGATCCTCGACACGCGCGAGTGCACGGGCATCGTCGCCTACGAGCCGAGCGAGCTCGTAGTCAGCGCACGCTGCGGAACGTTGCTTACCGAGCTCGAGTCCGCGCTCGGCGCCAACAACCAGATGCTTGCGTTCGAGCCGCCGCATTTCGGCCCGGCTGCGACGCTCGGCGGCTGCATTGCGGCCGGCCTTTCCGGCCCGCGCCGCGCCAGCGCCGGCGCGCTGCGCGACTTCGTGCTCGGCGCCCGGGTGGTCGATGGGCAGGGGAGGCTGCTGTCTTTTGGCGGCCGGGTCATGAAGAACGTCGCCGGCTACGATCTATCGCGGCTGATCGCCGGGTCCCTCGGCACGCTTGGCGTGATCGTCGAAGTTTCGCTGAAGGTCCTGCCGAAGCCGGCCGCGGAATGCACGTTGCGGCTGGAGATGCCGGAAGGACGCGCAATCGAAGCGATGAACCGCTGGGCCGGCCAGCCGCTGCCGATTTCCGGCACCGCGTGGCAGGGCGGCATCCTCGCGGTCCGGCTATCCGGTGCCGCGAGCGCGCTGAGCGAGGCGGCGACGCGCCTGGGCGGCGAGCGCAGCGAAGGCGCGTCGATGCAGGCGTTCTGGCAGGGAATTCGCGAGCAGACCGACTCGTTCTTCTCGGGCGCGGACCCGCTGTGGCGCGTGTCGGTGCCGACGGTCACTGCGCCGCTCGCGCTCCCGGGCGCGCAACTGATCGAGTGGAATGGAGGGCAGCGCTGGGTCAAGACGAGCTCGGCGGCGCAGGCCGTGCGCGAGGCAGCGCACAGCGCGGGCGGCCACGCGACGATCTTTCGCGGCTCCGACCGCTCGGCTGGAGTTTTCTCGCCGCTATCGCCCGCGCTCGCGCGCCTGCATCGCGAGCTGAAGGCGGTGTTCGATCCCGCCGGCATCCTCAACCCCGGCCGGCTGTATGCGCAGGGCTAGGTTTTGTCGGGCGGAGGCGTGCGAGCCTTGCGCAAGGCGCTCGCCGTTTCGGCCATGAACGCGGCCGCGCGCTCTTCCTCGAGACGCTTGCGCGCCGCGTATTTGCGCGCGGTGATCCAGGCCCACGCGACCAGGGCGGCGAGCAGTGCGAGGGCGGCGAGGCTGAACATCTTGCCCATCGCAGAAGTATAGAGGCGGCTGCGATGCAGACCCAACTTGCCGACTTCATCCGCGACACGCCGGAAGGACTGGAAGCCGAAGCCATCCTGCGCAAATGCGTGCACTGCGGTTTTTGCACGGCGACCTGCCCGACCTACCAGCTCCTGGGCGACGACCTCGATTCGCCGCGCGGACGCATCTACCTGATGAAGCGCGCGCTGGAGGGCGGCGAGATCACCGAGCGCACGCGACTGCACCTGGACCGCTGCCTCACGTGCCGCGCCTGCGAGACTGCCTGTCCATCGGGCGTGCAATACGGCAGGCTGGTCGACATCGGCCGCCACCTCGTGGAATCGCGGACCCAGCGCGGACTGTGGGACCGGTTGCGCAGGGCCGTGCTGGGATTTGCGCTGACGCGAACCGCGCTCTTTCGCGCTGCGCTGAAGACGGGGCAGCTCTTGCGCGGCATTCTGCCGCGGGCGCTGCGCGAGAAAATCCCGCCGGCTGCGCCGCCGCCGGGCGCATGGCCGGCGCCGCGACACGCGCGCAAGATGCTTGCGCTCTCCGGCTGCGTGCAGCCGGCACTCGCGCCTTCGATCAACGCTGCCGCTGCGCGGGTTCTCGACCGATTGGGAATATCGCTGGTCGAAGCCCCGGGGGCGGGATGTTGCGGAGCGTTGCGCTTTCACTTGAACGATCAGCCCGCCGGCATCGAGGACATGCGCCGGCTGATCCACGCCTGGTGGCCGATCGTCGAGCGGGACGGGACCGAGGCGATCTGCGTCACCGCAAGCGGCTGCGGAACGCAGATCGCCGAGTATGCGCATCTCTTTGCCAACGACCCGGACGATCGCGTGCGCGCGGCACGGGTCTCGCTGCTGGCGAAGGACGTCTCGCAGATCATCGCCGCCGAAGCGCCTGCGCTCGAAAAGCTGCTGCCCGCGCGCAGGCCGCGCGGGCCCGTGGCCTTCCATTCGCCGTGCTCGCTGCAGCACGGGCAGCAGATTCGCGGGGTCGTCGAAGGCCTGCTGCAGAAGGCGGGCTACGAGCTGACCCGCGTCGCGGACGCGCATCTGTGCTGCGGCTCCGCGGGCACGTATTCGATCCTGCAGCCGGAGTTGTCGCGGCAGTTGCGTGTGCGCAAGATCGCCGCACTCGAGGCGGGTCGGCCGGCCCAGATCGTGACGGCGAACATCGGCTGCCTCGCGCATCTGCAGGCCGCGACGCAGCGACCGGTCCGCCACTGGATCGAACTGCTCGATGACGCGCTGCGAGAGTAGAATTTCGCCATGAACGCGCCCGCCTCCGCCAGCACGCTCGCCGGGGTCGATCCTGAAGTCAAGGTCGTGCGGACCGCGTGCCCGCACGATTGCCCGGACACGTGCGGCATGCTGGTCACGGTGAAGGATGGCGTGGCCCTCAAGATCCAGGGCGATCCGTCGATGCCGTTCACCGACGGCACGCTGTGCACCAAGGTTGCGCATTACCTGGAGCGCACCTATTCACCCGACCGGCTGCTGCATCCGATGCGGCGCACCGGCCCGAAGGGCAACGGCGAATTCAAGCGGATCTCGTGGGACGAGGCGCTCGACGAGATTGCCACGCGCTTCCAGGCGCTCGCGGCCGAGGATCCCGAGACGATCCTGCCGCTCAGCTATGCCGGCACGATGGGCATGGTCCAGTACGCGTCGATGGACCGGCGGTTCTTCCACCGGCTCGGTGCGTCGCTGCTCGATCGCACGTTGTGCTCGTCGGCCGGCAAGGCGGGCATCAAGGCGACGCTCGGCGGCTCGCTCGGCATGGATCCGGAGCGCTTCGATGAAGCGAAGCTGATCATCTTGTGGGGCGCGAACCCGATCGTCTCGAACCTGCACCTGTGGTCGCGCGTACAGGAGGCCAAGCGCCGCGGCGCGAAGGTCATCGCGATCGATCCGTACCAGAGTCTTTCGGCGGAGAAGTGCACGCAGCACATCGCGTTGCTGCCCGGAACCGACGGCGCGCTGGCGCTCGGCGTCATGCACGTGTTGATCGGCGAAGGCCTGATCGACCGCGACTACATCGACCGCCACACGGTCGGCTTCGACGAGCTCGCCGAGCGCGTGCGGCAATACACGCCCGAGTGGACCGCGCGCACTTGCGGGCTGCAGGTGGCCGAGGTCGTGCAGCTTGCGCGCGAATACGGAACCGTGAAACCGGCAGCGATTCGCCTCAACTACGGCATGCAGCGCCATGCGGGCGGCGGGATCGCAGCGCGCAACATTGCGTGCCTGCCCGCGCTCACCGGCGCCTGGCGCGAAGCCGCGGGCGGAATCGTGCTGACGACCGCGGACTTCTACTCGTTCAACCATGCCGGGCTCGAACGGCCCGACCTGCTCGGCAAGCGGCGCCCGCGCGTGATCAACCATGCGGCGCTCGGCGAGGCGCTTACTTCGGCGCAGCCGCCGGTGCGCGCGGTGCTCGTCTACAACAACAACCCGGTCGCGGTGTGCCCGGATTCCGAGAAGGTCGTCGCCGGTTTCTCGCGCGAGGACCTGTTCTGCGTCGTGATGGATTCGTTCCTGACCGACACGGCCGACTATGCCGACATCGTGCTCCCGGCGACGACGCAGCTCGAGCACTACGATGTGCACAAGTCCTACGGCCACCTCTACGTGCTCG
>Ga0075421_100009727_pt1 | contig 11853 bp, 9 predicted proteins | sample SoiMetdeltSBSDD5_FD_75292 | JGI IMG/M metagenome (GOLD analysis project Ga0075421, IMG submission 75292) | Bulk soil microbial communities from a Populus tree surrounding site in Tennessee, USA - Soil MetaG P. deltoides SBSDD5 | ecosystem: Environmental > Terrestrial > Soil > Tree plantation...
TCGCGGAGGTGCCGATGATCCCGTCCCGGTTCGATTATGTCGCGCCCTCCACGCTGGACGATGCGGTGACGCTGCTGCGCGAGCACGGCGGCGAGGCCAAGGTGCTCTCCGGCGGTCAGAGTCTGATCCCGATGCTGAAGCTCCGGCTCGCCGCGCCGACTGTGCTCGTCGACATTGGCCGTATCGACGGCCTGGAATACATCGAGGAGCGCGACGAGGCGCTACACATCGGAGCGCTGGCGCGGGAGGCGGACCTCGAGCAATCCGCCATCGTGCGAGATCGGTATCCGTTGTTGTACGACACGGCACGAGTGATCGCCGACCCGATCGTTCGCAACTCGGCGACGATCTGCGGCAATGTCGCACACGGCGATCCGGGCAACGACCATCCGGCGACGATGATCGCGCTCGACGCATCGTTCGTGCTTCGCGGCCCGAACGGAACGCGCACCGTCGCGGCGCGCGACTTCTTCGTCGGGCTCTTCACGACGGCGCTCGAGGCCGATGAGATCCTGACCGAGGTTGTGATTCCGGCGCCGGCGCCACGGTCCGGAGGAGCGTACTTCAAGCTCGAGCGAAAGGTTGGAGACTTCGCGACCGCGGCGGTTGCGGCGCAGGTCACGCTGGACACAAACGGAACTTGTCAGCGCGCCGGCATCGGCCTAACGAACGTCGGGCCGACGCCGATTCGCGCGACGAACGCCGAAGCGTTTCTCCAGAACAAGCCGCTCGACGCCGGCACGATTGCCGAGGCGTCCACGCTCGCCGCGTCGGCTGCCGAACCGGTGGCCGATCGGCGTGGGACCGAGGGCTACAAGCGGGACCTGATCCGCGTGCTCACGTCGCGCGCGCTGACGTTGGCAGCACGCCGTGCGCGCGGCGAGACCAGCAACCGAGGGCGCTGACATGTCGACTCACGATATCACGGTCACGGTCAATGGCCAGACACACTCGGCCGAAGTGGAATCGCGGCTCCTGCTCGTGCATTTCATTCGTGAGAACCTGCGCCTAACGGGGACGCACATCGGGTGCGACACGAGCCATTGCGGGGCGTGCACGGTCATCGTCGATGGCCGACCGGTGAAGTCCTGCACCATGTTCGCCGTGCAGGCGGACGGGCGCGCGGTCCGCACAGTCGAAGGGTTGGAGGTCGCCGGTGCGCTGCACCCGGTGCAGGCGGGATTCAAGGAGGAACACGGACTGCAGTGTGGGTTTTGCACGCCGGGCATGATGATGACGGCGACCGCCCTGCTGGAGAGTAACGCCAGCCCGAGCGAAGGCGAGATCCGGAGCGCGATTTCGGGAAATCTGTGCCGCTGTACGGGCTATACGAACATCGTGAAGGCCATCCAGCACGCGGCGGCGACGATACGCGCCACCAAGACCGAGACTCCAGCGCGCGGCGTCGCCGCGCCCGGCAAAGCTGCGACCACCGCCTAACACTTAGATGTCATCCCAGGCGCAGCGAGGGATCGCAATTCTCACGGTAGAGGGCCCTCTATCGGGACGGGCGCGATCCCTCGCCTGACGGCTCGGGATGACGGGGATGCCGAAATGATCCAGGAACCGCGTACCAGCCCCGAAGTCGGCGGGATGGGGCACTCGATGAAGCGCAAGGAGGATGGCCGCTTCATTCGCGGAAAGGGGAATTACGTCGATGACATTGTCCTCCCGGATATGCTGTTCATGGACATCGTGCGTACGCCGTACCCGCATGCGAAGATCGTGAACATCGATTCGTCGCGCGCGCTTGCGACGCCCGGCGTGCTCGCCGTGATCACCGGGCGAGATCTCGAGAAGTACAACCTGCACATGATGCCGACGCTGATGAGCGACACGCAGATGGTGTTGCCGACCGATCGCGTCGTGTATCAGTCGCAGGAAGTGGCCGCGGTCATCGCCACGAGTCGGTATGCGGCCGCCGACGGCGTCGCTGCCGTGGATGTGGAATACGAACCGCTGCCGCCGGTGGTCGACCCGTACAAGGCGATCGAACCGGGCGCGACACTCGTGCGTCCCGACCGGAAGGACACGAACCACATCTGGCACTGGGAAGCCGGCAACAAGGATGCGACGGAGCAGGTGTTCAAGGATGCGGACCTCACCGTGTCGGAGCACATGTACATCCCGCGTATCCATGTCGCGTCGATCGAGACGTGCGGGTGCGTCGCGAGCTACGACAAGGCGCGCGAGCAGCTCACGGTCTACATGACCACCCAGGCGCCGCACGCCGTGCGAACGGTGGTTGCGCTCGTCGCCGGACACGTCGGTCTCTCCGAGGAGCGCATTCGCATCGTCTCGCCGGACATCGGTGGCGGATTCGGCGGGAAGGTCCCGGTCTATCCGGGCTACGTCGTCGCGATCGCGGTGTCGTTCCTGTTAGGCAAGCCGATCAAGTGGATCGAGGATCGGATGGAAAACCTGCAGGCCGACTCGTTCGCGCGCGACTATCACATCGATGCCGAGCTGGCACTCAAGAAGGACGGGACCATCACCGGACTTCGCGTCAAGACACTCGCTGACCACGGCTGCGCCGACGCCGCAGCGAATCCGTCCAAGTTCCCGGCCGGCCTCTACAGCATCGTCACCGGCTCGTACGACATCGGCGCCGCGCACGTCGCTGTCGATGCGGCCTACACGACGAAGCCGCCCGGCGGTGTCGCGTACCGATGCTCATTTCGTGTCACCGAAGCCGTACACGCAATAGAGCGCCTCGCCGACATCGCCGCCCACGAGCTCAAGATGGACCCGGCCGAGTTCCGCTTGAAGAACTTCATCCGTCCGGAGCAGTTCCCGTACAAGTCCGCGACGGGTTGGACGTACGACAGTGGGAATTACAAAGCGGCGCTCGAGCTCGCGATGCAGAAGATCAACTACGCCGAGCTTCGCCGCGAGCAGCTCGAGAAACGTGCACGCGGGGAGCTGATGGGGATCGGCATCTCGAGCTTCACCGAGATCGTCGGCGCCGGTCCGTCGCACACGTTCGACATCCTCGGCCTCAAGATGTTCGACTCAGCCGAGATCCGGATCCACCCGACCGGAAAGGCGATCGCCCGGTTCGGAACGAAGTCTCAGGGACAGGGACACGAAACCACGTACGCGCAGATCGTGGCCGAAGAGTTAGGCATCCCGGCCGCGCACGTTCAGGTCGAGGAAGGGGACACCGACACGGCACCGTACGGACTTGGCACCTATGCGAGCCGCTCGACACCGACGGCCGGCGCGGCCGGGGCCATGGCTGCGCGGAAAATACGCGACAAGGCGCGCAAGATCGCCGCGTATCTCCTGGAGGCCAGCGAGGAGGATCTTGAGTGGACGCCGGGCAAGTTCACGGTACGCGGCTCGCCCGATCGGTCGAAGACGATTCAGGAGATCGCGTTCGCGGCGTACACGAATCACCCGCAGGGCATGGAAGCGGGGCTCGAGGCGGTGAGCTACTACGACCCGCCGAACCTCACGTTCCCGTTCGGGAGCTACATCTGCGTCGTGGATATCGACAAGGGAACGGGCGAGGTGAAGGTGCGTCGCTTCGTCGCCGTCGATGACTGCGGCAACATCATCAATCCGATGATCGTGGACGGCCAGATCCACGGTGGGCTCACGCACGGGCTCGCCCCGGCGCTGTTCGAGGAGATACAGTACGACGAGAACGGCAACATCCAGGGCGGCAGCTTCATGGACTATCTGGTGCCGACCGCGATGGAGACGCCGGCCTGGGAGCTCGACAAGACCGTGACGCCGAGCCCGCATCACCCGTTAGGCGCCAAGGGCGTGGGTGAAAGCGCCACCGTCGGTGCGCCGCCGGCGATCGCGAACGCGGTCGTGGATGCGCTGTGGCACCTGGGCGTGAGGCACATCGACATACCGATCACGCCATTCAAGGTCTGGCAGATTTTGCGGGAGAAAGGAGTTTCTGAGTGAAAACGGGAACCGGGAACAGGGAACCGGAGCCTTCTATCGGGAACTTGAGGATTCCTCGCTGTGCTCGGAATGACACACCTTGTCATCCCGAGCCGCCAGGCGAGGGATCCTCATCATCCCGAAAGCGAGGCACCGTTCCCCGTTCCCCGTTCCCGGTTCCCGCTGTAAGCCGATGACCAACGATATCTTCACGACCGCAGCCAAGCTCCGCGCTGACAGTACGCCGTTTGTGATGGCGACTGTCGTCGCGAGCTACCCCCCACAGAGCGTCCGCCCGGGGGCGAAAGCCATCGTCCGGGCGGACGGCTCGATCGATGGGTGGGTTGGCGGCGGGTGCGTTCAGCCAGTCGTTAGGCAGGAATCCGCCGACGCCCTGGTGGACGGAAGACCGAGGCTCGTGCGCATGAACGTGGGATCGACCGGTCCCGATGCCGGCGCGACCAGACACGGCGACGTCCGCGAATACCCCATGACGTGTCAGGGCGAGGGAGGCATCGAGATCTATCTGGAACCGGTCCTCGCCGCGCCTCGACTCGTGCTCCTCGGTCACACACCCGTGGTGCAGTCGCTGGCGCGCCTCGGCGCAGAGCTCGGGTTCGAGGTCATCGTCGGTTCGGCCGCAGTGCCAGCCGACCTGTTCCCGCCAGGCGTGCGCGTCACGACCGAAACCACCGAGGCGCTTGCCGGCGCTGACGCGACCACGTTCGTGGTCGTTGGCACGATGGGCGCGGGTGACGAAGCCGCCCTCGCCGCGGCGGCCGCGAGCGCCGCGCCATACATCGGCCTCGTGGCGAGCCGAAAGAAGGCCCGTTATCTGATCGACTACGTTCGAGCAGAAGGCGTGGCCGCCGAAAGGCTCGAGCGCGTCAAGTTCCCGGCCGGTCTCGACCTCGGTGGGATGAGCGCATCGGAGATCGCGTTGAGCGTGTTGGCCGAGATTGTCCAGCGGCGCTACGCGAAGCCTAACGCAGACAGGTCGGCCACAGTGAATGAACCCCCCACCCAACTCGGCCGCGGCACCGGATCGCGGCCTGCGACTCCAGCCATGGCTCGCGATCCAATCTGCGGCATGCCCGTCGACACCTCTACCGCGCGACACACCCTCGTCGAGGGCGATCGCACCATCTACTTCTGCTGCCCCGGCTGCAAGGCGACCTACATGCGTCGTCAGGCGGAGTCCACGACGTGAGGCCCGAGATCGCGCGCATTCAGCAAGCCATGGCGGAGCAGGGCTACATCACCGATCGCGCGACCGCGACGGCGGCGTACCTCGCCATCACGCTGCACAAGCCATTGCTCGTCGAAGGCCCTCCCGGGGTCGGCAAGACGGAGATCGCGAAAGTCCTCGCCGGCGTGCTGGACACCGAGCTGATACGATTGCAGTGCTACGAGGGGCTCGACGTCGCGACGTCGCTCTACGAATGGAACTACGCGAAGCAGCTGCTCCACATCAAGCTGGGTGAAGGCGCGGGACAGTCGATCGCCGAGCGCGAAGCCCAAATCTTTAGCGAGCCGTTCCTTCTCGAGCGGCCGCTGCTCCGCGCGATTCGAGCATCGCAACGGACCGTATTGCTGATCGATGAGATCGATCGAAGCGACGAGGAGTTCGAAGCGTTCCTGCTCGAAGTGCTCTCGGAGCATCAGGTCACGATCCCGGAGATCGGGACGGTACGGGCGACCTACGAGCCGTGCGTCGTCCTGACGTCGAACCGCACGCGTGAGCTGTCAGAGGCACTGCGCCGGCGGTGTCTCTACCTCTGGATTGACTACCCATCGCTCGACAAGGAAGTGGAGATCGTTCGCGCGAAGGTGCCGGCGATCGGCACCTCGCTTGCCGGGTCGATCGCCGGGTTCGTGCAGGGGGTGCGACGCCATCGCCTCATCAAGACGCCTGGAGTGGCGGAGACGCTCGATTGGGCCCACGCTCTCGTTGCCCTCGGCGCCGACGCGATCGACGACGACACAGTATCGGAAACGTTAGGCTGCGTCCTCAAGGACGAAGCCGACATCCGTCAGATCCGTGCGGAGGTCGCGAGCCGTGGTGCGGCCGCCGTCGTCGCGGCCGGTGAGAGACCGGAGTGACCGCGCTCACGGATCCTGCACTTCTCGTCACCGATTTCAGCCGCCGTCTCCGAGACCACGGCGTCGCGACCACGACGGATTCGAGCATCGATGCAGTTCGCGCGCTGGCCGCGATAGACCCAACGGACAAGCGCGATGTCTACCTCGCGTTTCGAGCGATCTTCGCCCAGCGCCGAAACGACCTTGCGGTCTTCGACGCACTCTTCGAGCAGTGGTGGGCATCGGTGTATGCAGCCAAGGAGGCGCCGAGAACGCGTCCCGAATCGCCGCCGCCGAACCCGCCGGTCATAGCCCCGACGGATGAGCCGAGGCCCGGAAGCGCGACGGCGCTGACGAGGTGGGCATCGTCGCGCGACGACACGGAAGGCGACGAGTCCGTTCCGCTCGCTGCGCCGAGCACGCGCGACGCGACTGCGACGAAGGACTTCCGCTACTACGCGAGCGACGACCTCGATGCGCTGGAGCAGGTTGCGGCGATGATCGTCAAACGGCTGCGCAGTCGCCGGAGTCGCCGGTGGCGTCAGGCACGGCGTGGCGCACGCCTCGACCCGCGGCGTATCGTCCGACTCGCACTCGCGACCGGCGGCGACCCGATCCGTCTCGCGCGCCGGCAGCGCGCGCTTCGACGGACGAAGCTCGTCGTGCTCTGCGACGTATCCGGGTCGATGGACCTGTATAGCCGATTCCTTCTGCAGGTGCTCTACGCGCTTCAGCACGCGTTCGCGCGCGTGGAGACGTTCGCGTTCAGCACGCGAGTCGTGCGCATTACGGATTCGCTGGCGCGTGAGAGCTATCGTGAGGCGCTGCGAGCCCTGGAGTCGGTTGCCGACAGCGGATGGTCTGGCGGGACGAAGATAGGTGAGAGCGTCGAGTCGGTCCGCGTCGGGTGGCCTCGACTCTTCGATCGCCGCACTGCGCTCATCATCCTGAGCGACGGCTGGGACACCGGCGATCCGGCCGTCCTCGGCTCGGCGTTGAGCAACCTGCGCCGCCGGGTCGGCCGAATCATCTGGCTCAACCCGTTACTCGGGAGCTCGTCCTATGAGCCGCTCACGCGGGGCATGCAGGCAGCGCTACCCCACCTTCACGTGTTCGCACCGGCGCACGATTTGGCGAGTCTGGAGCGACTGGCCGGGCACCTCAGCTTTTGAACGCTCGCGGGGGCGGCGGTCAAACCGCCAGTCCCAAGCGGCGAATGAGCGTTGACCGGACGTCGGCGTGAACCGGACCGTGACAGCGAGGATGAACGGATGAAGCGGACGAGCTTGGTTCTGGTCGTGTTGTGTGCGGCGTTAGGCCCACGGCCGTCACTTGCCCAGGCGCGGGTGACAGCGTCGGCGCGATCGTTCGAGGTCCACGAAGCGTCGATCACGGATCTCCAGGACGCCATGACCGCCGGCCGAACGACCTCGGTTGCACTCGTCGACGCATACCTGGCGCGGATCGCGGCGTACGATCAACGGGGACCTGCACTCAACGCCATGATCCGGCTCAACCCTAACGCGCGAGCCGGGGCGCGCCGGATGGACGAGGAGAGGCGCCAGGGCCGGGTGCGTGGGCCGCTTCACGGAATCCCCGTCATCATCAAGGACAACTTCGACACGTCCGACCTCCCCACCAGTGGGGGCTCACTGGCTCTCGCCAACCATCGGACGAGCGACGACGCGTTCGTCGTCAGGAAGCTTCGCGACGCGGGCGCGATCATACTCGGCAAGTCGAACATGCACGAGTTGGCGGCTGGCATCACGACTATCAGCTCGCTGGGCGGACAGACGCGCAATCCGTACGACCCGCGACGCTGCCCGGGCGGCTCGAGCGGCGGTACCGGTGCAGCGATCGCGGCGAGCTTTGCGGCGGTGGGCTGGGGCTCCGATACCTGTGGCTCCATTCGAATCCCTTCGGCGTTCGCCAGCCTCGCCGGGCTACGGCCGACGCAGGGGCTCGCGAGTCGTACCGGAGTGATGCCACTCTCTCACACGCAGGACATTCCCGGTCCGCTGGCGCGGACGGTCCGCGACCTCGCCATCGCCCTCGACGCCACGGTCGGCTTCGATTCGGCCGATGCGGCAACACGTGTGATCGCGACACGACCGCTACCGAGGTTCGCCGACTCGCTGAGAACCGATGCCCTGCGCGGCGCGCGGATCGGCATACTCACAAGCTATTTCGCCGATGCCGACGGCGAGATTCTCGACACCATTCGCGCGGCGGTCCGCGCGATGAAGGCGGCTGGTGCCGATACTGTGCGCGTCGACGTTCCGGCGTTCGACAGCCTGATTGCGAACACGAGCGTCATCAACTACGAGCACAAGTTCGATATGATCGATTACCTGGCGAGGACGCCTGGGGAGTCGATCAAATCGATCGCCGATATTCTCGCGTCCGGGCTCGAGAGCGGAGCGCTCGAGGCGCGCTTCAAGCTGGCCGACAGCCTGGGCACACGAGACAGTGATGCGTATCGTCGTGCGCTCGCACGCCAGGCTGTACTTCGCGACCGCATCGTAGCGATCATGGACAGCCTGCGACTTGACGCACTGGTGTACCCGACGATGCGCCGCAAGCCGGCATTCATCGGAGACCCCCAACTGGGATCGACCTGTGCGCTCAGCGCTCAAACCGGATTGCCGGCGCTCAGCATTCCGGCGGGCTTCACGGCCGATGGCCTTCCCGTTGGCATCGAGCTCCTCGGGCGCGCGTTCCGAGACGCGAGGTTGGTGGCCATGGGCTACGCCTTCGAGCAGCTCGGCGCGCGGCGGCGCGCGCCGTTCTCGACGCCGCCACTCGTGGCCGGAATGGCCCCGTCGAGCGTGACGTTCACGACGACTGCAATCACCGGGAGCGGCCGCGGTGCGACCGCCCGCTTCACGCTCGACCGGCTGAGCGGTACGTTAGGCTACGACGTCGACGTTCGTGGACTGCCGCTGTCGAAGGTCCAGGCGGTCGTGCTGCTCCGCCGGGATTCCGCCGGACGAGGACGTGTCATCCAGCGATTGTCGGGGCCAGACGTCGGGTCGGGGTCCGGAATGGCGTCGTTAGGCCGGGCGGAGCGCGACGCGCTGTTCGCCGGACAGTTGTATCTCTCGCTGGTCACCGCCGACCAGGCGCCCGTGCAGGCCCGGGTCGTCGCGCCGAAATAATCCGGCCGTTTCCGGAGCGATATCATGGAATTTCGGCGGCTCGGCAGGTCTGGGCTTCGTGTGCCGGTGTTGGCATTTGGCACCGCGACGTTCGGTGGCGGGACCGACTTCTATCGTGCGTGGGGCAGTACCGACGTCGCCGAGGCGAAGCGGCTGGTCGACGTGTGCCTCGATGCCGGCGTCTCGTTCCTCGACACGGCGAACTCCTATTCCACTGGCCTGGCGGAGGAGATTCTTGGTGCCGCCATCGTGGGGCGGCGGCAGGAGGTCATTCTCGCGACGAAGGCGACGTTTCCCATGGGACCGGGGCCTAACGAGGCGGGGTCCTCGCGTCACTTTCTCCGCCGTGCGTGCGAGGACAGTCTGAGGCGGCTCCGGACCGATCACATCGACGTCTATTACATGCATGGCTTCGATGAGAACACGCCGGTGGAGGAGACACTGAAGGCGCTCGACACGCTCGTGACGAGCGGAAAGGTCAGTTACGTCGCGTGCTCCAACTTCTCCGGCTGGCAGCTTATGAAGTCGCTGGCGATCTCCGATCGGTACGGCTGGGCCCCGTACGTGGCGCACCAGGCGTACTACTCGCTCGTGGCGCGAGAGTACGAGTGGGAGCTCATGCCGCTCGCGATCGACCAGGGTGTCGGGACGGTGGCGTGGAGCCCGCTCGCGGGCGGCGCGCTGTCGGGCAAGGTTCGGCGCGGCGAGCCTGTTCCGGCAGGGTCACGTGTCAGCCAGCTCGGGCTCGAGCGTGCCGGCGATCTCGAGCGACTGTACGACATCGTCGCGGCACTGGAGGCGATTGCGCGCGAGACCGGGAAGACGGTGCCGCAGGTGGCCCTCAATTGGCTGCTCACTCGTCCGACTGTGTCGAGCGTGGTGATCGGCGCGCGAACGGAAGCGCAGCTGCGCGCAAACCTCTCGGCGGTTGGATGGAGGCTCGACGCCGTGCATGTCGCGACGCTCGATGCGGTGAGCAACCGCCGGCCGATCTATCCGTACTGGCACCAGCGCCTGAATCCCCGCCTCGTCACGCCGGCGGTTTAAGCATGCACGACATCGTTACGTCGCCGTAGTAAGCAAACGGCTACCGAGAACCGTCCATTTCGAGTATTATACTTGCGAGTATGTAATTCCGCTCAACCATGCCTGCCAAAGCTCTTCGATGGGAACGGCGGCCCGACGACCGCCCTAACGAGATACTCGATGCCGCGCTCCATGTTTTTGCCGAGCGGGGCTATCGAAACACACGCCTCGAGGACATCGGGGAAGCCGCCGGCGTCACGAAGGGCGCGATCTACCACTACTTCGCCAACAAGGAAGAACTGCTCCTGCGCGCGATCGAGCACCGGCGCGAGGAGGCATTCGGCAGAATCGAAGAGATCCTGCGCGACAAGACCGCGCCGATCTCGACGCGGCTACGGCTCGTGGTGCGCCGCTGGTTCGGCTCGCTCCCGAAGGAACGGCTCGCCGTCGTGACGCTCCTGGTTCAGGGGCTCGCCCACGAGGCACCGGACGCGTTTCGGCGCTGGTTGTCAGGTGGCCCCACTGCGTCGGCTCGCCTGATCGCGACGCTCGTGCGGGAGGGGCAGGCGCGTGGGGAGTTTCGCTCCGATGCGGATGCGGACGTGGCGGCGCGGCTGTTGGTATCGGGGCTTCTGCAGCAAACAGTCTGGCAGCAGTACGCCGACGACGTCCCCGATCTCGGCGTGGCGCAGGACCGGCTCGTCGATTCGGCGCTCGAGCTCTTCCTTCACAGCCTCCGGCCGATCGGGCGCTCAGCACCGCTCCGGCTGAAGCGCTAGCGCCCGGCGATCCCGTCACGTGAACGGTTTGTTTTCTATCCTACTCGTGAGTATGCAAGTCGAGGTGGTCGCGTGACTACCGCCACCCGTCTTGACGACGTTGCAGGCGGCGCGGCCGTCGAGGCGCCGACCGCCCGCCCACGAGCCGCGGCTCGCCACGGCGAGGAGCACCGCTACCTCATCGCCTTCGCGGTCGTGCTCGCCGCGCTGATGCAGGTCATCGACAGCTCGATCGTCAACGTCGCGCTCCCGGACATGATGGGGAACCTGGGGGCCTCGCTCGACGAGATCGCGTGGGTGACGACCGGCTACATCCTTGCAAGCGTCATCGTCATCCCGCTGACCGGCTGGTTGGGTCAGCTATTCGGGCGCAAGCGCTACTTCGTCGGATCCATCGTCGTGTTCACCGCCGCGTCGTTCTTCTGCGGTGCGGCGCACACGCTCGGACTGCTCATCTTCTGGCGCATCGTCCAGGGCATTGGTGGTGGCGCCCTCATGACGGTGTCACAGGCCGTCCTGTTCGAGGCGTTTCCGCCCGAGGAGGCCGGAATGGCGATGGCGCTGTTCGGGGTGGGTGTCATGGTCGGGCCGACGATCGGGCCGACGTTAGGCGGCTGGCTCACGGACAACTACGGCTGGCCGTGGATCTTCTACGTCAACATCCCCGTCGGGATCCTCGCCGCCGTCATGATCGCGGCGTACGTGCACGACCGTGCCGACCAGCGCCGCCCCGGGCGTATCGACTACATCGGCATCGGACTGCTCGCTGTGAGTGTTGGCGCGCTGCAATACGTGCTCGAGCACGGGCAGCGTGAGGATTGGTTCGATTCCCGGCTGATCATCAGCCTGACGTTGACCGGTGTCATAGGGGGAGCGGCGCTTCTCTGGCGCGAGCTCACGACCAGCGA
>Ga0075421_100009729_pt1 | contig 11851 bp, 11 predicted proteins | sample SoiMetdeltSBSDD5_FD_75292 | JGI IMG/M metagenome (GOLD analysis project Ga0075421, IMG submission 75292) | Bulk soil microbial communities from a Populus tree surrounding site in Tennessee, USA - Soil MetaG P. deltoides SBSDD5 | ecosystem: Environmental > Terrestrial > Soil > Tree plantation...
CCCTGGAGGGAGAGCGCCTCGGTCGCGAGATGGGCGCGCGGGCTGCAGAAGTTCTCCACCGCGTGATCCACGGAGCGGATGCCCGTGCAATAGAGCAGCCAGTCCGGCGTATCGAGCGTCGCGGCGGGGTCGAGGACGATCGAGCGCGGCGCGAACAGGCGGTGCCTGAACGACTGCTTGGTGCTAGTCGCCGACTGCGTGATCCCGGCGTTGTCGGTGAACTCGGAGGCCGACAGCGTGGTGGAGACCGAGAGCATGCGGATCGGATCGGCGGGCAGCGTAAGGCCGGCGCTGCGGGTGCGCTCGAAGCCCGAGCAATAGGGCTCCATGGCCTCCGGCGAGTCGAGGCCGCACCACAGGCACAGCAGCATGGCCTTGGTGGCGTCGATCACCGAGCCGCCGCCGACGGCGACCAGGAGGTCGGCCCTGGCGGCACGCGCGGCGGCGGCGCCGGTAACCACGTCCTCGCGCGGGCTGTGCGCGCGCACACCCGCCCAGGTCCCGGCGTGGGCGGCACCCAGCGCCGCCTCCAGGCGCTGCAGCGGCCCGTTCTGCTTGGCCGCCAGCGAGCGGGTCGAGGTGAGGAAGACGCGGGACGCGCCATAGGCCTTGGCCTCGGCGAGCACGGCTTCCTCGGCGGGGGTGCCGAACACGATGCGCTCCTGCGCCGTGACGAGGAAGACGCCGGCGGCAGGACGGTCGGGAGGTGTGGTCATGTGGCGTTCAATCGCAGCTCGGGAGGGCCTTGCCTAGTCGCGGTCGCCGGCCGGCCCTGCGCCGGCACTTCTCCGTTCGGGCCGCGAGGCGCCGTCGGCGTCATGGGGCGGCGCGCTCCGCCGCAGCGACCTCGCCGCCTCCCCGCCGGCGACGCTGAGGGACTCCCGCCGCAGGCCGCGGGGCGTGCTGCGACTGGAGGATATATCGGCATCCGAAAGCGTGCGGCGCTTGTCCGTCATCTGCGCTTCTCCCGGCTCCCCAAGCCCACACGGGCCCGGGAACGAGAGGGCATGGCCGGTAGAGCATTGGAGCCGCTCAGCGTTTGGCTCACACGGGGGATCTTAACCCCGTTCCACCTCCGCGTCACCCGCGTTGGGGCAGCGGGTCCGATGCGGAGCGGCAGGACAGCCCTTATCTTTCCTCACATCAGTCCTGCAGTCCGATATCCTGTCGCGCAGGCTGATCGTCATACTTGTGGCGACTTCAGTCCTTATTCACGACGACGCCGTCGTGGGCGAAGCGAAAACCGCCCTGGCGGTAGTGCCGACGTCGCAGAACCTGGCCGCGCGCTGCGACCCCGGCGGCGGCGACCAGGCGAGCGCATGCCGGCCCGATCGACCGGCGCTGGTGTGGATCCTGTCCGGTGCCAGGCGGGAGGCGGAGCACGTCATGCGCTGGGGCGACGACGCGCTCGCCCACGGGAGCGTCGGCGCGGCACGCAACATCTACCGGTATGCAGCCAGGGAGATGCGCTGGCCGGCGGCTGCTCTCGCGCTCGCTGCAACCTACGACCCGCACGAGCTCGAGCTGCTTGCTCCCCTCGTGTCCCCCGACGAGAAAGGAGGCGCGCAAGTGGTATGTGCAGGCGCACGAGACGGTCAACGCCCAGGTGGCGTTCTACCTGCAGAGGCTGGACCAGCCGAACACCCGCCGCGATCGGCTGCCTTGACGCGACCTGGGGTCGGCCGCCTCGCGCTCGATCTGGAGATCCTGTCGCGACGTCGGTGGCGAGGGGTCCGACCCCGGCAAACCGGGCGTGTGGTAAAGACTTCCCTGGCTGGCTGCGAGCCCCAGAGCCTGGCTGGGGCGGGAGGATTCGAACCTCCGCATGGCGGAACCAAAATCCGCTGCCTTACCGCTTGGCTACGCCCCAACAGCACCACGAAGTGACGTGCGCGGCACCATACCGGCTGGCTCGAGCGCCCGCAACCTGCAGGGCGCGGTTGCAGCATTCCGGCCCGAGCGCATAATCTTTTCACGCTAAGCGTGGACCATTGGGGGATGGAGCGCAGCGGGGCTGAGGATGCCGGGAGCGACGAGAGCACGACGATTGACCTTGCTCGGCCTGGTGGCTCTCTGGGCATCGGCCGCCATACCCCCAGGGATGGCGGCGAGCTTCGATTGCCGGTCGCGATGGCTGAGCACCACCGAGATCACGATCTGCGACGATGTCCAGCTGTCGCGGATGGACGATCGACTCGCGCGCCGGCTGGGCGGCCTCACGCGGCGGCTGAGCTTCGGACAGTATCTCGGGCTGCGTCATTGGCACGCCAGCTCGGCGCGGCAGCGCAGCCAGTGCCGGACCGATCGCGCCTGCATCATCGCGAGCTATCGCATGCAGGAGCGCTTTCTCGACCGGCTGCAGTATTGCCTCGAGTTCAGCATGGCGCGGCGCGCCTGCCTGCGCGACCTCGTCACCGGCGGGGAACGCGAGACCATGCGCCGGCAGCGCTGAGGGGGCAGACACTCGAACCGGGGTCGGCCCCCTCCGCCACCAACGTCGACAGGATCTCCAGCTTGTGCGCCAGGGGTCCGACCCCGTCGAACCTACGCCTTCGCCAGCAGGGATTCGACGTATTCCCAGTTCACGAGGTTGTCGACGAACGCCTCCAGGTACCTGGGGCGCGCGTTGCGGTAGTCGATGTAGTAGCTGTGCTCCCACACGTCGCAGCCGAGGATCGGCACGGCGCCGTGCATCAGCGGGTTCTCGCCGTTGGGCGTCTTCTGCACCTCGAGCTTGCCGCCCTTGACGGCAAGCCAGGCCCAGCCGGAGCCGAATTGCGTCACCCCCGCATTGATGAAGTCGGCGCGCATCTTGTCGTAGCCGCCGAGGTCCTTGTCGACCATGGCCTGCAGCTTGGCCGGCAGGCTCTTGCCGCCGCCGCCCTTCTTCATCCACTGCCAGAAGTGCAGGTGGTTGTAGTGCTGGCCGGCGTTGTTGATGAGGGGCGCGTTCTTCTCCGCGTAGGCCTTCCTGACGATCTCCTCGAGCGAAAGCTTCGCGAAGGGCGTACCGGCCATGGCCTTGTTGCCGTTGTCGACATAGGCGAGGTGGTGCTTGTCGTGGTGGAACTCGAGCGTCTCCTTGGACATGTAGGGCTGGAGCGCATCGTAAGCGTACGGTAGAGCGGGAAGCGAGAATGACACCGGCGTTTCTCCGTTGCTTGAGCGTTGTCGGTAACCGGGCTGAATCGCCGGCACCGTACCGGCTGGATGCCGGCAAGACAAGGAGGGCCTGGACAGGCCAAAGGGCGCGGCGACCCTGAGCGCCGCGCCCCATGGATCACGCCGGGGAAGAATTACCTTTCAGGGTAAGCGCACGATAGGCCGGGCGGGCTGAATGCCCACTGAAGGGGCAATTCATGCACGGTTCATGCACGTGGATGGGTCGGACTCTGCAGGCTCAACCCCGTCAGAAGAACGCCTGCAGCCCGGTCTGGGCGCGGCCCAGGATCAGGGCGTGCACGTCGTGGGTGCCCTCGTAGGTGTTGACGGTCTCCAGGTTCTGCGCGTGCCGCATCACGTGGTACTCGATCTGGATGCCGTTGCCGCCGTGCATGTCGCGCGCGGTGCGGGCGATGTCGAGTGCCTTGCCGCAGTTGTTGCGCTTGACGATGGAGATCATCTCGGGCGCCATGCGGCCCTCGTCGAACAGGCGCCCGACGCGCAGCGCGCCCTGCAGGCCGAGCGCGATCTCGGTCTGCATGTCGGCGAGCTTCTTCTGTACGAGCTGGGTGGCGGCGAGCGGGCGGCCGAACTGCTTGCGGTCGAGCGTGTACTGGCGCGCGCGGTGCCAGCAGTCCTCGGCGGCACCCATCGCCCCCCAGGCGATGCCGTAGCGCGCGCGGTTGAGGCAGCCGAAGGGGCCCTTGAGGCCGGCGGCATCGGGAAGCAGGTTCTCCTCGGGCACCACCACGCCGTCCAGCACCACCTCGCCGGTGATGGAGCAGCGCAGGCTGAGCTTGCCGCCGATCTTGGGCGCGGAGAGCCCCTTCATGCCCTTCTCCAGGACGAAGCCGCGCACCGCCCCGTCATGGGCGGAAGATCTGGCCCACACCACAAAGACGTCGGCGATCGGCGCGTTGGAGATCCAGGTCTTGGCTCCGATCAGGCAGTAGCCGTCGGAGACCCTCTCGGCGCGGGTCCTCATGCCGCCGGGATCGGAGCCGGCATCGGGCTCGGTGAGGCCGAAGCAGCCCACCCACTCGCCCGAGGCCAGCTTCGGCAGATATTTCTGCCGTTGTGCCTCGGAGCCGTAGGCATAGATCGGGTACATCACCAGGGAGGACTGCACGCTGTTCATGGAGCGGTAGCCGCTGTCGACCCGCTCGATCTCGCGCGCGACCAGGCCGTAGGACACGTAGCTCGCGGCGGCGCAGCCATACGTCTCGGGCAGCGTCACGCCGATGAGACCGAGCTCGCCCATCTCCCTGAAGATGGCGCGGTCGGTCTTTTCCTCGGCGTAGGCCTCGATCACGCGCGGGAGCAGCCTCTCCTGGGCGTAGGCGCGCGCCGTATCGCGAATGGCGCGCTCCTCCTCGGAGAGCTGGTCTTCCAGCAGGAACGGGTCGTCCCAGCTGAACGTCGCATCCTTCGCCCGCGCTGGCTTCTGCATCACGAGGTCCCCTGGCGCCGCCTGCCACTATTCGGCGCCGACAGCGCAGCGCACTGGCCGCTCGGTCGTGTGCTCGCGTCTCACGCCTCGCCGAATGGTCGAAGCCGCATTGTAGCCGCCACCGGGAAATCGCGGTGCGACAAATGCAAGCGCGCACAGGGCCGAGAAGCGACGCGCTCCCGGCGCAAACCGAGCCGCCGGACCGGACGGACCGCCGCCCGCCGGGCTGCCGACGGCCGCGGCTGCCGCCTCAGCGGGTCCGCAGATACTGGTCGAGGACGATCTCGGCCGCCAGCTCGTGCGTCGCGCCGAGCCGGACCAGCTCATGATAGGCCCGATCGGCTGCCTGGCCGTCGGCCGCCCCGCGTCGGAAGGTGTCGACTGCCGTCCGGAAGCGCCGCAGAGCGCCACGCGCCGCGGTGCCGTGGTAACGCCCGGCCGCATCGCCGAGCTTGCTCATGGTAGCCATGCTCTCGTCTCCTTGCGTTGAGCTCGCGTGCCGCGTAGCAACGCCTGTGTGTGCTGCAATATGGTATATGGCATACCACGCTGCGGTGCAATATAGACCCTGCGCCGGCCAAGTATGCAACAATGCATGGCTCGAGCGGGGCCGTAGTGCCCTGCTCCTGTCGAGGCATCGAGTGTCGGACGCGTCCTGCCGGGACAAATGCGCGTGTCGGATGACGTGAGGATCGTCGAGGTGGCGCACAGCGGTCTGACGCCGCCGCAGCTGGCGCAGATCGATGCGATCTTCCTCGAGGCGAGCGGACGCAGCTTTGCATCGGCCGCGGAAGAGGCGGCGTTCCGCGAGCGCTGGCTCGGGCGCTATCTGGAGGGCGGCACGGACATCGCGCTGGTCGCGCTCGATGCCGCTGGCGCCGTCGCCGGCTACCTCGTGGGGGCGCTGCAGGACCCGGCACCGCAGGAGCGATTCGCCGACCTCGACTATTTCCGCGGGCCCTTCCGCGAGTTGTGCCGGCGCTATCCGGTCCACCTGCACGTCAACCTGGCGCCCGCGTCTCGCAATCGCGGCCTGGGCGCGCGCCTGATCGCGGCCTTCACCGCCCGCGCCACGGCCGCGGGCGCGGCCGGGGTGCACGTGGTGACGGCCCGGTCGGCCCGCAACGTCGGCTTCTATCGGCGCTGCGGCTTTGCCGAGGTCGGCTCCGCGCAGTGGAGGGGGCGCGATCTCGTGTTTCTCGCCAAGTCCCTCCCTGGCGGGCAAAAAAACTGACCGGTCCGCCTTAACCAGACGTTACCGGTAACCTCGGGTTAACGGCTCCTGGCCGAGGCTCCATCCCGACGGAAGTGCCGCACGCAGGTAGGGGCGGCTCTACGAGAGCCTGTTGTCAGTGAGCTGCGGCCCGCCCGCGGGGACCCGTTCACTGCTGCAATCGATCGGCGCGGATCGGTCGCTGGGAGGTGGGCGATGATGCAGCGGTTTTTCGATACGCTCCTGCAGTTCGTGCAGCAGGGCGTCACCGCCGTCTTCCGCTTCGTCCAGTTCATCTGGATATGGTCGATCGGCCAGATGAGCACGCTGCTGCAATCGCCGTGGGACGAGTGGTCGATGGCCAAGCGCGGCATCCTCGGCCTCGTCATCCTCCTTCTCGTCTGGGTGCTCTATTACGCTGCCAAGGATCTCTGGGGAGCGGGGCAGACGATCCTCGTCGCCTTCGGCACGCTGCTCAACGTCCTGGTGAGGACGCTCCCCAAGGTGCTGCTCGCGGGGCTGATTGCGCTGGGAAGCGCGTGGGTGCTCAACAACATCGACTTCTCGCGCATCTATCTTCCGCAGTTCCGCGAGCGGGGCGACAATGGCGGGGATGAGGGGAGCAACCGGCGCTGACGGGCGCACCGTGCGCCGAGCCTCCCTGTCCAGGCACTACTCGGCGGCGCGTCCCGGCCTCTGGCCTTTGCGGGTCAGCGCGGCCGAGTTCCTGATCAGGAGCTCGGCAGCCAGCTGGCGCAACGCCTTGCCGGTCTCGCCGGGATACTTGGCCCAGTAGGAGCGCGGACGCGGACAGAAGTGCGCCGCCGTCTGCAGCGAGGTGGCGCGCGGTATCACCTGGTCGAAGCAGGGGTGCCTGCAGTTCTGTCGCAGCCAGCGCTCGTACTGCGCGTCCTCGAACGCGTTGATGTCCTTCATGCTGACGATCACGCCGAGACACTCGGCAAAACCCATCTCGGCGTCGCGTTGGCTGAACTGCCCCAGGAACTGGAGACCATGGGTGGAGATGTAATCCGGCTTGCTCGGCGAGACGTAGAAATCGACCTCGCGCAGCCAGCACTCGGTGAGGACGGACAGCCCGGGGGCGCTGTCGATCAGCACGAAGTCGTAGGCGTTGCGCGCCTCCGTCAGAAAATGACGCACCGCGTGGCGCAGCCGGGACTCGTGCCCCTCCTTGGAGACCTCGCGCTCGAACAGCGTCAGGTGGCCGCCGCCGGTCATCAAGTCCACCGTGCGCGCATCGTCGACGTCCGACACGCCGCTGGACACGAACGCGGCCCAATTCACCGCCTCGTTCTTCAGCACGATGTTGATGAAGTAGTCGACCATGGTGCGGCCCTGCGCCTGGATCGCGTGCACCCAGTCGGGGCGCATCAGCATGGTGCTGATGCTCGCGTGGGCGTCAGAATCGACCACCAGGATGCGCTTGCTGTGGACGGCCGACAGCGTCTCGGCGAGCGTCAGCACCAGGGTCGATTTGCCGACACCCCCCTTCGCGTTCATGACCGTTATGGTGCTGTGCATGCGCTACCGCCGACCGCCTGCTCGAACGCACGGGCGGATGAGCAACCAAGTGCGCAACAAAGGAGAATTTGTGGCCGAGCCGGATCGCCCGCCTCGCGGCGAGGGCATCGCGCGCCATGCCGCGCGAACTCGGCCGAGCCCCATTTTCCCCCGCCACGCGAGTTGCGCGAACGCAGCGTGCGTTTGCCGTCGGGCGCCGGGCAGGGGTTTCCTTCCCTCTTGGCGACGCGAGCAACAACCTTTCGCCATTCGCCAACCTCGAGACGTTCAACGTTGTCCGGATGCTCGTTGCAGATTAGCGGCTTCAGGCCACATCAGTCTAGATCGTGATGCACAGGACCGGGCCCCGCGATGAGAGGAGCGGACGCCCGGCCCCCGGGGATGGAGTCCGGCGGCGTCGCAAAGTGGAACAGTCGCCCCGAAGCAGGCGATGCCGTGCCTCGATGAGATGCATGCGGGCTCGATCGAGCTGTCACGGAGCACCCGGTCCTTGCGCGAGACCCTGGAAACGGCTCACGTGCCTCAACTCGAGCTCGGTGCGCAGCAGGTCCATGACGACCTGGTCGTAGCGGCTGCCGTCGAGCAGGAGGGCGCCGCGCACCCGGCCCACGATCCGGAAGCCGAGGCGCTCGTAGAGGCGAATCGCGCGATGGTTGTAGCCGTTCACCTCCACCTTGATGCTGTAGAGGCTGCGGAAGAAGAAGCCGTACTCACAGATCAGGCGGGTGGCCTCGGCGCCATAGCCGTTGCCCCAGTGCGTGCGCTCGCCGATGCCGACGAACAGGGTGGCGGTCATGGCGCGCGTGATGTCGAAGAGCCCGCCGAAGCCGATCAGGCCCCCGGTGGAGAGCAGGACGACGGCGAACTCGATGCTTGCCGGCGTCACGCGCGCCCCCTTGTCGTACGCCTCCTGCCGCATCTCCAGGGAATGCGCCTCTCCGGGTGTGCCGATGCTGGCGGTGAACTCCAGATCCTGATTCCAGCGCGCGATGGCGGCAATATCCTCCCGGCGCATCAAGGCCAAACCGACCTTGCTGCCCTCGAGCAGCAGCGGCCGGTCGTCCCTTTTGGCGGGACCGTCCATGGCGATCCTCCGTGCCGCTGTCGGGATTGTGAGCTTGCTGTCCCCGTGATCCTATCGCCACCGCAGGGATCCCGCCAACGGACAATTGGGCGGCGCGCCAAAAAAGGGCTTGGGCTTGCGTAGTGTAGGAGGGCGACTACCCTGGCCGCAAAGGAGGCAGTCCGCACATGATCGATGCTGCACGCCATGTTCCTCTGCGTCCAATTGCCTGGAACGCTGCGGAGGTCGCCGCTGCCATTCAGGAGATAGCGGTGGATGCGATCGCGCATTTCGACCCGCAGCGCCTCTGGCCTGCGCATCCCCAGGACGACAAGCTGGCGGATGGAAACGCGAGCCTTTACATCGGCGCCGCCGGAGTGATCTGGGCGCTCGACTACCTTGCCGGAGCCGGAGCCACCAAGGCCCGCTGCGACTTCCGCCCCGTCGTCCCGCGCCTGCTGGAGGCTGTCCGGGAGCAGTTCCCCGCCTACAACTACGGCACGCTCGGGTCGCTGCATTTCGGCGACTTGGGCGCGGCCCTCGTGGCCATGCGCCTCGATCCCGCGCCGGCCCATGCCGATGTCGTCTACGCGCGCGCCGCGGCGCATGCCGACGAGCCGATCCGCGAGCTGATGTGGGGGTTGCCGGGCGCGATGCTGGCGTGCGTTGCCATGGGCGAGATCACCGGCGAGGCGCGCTGGCAGTCCCTCTACGCGGCGCAGGCCGCACGCCTGCTCGGCGACCTAGCCGAGACGGAGAAGGGGCCACTGTGGACGCAGGACCTCTACGGCAGCCGGATGCAGTGGCTGGGCCCCGTGCACGGCTACGCCGGCAACATGGTCCCGCTGATCCGGGGGTGGAGCTGGCTCACGGATGCGCAACGGACCCGAGTGGCGGACGCCGTGCCGCGCACCCTCGCGGGCACCGCGTGGCGCTCGGCGCCGGGCGCGACGTGGCAGGGCGTCGTCGACGACCGGCCGCCGGCGCTATGCCAGCATTGCCACGGCGCGGCGGGCATGGTGACGACGTTCGCCGATGTGCCCTTCACGGCGCCGGAGCTGGAGACGCTGCTGCTCGACGGCGGGCGCTTCACGTGGGCCGCCGGCCCGCTGGCGAAGGGCTCGAATCTGTGCCACGGCACCGGCGGCAACGGCTATGCCTTCCTCAAGCTCTACCGCCGCACCGGGGATGCCGTCTGGCTGGAGCGCGCCCGCGCCTTCGCCATGGCCGCCATCGCCCAATGCCGCGAGGCCCGCGCCCAGGCGGGGCGCGGCCGCTACACGCTGTGGACCGGCGACGTGGGGCTCGCCTGCTACCTCTGGGACTGCCTCGGCGCCGAGCCCCGCTTTCCGACCGTCGACGTGTTCTGACCTCCCCGACCGTCACCACGGCGCGGCGATGCCTGTCATGCCGGGCGAGCGCGCAAGCGCGAGACCCGGTACCCAGGGCCCGGGGCACGCCCCCTTGCCCTGGGTCCCGGACATTCCGCTGCGCGGAATTCCGGGATGACAGCCAAGGATGACTTGGGCCGCATCGGTGGACTAGGCTTGGCGCCGGAGGAATGCCACATGCCGTCGAACACCTACGACTACATCATCGTCGGCGCCGGCACGGCAGGCTGCCTGCTCGCCAACCGGCTCTCCGCCGATCCGGGCACCCGTGTCGTGCTCCTGGAGGCCGGCGGCAAGGACAACTACCCCTGGATCCACATCCCCGTCGGCTACCTCTACCTGATGGGCAATCCGCGCGCCGACTGGTGCTTCAAGACCGCCGCCGAGCCGGGACTCAACGGCCGCAGCCTCAACTATCCGCGCGGCAAGGTGCTCGGAGGCTGCTCCTCGATCAACGGCATGATCTACATGCGGGGACAGGCGAGCGACTACGACCGCTGGCGGCAGATGGGCAACGCCGGCTGGGCCTGGGACGACGTGCTGCCCTACTTCAAGAAGCACGAGGACCAGTGGGCGCTGGAGCCGGGCGCCTTCGACGACCTGCATACGCGGGGCGGGGAATGGCGCGTGGAGCTGGCGCGCATCCGCTGGGAGATCCTCGATGCCTTCCGCGAGGCGGCGGCGGAGGCGGGCATCCCCAAGGTCGAGGACTTCAACCGCGGCGACAACGAAGGTTGCGGCTACTTCCATGTCAACCAGAGGCGCGGCGTGCGCTGGAATACGGCCAGGGGCTTCCTGAAGCCCGTCCGGCACCGGCCCAACCTCGCCATCGAGACGCATGCCCTGGTGGAGCGGCTGGTGCTCGACGGCAGGCGCGTCACCGGCCTGGTGATGCGCCAGGACGGCAGCCGGCGCACGCTCAAAGCCACGCGGGAGGTCGTGCTCTGCGCCGGCGCGATCGGCTCACCCCAGATCCTGCAGCTCTCGGGCGTGGGTCCGGGCAGGGTGCTGCAGCCGCTGGGCATCGAGGTTCGGCACGAGCTGCCGGGCGTCGGCGAGAACCTGCAGGACCACCTGCAGTTGCGCTGCGCCTACAAGGTCACCGGCGTCAAAACCATGAACGAGCGCTACCAGAGCCTCTTGCAGCGCGCAGGCTTCGCCACCCAGTATCTGCTGTCGCGGCGCGGTCCCATGACCATGGCGCCCTCGCAGCTGGGCGCCTTCGCGCGCTCGGACGCCAGCCGCGAGACGCCCAATCTGCAGTACCACATCCAGCCGCTCACGCTGCCCAGGTTCGGCGAGCCGCTCGACCCGTTCCCGGCCTTCACCGCCAGCGTCGCCAACCTGCGGCCGACCAGCCGCGGCTCGGTGCGCATCGCTGCGCCCGACCCGCAGGCGCATCCCGAGATCCGGCCCAACTACCTCTCCACCGAGGACGATCGGCGCGTGGCGGCCGACGCCATCCGCGTCACCCGCCGCATCGTCTCCATGCCGGCGCTCAGCCGATACCGCCCCGACGAGTTCCGCCCGGGCCCCGAGATTCAGGGCGACGAGGAGCTCACCAAGGCCGCGGGCGACATCGGCACCACCATCTTCCACCCCGTGGGGACCTGCAAGATGGGCAGCGACGCGACGGCCGTGGTGGACCACCGGCTGAAGGTGCGCGGGCTCGCCGGGCTGCGGGTGGCAGACGCCTCGGTCATGCCCACCATCACCTCGGGCAACACCAACTCCCCGACCCTGATGATCGCCGAGAAGGCCGCCGCCATGATCCTGCAGGACGCCCGGCGCTGAGCACACTCTCTTCGCGGGTCAATGCAAAGTATGGCAAAAGCCTGTCATGCTCCTAATCCTGACAGACTCAGACCGGAGCAAGTGTGCACACTGGGCGCGCGTCCGACAGCAAAGCGCCGAAGAACGAACCCGCTCACGCGGGAGCGCGCTGCGCGCAAGGATGGTGCTCGGGGAAAGGTCGAGCCCCAGCTGAGAAGAGGTGACGGGGCCGGCGCTCCGTCTTGAGGATCGAGGGG
>Ga0075421_100009730_pt1 | contig 11851 bp, 11 predicted proteins | sample SoiMetdeltSBSDD5_FD_75292 | JGI IMG/M metagenome (GOLD analysis project Ga0075421, IMG submission 75292) | Bulk soil microbial communities from a Populus tree surrounding site in Tennessee, USA - Soil MetaG P. deltoides SBSDD5 | ecosystem: Environmental > Terrestrial > Soil > Tree plantation...
CGCCGCAATAAAACCTTTTGGTTGCGGCGTTTTTCTTTGTGCCTCTGTGTCTCTGTGTTTTTTCAGCGGTCGCACTTTCGACTTCGCTGCCGCATTGTGCTTTAATCAAGCATCCAAAAACGCGAGGTCCTCATGAAAAGCCCATTCACCAGAATGCTTCTGGCTTTCCTTCCAGCCATCGGCCTTTTACTAGCATCATGCGCGGCAAATTCAGAAACGCCGGCTGCTCCGGCCGATGCGCTTTCCGACGAGGCGCATAACGTCAAGTTGGTGGGCCATCACGACCTGCAGGGCCGAACAGCCCTGGTCGTAACCACGAAGTCGGACCCAATGAACGGCAACTGGGTCTATGTCGGCCACCACGAGAGCTTTCGAGACGGCAAGCCCCTGCCCAACCCGATCACCGGAAAAATGGAGTTCAACGGAACTTCCATTCTGGAGATCTCTGATCCATCGAATCCCAAACTGGTCTGGCACATTCCCAATGAGACGAACCGAAACTCACGTGGTGTTTCCGTGGTGTACGACTACAAGTTCGATTCATCGGGCCGTGACTATCTGATTCGGAACTCCGAAGTGCTGACCGAAGGAGAAACCGGCGGTGATTTGAAGTACCAGATCTTCGACATCACCAGCAGAGATTCGGACCCGTCGAAGATCTCGCTCGTTTCGGAGATCCTTGGAACGCCACCCAATTCTTGCGGACCCGGCTGCGGAGGCAAATTCAAATTCCGGGCGCATAAAGGGTGGTGGTCCGAAGAGACCGGATATTTCTATGCGGCATCCGGCGAACCGGGATTTCGCAACGTGATTATCCAGATCTTCGATTTGAAAGATCCGAAGCAACCCAAGCTGGTCGGCCGTGCGTGGATCCCGGGTCTCAAAGAGGGTGAGCCGGGATACGAGGGGCAGTATTCGCATCATCCAGTCGTGGACGAGGAAAACAAGAGGCTGTACGTCGGTTACCGCAACGCCGGCGGTCAGGCCGCTTCCTTCGATATTACCGACCCGGCCCATCCCAAGCTCGTCTGGAGTATCGACATGAATCCGCCGCATCGAGGCCCGCACACGGTGTCGCCGATCGTTTACGATACGGTGCCGAATTTCGGCAAGACGGCACTGCCTCGCACTTACGCATACATCGTTGACGAAGCGGGCGGTGCCGCGGACATGAAGCCTTGCCCGAATGGCGTGCGAACCGCAACCTACATGCTGGATATCACGACGGAAACGAAACCGTTCCCGGTTTCCGTGTGGCAGGTTCCGGTCGGAAACTTCTGCGATAAGGGCGGGCGTTTTGGTCCCCACCAGTCGGCCGAGACGGTGAATGGAAAGATCAATCGATTCTCCGACAAGATTGCATGGCTGGCTTATTTCAACGCAGGCATTCGCGTCGTCGACTTAAGCGACCCTTATCATTTGACTGAACTGGGATATTACATTCCGAAGACCAACGCCAATTCGTATCCCATCGCTGAAGGGCAACCGACCGTCATTCAAATCAACGATGTCGATATCGATCATCGCGGGCTGGCCTATGCATCGGATCGTGTGGGTACGGGGTTGTTTATTCTGGAGTACATGGGGAAAAGGTAACCTGATCAAGAAACCACAGAGACACAGAGGCACAGAGAATACGACGCATCTAACGATTTCACTGCGTCGTATTCTCTGTGCCTCTGTGTCTCTGTGGTTTATTGATCAGCTACTGCTGTGGAGCGGCGTTGTTGGAGGTACCGGCAAACAGTCTTCGTCCATCCTTGAACGTAATCGTTGAAATGTTCGCCGTCGGTTTGCCGTTACGCGCCTGCCAGCCTTCGAATGTGACTTCGGTACCGGCAGGAAGGTCTTCCTTTCTCCATCCGCGGCGGTACAAGCCATTCGCTCCGCCGGTTTCCAGTGCCCAGTTCACAACTTTGCCGTCAGTGACAACATCCACGTAGATCCAGCCATGAGGATTGGACCATTTCATTTCGGTCACCTTCCCCTGCAATTTCACCGGACGCTTCGGATCGTATTCGGCGGTGAATGAATGATGTGCGAATGCGGAAGCTGCAAATAATCCCATCGACAAACCAATCAGGCACGCGGCTAATCTGCTGCGAGTTCCAGTTCTGTATGAATTTGAGATCACCACTATTTCTCCTTCTTCTGCTGGGCCCGGTACTCATCCCTGACATCTTTGAGATGGTGTAAATCTCCATTATCTTCGTGGCACGCCACTTCGAGGATTTCGCCGTCTTCCTGCCTTCGTAGCGGAATCTCGATGGTGTACGGCCGTGTATATACAACCGGGTCGGTTATGGTCGCTCTATAGGTAATATTGTCTGCGTCGATCGGAGTAAAACGTTCGACAACCTGAGCCGCATGGCTTAAAACATCGCCGACTTCATTCAACCAGGCTTTGCCGTTCAGATTCTTCGTTTCGACAACCAGAGTATCGCCTTCCCAGCGTCCGATCGAATCTCCCATCCAAAGACGGACATGGTCCGGGAGATGCTTCCGGCCATCGAGCGGAATCTGGCGCCAGGACATCCGTTCAAAAAGCAAAACAACGTATCCCGGCGGCTGCAGGATGTGATAGGGCGACGGCGTATACATCGACCTTGGGACGCCCGCCACAAAACAGTGAGCGGTCGGGTCGTCGTATCCGCGCTGAGGCGTGTCGCGGTCGATGCGCTCGGCTCTGGCCCATGGCTGGTATGGCAGAGTTCCGTCGGCCGGATCGACGATGACGCCGCGCGTTGAAGGCGTCAGGAAATCGCGATTCTCCCGGCGTTCGAGACCGTAATTGGCGCCACCGCCATCGGCCGAATAGAAACCGCTCAGGTCGGGCTTACCGTCCGGCATCCGGCGAATGGGCTCGCGCTTTGCCGCCGGCGCCTGGCCGCGTCCACCGCCTGGAGCCTGGCCCCTGCCACCGCCCTGGCCCTGGCCGCGTCCCTGGGCCTCGAGAAACGCTGTTGCGAGAAGGAGGAGTGCTGTAACGATCAAATAGAAGAGCGTCGCCTTACGTTTATTCATTCGGTTTTCTCACGGTTTGGGATACCAGGTGCGGGGTTCGCGTTCAAAGTCTCCGTTCGCCTCTTCGGCTTCCGCCTGGCACTGATATTCAAGAATGCGCACCATGTCTTTCTGGCGATGAAGCGGCATGGCGATCTTCCACGGTCTGGTAAAGACTTTCGGATCTTCGATGGTCACTTCGTATTGTATGGTGTCCGCGTCGAGCATCGTGTAACGCTCGACCAGACGCAAAGCTTCGCTATGAAAATTCCCGGCCATGTCGAACCACGTCTTGCTATTGTGGTCCGTCACATTCACGACTAACGTATCTCCTTCCCACCGGCCACGGCCGTCTCCCATCCAGAATTCAATACCTTCAGGACCTTTTGATCCGTTCGTGTAGATCAGGCGATAGACCTGGGACCATTCGAACGTCATCGCAATATGATCGCGAGTTTGAAAAATATGGAATGGGAATTCCATATACATAATTCGCGGCACGCCCGGCATGAAACATTGGTTCAAGGGGTCCGCTTTCTGCCGGTTGGCAAAGTTTTCCTGCTTCTTTGCCGCAGCCCACGGCTGATACGGGATCTCATTTCCTTCAACCACGCCACGTCCCGCCGGCATGCCATGCCGGGCCACGTGATCCTGGAGATCGTAGGAAGCACGACTTCGAACCTGCCAGATTCCCTGGAAGTTCGGCTTGCCGTCCGCCGTGCGCGGAATGGTTTTGCCAGTCGTGGCGGTTTGAGTGAAAGCCGCCGGCAAATGGAGAGCCGTCATGAGAAAAATCAAAAGTAGTGTAGATCGCATCACGTCCGTCATTCGAGCATGAAGATCGTATGCGGATCAAGCGAAACTGGTAAATCAGTTCGTGCAATTTTCTAAATTTCCTCGCTGGTCGCTCAGACTCGCTTTTTCATTCCGACTTAACACCCCATTCCCTAGTGGCGTACAATGTTCCGGTTATCCACTCCTGTCCGCCAACGATCGGCCCAAGTACCAGGTATGACGAAATCGAAAAGCGATGCATTGAGAGAAACGGCGCCCAAACGATTTCTCGTCGTGAAGTTCGGATCACTGGGAGATATTGTTCATTGCCTGCCTTCAGTGGCACAGTTGCGCCGTGCGTTTCCTGACACCGAAGTCGACTGGCTGATTGAGCGCAAAAACAAGATCGTTGTTGAGTTGAGCGGCCTCGATGTGCGGCTCATTCCGATTGATACCTATCAGTGGCGCAACAGTCCCGGTATCGGTAGCGCCAAAGAAATTGCCGAATTGATATGGGCGCTGAGCACGGATGGTTACGATTGCACCATCGATTTTCAGGGACTCTTGAAGTCCGCATTCTTTGCTTATCTCTCTGGCGCGCCGGTTCGAATTGGCTGGGAACGCGATTTCTTAAGGGAATCCGTCAGCCGATTCTTTTATACCGAAGTGGTCAAACCTAAACGGATCCACATCATCGACCAGCAAATGGAGTTGCTGAAGCCGCTGGGAATCGAGCCTGACTGGGAAACGGAAGTCCGGCTGCAGGCCCGTACTCCCGCTCGCAGTTCCCTGGAACGTAAACTGGCAGGTCTTTCGGATTACATCCTCATCAATCCAGGCGGCAACTGGCCGACAAAGTGTTGGGAACCGGAGCGATATGGTGAACTCGCGCTGCGATTGATGAATGATGGACATCCCGTTGTCGTTACCTGGGGACCTGGAGAAGAGGATTTGAGGCGGCGTGTGGTGCGCTCCGCAGGTCGTGGACTTCACGAGATCCCGACGAACCTTGAAGAACTGATCGCACTGGCTGAAAATGCCAGACTATTCGTCGGCGGCGACACGGGTCCGATGCACTTTGCCGCAGCCGTGGGAACGCCGATTGTCGCTATCTTTGGCCCCACCAGCAGCGACCGTAACGGGCCGTTCCGGCGTGAGGACATCGTCGTGGAGAGACGGCTTTCGTGCCGGCCGTGTTACGAGCGTGACCGGTGCCCGCTCGAACACTGGCAGTGCATGCAGGAAATCACCGTCGATCATGTGTATGAAGCCTGCCGCAAGCGGCTATTGTTAACGGATCAAAGACCGTCCTTGCAACCGCAATAATGGCTCAAAAGCTTCGCGTTCCCGCCGGCTTTGTGCTGGCCGCAGCCGTTCTGTACCTCGCACAACCGACCCTGGCGTCGATTCTGGTCGGTCTGCCGGTAGCCTTCATCGGCGCGGTGTTTCGAGCGCTTGCCGCCGGAGTCATCAAAAAGGACTCCAGACTGGCGACATCCGGCGTGTACGCGCTTACACGCAATCCGCTGTATTTCGGCAGTTCCCTCCTCGCGTGTGGATTCGCCATCATGAGCGCCAGCGAAGCCGCCGCCGTACTGTTGATCGTTCCATTCGGCCTGATCTATCCAACTGTTATGCTGCGCGAAGAAGCTCATCTCGCTGAACTGTTTCCGAAAGAGTACCGGTCGTACAAAGCGAAAGTGCCGCGTTTCTTTCCCCGTCCGACGCTACGATTCCCCCGATCGTTTTCGTTCGACCAGTATCTCTCCAACCGCGAATACAACACCGCGCTGGGCTTTGCCGGAGCGCTCGCGGTGATGTGTTTCAAGTCCTGGTTGGCGCTTTAAGGCAGGCTGGAATTCGGGACGCAGGAAAATTTCTGCAGTACAAGAAATTTTCCTGCGTCCCGAATTCCCGCCCGCCCCTGCAGTGGAAATAAGCGGTTGATTCAGCGCGGGTGAAAAACCTATACTCAAAAAGAACCTTTGAGTGGGCGTTTCGCCCACTTTTTTGTTGTTATGAGCAAGGGAGTCGAGTGGGACCGGGTACGGCGACTCATTCAGGAAACTGTTGAAAGCCAAGGCTATGAGTTGGTTGATGTCGAGTTCAAAGGGAGCGGTAAGAACTCAATCCTGCGGATTTTCATCGATCAAGCTCCGGGTATCTCCCATCGCGATTGCGAGTTGGTCAGCGAACAAGTAGGAACGGTACTTGATGTTGAAGATTTGATTCCGTTTTCTTACACTTTGGAAGTTTCCTCGCCTGGTCTGGATAGGAAGCTGGTCAAGGAAAGTGACTATACTCGCTTTAGCGGTAAGCCGGCCAGAATCCTGACGCGTATCCCTCTTAATCAGCAAAAAGTGTTTCGGGGACGTCTACTTGGATTCCGGGAAGGAAAAGTCCAGCTGGAATTGTCAAAAGGCGGACTCCTGGAGATCCCTCTGGACGTTATTCACGAAGCGAGACTGGAGTTCGACTGGGAAGCCGAAATGCGGCAGGGCCGGTCCAACCTAAAGAAGCTGTAGCAAGGGAGCATTACTGATGTCGAACGTGCTTTTTCAAACGATCGATCAAATCAGCAGAGAGAAAGGGATTGATCCCCAGGTTGTGATCCATGCGATCGAAGATGCCATCGTTGTCGCTTCCCGCAAGTACTTTAAGTCGAATGAAGAGTTGCGCGGGCGCATCAATCCGGAGACCGGTGAGGTCGATGTTTTCGCGGTAAAGAAGGTTGTGGACACGGTGACAACCCCGGGACGCGAAATCACTTTGGGCGAAGCCCGCGAGCACAAGCCGGACGCGCAGCTGGAAGAAGAAATCGAATTCAAGAGACCGACGGTTGGTCTGGGTCGCATTTCAGCGCAGATGGCCAAACAGGTGATCTTTCAGAAGGTTCGTGAAGCGGAGCGCGAAAGCGTCTACGCGGAGTATCACAAACACGTCGGTGAAGTCGTGAACTGCGTCGTCAAACGTTTTGAAAACGGCGACATCATCGTCGATCTCGGAAAGACCGAAGGCAAGCTCGGCAAGCGCGATCAGTCACGCCTGGAGAACTTTTCTGTCGGTGATCGCATTCGCGTGATTATCACGAAAGTCGATAAGACGGCAAAGGGGCCGCAGGTGATGGTATCGCGCAGCGCACCGGAATTGGTGCAGCACTTGTTCCAGACAGAAGTCCCGGAAATCTACGACGGTACGGTGCAAATCAAAAGCATCGCTCGCGAAGCCGGCGAAAGAACAAAGATTGCTGTCGCCTCGCGCGAGAAAGATGTGGATCCAGTGGGCGCATGCGTAGGCATGAAAGGTACGCGCGTTCAGTCGATAATTCGCGAGCTGCGGGGCGAGAAGATTGACATCATCCAGTGGAACGATGACATTGTGACTTTTGCAACGAACGCCATCAGCCCTGCCAAGATCAGCCGTGTTTCGATTGTCGACAGCCCCGACAAAATTATGGAGATGGTGGTTGAAGACAGCCAGCTCTCATTGGCGATAGGAAAGAAAGGACAAAACGTTCGCCTCGCGTCCAAGCTGATTGGATGGCGTATTGACATCAAGAGTGAAGAAGAGAAACGCGCGGAAGTCGAAAGTCAGATGCAGCTGCTGCAGGAGACAATTCCAACACCGCTGGACACGATGACCGGACTGACTCCGACTCTGTTACAGAAACTCGCCGCCGCCGGCATAGGAACAGTGGAACAGTTGGCGAATCTGTCTCCCGAGGATCTGCAAAACATCCCTGGAATCGGGGAAAAGACAATCGAGAAAATCAGCGACGCGCTCTCAGAGTTTTATACGCAGTCGCCGGCCTATCAAGATCATATGGAGCGGCTGGCGCAGCAGCATTTGTTCAGTAAAGATGAGCCGGCTCCACAAGAAGCCGAACCTGCTGCTGCAGAGAACGTGCCGGAAGAGTAAAATAAATGATACTCTTTCGTACCTTTAAGGTAAGCCGTATTAAGGAAGAACAACGAGTCACAGATCGTTGCAAAAGATTGATTTTATTTAGGGGACTGAGACATAGGAATGCCAAAGCTTCGAGTTTACCAGCTGGCCCGGGAGCTGAATCGCGATAACTCCGAAATCATTCGCGAACTACAGCACATGGGTGTGCCGGTGACATCGCATTCGAACACAGTTGAAGATCGCTTGGCCGATAAGCTGCGACGAGAGCTCGGTGTGTATACACCTGAAGCCGGGGGCTCGCGGATTTCGGACGATGACATTATTGCCGTCGAGACGCCGGACATTGAAGCGCCACCTGAGGCACCCCCAGTGCCGGAGCCGCCGCACATCGAAGTCAAGGCAGAACCTCCAGTCGAGCTGAAGGTCGAAGCTCCGGTTCCTGTGGAACCCAAAGTAGTGACGCCGCCCGCACCTCCGGTGCAAGCCGCGCCGCCACCACCGCCACCGCCTCCAGCTCCTCCTAAAGTGGAGCCGCCGGTTGTAGCGGCACCGCCGCCACCGACACCACCACCACCACCGACTCCGCCACAGCCGCCACAACCGCAGTTCACGCCGCAGGGAGGACGTATTATTCCTCCACCGACACGAATCGGGCCGGCGGTACCGCCGGTTTTACCAACGCCGAAGCCTGAGGCGCCGCCCGAGCAGCGTAAGACAATGCAGCAGATTGTCCAGGAACGCCTCCGACAAGAACATCGATTGCCGCCAACTCCGCCTCCGGGACAGCAACGGCGGCCTTATGGCCAGCGGCCGGTCGGTCCGCCACAACAAGGTCAACGCCACCCTTCGGCCCCGGGATTCCAGAATCGCGGTCCGGCGGCACCGGGAGCGCCTCCGGGTCAGCGTCCCTGGGTTCGACCAGGAACTCCGCCGCCGCCACAGCCGCAGACGGAACAGCGGCGTCCGCCCACACATGAGCGCCCGCATCCTTCCGATCGGTACGAGCGCCAGGCGGAAAAGAGACTCGAATCACCATTTGTTCGACCTCAGCCAAAGCCTGAGGTTCCACGTGAATTCCGCAAGATCACGTTGACCGAAGGACTGACCGTTAAAGACCTCGCCGAAAAACTGGGTGTTCTGGCAAAAGACTTGCAGAAGAAGCTGATGGATCGCGGTGTGTTCGCGACCATCAATCAAACTCTCGACAAGGACATGGCGAAAGTCATTGCGAAGGAGTTCAACGCGGAGGCTGAGTTCGTGACTTTTGAAGAGAGCGTCATGCTGGACGCCGTTGAGGTCAGTGTTTCGGAAAATGCTGTACCACGTGCGCCTGTGGTTACGATCATGGGTCACGTAGACCATGGAAAGACTTCGCTGCTCGATGCGATTCGTAAGACTCGTGTAACCGAGCAGGAAGCCGGTGGAATCACGCAGCATATCGGTGCCTATCAGGTGAAGGTGCAGGACCGTAAGATTACCTTCCTCGACACACCGGGTCACGAAGCATTCACCCTCATGCGTGCGCGCGGTGCGAAAGTTACGGATATCGTGGTGCTGGTGGTCGCTGCCGATGACGGTGTCATGCCACAAACGGAAGAGTCGATCTCTCACACCAGGGCCGCAAAGGTTCCGATCATCACAGCGATCAACAAAATCGACAAACCTGGCGTGAATCCCGAACGTGTTAAGCGGGAACTTGCGGAGCGCGGCCTGCAAGCCGAGGATTGGGGCGGTGATACACCGACCGTTGAAGTATCTGCAAAGACCGGCAAGAACCTGGAGCTACTGCTCGAGTTGATCCTTCTCGTCGCCGATCTGCAAAACCTGAAAGCAGATCCCACACTTCCGGCAATGGGAGCAGTCCTGGAAGCAAAAATCGATCGCGGTCGCGGAAATGTTGCGACAGTCCTCGTCCAGAATGGGATTCTGCGAGTCGGCGACAACTTCGTGGCGGGAGCGGTTTACGGCAAAGTTCGCGCGATGTTCGATGAGAATGGGCATTCCATCAAAGAGGCCGGCCCGTCGACACCGGTAGAAGTTCTCGGTTTGGAAGGATTGCCGCTGGCCGGCGATACGTTCCAGTGCATCGCCGACGACAAGAAAGCGCGGCAGATCGTTGCCTACCGCCAGGAGAAGTTGCGTGACCTGGCATTGGCCAAGACGTCGCGGTTGACGCTCGATCAGTTACACAAGCAATTGACCGAGGGAGAAATCAAAGAAGTACCGCTGATCTTGAAGTGCGACGTCCAGGGTTCGCAGGAAGCGTTGACGGAAATGCTGAACAAACTCAGCACGGAAAAGGTGAAGGTGCGCATCCTTCTTTCCTCCGTCGGAGCTATTACCGAAACGGATGTGCTGCTCGCTGCGGCATCGAACGCTATCATCATCGGCTTTAACGTTCGGCCGGAGCGGAAAGCTGCAGAGCTGGCGAACCGTGAAAAGGTCGACATTCGCCTGCACACGATCATTTACAACGTCGTGGACGAGATCAAACGCGCGATGCAGGGTGTCCTCGAACCGATCATCAAAGAAACCTACCTCGGCACAGCCGAAGTCCGGAATACCTTCCGCATTCCGAAGGTCGGCGCGATTGCCGGCTGTTACATCAGTGACGGTAAGATTACTCGCGGCGCTGAGATTCGCCTGCTGCGCGATAACGTCGTGGTATTCGAAGGCAAGATCTCTTCGCTGAGACGATTCAAGGAAGATGCCTCGGAAGTCACGAAGGGCTACGAATGCGGTATCGGTATCCAGAACTTCAACGACGTCAAGATCGGCGATACCATTGAAGCATTCGTTACTGAGAAGGTAATGGCCGACGTCGGCGCATAAGTCACCGCTGTTGCAGGCGCGGTCTGTGACCGCGCCTGCAGAAACCAACTGAAATGGTAGTCATTGCCCTTCTGACTCTGGACATTCACATCCCACACGCACAATCTTTGAAGGATAAGCGGATGGTTTTGCGCAGCCTGAAAGACCGGTTGCGTTCAAAATACAACGTGGCCGTATCCGAAGTGGACCATCAGGATCTATGGCAACGGTCGCAGCTCAGTGTCGTGACCGTCGGCTCAGACGAGGCCTTTCTTCACAAGGTTCTGGAACAGGCGGCAGAAGAAGCAGAACGCATCGCACCGGAGTGCGCGATCCAATCGAATATCGAGATAGTCTAGATGCAGGGACGTCGAATCGATCGAATTGAAGAACAGTTGAGAATCGAGCTCAGTGAAATCATCGAGCGCGAGATTCATGATCCGAGGATCGGTCTGACGACGGTAACGGCTGTAAAAGTATCGCCCGATTTGCGCCATGGCCGCGTTTTTGTGACGGTCCTGGGCGATGAGGCACAACGAAAAAAAGCCTTGGAAGGATTGCGCTCCGCCGCTAGCTTTGTCCGGCGTTCCCTGAGTAAGCGGCTCCACCACATGCGACGCATCCCTGAACTCACGTTCGATTATGACGAGGCCGTCGAGAAGGGCATGCGGATCGAAGCGTTGCTGGATCAAATCAAGCACGAGGAAGAATAGCGGCATTTTAGCCGTCAGGTTATGAGCGAGCGAAATTCCCCTCCTCGTGAGGGTAACAACATATACTTGACACATCCTCACGGCTATATTGCGCCGTCCAGTCTCAGGAGGCGCATTCCCCGCCTTGGCCAAGGCGGGGTGGCTGCGCGATCAAGAAAATTTCGCGAAGCGACCTTAGCCTCGCGCAGACGGGGCGGTTTGTTCAACTACCGATTAATCGGTGGCTTGAACAAACCGCCCCGTCCGCTCCATCAAAGGAGGCTTCGCGGCATCATTCTTGATGTCCCGTCCACCCCGCCTTGGCCAAGGCGGGGAATACGCTTCCTGAGACTGGACGGCGCAAATAAAGGCGTGAGGATGCGTCAGTCACACTTTCTTAACCCCGTACAAAAAGCTTGAACAAAAAGACGTCCAGGAGAATATTCACAGTGAGCTAAACAACGGAGGACCCGTATGACCAGATTCGTCTCGCGGATTTCATGCCTTGTTGTGATCCTGCTGCAAGGATGCGGTGGCCCCCCGGCCGAAAACAAAACGCCGCCGCAGCCGGAACAAACCAAATCCCAACCTGCTCCGGGCGCGTACCGGATTTACGTGACCAACGAAAACTCCGGCGACGTCAGTGTGATTGATTCGGCAACAAA
>Ga0075421_100009731_pt1 | contig 11849 bp, 11 predicted proteins | sample SoiMetdeltSBSDD5_FD_75292 | JGI IMG/M metagenome (GOLD analysis project Ga0075421, IMG submission 75292) | Bulk soil microbial communities from a Populus tree surrounding site in Tennessee, USA - Soil MetaG P. deltoides SBSDD5 | ecosystem: Environmental > Terrestrial > Soil > Tree plantation...
CCCCTCCCCCTGGGCGGTGAGGACCGCCACCCCCGCCACCCCCGGCGGGGCGGAGAAGCGCGAGATGGAGTGGACCTTCCCCCCGACCCTCCGGGAGGAGGTGACCATCCGCTGCTCCTTGGAGGTCCCGTCCTTGCCGGTGGTGACCAGCCGCAGCTCGGCGGTGAGGTCCAGCAGGTTGAGCGCCCCCCGCTCGCGGCTCTTCCGGGCGATCTCCTGGGCGCTCTCTCCCGCGCTCGCCGCCCCGGCGGCGATCCACGTCAGCCCGGCGAGGAGGGCGCCGGGCACTCGCAACCAAGGACCAGGCATGCCTTGACGTTACGCGGTTTTGCCTGCGGTCGCGCGCGTCCAGTCGACCGATGGACAGGCGACCGGGTCGGCCCAGACTCCCGAAAAGCCAAGTCGTTCAGCGGGGATGGTGTCGTGTTGAGGTAGAGTGCCTCTGGTGTAGAGTTTGCCGTGCGCCGCCGCCCAGGCCGATGCCGTGATGAAGCTCATCATTGAAGATGACGAAGGACGCAAGACCGTCGTCCCCTTCGTGCGGGAAGAGATCACCATTGGGCGACAGGAGGGGAACACCATCCGCCTGACCGAGCGGAACGTGTCCCGCCGGCACGCCCGGCTCCTCCGCCAGAACGGCCACGTGGTGGTGGAGGACCTGGGCAGCTACAACGGCATCAAGATCAACGGCGAGCGCATCCAGGGCCAGACCTCCGTCAACGACGGCGACCTGATCCAGATCGGCGACTACGACCTGGCCATCCAGACGGAGGCCTCCGCGTCCATGGCGGCCACCATCCAGGTCTCCACGTCCCAGCCGGTGGGCAACGGCTCCAGCGCCACGCACCAGTCCAGCCCGCGGATCCCGGTCCACCCGCCGGCCCACGCCGCCGCGCACGCCCTGGCGCACCAGGTGCACCCACAGGACCTCCCCACGGAGACGGCCACGCCGGTGATGCAGGTGGAGGCGCAGGCGGCCGGCCACGAGGGCGAAGCCCCCCGGCGCACCCAGTCCACCGCGGTCATCCGGATGGACCAGGTGGAGGGCGCGCCGCGCCGCCAGGTGGCGGCCATCGACGCCACCGAGGCGCCCCGGCTGTGCATCCTCAACACCGAGCTGGCCGGGCGCGAATACGCCCTGGTGCGCACGGAGATCCGGATCGGCCGCACCGAGGACAACGACGTCGCGGTGGACCACAGGTCCCTCTCCCGGCTCCACGCCAAGGTGGTGCGGGAGGACAACGGCGAGTGGCGGATCCTGGACATGGAGTCCGCCAACGGCGTCGCCGTCAACGGCGAGCGCTACGCGCAGGTCTCCCTGCGCTCCGGCGACGTGATCGAGCTGGGGCACGTGAAGATGAAGTTCCTCGCCCCGGGCGAGAGCTTCCGCTTCACCCCCGGCGGCGGGGGCGGCAGCCGGCAGAAGCTGCTCGTCGGCGCCGGGGGCCTGGCGCTGCTGGCGGCGGCCGGGATCGCCGGCTACATCTTCCTCGGCGACGGCAGCCCGACCATCGACGACCAGGGGACGCCTCCCCCACCCCCTTCCTCGAAGTCCTCGCAGCCGCCGGATCCCACCCCGGCGCCCACCACCGAACCCCCGAAGGTCCGGCAGGTGGACGTGGAGGCCCGGCTGAAGGCCGCCCAGCAGGCGATGGACAAGCAGGAGTTCGACCAGGTCATCGACATCCTGGACCCCATCAAGAACCCGGACGGCACCCGCCCGGCGAAGGTGGAGGACCTGCTCAAGCAGGCGGTGGACGAGAAGGAGAACAAGAAGAAGCTGGCCCTGGCGGGGAAGGAGCTCAACGCCAACAGCTGCGACGCCGCGGAGAAGCTGCTCGCCGAGTCCCAGGGCACCCTCAGCTTCGCCACCGAGTGGCAGGCCACCAAGGCCAGGCTGGACAAGCAGTGCAAGAAGAAGGGGCCGCCCGGCCCTCCCAAGCCCAACCCCGAGGTGCAGAAGACCGAGGAGGCGCAGCGGCTGTTCGACGACGGCAAGCTGCTGCTCAAGAAGCGCCAGTACAAGGAGGCGCAGGTCTTCTTCTCCAGGTGCCTGGACCTGGACCGGGGCAACGCCGAGTGCCACCTGGCCCTGGGGTCCACCTACGCCCGCCTGCGGGACTCGGAGAAGGGCGCCCAGCACTACCGGGAGTTCCTCCGCCTGGCGCCCACCCATGACCGGGCCCCGGAGGTGCAGAAGCTCCTCCAGGAATACGAGGACCAGAAGAAACAGAAATAGGCGGCGACCCAGAATGTGCTAGCTACCTCTCCCCAGCGGCAGGTTCGCAACCTGGGAGTGGGCCGTGCAGATTCGAATCCTGGTCGTCGACGACGAGCCGGACAACTGTGAGTACCTCAAGCTGGTCCTGACCAAGGAGGGCTACGAGGTCACCACGCAGACGGATCCGACCAAGACGCTCGATATTCTCAAGAGCGCCGACTACCACCTGGTGGTGCTGGACATGATGATGCCCCAGCTCTCCGGGACGGAGGTCCTGGAACAGATCCGCAAGGTGGACAGCGACATCGCGGTGATCGTGGCCACCGCGTATCCGAACGTGGACACCGCGGTGGCGTCGCTGAAGGCGCAGGCCTCGGACTACGTGAAGAAGCCGCTGGAGCCGGCGGAGTTCCTGGCCACGGTCCGGAACGCGCTGGCCAAGAAGGGCCTCTCCAAGGACCCGGAGGCGGACCTCCACCGCGCCATCGGCCGCACCATCCGGGACGCGCGCAAGACGCAGGAGCTGACGCTCAAGCAGCTGGCGCGGCGCACCGGCCTGTCGGTGTCGCTGCTCTCGCAGATCGAGCGGGCCGAGTCCTCGGCCTCCATCTCCTCGCTCTACAAGATCGCCTCCGCGCTGCGGCTGAAGATGAGCGAGCTGTTCGGCGACGCCTAGGCCTTCAGGGCCCGGCCTCGCGCGCGGCGATCCACCGCTCCACCTGCTCGCGCAGGACGGAGAGGGCGACGGCCCCGTGCCGGAGCAGCTCGTCGTGGAAGGCGCGCGGGTCGAAGCGCTTCCCCAGCCGCCGCTCCGCCTCGCGCCGGAGCCGGATGATCTCCAGCTGGCCGGCCTTGTACGCCAGCGCCTGCCCGGGGCTGACCGTGTAGCGGCTGACCTCGTTCACCACGTTGTTCTGCGCCAGCACCGAGTGGTCCAGCATGAACCTCTCGGCCTGCTGCCGGCTCCAGCCCAGCTCGTGCATCCCGGTGTCCACCACCAGCCGGCAGGCGCGCCAGGCGTCGAAGGAGAGCATGCCGATGCGGTCCAGGTCCGACGAGTAGAGCCCCATCTCGTCCGACAGCCGCTCGGTGTACAGGCCCCAGCCCTCGACGAAGGCGGTGGCGCCGGAGTGGCGCCGGAAGGCCGGCAGCTGCTTCAGCTCGGAGGCCACCGAGATCTGCAGGTGGTGGCCCGGCACCGACTCGTGGAACGCCAGCACCTCCGCCTCGTAGCGGGGGCGCGTCTCGGGGGCGAAGGTGTTGATGTAGTACGCCCCCGGGCGCGACCCGTCCGCCGCCGGCTGCTGGTAGTAGGCGATGGTGGTGTTCGCCTCCGCGTGCGGCTCGATGCGCTTGACCACGCAGGGCGCGGCCGGGAGGCGCCCGAACCAGCGCGGCAGGGCCGCCTGGGCGGCCTCCAGCGCCGACCTGGCCTTGGCCTCCACCTCGTCCCGCGTCTTGAAGAAGAGCGCCGGGTCGGACCGCAGCCGGCGCTGGATCTCCTTCAGGTCGGAGGTGCCCAGCGCCTTCTGCCCGAGCGCGGAGAGCTCCGATTCGATCCGCTTCACCTCGTCCAGGCCCAGCTGGTGGAGCGCCGCCGGGGAGAGGTCCAGCGTGGTGTGGATCCTCACCAGCCGGGCGTAGCACGCGGACCCGCCGGGGACCCACTTGAGCCCCACCTGGTCGTCGGGGCGCGCCCTGGGCAGCACCTGCTGGCGGAGGAAGTCCCGGTAGCGGCCGAAGGCGGCGCGCAGCCCGTCCGGGGCGTCGATGGTGGCCGCCAGGTCGCGCTCCAGCGCGGCCCGCTCCGGCGAGCCGGCGCCAAGCCCGCTCTGCGCGGCCGGCTTCATCAGCGGCCAGTCGGCGGCCGGCTGGGCGAGGAGCCGGTCCAGCTCTCCCAGCACCCGGCCCACCGCGTCCGCGGTGCCGGTCTTCCCCGCCAGCAGGCCGCGCCGGAGGTTCTGCGCGTCCTGGTCGAGGTAGCCGGGCAGCTTCCGCCAGCGCGCCAGCAGCCGCTGCCGGTCCTCCTTCGTCTCGCGGCGCTGGATGGAGGGCAGGTCCAGGATCTGCGCCGCCGCGCCGCCCCGGTGGTTCACCATCCACTCCTCCAGGTGGCACTCGCGGCCGGAGAGGAGGTCCTCCAGGCCCCGCACCAGCATGGCGCGGGTGACCCGGTCCTCGACGGAGAGCGCATCCTCGGGGATGAGCCGGGCACGCTCCAGCTCCGAGCGCCACCGCGCCGCCTCCGCCTCCAGGGCCCGGGGCGAGTCGTCCGGCACCTCGGCGTCGTAGCGGCGGTCGCCCAGGCCGCTGGCCATGAACGGGTTGTCGCGGAGCCTGGCCTCCCAGTGCTCGGCGGCGAGCGCCTGGAGGCGGGCCGCGGGGTCGCCGGAGCCGGCGAGCGCCGGGGGGTGGGCACAGGTGCACAGCAGCGGCGCCGCCAGCAGGCTCAACCGGCGCCAGGCAGGAGTGGTGGGCATGGTCGGCGGCGGAGCGTAGAGCACCGCGCGCGCCGGCACCCGGCCGGCGCAGCGAAAAGGGCCCGGCGACGTCGCGGGTCGCGGGCCCAGGGGCCCTAGTGTCCCTTGAACCTGGGCGCGCGCTTCTCGCGGAAGGCGCTCCGCCCCTCGCGGGCGTCGGCGGAGCGGAAGGCGGCGCGCCGCAGCCGCTCCAGCGTCGCCCGCTCCTCGGCGGTGCGGATGGGCGCGGCCAGCCAGTTGAAGGTGCGCTTCATCCCCGCCAGCGCCAGGGGCGCGCCCGCGGCCAGCTCGCGGCAGAGCGCGTTGGCGGCCTCCTCCGCCTCGCCCTCCGGGCGCAGCTCGTCCAAAAGGCCTGCCTGCAGCGCCTCCTCCGCCTCCAGCTTCTGCGCCAGCAGGAACATCCGCTTGGCGCGCGACGGGCCCACCAGCGCCAGCACCCGCTGCAGCCCCTCCGGCGGGTAGATGATGCCCAGCCGCGCCGGCGGCATGGAGAACACCGCGTGGGCGTCGCCCACCCGGAAGTCGCAGGCGCAGGCCAGCTCGCAGCCGGCGCCGAAGGCCGGCCCGTTGACGTACGCCACCGAGGGCGCGTCGTGGGCCTCCAGCGCCTCCATCGCCCGCTGGAGCTGCTGGTCCGGGAGCGGGCCTTCGGTGCTGATGTTGTCCCCCAGGGCGGCGATGTCGTAGCCGGAGCAGAAGGCGGACTTCCCCGCCCCGCGGACGAACAGCGCCCGCACCTTCTCCCCGTCGGCGCGCGGCCGGCGGAGCGCCGCGATCAGCTGGTCCAGCAGCTCCGGGTCCAGCGCGTTGCGCTTCTTGGGGTTGGAGATGACCAGCGCGCGGACGCCGTCCGGCCGGTCCTCGCTGTGGACGCCGTGCTCCACGCGCTACCCCAGCACCACCAGCACGTCGCCCTCGTTCACCGCCTGGCCCTCCTTGCAGCGGATCTCCTTCACCGTGCCGCCCGCCGCCGCCTCCACCGGCATCTCCATCTTCATCGACTCCAGGATGACCAGGATGTCGCCGGCCGAGACGGTCTGGCCCACCTTGCACTCGATCTTCCACACGGTGCCGGTGATGTGCGCGCTGAGGTCCGCCATCGCTGCTCCGTCCTTTCCATCACGCCGCGGCCGTCAGGGCCGCGCGTGCTCCTCGAGAAACCGGGTGTCCAGCCGCCCCTCGGCGAACGCCGGGTCGGCGGCGATCCGCCGGTGGAGCGGGATGTTGGTCTTGATCCCCTCCACCGTGAACGCCTCCAGCGCCGCCCGGGAGCGGGAGATGGCCTCCGCCCGGTCGCGCCCGGAGACGATCAGCTTGGCGATCATCGGGTCGTAGTGGGGCGTCACCGCCGAGCCCTGCTCGTAGCCGGCGTCCAGGCGCACGCCCTCGCCGGAGGGCGGCGACCAGGTCTGGATGGTGCCCGGAGAGGGGAAGAACTTCACCGGGTCCTCGGCGTAGATGCGGTACTCGATGGCGGCGCCGCACCGGCGCACGTCCTCCTGGCGCACGGTGAGGGGCTCGCCGGCGGCGATCCGGAGCTGCCAGCGGATGAGGTCCAGCCCGGTGGTCAGCTCCGTCACCGGGTGCTCCACCTGGAGCCGGGCGTTCATCTCGATGAAGTAGACCGCGCCGTCCGAGTACAGCATCTCCACCGTCCCGGCGTTGGCGTAGCCGAAGGCGCGCGCCGCCTTCACCGCCGCCTCCAGCAGCGCGCGGTGCAGCTCCTGGTGCGCGCCACCCTGGAAGAGCGGCGACGGCGCCTCCTCCACCACCTTCTGGTGCCGCCGCTGGATGCTGCACTCGCGCTCCAGCACGTGGATGAGGTGGCCGTGGTGGTCGCCCAGGATCTGCACCTCGATGTGGCGGGGCCGGGGGAAGTAGCGCTCAAGGTAGACGCCCTCGCGCCCGAAGGCCGCCCGCGCGCGGTCCGTGCACTGCCGGAACACCTTCTCCAGCTCGGCGGGGTCCTTGGCCGCCGCCATCCCGATGCCGCCGCCGCCCCCCGCCGCCTTGCAGAGCACCGGGTAGCCGATCCGCTCCGCCTCGCGCCGGCAGGTCTCCAGGTCCGGCACCACGCCCCCGGTGCCCGGCACCACCGGCACGCCGGCCTCCTGGACGATCTTCCGGGCCTGGCTCTTGTCCTTCATCCGCGCCATCGCCTCGGGGGGCGGGCCCACCCAGGCCACGCCGGCCTGGGCGCAGGCGCGCGCCAGCTCCGCGTTCTCGGAGAGGAAGCCGTAGCCGGGGTGGATGGCCTCGGCGCCCGACCGCTTCGCCGCGTCCAGGATGGCGGGGATGCTGAGGTAGCTGTCCTTCGCGGGCGGAGGGCCGATCCGCAGGGCCTCGTCCGCCTCGCGCACGAAGGGCAGCTTCTCGTCCGCGTCCGAGTACACCGCCACGGTGGAGATCCCCATCCCGCGGGCCACCTGGCCGATCCGCCGCGCGATCTCTCCGCGGTTGGCGATGAGGAGCTTTCGAAACATGGGGAGGGCGCGGCAAGGTAGATGACGGCCCCAGGGCTGACAAGGATGATGCGGCGCATGCAGACCTTCGTCACCGGCGGGTCGGGGTTCCTGGGGCGCACGCTGATCCGGGTGCTGCGCGAGAAGGGCCACCAGGTGCGCGCCCTGGCCCGGTCGGACGCGGCCATGGAGGCGGTGCGCCTGGCCGGCGCCGACCCCGTCCGCGGCGACCTGGGGCAGGTGGACGCGATGCGGGACGCCATGCGCGGCTGCGAGTGGGTCATCCACTCCGCGGCGCTGGCCAAGGCCTGGGGCGCGCGCAAGGACTTCGTCGAGGCCAACGTGCGCGGCACCGAGAACGTGCTGGAGGCGTCGCTGGCGGCGGACGTCCGGCGGCTGGTCCACGTCAGCACCGAAGCGGTCCTGGTGGGCGGCGGCCCCATCGTGGACGCGGTGGAGACGCGCCCGCTGCCCAGCTACCCCCTGGGCCTGTATCCGCTCACCAAGGGCTGGGCGGAGCGGCAGGTGCTGGCGGCCAGCGGCCCGGAGCGCGAGACGGTGGTGGTGCGGCCGCGCTTCATCTGGGGGAAGGACGACACCACCGTGCTGGCGGAGCTGATCAAGGCGGTGAAGGACGGCCGCTTCATGTGGATCTCCGGCGGGCGGTACCTCACCTCCACCTGCCACGTGCGCAACGTGGCGGAGGGGTGCATCCTCGCCGCCGAGCGCGGCAAGCCCCGCGAGGTCTACTTCCTCACCGACGGCGAGCCGGTGGAGTTCCGGTCCTTCGTCACCGACCTGTTGCGCACCCAGGGCGTCACTCCCGGCAACAGGTCGGTGCCCCGGCCGCTGGCGGCCGCCCTGGCCCTGCTGTGCGACGCCGTCTGGGGCGCCTTCCGCCTCCGCTCCCAGCCGCCGATCACCCGCTCCGAGCTGAAGCTGATCGGCGAGACGGTCACCGTCGACGACCGGAAGGCGCGGGCGGAGCTGGGGTACTCCCCGGTGATCACCCGCGAGCAGGGCCTCCGGGAGATGGCGTCGGCCTGATCAGCTCGCTTAACAACCGGGTTGCGGAAGTGTAGACTGGCGCGCTCCATGGGCACCCAGCGGCGGCGGACAGCGAACGACGTCCCGCAGTCCTGCCGGATCTGCGGGTCGCCGGCGGTGGCGCGCGGGCTGTGCCGGCGCTGCTACGCGCGGGCGCGGCGGGGCGCGCCGCCGCTCTCGGAGTACGGGCGCGCGCGCAACGGGGACGGGACGCAGATCACCTTCCGGCTGGAGCGGTACCTGCGGCATCTGGTGGCCATGCTGGCGCAGCAGGAGGGCGTCCAGGACGCGGAGTGGCTGAGGAGGGCCGTCACCGAACGCGCCGACCGCCAGCTGGAGCACCTCTCCAACTCCTCGCGCCAGAAGAGCTAGGTCGCCGGACGGCGGGCGACCTCCTGGCGAAGGAGATCCACCACGTGGGTCATCCACTGGCGGGCGGTGAGGCATCGCTCGCCCCGGTTTCCGTTCCGGGTTGTGGTAGCAGGTGGGCATGCCGGACAAAGGCGAAATGGCTTTGGGGCAGAAGCGAAGGGAGCTCCAGGAAGCTGAGGACGCGCTCTCGCGCGGAGAGCCCCTCGAAGCGTTCAAGCAATTGCGTGCCGTCGTCGACTACCCCGGTCGTCTTGAGGGCGACCGGCAGTGGAAGGACGCCTTCCACCTCTTTGCACGCATCGCAACCACAGTGACTGGCAAGGAGCTCGCCGAAGTCTCCGAGCGCGCCGCAAGCAACCCCAATGATCCGAAAGCTCTCTATGCCCTTGGATACCAGCTCATTGAAAACAAGCTTCACGGCTTTGCAGCTGCAGTCCTGAGTCGGGCGAACGCACAGGCTCCGAACCAGGAGCCAATCGTCACGGAGCTCGTCTACGCCCTGGAGCACCTGTGGAACAACGCGGAGGCTTGCCGCCGGCTGCGTGCTTCCGGGCTCGTGGAGTCGAGCTGGCTATGCCGGTATCTGCTTGCGTTTCATTCCATCATGAGTGGTGACCTCGCGGAAGCGCGGCGACTCCTGCCTTCGCTGTTGGCCGGAGCCGGCGAGCACCTCGAGATGGCCAAGCGCATAGAGGGGATGCTGGGACGAGCGGACGCCGTCCGCGATGTGACGTCGCTCGACACTCGGGATCTTCGCGGTTGGCATTTCGTCCTCAACGGCGCGATTCTGCTCCACATCTCACCAATCGGTTTCGACGAAGGAATGTTGGGGCGCTATGCGTTTACTCAGGATTCGGAGGACCGCTGCCTCGAAGGAATCCGACGATTGTCGGTCGCGCTCGAGGCGATGGATCTTCACCCAGCTCGAGTTTTCATCGTCGCCGAACGTGAAAGTTCGATTCTCGGCCACGCGATGGCGCAAGCTCTCAAGCTGCCAGCAGTCGCCTGGCACCACGATGGCGATGGTGAAGGGGCACCTGCAGACCCAGGATTGATCGTGGCATACGATCTATCGAATCTCGAAGGCCCTACACTCGCCTCGTTGTCAACGCACCGCCCAGGTCAGATCCTCTTCGCTCACGCCACCTGCTGGACTGACGATCCTCCGTTCGCCGCCGACCTGACGACGTACCTACATCAGACGAACGTCTCTCCGTGGGGCAAGCGGATGCGCCTCGATCCCGAGACCGGGTCGGTCAAGCATGAGGAGCCTCGCGATGAACCTGTCGAAGCGCTGGCACGCGCAATCATCTCTGCCCGATTGGAGGACGAGGCTCTTCCGCCCGAAGATGTCGATGCCCTCCGACGCCTGGCGCGTGCAGCATCGCTGGTCCGGGAAGACGGTCCAGGGGCTGCTCGATCCGCCGGTCCTCGCAGGAGGCAGTGGGCGGGCTCGCCCGTGAAGTCGAGCTCCTTTTTGTGAGCTATCCGCTGTAGCACCTCACCAGTTCCTCGCGGCAGAAGAGCTAGATCCCTGAACGGCGGGCGGCCTCCTGGCGGAGGAGATCCACCACGTGGGTCATCCACTGGCGGGCGGTGAGGCCGTGGGCGGTCGGGTCGTAGAAACTTCCCAGGTCGTCGAACAACAGTTCGTTCAGCTCGGCGTCATCTGGATGGTCCCTCATGTATGCTTCGATGTCCTCGACGAGGTCGCGAATCTCCTTCGTGGTGGATTCGCGCATGTAACGTTGGACCACCGCTTCTACACTGGGGTCATCCTCCTTCCAGTCCTGATGGAAATAGCCAGCAAAGAAATTCTTTATCGTATTCCATGGTTCTCTTTTTTTCATGGGAGTGGGTAGCCCGACACGATAAACCAACCGCCGGCGTGGTCGCGCCGAAGAACGATCCGCACACCGGTGCCCTCTACGCATGCCGCCGCACCACGCTTGAGCACCAGGCCCCCCTTGAAGGGGCCTTCAAGGATGAGGGCCTTTTTTGTTCCACCAAGCCAGGCTGTCACTTCGGCTCCCTTGGCGCGGAGCACCGAAGATACGGCCGCCTGGGCCTCTTCCCTCGACAGGAACGTCGATACTGCCTTGGGATCTGGGTCCTCTGCGAGGCGGGCGCGCAGATCCGCCTCCGTCTTCCCGACATGTTTCTTGATGAGGTGGCCGCCGGAGTCCTCGTGCCGGTCCAGGTCACCCCCGCCGCCCGCGCTCATCGCGACCGCCAGCGCTCCCGGACCGGCGAGCGCGATCACTCCGCCCTGAAGGACCCAGATCTCCTGCCCCCCGGCGAGGACCAGCCCTCCTCCCGCCGCGGCCCCCGCCAGTGGCGGACCGGCGCCTCCCGCCGCCGCCGGGAGGCTCGCCACCGCCCTCCCGGCCATCTTCCCGACGATTACCATCAGGATATGGAGCCCGCGCGCGCCGACGGACTTGCCGAACTTCGCGGCCGCCCGCTCGATCTCGGCCAGCGTCCGGGCGTCCCTGGTTTCCCTCTCCAGGATCTGCCACGCCAACGCGAACTCCTGGAGCTCGATCACCGAGAAGGTGAGCAGCAGCGCGGCCGTGATGATGGAGGCGGTGCCCTTGGTGAAGACGGGCTCCGGATTCAGCCAGAGCAGGACGTACAGGCTCACGCCGCCGACGAGCCCGCCCACGAAGAGCGGGTCGTGGATCAATCGCCGGCCTTCCTCGCGGGCGCCGGGTCCCATGTATTCGAGGCTGAGGTCCAACCCCATCAGCAGCCGGTCATTCCTGGTGACGTGGAGGTCTGTCCGCTTCGCGTCGACGCGCCCGTGGCCGCGGGCCGCGTAGTCGAGCCAGAGCTGCCGTTCCCAGGGCTCCAGCGACTTCCAGTCCCCGCCCGACTTGTGGTCGGCGATCTTCTTCGGGAGGTCGATGACCGGCGCGGCCTTCTGGTCCCGGAGGAAGATCTCCAGGTAGTCGGCCAGGCAATGCGGGTCGAAGAAGCAGACCTCGATGGTCGGCCGCTCGCCGACCTGCGCGCCCCGCCCTCCGGCGCACGCGGCGAGGAGCACCAGACCCACCCCCAGGGCAGCTCGACCGTTCATGGCGGCCCAGGCTACCCGGCCATTCCGTGGCCCGCCCCCACGTCCAGATCTATGCTCGGTCACGAGGAGGCCCGCTCCACCGGCGCTCCCCCATGGCACTGGCCCGAGTCCTTCTCGTCGACGACAGCGACGCGGTGCTCGACTTCGAGCGCGTCGCGCTGAGCTACTTCTGCGCCTGCTGGGTGGCG